>Ga0078972_1002969_pt1 | contig 52993 bp, 42 predicted proteins | sample YelNatPaOPGAMG01_FD_67568 | JGI IMG/M metagenome (GOLD analysis project Ga0078972, IMG submission 67568) | Hot spring thermophilic microbial communities from Obsidian Pool, Yellowstone National Park, USA - OP-RAMG-01 (SPADES assembly) (version 2) | ecosystem: Environmental > Aquatic > Thermal... | reverse complement strand
ATTCGGCGAGTGGGTCTGAGTCGTCAGAAACACAATGTGCCTGCGCGATATTTTCATCTTCGGCAACAGCTCCCGACATAGAAGCAAATGGCTCAGATGGCATACCTGCATGGTTTCCTCGATGCCGTCCACCGTGAAACGCGGTTTCTTGTCCCGCGGATGCCATATTGTGGCATTGCAGATCAGGGTATCCAGGTGATCGACGCGCGCCACACTTGACAGCTCTCTTACAAACTTCAACACAGAGGCGAAATCAGCCATATCACAATGCAGCACGGTATAGGCGTCCTTTAGAAGGTTTACGCTGTTTGCTGTGCATTCCGCCCGGTCGACCTCACGACATGCCATGACGATGTGCCAGTTGCCCCTGTTGATCAGAGCGGGAGCTGCATACAGACCGACTCCAGCGGACGCGCCAGTGATCACAGCGATCTGTGATTGCTTCGGGCCCATACGAAGATGCAGCGCGTGGTGCCGGCGCGCCCCAGGCAAACGCAGCACTACCAAGGCAGCAGATGCTGGCAATGGCGACGATGTCCCGCTGCGAAGCACCCGTCAGGTGCGGTACGCAGCAGGAACGGTGCTCGGGTTGAAGCGGGCGTACAAAGAACGTGCCAGTCCATTTGCAGGGGACAAGAAACGAGCAGGGCTTGCGTTTTCTAGATTTGATTTTTTTCCGGTGCGAAGGCTGCCAATGACCTCAACAACAATACAAATTTGCTTAAGCATGCGTATCCATTCAAAAACCTCTTTTGCGTAGCTGCACGAGTGATCGTCCGTCCATTGATGCAGATGCCAACCTCAATCTCCCGTAGACTGTCTAATTTTGAGCACAACCCACACAATCGCCGAATGTCCTTTTCAGAAACTAGGCAAGACTCCCATTTTTCTCGAGCAAGAACCTCGTCAGTGCTAGTCGCTAAGCGCTCCGCAGTGCTACGCTCAAAGATTACGAAGTTCGCAGATGAACTTCGACAGAGCTCGCCAACGGATACCGTAGAGGAGGTATAAGGGAATTTCCTTCGGTGGTATGTTTTGTATGGAAGCGCCTGCACGTCAGTTGGACACCTGATGTGTAGGGCGGGTCGCTCGCCACTACTGTGGAAGGCCGGCGACAACGTTTTTCTTTTCAAAGGCATATGTTGTTGACTGTGTCGCTTCCGGGCTCGATGGACGGGTTAGGCTCCTCAAACTAACCTTATAGAGTAGATCAAAATGCAGTATGTCCTTTTGTCGGGTTCCTCGATCGTTCCAGGCTAGATGCAAGTCTCAAACTTCGTGGAAGATATGGACGCAACATGTGTGCTATGCCTCTGCCAAGATCACCAGAGCTAATCGACGTAGCGGGAGCCAGAAGTTAGACAAAGACGGTAGCATGGCAATGACTTGAGCTCTCATCAGTACCAGCCCATGACGTACGACAGAGGCACAATTCAGGTCAGTTCCGTGTTCCAGTGTCCGTGCATGATGCATAGCAAGCCTGGGGAATAAACGTATATCCATGTTCGAGAACACTACCGTGCCTATTTTGGTTACGATCAATACAACTGAAGAAACTCTTATTGAGTAGAGTGTTGCATATCTTATCCACACAAGTGCAAGCCGCAGAGGAAGATACGCGTGTGATAGAAGCATCGCGGGGTTTCGTGCCAGGCCCCTGCATCTCCACGTATGTCAGGGCGGTACTGCGATGGGCAGTAGCGTCGACTCCAGGGAGAGAGCCTACAGCAAGAGATCGTTCTACGTGAGTTTGCGATCTACGATACTTTATGTTTTGCGGCAGTGCGATGCGAACACGCATGTGCCAAGGCGGGGTGTCGGACACGTGTCCTTCATCTACCTGAGTAGCGTCGCGCGCAGTGAATGCATTGCGCTAAATGAGCGCAACTGGGTGATCAGGCAGTCAACTGACACGATGCGCATGCCGTTGTTGAAGGGAAACGCGATCTCGATCAGAAGCTTGTTGTTCAGCCGTAAAAAGTTGGATTTCCGTTGAGGACATAGCAAAGTGTAGTTTTCTGTTCGTTTTTGTTCCGGAATTCAAACCAGTCTAGTCAAGTATTTTTTCGGAGTATATAACAGAAGCGTTCAAAGACCGTTGTTTTTAAAAAAAAAACTAAAAAAAAGGAACCTATGAAAAAACAAGTAGACGATCCTGGAGGCCCAGGGTCGTCGGCTGCTAGAAAAAAACAAAAAACATTGCCGAGCCCAGAAGAAAAGGAAGATGACAAGGACCGAAGGGGGTAGGTACTACGTCGAAGGCGGCAAGAGAGAGAGCAATACAACGAGATGGTAGTAAAAAACCTTTCGTCTTGGACATATTAAGGATCCGTATGGGGAAAACTTACATGTCGCTATCAAAAAACGTGTTGCGTCATACTCCAAGAGTATTGTCAAGGCACCGTCTGGACTCATGCATTTGGTGACGGAGATGTATCGCGACGTTACGAACATCGTAACGGTCGAGATTCCGGACGAGTTTTTCGACAACACCTTTTTTTTCGTCACATGATGCACGGTACAGGGGAGGCGCGGAAGGAAAATGTGCTAGTAGATGCCTTTCACGAAAAGCATCCCTTGTACAGATTCGAGGGTACTCGGCACAAAGGTGACCGGGATATTTACACATACAGGCCGATAAAGTACCACACGAATCTGAAGAACCATTTCAGAGTGAATCTCGAACGTTTCATGATCTGCGCCGTGTTTGCACTCTATCCGGGCCTATCTCGCAATGCAAAATGGACGATGATCAATGGCATCACGAACGATCGAAACTATGGAAATGGGATCGAATTCGTCGGAGAGAAGGCATCAAACGAAAGCGCGAGCGAAGCTTCCGTAATCCGTGCGGTTATAGAAGAGCACCGTGCGGTACTGTGGTTGGCGAATCCAAGAGACAAGATATCAGAGTTGAAAAAAGATAAGGAAAGATACTTTCGCCTCGTCCTGCGCTACTTTGTGTTTCTGGACCGAGAACTTGAACGCAAAGCGGAGATGAAGCTGATTGAGGAAAAAAATGAAGAGTGGGAGAGACGGAAGGCTATCCTTATGGGGAAGCGCTTCAACGTGGTTCTAGTGAGCAACATCAAGTCACATTTTGTTACTATTGACTCCGGCGTCCTTCACGGCATCATGCAGGAGATCAGTCCCGAATTCAATGATAGTATGGACGACTTCACCGGTGAAAACCGGGAGACGTACTGGAAGAGTAACTTCCAGTACAAACGTCTCAAAGTCAGCAAGCAAAAGGTATTCACTGGGATGATCGAATCAGATGGAGTAGCCTTGTGTGTACACTATCGGCGGTTGAAGAAAGATCGGCCAGTCCCTTTCTCGGCTGCGCCCGTCACGAAGGATGAAGAAATGGAGGAGACTGGTCGTGCGACGCAGAAAGTGCAGGATAATGTCTTTCTCGTTGACGCGGCGAAGGTGGAGAGGAGAAGGAGGCGGAACTTACGACGCAGGAGGTGGAGGATAACGACCTCGTCGTTGGCGTGACAAAGGATGAAGATGAGAAGGAGGCGGATCCTGTGACGCAGGAGATTGAGGGGCACGAACTTGTCGTGGACGTGACGATGGATGGAGATGAGAAAGAGGCGGGTTCTTCGACACAGAAAGTGCAGGATAACGACTTTGTCGTTCGCGCGGACCCTGGGAACCCAATTATCATAACCATCGCTCTACCAAAGCGTGCGGAAGATTGTAACGACTGTAACTTGCGTCAGAAAGACATGCGTCTGTTGAGATTCTCGAGAGCAAGATACTATCGAGAATCCGGTATAATGAATGCTAGGAAGAAAATTGAGACGTGGAATTCATGAATGAAAGAGCACCTGGGAGCTATGTGCGAGGTGACGAGTCGCGAAGCGTACTTGGAAGCTTTTCGGAAATTCGTGGAAGTACGTGTTGCCCATTGGGATGCACTGTGGGAGGAGTATACAAAGCCCCGGTGCGCTCGTCCGCGAATGAATCTATACGGCGGAAGGCAGCTGGCGTTTGCCAACTTTTTCAATCAGTTGAGCGCCTTCAAAAAGGACAAGAGTCAAAGACTTGCTGTAGCGTACGGAGCAGGGCGCTGGGCGCCCAAGAAAGGCACTACGCCAGCTCCAACGACAAGAACGCACAAGGAATGCGCAAGGCGTTTTGTTCCAATACCTGTAGATAAGTTTCGAACATCGTATACACACCATGAACTGGGGTGTACACTTCAGAGAGTGGAGATGGAAAAGTGCCAACGGAGTCCTGAGGATAAAACAAAGTACGGACCGCTGACGGAGGAGCAAATGGAAAGGAGGGCGAAAGTGCGAGGATTGCTTGCACTAGTGAGTACAACCAGTGATCGCAAGAAACGTGTGGAGTTTGGTAACCGAGACTTTAATGCCACTATCAACTTAAGGAGATGTGCGATGCTGGAGAAGAGACCTCCAGAATTGACAAGATAGAACTTTGTTGGACAATCTCGCAAAGTCGCGTTATATGAGAAATAGTTGGAAGCACTAGTAGGTGGCCGGTCCAAGAAACCTGGGAGGCGTCTGCACATCAGTTCAGGACGCTATGTTTAGGGCGCGATTGCTGCCACTACTGTATTCCGGTGACGTCGTTCGACTTTTAAACGGCGTTCGCAGCCGCTTCGGTCTAAGCGTGTGAAGATAATCCCCCTGGGAAGCGCCAGTTGTGGACACTTGCAGATGGCAGGGTCACGAGCGAGCAACCTGAAACAATCCCGCGAAAAGCGCCAGCGCGCTGTTGCGTCTGCTTCTGCTGCCGCTGCTGTCCGCTGGGAAAGCATCGATGCGGCACTCTGCGAGCAACGGGCAACATCGGTCACTCGTAGCCTGATCTGGGCCTACCTTATTCTCGCTGTGGTACTCGTTGTGTTCCCTGCCCTCTATACGCACGCGGAGGATAGTGGCCTGCTCTCCAGTGCGCCGCGGCTATTCGCCATGGCCGCAACAGCGATCACGCTCGTCAACATGCTACTTGTTTCAACCAGCGTCGTCTTCATTGGGGCACGCGTGTCTGCAGCACGTGATCGGCTTCGCCGGTGGGCTCTCGAGCAATCCCGTACCCGAGCGGGCGCGGACGACTCAGAATCGGTGGCGGCTGCGTTGGCAGCGCTCGAGCGCGAAGTCATCGGAAGAGGCGACGCGCTGCGGTTCCCCCTCGTCGCTTCACTTGGCCTGATAGCACTCTTCATGGCCATTCGGTACCTGCCGCAAAACGTTGTGCAGCTGCTCATCGGGATGTACGTTGCTCTAGCCTCGCTGTTCTCGATGACGAGTATCCTCTCGCCGCTGCTGGACCTGCTGGAGCACCGATTGCGGCGATCGCCGCGCACCAAACCGTTGGGGATGCTCATGGCGCGGCGGTTTGGACTTTTCAGGGATACGCTTTCGGTACACGGTCGAGATGTGCTGGGCATGGTGCTCGCGCTGCCGCTTCTCTACTGGTATCGGCAGTCGAGCGGTCTCGGCACTGCGATCCTGAACAATATTTTTGCGGCAAGCCTGGGAGTTGCGGGCATCGACCTATTGGCCATTGGTGACTTTCAGACGGCTGTCGTGCTGCTTGTCGGCCTTTTCCTCTACGATATTTTCTGGGTCTTTGGCAGCGAGGCCGTCTTCGGCGACAACGTGATGGTATCGGTCGCGCGCGGCATCGACGGTCCCTTCAAATTCGTCTTCTACCGTCTGCGAGCGCGCCCTGATGCAGCGCGCGATATGTCGATGCTAGGACTTGGTGACCTGGTGATTCCCGGACTCTTTGTGGCCCTGATGTTGCGCTTTGACCACCGTCATTTGGCAAAACCTTCACTGGCGCCCAAGCATCCCTATTTTTCTGCTACATACATGGCCTATGCACTGGGTATGGTGACAACGTTCGTAGCGATGGCGGTGTCGAAGGCGGCGCAACCTGCGCTGCTTTACCTGGTACCGTTCTGCCTGGTGGCACCGCTGATGCGAGCCTGGCGCCTGGGCGAGCTGCGCTCGCTCTGGTATTACCGCGAACACGATGCGGAGCTTGATTCGCATCGCGAGCCGCACCAGTCGTCATGCAACGATACCTAGAACCGAAAGCGGGCCGCATCTAGCAGCAGTCGCTACCGCATCGATACTGGACATGCCATGGAGCGATTGCGCCCTAAGGACACGCACAGAGTCAACGACGCGGTGCATGCGCGCCATCATCCAGCCAGAATGACCAGCGTATGGGCAGCGCGCTCCATTTGCCTAAAAGTTGAATGACCGCAAATCCTGCCAGCTGCTTGGTCGGTGCTGTGCCTGTTCGTTAGCGGCATCGTGCATGCCGTCGTGTGCCACCAAAAGCGCAATGCATTTGGGTATTCGAGGATCGCCCGCACAAGGCATGCGAGTCTGCGCTGAGAGCACCATTGCGTCGATGCAATTTCAGCAGCGGCGGCTGGCAAAAGTCCAGACCCAGGTGTGCTGCGGCTCAGTATCTATTGATCAAGCACTCGGTGCACGCCGAACTTTTACACACTGTAAAGAATATCCCTCTGGACACCAACATGACCTGGAGGCCACGCACCACAAAGGCTCCTGCAGGGAGCCTCTCTCTCAAGCGATGACTCTGAGCAGCGCTATCCCGAACACTTGATCTACTGCCGAGTCTCGTTACCCTGTAGGGCATCTTAGCTCCCAAGTGCGCCTCATATTCCTGCGCCCTGAGCGCAAGAGGTATCGCTCTGGTGTACTGGGTGCCGCTTGTGCTTCTACGTGGCATTCAGCGTCGCTGTCGCGATGATCATTTCGATCGCGACGTGTCCGCGCACGCATCGCCGCCGTAGATGGTGCGTGTCACACAAGTTGCATTGGTGCATGCAGTGGACAGCGTTTTTCTGCGTCAACCGCTGTGAGTACTTTCCTGGTGTTTATACTCTGGATAGCGATACATGCAGGGCTTCTGAAAATCTTATTCGTTTACGTGGAGCAATGCGGGTATCCAGGCTATGGTGGTCGTCATGGGTCACGAGCAGCAGACCGTGTCCATCTCTGCATGGACTTGGGCTGGAAAAAGACCTGTCAATGTGTGTTGTCATATTTTTGGAGCAAACCTATACATATTATATATTGGAAATATTGCGTATAGGGTTGAACCCTCGCGTCGTGTCGCATCGCGTCGCGTGGGATCGTCCGAACAAAGCAGCTTCACAAAGAACGTGAAATGCATGACGACTAAACTCACGATCACGCTCTTCGGCCTCGTTCGGTTGCTCGGGAGCAGCATCGAGAAGCCATGCCAGGCTCAAAACAAAAGGATGGGATTTGGCGTATAATTGCTTGCTTTTGTTCTGTGACTGGACAAGAGCATGCGACTATCTTATTCAGGGAATACGGTGCACCGCTGCACTGTAATCTGCGCCATCCCGAATCGATGGGTGGCGCGCGCTAGCGCCTCGTCATATCGTGTGCGAAAAAGTTGGAACTTGCGCAGCCACCATCCATGAGCGCGGATAGAGCCGACGCTCTTCTGGTCCAGGTGTCGCGGAACGAATGCCCGGTTTACCACGAGATGTACCGAAATCGCCTTTCCTGACCATGATACGCTCACACGACATATACCCGGAAATAGAGCGTTCATACACCGGGAATCCTATCAATCACGGGATAGGAGAATGCAAACTCGGAGCATATCATGAACGCCGCACGAGACCCCTTCTAAATATTGTGTATCATTCGGGGGTGTCGCCCTGCCAAAGAGCTACGGCGCGTCCAGCTATGTTTCGAACGAGGTGGTCACGAATCCAACCCTCCATTCGGGGATACGGAACTAGTTTCGCAATATCTCCCACGAATCCATACAAGAGCAATGTTCTTGCTTCATCTCTGGAAGCTCCTCTTGACTGCAAGTAAAACAGTTCGACCTCGTCCAAATGGGCAGAGGCAGCACCATGGGTGCAGGACACATCGTCATTCAGAACCTCTAGGAACGGCATGACGTGCACACGAGAACCATCGCTCAGAAGCAGACTCCGGATTAACTGATGCGCATTGGTGCCGTCCGCCTCTCGCTCCACGTACACTGTCCCTCGGTAGACTGCAGTGCTTCGGTCGACAACCACATTCTTGTGGAGTTGATTCGACTCACACTGAGCGACATGATGACTGACTCGAACCTGCACATCGCCAAGAGCTCGATCCTGAAGCAAGGTCAGGCCGTTGACGTTACAAGAGGCCCGGCGGCCAACTAGATCAACGCCCATGACAAGCCGCCGCAACGCCAAAGAATCCACATTCAGATTGGTCGCGGTGAACGAGGTTCCTTGCTCGCAACGAACTGACAGACCAGTCATGTGGTAGAAACGATGTTGGTCCTGACGGACCGACTCCGATACGGATTGCGAGCCAATAATACTCAATTTCAGGCACGCATCGGTCTCCAGATGCACGTTGACACACTCATTCAGGAATGTGGCATCGTTTGGCTGCTGGGGCGCTTCAGGCGACGTGGCCCCTAGCGCAACAAGCCGAAATGATACGGACGCCATTGCGCCGCGGTCGAGAAAGATTACAGTCCGAGGATTCACAGCGACGCCGGCGTCGACTACCTGGATGATTTCCATGGGGCGATCAATCGTACACCCCGGTGGCAGGTATACCACGAAAACGCCATCCCCGTCGCCAGACATTCCTAGATACGCGTTCAAAAGGGTGAAAAAATCGTTCACCTTGGCGATGCCACTCGAATAATCGTGTGTCCGGGGCTCTTCACGAAACGGAACGACACCCAGGCCTGCTTCAGGCGGCGCGGTTCGAATGACCGATACGATGCGTTCCTGAAGTGCGCCGTCAGTGCACTCCTTGAGGTTGCCGACGTAACCTTGTTGAAGCGACGACGTGTCGCGAATCTGGGCGAGAGAGCTCAGTTCCTGAACAAGCCGGCCGTTCAGTAAAACAAATCTCAAGGGTTCCGTTTCCGAACCTTGGGTCGGCGTTCCGCACACTTGCTCCGCACGGTGAAGGGCATCACGTAGCCGCTCGAGCTGTGCGCTTGTGTACGGCTCCCGAGGCGTTCGCAGCCTAAAGTCTGTCTCTAGCAGCTCTCTGATATCGGTGAAGCGCCAGGTCTCCATCTTCCGATGCGGCAAGCGCTTCTCAGCTGCGGCACTCCCGAGACGCGCAAGTGCTATATCGCGCAAAGAGGCACAGCAGCCTGAAGTGATGTCGCTGGGTGGCGCCTGCGCCAGCAGTCTCTCCATGAAAGAGGAACTCCTCCAAAGGCGCATCGCCTGCACTACAGCAGAGAGTTCTTCCTCAACACTCTGACTGCGGGGCTGCATACCGCCAACATCCGAACCGTTCATGTCGAGCCTCGCTGAGCGTCTGACCTGCGCGGATCGACAGCGACTCCCAGCGCGTCGCTGATGAGCGCAGCTACCAACAACGGTAGCGTTCCAGCCACCTCGGAAGGCGCCAACGCGTCCTCCTGGAACAACAAAGGCAGACAGTTTGTTCTCTCTTGCCTCGATCGTAAGCATTTTATCGCCAACTAGCGCCTTGCGCAACAGTACCAAACCACGAAGAGCGCTGAAATAGTTGCACAGCCCGCGGCAGGCCCGGGGTATGCGCGTGCCCCCGGCCTGGTGGCTGCCAATCGCTGGCGGATCGCCGTTTGATCGCCGCCGTCGCTGCCACTGCAGGCACGCTGTGCGGGATGCGGCGCAGGCGCTGTGGCGCGCCTTCCACGCGTGCCATCGATCCTGCGGTGCGTTATAGGCGCTGCTATTGCTGCCGCTTGCGGCGGGCTCGGCACACGATAGGACGTATGAAACGACCAGAATATCCGAGATGAAGTATAGGTAATGTAACTCGGAGGTAGGGTGTTTGATAGATACCTCGTCGCGCTCTGAAAAACCCAAAAAGAAAAGAAAAATGCGCATAATCGGAGAACGCTGGCCTAAGTAAAGGTTTTGTCAATGAAAAAAAATCGATCCTGCGGTTGGCATCGGTGGCGCTGCTGCCCTTGAGATGCTAGACGTCGTCCAGTTTGCGCATCGCTGTTGTTGCTGGCTCGAGTGGGATCTCATATGGCCTGTCTCATTGCATAGGGCATCTGGGCCCGGCAAATTTTGAATTTCGTGGGATCAGGTACACAAATCACCTGTTTGCTGCTACTGGGACTGCGATAAAGCAAGCGGAAAGACGTGATTCCCTGATGCACAAGTGTTGCTTCCAGAAACGCTGCTATGAGAATCGAACATTTTTCCTGAGCCGCTCGCATACCCAGGTGCGGTTCATTGGTTGTTTTGAACATATAAACGTCCTGATTCGACAGGTTGAGGGTACAGCGCAGGCGTGCAAAGCGCTCGCTTAGAGCGTGCACGCAAACCGGACACGCATGCGAGATTAGACGGAATGGCAGCACGCGCTCCAGGGCGTAGCGCGTTCCGCGCTCTAAAGATGCACACTCGGAGGTTCTCGCGAAAGACTGCTCCTGGAATGCCTCCGAGTGCCACCGTATCGAAACAACTGCCATCACGGGAAGCGCCGTCCACGATTGTTGCGCGAAACGGATACGTCAGACCATTGCCCACACGTGCTACTCAAGAGTACCTCAAGACTCTGCCTAATCGTCGAGAAGCTATCGGTGCCTCTTGAGAGCCCGTCTTTCAGGGTCGAATGTTCAAGATCCGAGCTTTACAAGCTGCTCTGCATTTCGTGGTGGCTCCACACGCATCGGAAAGGATTTGGAGTACGTGGGTGTGTGCTTCAGGATCCAGAGCACCGCCTCCTGCGACCGAGTTTCGTCCAACATCAGCGAGCTCACCGAGCGCAGATGCTGCCGCCGCCATCTCAGAAGAGCGACTGTCATCGACAATCTACACGTAAGCTGCTTGCGGCACAACGGAATCATCGATCTGTGTCTTTTGTGGTAGCCCGCAAGTGCACGAGAAAGCCGTGCTGTCTCTGAACAGCGACGCTGGCTGCGCAGATGGCACCGTAGAACGCAATTGTGACCAACCTCGCACCCAGACCGTCCGCGAACGCATATCTCCAACCTGTGTCCCTCAAGGTTGGGCGGCTCCAGGGTCCACGGTGAGTTGCTTCTTCGTCCGGCGGACTGCGCTCTCTCCCAGGGCTTGCTGTCGTACTCGTGCATCCGCGGGAGTCTGACCAAAATCATCGATCATAGACGATTACAAATCGAGCGGTCGCCATCGTTGGCGAGGAAATCGCTTGGCGCTTTGTTTTGATCGACGGATCGTGTACATTGGCCCAGGGATCTCCATCTTCGCAATGCTGATCGGCGTCTTGGAGAGCTTCCATCACTTCATACCTGATGCAAGACCTACATGAGATATCGAGTACACGCACAGACCGGACACGGCCTCGATGCAGCCACCAATCCACAGCTACTTCGAGAGGTGGCACAACTCCGTGGCTCGGTATCCAATTTGGAGGCGTTTGTTTGGTACACAGGACGTGTTTGTCGACCAGGGATCTCGGATAGCAAGATGGATATCGGCGTACCGGGCAGAGTCCATGATTCAGCAACTGACCTCCAAGTTCTACCAGCCACTACCAATACTATCATCCCGAGGAATTACTGGTCATTCCGTATGCTCCAGAGATTGCTGAGCCTGCCGTGAACACCCCCGATGGCACAAAATAGCGCCTATGCCGACACCGCATCGAGACACTGCGGGTTCATCACACCAGTGAGGGCGCCGGCTCGACGCGAGGTTCAAGCGACACGAGGGCGGAACTAGCCGGTGTTCTGGTATCCAGCAGAATGCACAAAGAGACCTACTGCGTCCAACAGCGCCAGGTAGTATGCCAGGAGACCATCAAGACCAGGGCGACAGCTAGAAGCAGCCTACTCACTTCTAGCCCCAGAAAAAAAGGCCTTGAGGTCGAGCTGCTCAGGTAGGGCCACGGCAGCCGCCACCAGAGGGCACATGAAACGTGCGGCACGAGCCTGGGAGAATCGTACAGCTCGCGGGACCTTCTTCTTGCAGGGTAATCTCCCGATTACGCGGAAATATTTTCCCGTGCTCACTGGGTGTGGCGAAGCGAGAAGAAGCAGTTAAGTGGATGCTAGTTTTTTTGGATGTATTCTATCATGTTTTCTGTTCTCGCTGATGAGCGCCTTGAGTGCCTCTCATTCGAAGCTACGGTACGTTCGCGATAGGAGCAGTAGCGCTCGCGGCGTTGGTCTTCTTCACCAATGCATGTCTAATTGTTTGAAATGGCTATAGCGGTACACAGCATTCGTCACCGCTTGCGAGGCGTTGGCGTGATTACATGGCATACCGTGGACTGCCCTGTACTTCAACGCTGTTGTCTACCACATCCATGTGAGAATGGTACAGGGCGGCTTCCCGAAGCACGGGCAGGCATCCTGAAAGTTCTCCTCTCTTTCCATTGCCATCGACACCGGGATTTGCAGCCCTTTTGACTTTTTTTCTTTTCTCCTCTCTTACCTGCGGCTTTTTCTCTGCAGATCCATACTGTCGCTCCAGTTACGTTTTCAATAGTCGAAAGCAGTTGATTCCAGCGTAAAATTCCCGATGACGCTGCGCAGACTGTTCCTCAAGCATGTCATGGCAGGCAAGCGTCGCAATGTACACTGTGCTTGAAATTCTTATCACCTTCGCTTACAGCCTTAACGTGTTTTTCGCATCTACGAAACTTGGCTGTGATTAGGGTCGCCGCTAAGCTCGCTGCTCCGTCTTTACCGGGCCCTGTCCTGCGGCGCGTGGGCGCTTGCGTTACTGCTCCAGACTTGTCTTCGACGAAGACAGAAAACTCGCTTTGGTGCTCTTTTCTTTACTGGGAGAAGTGAAGGACCCCACGTTGCCGATTCTCTTTTGGGAGATAGCCTCAGCGAGTACGCGACCCGCTGCACACACGCGTGCACGCTGCTCCCTTCAGTAGAGGATTTTTGGAGCGGAATGTTGTCTATGATGAAACGAGTAGGAAGCGGCGAACCAAACTGGAGAACTATTCGAGAAACTTGAACCCAGCTACGCTCCATTCTTGCAAAACGTTGACGCACGCCTCACCAGTAATGATCACGCAGAAGACTCAAGTCCCAGTCCATGACCGTTTTTCACCGAAACGGAAGAGGCGTGAGCCACTGCGAGCATATCCAGAGAGATTCATGAGGCTGCAGTGAAGCGCGGTCTTCCCTACGGCCCGAAAGAGAGGAGGATTCGCCTTTCGAGCGGAATCGATTATTTGCGGCGACAAATTTAGTCGACTCGTAATATGCTTTCGCCCGAGGACTGCCATTGGACGACGTCGAGCATTTCTCATCGTCAATCCAGAAGCGAGAATGCGCGCGCCAACAAGTTGGCGTGGAGCAAACCTGTCGAAAACTTGAAGAATGCATCACATCAGCATGCGGCACAAAGGGGACGGAGAAGACGGGAAGGTTCTACCTACATACCTAATAAAATTATGAGTTACCTTAGCGACGCTTGCTCGAGAGGGTCGCGAATCATCTCGCCTCTGGTTATCGTTCGAATGCAAGCGCCTGTGTCGAAGGAGCCTACCAAAAAAGACAACACTGAATGCTCCAAATTCGTCTGAATCCTATATTCCATATCTCTCCACTTCGAGTATCGAAGTTAATCCCCAAAATATTGTTATGAATAATAATCAACTCACAGGGACGGAGCCAGTACAGCATTCTTCCATTTCATCGGAAAAAGGGTGTTGGACGCGCGTTCCACGCTGGCGGCTGGAGCCCATTCTTCGACGCCCAGGGCGGATCGCGTCATCCATAGCGAAGCTGTTGTTTCAGGTACCTGCGACTGGCGTGCTTCCTGATAACATTCTTTTCTTCGGGAGTTGGTGCAACCACCCACCATAAGTGGTTGTAAACCATGGAGGATCAGCCACGGACTGGGACACTCACGTCCAACGATGCTGCTGCTATACCGCTACGAGGGCGCCCATTTGCGTACGAGTACGCTGCAGTCAACGCGCTGCAGTTGGTGCCAGAGTTCAAACAGCTCTTGGAAGGCAGCAATCTTCTCGCTTTTATCGCGTACCTTCGGCGACAGACGATTGAAAGTGGCGGGAGACCTGGACGCGTCTCCTGGCCAGTTTGGCTCCAGGCCGCAGAGGATCTCGGTCTAGGCGCCACTCGTGCGGCTATTCTCTGGAGAGGTGCACAGTTTGCGGACACGGACCGCGGCGCCTCTGCAGTGCAGTCTCTGGACGTTTTCAGTGAGTACGACTCTGTACCGCTCGCGCGCCTCGGAGCACTTCTGTTTCTATCGAGCGTCATTCCGCGGCCACTCGCTCGGGAAGTGGATGCGGCCTGGCTGGACTTTCCGTCTCCGACAACCATCACCGAGAGCGTTCCGCAGTTACTTAAGGAAGCAGCACGTTGGGAGACCCAGACCAAAGTCATCGACTTGCAAAGTGGGGAAGTCACGGAACACCTGTCCTTTGAACAGAAAAGCATTAGCGATGTCATGGCGGTCACCACGTCGAGCATGGAAAAAATTCTCGGAATGGTTGAAAAGGGTAAATTCTACCCCGCAGGATCGTACATCTCCACACTGCGACGTCTACCCGCAATTCTTCAATACAATTGTACTTTCCAGACAAAGATTCTGGTGGTTTCGCTTGGACTCACGTTCACCAATGGTGACGTATGTGCAGATGTCATCACCCCGTGGAATCCGAAGGGTCGTCCCGATGCAAATACTGGGACAAAATCTGCTGATGATATCGACTGGAACGATATTTGGATTCCGCTTCGCTGTATAGAGCACTTCCGTTTCCTGTTTGAATTGCCCGATGTGCCGCTGACATTGGGCTGGGATGCCACCCAGATTGTGGAGGGCATTTCCGAACCAGCAGTGAAATTTGCTGATTCAGTTTCATATCTATTCGATCTCTTCAATATTCTGCTGGGCACTTGCTTCATCCGGAACAAGAACCTGCCGTGGGCGCATATTAGGTCGATTGCTGGCCTACGGGCTGTGGCGTCACTGCGGCCGTACCGCTGGGAGGTATCCGCACTCGTTCGATCGACGTTGATCAAACGTATCGACCACGAGGATACCGCCGACATAGATATCCGAGGGTGCAAGGATTGCCGGCTCGAGTTTGTTCCGGGAGACGCTACGACGATCGCGCATGTTACAATAGGCCAGTGCGTAGACTGCACCATCTTTGTGGCAGCTTGCAAGACGCTCATGCTGACCACGAGCGAGAGGGTTACCATTCTTGCCGCCGTGCACGCAGAGTTGCGAATCATCAATTGCCTAGAGTGCCAAATCTATATCCTCTGCAACGAGCGGCCGGTGGCTTACGGAGACAATCGGCTCGTATACATTGGACCCGCTGCATACAATTTCGACGGCCTCGATAGTATCCTGAGCAGGCATGGGATTCGTACGGACTCCAACCGGTGGAGCGAGCCCTATGATTTTGAACGGGACGGTACCCCAACGTCCAACACGGTTGCGCTGATTCCGCCGAGCAGTTACTGGCCCCCGGTGCTTGCGTGGAAGAACGCCAAGGACCTGCGCTCTTGTCCGTGGCAGATCGAGAAGGAGTACCTGGAGGTGTTCGAGCACAGATCAGCCAGCGTTGATCGGCTACGACGAAGCGTATGCGACAGGTTCGGCGATCGCAAAGATGCCATGTCGCAGCTGCAAGACCTCGTCCATGCTCGATTTCGAGAATGGCTCGGGAACGGTAATCGGATGCGCTCCGTTCACGATCTGCTCCGTATGGAGAGGACGGAAGCGAAAGAGGCGCCCAAAGACTCGTCAGAACAAAGTGCATCTTGATTCCGACAGCCGATGGCATCGGGATAAGCTCGCAAAGCATCTCGTACTGCGCTCATGCCTCGGCGCAGGCTGATGTAGAGCTCTATGCTCCCAAACGGCAGCGTTGTCGACGAAGCGCTGCTCGCTGCGTGGAACCGCACCGGCTTGCACCCTCTGGCACACCGGGGATTAAGAGCCGGACCGTATCTAGATGGAATTTTTCAGGTTCTTTGCGATACGCGGCTGGCAATGAATCTATCCATCCGAAGAAGGTTGCACAGTGCTACCCACAGAATCAGTAGAATAACTGATCGTACGGAGCAGTGTGCGTGCTTTGCACCCTGCATGAAAATTCTAAACCTTCCTCGATCGGGGCCTGCTCCAGGCTGGCACTGGACCAAGTTTCGGTTTCTCCTCGATAAGACCGGCAGAAACCAGCGCTATCGCAGTGGCGGCGACGATCGCTGAGACTTGAGGCACCAGGAGCACTCAGGACCCACGCCTCATAGTTCAGGTTCTGAATCAGATCTGGACTGGAGTACATGGTGAAGTGCTAGTGATCCGAGTCTAGTCTTACTCGGGACTAGAGCTGATACATAGGCGACGTGCAGCCTTCAAGCACCAAGCACGAACCATCTCCTTGTCGTTCTTTATCCGCAAATGATTTCGAGTACCAGGCATCTGTATCACAGTCCCTGGATCCGTGCCCTGGATACCTAGGCGCACGGCTCTGATCGTATGTGCTGCGGAGGCATGCGCCGGGCTCCCACAAACCGAAGACTTCGTCATTCTCGGCTTCGTGCGTAGCCGGGTGCATGTGCCTCTATGAATGCATGATCACGCCGCAGGTCTGCGCATCGAGTCCGCTGCACATTGCTCTCTCGTTGTAAACGAGCGCGCACCGCGTGCTTCCGTTCAGACAGTGTATGTTGGTTTGTTTGTGTGTCGGTAGACTGGCGCGATAATCGACTGAAGCGTCGCATTTCATTTAGGCGATGTCGACGCCCGGTTCGCTTTCGCCTGCTCTATACGCTCCAGGCTCAATCGTAAGCTCTCTCTCTGCCGGATCAGGTGCGGGGGCATCGAGCTGTACACATCGAGGAACATGTCGAGTGGTGGTTCCTTTTCCTCTTGTTCAGCGCTAGATAGTGCATCAAGAACAAGAGTGCGTTCGCGTTCACGCATCGCCTGCTCTTCTGCAGGCGACACGTTCAGAAAGCGTCCCAAACGGGCGATCGGGTCGGCATAACGCATGAAGTAGTCAATCTCTTCGAGCGAACGGTACTGGGAGGAGTCATCCGATGTCGAATGATGCCCACCTCTGTAGGTCAGCAGCTCCAAAAGCATCGGTCGACTCGTTGCCACAATTCGATCGCGGGCATAGTTTGTGGCAACGTAAACAGCCAGGGCATCGTTCCCATCACAACGAATCGCGTCCATACCATAGCCACATGCCCGTCTGGCAATGCCATCCCCGCGGAACTGTTCGGTTGCAGGCGTCGAGATCGCATACCCATTGTTGCGGCAGATAAAAAGCACCGGGCAGTCGAGTGTGGACGCGAAATTCATGGCAGCGTGAAAATCGCCTTCGCTTGCAGCGCCCTCGCCAAAGTAACATGCTGCGATCCCTTTGCCATCAAGTTTGAGCGCATATGCCGCGCCTACAGCGTGGGGTATCTGCGTAGCCAAAGTTGATGAAATGGTATGAAAATGCATATCTTTTCGGCCGTAGTGCACGGGCATCTGATGGCCACGCGCAGGCTCCTTCCGCGTGCTGCAGCATTGCTGGCAAAAATCGTCATACGTGTAGCCGCGCCACAGCAGAACGCCTTGCTCTCTGTACTGCGCGAAAACCTCATCATGGTTATCTAAGGCCGCTGCGGACGCAACAACGGCAGCCTCCTCGCAAAACGAGGTCAAGTAGAAAGATATTCGGCCTTGACGTTGCGCGGAAAACAAAATCGAATCCATTACGTTCAGAGCAACCATGCAGTCATAGATCTTGCGCAGCACTGCCCCGCTTACTTTTTCCTCCACTGACTTGGAGTCAACTCCATCGACCAGTTCACCGTTGTTATTCAAAAGTCGGAAAGCTGGTATGGGCAAGAGCTTTGCCGCTTCTTCAACGACGAGCTTGTGTGTGTACGGCGCTGCAACCGCCCCTGGAAAGTGCACTTCCCCGCCCGGTGAAAACCAGCTCACAGGCCGCTCCGTCCCACTTGAACAGCAGCGAGCTTGCTGTCCGACAGCGGCGTAGCTCCCTGAGCATCCCTGCTGGTACGCGTTTCCGATGCGTCGACCGTGGTGCTTTTCAACTTGGGCACGGAAAGCCGCTCGGTACGCGATTCGAACAGAGTCTTGTACCGCACGCGTCAACAAGACACGCACGTTTTTCAAGTACGACTTAGAGTGATACATTCGTGTCCGAACATCTCCAATTCCTTGGCTCCGAGCGCAACAGTGCCTTGCTATGGAACGACTCCCGACCAAGGACCAGGCGCGAGGTACAGACCCGTCGTTGAGAGCGCACGCGGCAGCGCCACAGCCTCGCAGCTGTGGAGCCAAGTATCGCACTGCGGTCGTGGAGTCATTCACCATGCGCTGCTGGATTCGTTACCCGCTCCAGTGCTACAACGACCATATTTCATTGACAGCGTTTGGGGGACACGTTGTCGCTAGGAGGCACTGTCGTTGTATACTTGTCGGATCGTTGATGAGCAACACAACGAGGTACATACGGAACCCGAGCGCTCATAGAAGATCTAAGGGCTCACGCTTGTCGTGCCTGGTCGAAGCCCGCATGGGCTCGTTCCCGGCGGAGAAGCACATGGTCAGCACTAGTCCCTTTTCTGAATCTGTCCGGGCGTCGGATATGCGCTCGTGAGCTGGGCGGCACTCGGCCTGCTCAATGACAGCGTGCGCTTCGCATCACGGACGGGTGCCACATGCAAGTTAAGTATCCCGGTATCGGAGGCTTCTCGAAGATAAGCAGTGCAGACACTGCATTGGGCTTTGGAGCGAACCGATTGTCTAGATAAGGGCGATAAAGGCACCTCAAGCTATTCTGTCTCTGTACAGCGCCCGCAGCATAGCCGCAGCCAATGCGACGCATCGCGCCCACGGTAGCCGCGGCATCCGCAGGGACACTGGGTTGCTCCAGACGCTTTCCCTACGAGACGACAAGCCTTAGATTCATAACACCTGGAGGTATCCGGAGAGAAGCGCTCGTCTCTCCTATAGCTGCATATAGAAACCGCGATTCCCAGCAGGTATGCGGTGAGTTGGCGATCGACTTGAACGAACGCAAGCGGACGTGTGCGTCGCGCCACGTGTCCAGCATCGGGTGCTTTTGCGGCGGCGCGACTTGGACCTCAGGTGTGTCTGCCCAGGAGCCTTGTGCCATGGCTGGTGAACTGAACCGACGAGTGCTGCAGCTGATTCCCTCTGATCTGGAAAATGATCCGAAGTTTTTAACCTTTCTCGCAGCGAACGTGCCAAAAGCAGAGCTCCATATCCACATTGAAGGCGCGCTGGAGCCAGAGCTCGCGCTCAAGCTCGCCGCACGAAACAACGTCACCGAAGTGCTTTCGAAATATGATAGCTCCGTCGCAAAGCTAAGAGAGTCCTACAACTTTAGTGATCTACAGTCGTTCCTCAATGTCTATTACGATACTATGCAAGTGCTACGGACAGCTGATGACTTTTTCTGTTTGACAAGAGCGTACCTGGAACAGGCCCGAATACAGCACGTTCGCCACGTAGAGCTCTTCTTTGACGGACCGTTTCATGTAAGACGCGGGGTACGGCTCTCAAGCGTGATTGACGGGATCCGCTCGGCGTTAGAAAACGCCGAAGCTGAATGGGGCCTCTCCTGGCGCCTCCTCATGTGTCTCCAGCGAGAACTGCCACCGGAGGAAGCGCTCCATTGCGTCCGTCAGATTGGACCCTACCGACCATGGATTCATGGCATTGGGCTAGACGGTGCCGAAAAGCCTAACCCTCCGGAGCGATTCGCAGATGCTTTCAATCTGGCGCGCTCTATGGGCCTGCATTGTGTCGCCCATGCAGGAGAGGAGGGACCACCTCCATACATTTACACGGCGTTGAACGTTCTGCACGTGGAACGTATCGATCACGGCGTTCGTGCAGTGGAAGACCCCTCACTACTGGAGATGCTTCGTGTGAGATTGGTGCCACTGACGGTGTGCCCGTTGTCGAACTGGCGCCTCCGTGTGGTAGAGAGTCTGGCACAGCATCCGATAAAGGAGCTCATGGACGCCGGGCTGTGCGTTACTCTGAACTCGGATGATCCAGCCTATTTTGGTGGCTACATCAACGAGAATTTCTCGGCGATGATTCACGAAAAACATCTTAACTGTACGCAAGTCTTGGGGCTTTTGGAAAATTCATTCGTCGCATCGTTCGTCGAGCCAAACCAACGAAATCTTTTCTTGGGCGAGCAATGCTCTGCAGTTGAGTCCTGTGTGCGTGCGTGGCAAACAGACCCAAATCGCCATGAGAGCGTTGTCTCCACAGCATAGACGAGTTGGCAGCGTGTCTGGGCCAGTTGTATGCCATGGAACGATTCCTTCGATGATGTTTCTCCTCAAAAAGTTCATGCGCTCAGACGCCAAGCATCCGCTTAAGATTTGTCTGCACAAATATGCTCAACGGGCCCAGCATTGGCAGTATCCTGGCGAGTACTCAGCATTTCGCATTGGAACAGGCACGTGCGGGAAAGAAACTCTCCAGTCTGGAGCGCTCGCTTCTGCACGCGCTTCCTTGCTCTTCGCAGACGCTGTCGAGAGGCCAGATGCTTTCTAGTTATAGCTCCGCAGGCGGCCTTCCAATTCTTCAAATCCACTTTAGTACTAGTATCAAGAACAGCACTACACACCCCAGTGCCAGTATGAGTGTACAGTAGTGGATCCAGCCGCGTTTCTGCGTTCTTCGCGCCCGCTGCAACTGCTTTAAAGCCTGTTCTGCCTCCATGTCAGCCTGCTCGATGTTATAATCGATTCGGTCTATAATGCTGCCTTGTTCTGTAACAAGCAGCGAGAGATCTCGCATGATTCCCGAGAGCTCCTGAATAGAACGCGCGATGCGGCGAGCCTCTTCGTATCGCGCGCCCGCATGCATCTCCGCGTGTCGCCACAGGGCCAACTGTGATTCGTTGAACCCTGGGTCATATGTGCTGAAATTATCTGGATGGTTATCATCCATGGAGTCGTTAGCACCGGCTTTCGTTCTAAATAGCGCTCCGTTGACGCGGAGAGCGAGAGCGTTATCCGCATCCGCTTTGCGGAGACGATCCAGGAATCGGCGCTGTTCCCGTCGAAAACGAATACTCAGTTCCTGGACTTGCATGGCATGCTTCTTCTGAACATTTTCTCTTATAATGCGCTCAGTTCGAGAGAGGCTGATTTCGTGCACGAGCTCGCTCAGTTGCCGTACTTTGGCTTCGCAGCTCTGAAACAACCTCGCCACCTCTGCCGTTTTTTTGTCGACCACGTACTCTTCTTCACTCTTGTCAGCAAACTCTGGCAACAACAGTTTTCTGCGCATATTTTCCAGCTCATCCATACCAGAGCGTATTGTAGCCAAGTCCTCTTGGATGGACTCGTGGAGATCCACCCACCGCGGCGGCAACAGGGCGACTCCTTTGGCGACCTGGGTTACGCCCGCCCGCGCAGCAGCGGGTGCTTGCTGCTTCTCGCTTTTCAGTTCTTCAAGCGCGCTCCGTTCACCGAGAGCAAGACGAGCCTCAGCTCGGTAGCGCTTAAAAACCGACGTCCTGTCGCGGCTTGTCATGTTGCGCGAGGGAGAGCCTTTACTGAAAGCAGTTACCGCTCTTCGAACTAGAGCTCCTGGTCGCTATCGTCCAGTGGACGCGAAGACGCGGAGCTGAACCTCGTATGCTTCAGGAGGCTTTGACGCCCCGCGTCTCGTTCCAGGAAACACGTTCGAGGTCTGGGAACGACCCGCAACTAGCACCGTTCTCTAGTGCTGCTTACGGACGCTCGCCTGCCCGCCGCGCGCGTCGACACTTGACACCGCATTGAGCGCTTCTCCGCAGACAATGCCTGAAACCGGGGACACCGACGGGGCTGCTCTCAATCAAGAAGAGAGGGTACCAACGGAACTCTCTGAAAATGAACAGGAAGGTGGTTCGGCGAGTGCTGGAGAGAAGCTTCGCGACCCAAGGTATCCGCTCAAGGTAAAGTATGCCCCGTGCGGCCTGCCTCCCGAGTACTGCGAGTTCCACTCGCAGGATGAGTTGAGACAGTGTTTGCCTTGGCTCGCTACGCACTTTCCCCATTGGTTTGAGTCTCGAGACCAGGAGAGATCGATCGATCCCCAGAAACAAACACGAACGAGCGCGCCCTTGCCACCAGAGCAGCGTTCTGAGGGACTTGAAGAGATCCGGGTTGATTTCAGCGCTTTCGCGGACGCTTTCGCCGAACTCAGAGTGACCGCGAAAACGAATGCTGTGAACAAACCGGACCGCAAAGAGTCTACCAAGCACTCGGGAGGCAAACAGAAAGGCAGCAAGATCGATAACGTGATCATCCACGTGAGCAAAGTCAAAGGAAACAAACAAATGACAGCAGTTCATGGTCTCGAGGCATTCTTGGAGCGAGGCACCATCAAGGATATGGCAAAATTATGCAAAAAGCGGTTCAGTTGTGGTGCAACGATTACGAGAACTGAAGCTCATGGAGAGGCCCTTGAAATCCAGGGCGATCGCTCGACGGACATTGCCGAATGGCTCCGAGACGAGTTCTTAGTACCAGCGGATCGAATTTTCTTCGCAACCACGGGTGATCTGAGGAATAAACAAGCTGCGTTTCCTGCTTGAGCAGTTTCGTTCATGTGGAAGGCGAAGAAACCGGCTGTGTACCCAGACGCGATGCCGCAAATGCGGACGCCGATTGTAATCCACATGGGCAAGCGTTTCGGTCACGACTCGACAGCGACACCTTTAGAACAGAATCAGGTTTTCCAGACGACGTCGCCGTACCGCAGTTAGGTATGATAGACAAGCTCGGAAATCGCAATATGTCTGCGGCATGCAGAGGGTATCGCAGCTCCGGGGATATGGTTGTTTTTCGTTGAATAGGAGCACGATGGCGCGCTCATGGTTGGTGAACGCCTCTGGAGCAAGTCGGCACGAGCTCGTTAAGCGTCGTGTCTGTGTGTCTCGCAGAAGATGAACTTTAAGGTCAGAGGCATGCATGGACCGGGGAAGCATCATGGCTGTGCATAGCATAGTGGAAACGGTATCACGTCTTGTAGATGCACTTCAGTCAGTCAGGTGCCGAAAGTGTTTGCGTCGCAGCGGATGCTGCACATCTGTTTACAGTTTTTGTTGACAGGTTCGCGAGACATTACCAACGGCGAACGCAGCACGGCAACGCTCTGTGCTGCGCTTCCTCAGAGTCGATTTACTGGGCTGTGTCTGTAAGCGAATGCCACGAGCATCGAGCTTCTGATGCATGTGTACCAAATCCGACAACACTCCGTCCTGATCGTACTGCTCGACGAAGGTCTCGTTGCGCGGAAAACTGTGCTGTGGTGTTATGCATAGCGGTATCCTCAACGCAACGCGGGGATTCGTGCACGGAGCACGACAAGTTCTTCGACGCCGACAGTCTTCTAAATGGCAGAGCATTCCGCTGGCTGCCTTCACTGCTCGGGTCCTGATCACGAATACCTGGAGTATGAACTTGACTCTGTGCGATGTGGCGCTTTCGTCCTTGATCGAAGCGAGCAACGGTCACCAGCAGCTATCAAAGACGAATGCACTGGACGGGGCGCACAACATTGACAAGTCCAGCACGCGGTCCTTCCTGGATGCAACGAGTTTACTCGCGACATGATCCGCGTATCGTGCATCGACGATGCACGAGAGTCCGCCACTTGAACGCCAGACAGGTGTCAAATTAAAATGGAACATTGAGCTCCCTGCTCTGTTCCTGCTTTTCGACTTTGTTTGGGAACTTGTCTACGCGTACAGCCTCAATACTCGAATTTCAACAGTAAGGGTTTCCGAACTTGTACCAAATATGAGGATTATAGTTTGGTTTTCGGATTGGCAGTTTCGACGCTTTGCTCTCTGAATGCGTGACGTCATCGAAACCAAGATGAATGATGACGCCCTTGAACGAGGGTTCGTGAAATAACCGATATCGTTATTCAAGTAATAGGGACAAGCTTCTAGGCGTCTCCGTTCTCTACTTGTAGCATGCTCAAATCAGAGGTTCCTCACGTTTGCAATCGTTTTTTCAAGGCAGTATGCGGGCACAGCAATTCGTGCGCTGCATTGACGAGACCAAAAAAATACTCGAGGTCGTCCCATGCCAACTTGTTAACGAGCGTATTCCTAAATTTGACTGTGTTTCTTTCGTCAAATAAAACAATCCGTACGAAGAACATTTCCTGTTCTCTTTATGAGTATCGAAGGGACCGCGTTCCACAGCAGCACGGTATCTTTCAAAGGATACGTTCGCAGAGGCTGCCGTTCTATTTGGACTGTGTTTCTTTCGTCAAATAAAACAATCCGCACGAAGAACAGTTCCTGTTCTCTTTATGGCTATCGAAGGGACAGCGTTCTATAGCAACATGATATCTTTCAAAGGATACGTTCGCAGATGCTACCACTCTTTTTGGACTGAGTTTCTTTCGTCAAATAAAACAATCCGTACTAAGAACATTTCCTGTTCTCTTTATGAGTATCGAAGGGACCGCGTTCCACAGCAGCACGGTATCTTTCAAAGGATACGTTCGCAGAGGCTGTCGCTCTTCCTGTTTACATGGAAAAGCGTATCGGGCACGGATTTGAGTCAAAGCAGCGATCGCTGCCAGCGGAGAGAGCGTAAACGCTTCGCACGAAGGCAACGTAGATGGATCGAAATCTCTCCGCATGTTCTTCAGCGTGGATCGCCTTCCAGGACTCGTTTCGTCGTGGATTGCATTGCGTTCGACAAATCCTATGTCGAATGGAATAGCGTGCGTTTGCGCTTGCACTTGCGGCAGACACAGTACTAGCCGTTGTGATCGTGAAGAGAGCAGGCAGCGGACACTGGGTACGGCGCCGGGCGGGAAACATTGGAGTGCACCGCGAGGAGCCCTCTTTACCCGCCGAAGGCATGTACCGAGCAGTGAAGAAAACGTTGATGCGCCACGGGCTGCCCCTGGAGTGGAAGGCGCGCTAGACGTATAGAGACACTCTTCTACATCCAAGAGTGTTCATTGCGAAAAGCTTTCCACTGCTGCATACAAAGAAAATGACCACGGTAAGCGATACGTTGGTCGCGACTACTCTCTATGTATCAAATGCATCGACAACTGCGGAAACCGCAAAATCATGACTTTAAAACTGCCATCTACATCCTTCCACTGCTGATCACGGGGCCGGAAGGAAAAGACAGATCATCGTATTCAGAGCCGGAGGTAAGAGACAGGCAAGTATGCAGGAGTGGGAAAGCCCGCAAGTACTGGTGTTGACGACATTAAGAGCAGGCCCAAACTTTAGAGTCCACACTCGTGTTAGGCAAGTGGACCTCTTGCATGACAGCCGGGCACGGGTGTAACAATATGTCCGAAGAATCCACAGGCGCTCACGAATGAACCAGACCTGTCTGGATTGTATGCCCATCCGAATCGCATGCTTCCTCCGTCGAATGTGTGATCAGCTCGACTTGCCCGTCAGGTGCATTCTTCAGGGCACTCATGCTCGGCTGGTGTCGTTCGTCGGAAGCAAGCTAGATGCTGTTCGTGGACGAACGCTGCGACGCCCACCTTGCCGGGTAGGAACGCGACTCAAACGATGCACACCCGTCAGCTCCGATACGTTCCAAGACAGTCTCGCATGTGCATCAAGTGTTTTGCTTAGACGCCCTTCTTCGCCTTCGTCGCGTGCGGTCATTTGTTCCTTCCTCCGCCTCGAGGCTCGGTACAGGTTTCACACGAACCTCTTTCAACACCGGTTCATGGAGCGCTTCCGTATCCCCGGCTGCGGTGCCAAGTGCCTCCGTGGGTTTCTCTTGAAGCTGATGGACGTGCTCTGCATTTCGAGAAAACTCGACTCGCTTCTGCGGCAAAAGCCGTTCGGCTGCGCGCAGTCGTTGGCGGAAGTACAACCACGTACCAGCGAGAAGCAACACCGTCACCCCGTACGATAGCCATACTTCGGGGTACGCTCGAGTGATGTCAAACACACCGATTCGTGTTGACTCAGGCTCGTTACTCGGATAGCTTGAAGGCTCTGCGTCAAGCGGTGTGGCGCCCCGCTCTAGCGTTGTCGCAGCTCCGGTGCGGGTCTCAAGGGGGCTACAAAAAATGAGCCCCTGCCCTAGAGCGAACTTTTTCACAGTACAGCCGGCTTCGTACATATACGACCAGAGCGACATGGCCTCGATCATTAACTTACGAAAAGGTCACCAGACCCTATCCATATCTTCGCTCGTAACCAGCCAAGTGGGTGCGTTCTGCGAAAGCGTTTGTCACTGGCGGGCAGCATCATCGAAAGCGCCGCTGTGGCGTCGTGGCTTGCAAGTCCTGTTAGTGTCTTTCAACTCAGTATGTGGAAGCACCGCCCCTGTGGTGTACAGTAAGAGATCGAAATCACGATGCAATGTACCGCATAGATCGTAGAAGAACTGCGTGTTGGATATCTATTCTTTACTGAACAGTGACGGAGGACTGCATTCTCCTCTGAGGTCAGTTACACTACAGCATTCAGGTGGTTGAGGACCACTGAAAGAAAGAAGCATACGCGCTCCGCATCATAAACCGATATTCTTAATGAATGCATGCTACCAGTCGTAGAAAACGACCGACTGATCACTTTGCGTTAGGCGAAAGCGGCGATAATAGACACCATGGGCACCTCTGTTTCTCAACAGCTTGTTCGTGTGATCCTGAAAACACTGGAATACGGTTGTGAAAAAAGCGTCCTAGTTCACGTCCGCCCATTTTCCACCGAAATCGCAACGACAGCGTTCTTGGAACGTCACTATCCATATGAAGCACAGGAAAGTCGGTTTCGTTTTTTTATCGATGACACCTTCGTTGGGCGATTCTGTTGTAGCGTATATGGGTATTCGCGGAACAGGGTGCCCGTGTTATGCACTACTGAACTCGAAGAGAACGACGACATCATCATCTGTTGGAGCTGTAGTGGAATTATTTGTCGGCCTCAGTTCCGCCCGTAAAGCAGGCCCGTACAACAGCACCAACGACTTTGTCGAATCATTGAGGACGTTTTCCTGACGTCTGGCGACGCCCTTACATTAGGAAAAGGTGGTATTTCACCATTACCCTTCGTGTTCGAGCTTTTGCTTACTCTATCGGGGTAGAGCAGCACTTCATTCTTCCGGACGCTCCGTGGTTCAACTGCATCGGATCAGTGTTCTCCATCATGAAACATAACCATCGCTCCACTGGGCGAATCGCTAAATCGTCCAGCACACGGTGACATGCTGGGGCATATTTCCTCATTCTCGTGCAATCTCTTCTTCTTCTGGGAAGATCGTCACCTACTGGCATTAGAAAGTGCAATCATTTTCAGAACAAAGGAGAGAACGATCTGGGATGTACACTTCAGAGCGTCGAGAAGGAGACAAGGCAGCGGAGCGCTTTGGTGATAGAGAAGTATAGAGAGCTCGCAATGCAGCAAGTGGCACGGAGGGCACGAGCTCTACCAACCCCTGCACTGACGAGTTCCACCAAAGGCAATAAACGCGTGGAGTTCGTGCACTAAGAATTCAACGCCGCCATCTGTATCAGACGATATGCAATGCTGAAGACAAGACCTAGGGGCGTGACGCGAGCCAACGTTATGAAGCAGTCTCTCAGGCTCGAAGTGTGTCTGGATAAAACCCGAAACCGATAGCATCGATCTGGTCGAAAAGTGCTGGAAGGTGGCGTCTGCGCGTGGGTATGCATTTACCCCACATTGTCGTACAAAATACTTGCTCCAATCATATGTAGTTCCCTTGCGCTTTCACCTGCTCTCTGTGGGCTATTCTTCGAGCAGTATGCATGGGGGTCTGGTCGGACTTTCAAAAATTTCTTGAAGACGGTGCTTTCTTCAACCAGAATGGGTTTAAACCCGCCTGGTTCGTGTACGTGGTGCAGCTCTGGAGCCTCTTGCAAGCTTTCATTCTACCAGCTGCGCAAACCTTGGCGGGGTTGTTCGCGCTTCGTGTTGCTGCTGGAGTTTTGAGCCGTCTGCGGCCTTTTTGTAGACTGGCTGCTCATCATCTACCTAGTTTGAATTCTCTCTGGAATGATAGGCACAATGGTTTGCCGCTGGGCACGGACGCGGTCGCACTGCGGAAACGCGGTGCTGTCACCGACCGTGCTGCGGCCCTGGAACCGCTCGGCGCCAAACTAGCGCACTCCAGGGCGGAAAACGCTGGACGCTGCGACACAGTGGCTTGTGAAGCTGGCGGTGCACCGCGGAACGAGACTTGTATTGCTCGCTGTCGGTCATTTCTGGTAGAGATACGACGAAAGCCTCAACTTGGTTGGCCGAGGCTTCTCTATCGCGTTCTGCAGCTGCTCATTGTGCTGCGCGGGCTCATGCTTTTCAAGCATCTGGCGCTCACGAACGAGCCACGGACTTATTTTTATTCGACAAGTATCGTACCCCCTCCGTTGTGCCCACTGAATGACCTGGAGCCCCTTATTGCGAAGGAGTCTCGTTTTCTGCAAGTAGAGTTACCTCGTTATGTCGCGCAGGTCCAGGAAGCGCTTTGGCAAGATGCCAGACGCTATGGTGAACCAGGCATCCGGAAGCATCGCATTGTGCTGTACCGCGCCAGCTGCGACGGCTTGGGCAACCGCCTGACCGGCCTTGTATCAGCGTTCTACTATGCCTATATGAGCCAGCGTGCCTTTCTCGTAGACTGGAACGGCTGTGCAGCGGTCGTGAGCGGCACTCTCGAAGATCTGGTCGATCCTCCCTTCGCATGGAGTGCACGCGACCTACTCCGCGTCCTCGGTGCAGACGATCGCCAGCATGCTGCTCGAAGAAGCGATCAAGATACGGATCCGGTGCTTGTCGAATTCCAACGTATCTTCGGTGATGCCGGTGTGCGGCGTCTGTCGACTGCATACTGCAGGCCGTGTCCGGAGCGACGCCCTCTGCGAGACCTGGAACATATGCTGTGTGAGCGTTTTGTCGATGACTCGACCCCCGTTGTCGACTTTTACGGCACACACTGGACTGGAGCGACCATTCAGCATAATCCCTATTTCCGGACTGCTTCTTGCAAACTCTTCGGCAATGATGCCTTTGGCATCCTTTCGCGTGCGCTGCTCAGGCCAAATGCAGTGGTTCAGCGCATCGCGGCTCCTGTTCTTGAGGAAATGTCGAGGGCGGGTCTCACGATCGCTCTGCAAATACGACGACGTGACAGCTACGGCATCTCGGCGGCCATGGAGGAGGTCATGTGGCGCTGCGCACAACAGATTCGAGTGCTTCACTTTCAGCGACGAACACTCGGAGACCGCTCGAACAAAGCATCGACACCCGGCCATTCGACTGGCCGAAACGAGTCCGGGATCGGGAATCAAACTTTCTACCGCACGCTTTTGTTCATCGCGGCCGATAACGATCGGTCTCGCAAGCGGATCGAGGACGGCAGCAGCAAGGAGCACACTGGCCTCCATGCGATCTATTTGTCAAGCCCGCTGACGAAGACGGAGCTAGTCGGGATACAATACGCTTTTGCGGAGATGTACCTGCTGAGCAAAGCAGATGAGATTATTATCAGCCCGTATTCGAGCTTTGGCAGTTTCACTCATGGCTGGTCCAGTAAAGTACCATGGATTGCGCTGCGTTCGGGGAAGTGCATGCAAACGACTTCGAGCATGCCATGCGATGTGTATTGGTTTGGAGTGCAGCGCCTGTCATGTTTCAATGCGAGCATGCTGAGTAGTGAGATGGTGAACATGGATTCATGCTATGGTTGAGGCGCACTGCCTTGTGCTCGACGCAGACGAACGCTGCCCAGACATGACCGGGTGTATCCGAATGAATAGGAGTCGTTCAAAACGTTCTGCGTAGAGCTGTGAATTCGGGGACACCTGGACTAGGACGCCTGTTCTGTTCCTGTTTGTTTTCTTGCAGGTACTCGGTAAAAGGAATGTTTCATGTTGATGGGAAAGAGGCTGCCGAGAGACTCTGTGGTGGAGTCACCGCCGGCCTGTGAAAACTGACGTTACCAGTCTTTCTCAGTATTGGAAGGGTAAGCGGGTGTATAAGCCACGCTTCCCGGAGTCCATAGTCTGAACATGGTGTACCCCAATGAGAATGTATTCAACTCTATCTACACAATTTGCTCCTCGTCAGCTCATTACAGTTTACAAATTTTTCTAAGGTATGCTGCGAGAAAATGCAGAGTTTGTGAAGTTTCCGTATCTTTGGATTGAACATCGAGGAAGCGACGCAGGTACGCAAAGCCAAAAGCACCTATCTACCGCAGACTGTCGCGCGTTGCACAACTCAGTATCAGCTTCATAGGGAAACACGAGTGCTTATACTAGGTGCGACGGGCGTTCATCTGACTCGAGGCGACTTGATTCTAGAAAATGCTAGCCCTTCACACGGGTAATCAAAGTAGGGCAAACGTGGGTTGGTAATGAAGAAATAAGCGAACATAGCGACGACAGCAGTCCGAGCGGTGATTCCGTCGCATGGTCTCTTACAAATCCGCACAGAGACAGTGTTTCTGAACACCGCGTACTTCGTCGAGGCACTGACCGTCGATTCTCCTTCGCATAGAGTTTTGTGCTGTTCTCGGACAGTGTGGCTCTCCACCTCTCAAAGTCGGCAAGGCGTATTCAGCTAGGATTCGCGTTGAGATGCTTTTCGTGTCGACCGATTTTCTCTGGTTCAATCCAGTCGAAGAGGTATTCGACTGTTGGTGTGGAAAGCCGTTTCTACGCTCATGTATTGAGAAAAGTTCCGTCTGCATACGGGGCACCTTTCTTCAACAAGACGTTCTTCGGAACCTTCACCAGCATTGAACTGATTTTTTGCGTTATTGCTCATGCGTGGGCGGAACCAGAAAGGTGCGCTTCGGTCCGAGCGCTTGCTCGCTGGGAGAAAATCACGAAACGCAACGTGGAGTATAGTAGGTAAGCAGATGCAAAATGATACTTTCAGTCGGGTCGTCCACCCAGAAATTCGGATTCCTGAGAGAAACGGATACGGGTTACAGTGACCATATCAATGCTACACTGCCAAATAGAGGAGAAGGAGAAGAAAACGCCGGGCATAGAAAAGATACGATCCTTCCAAAAAGAAGACATGGAGGAACAGGAAGCATGAGCTCGCTTAGAAGCTGGGCGCAACTATGGGTCGCAAAGCCTCTTACTCGAGGAACGCTTGCCTTGCGCCACCCGCCGTGAAGCAGCTCGGCGAGCAACTGGTCACAGCAGTTCCAGTCACGTGGCTACAAGCTATCCATATTTCTCACTAATTTTTCGATGAGGCCTATGTGCGACAACAACAGCTGCTTTTCGGGGTGGACGAAGCGAAATGGCCGGATCGTTGGATCAGGGATTTCCTGACACAATTTCCTGGATACTTTAAAGCGTCACCGTGCCCCGCTGACGATCGGAATATATCCAGCGCAGGTCGGAAAAGTATCAAATCGATCGATGAGATTCGTTCTGAACCGGTCAAGATATGCGAACCGAGAACCTTTTTGATGAACTTGGATTCCAGGCTGAAGAATATACTGCCCGTTCCGTGAGCTCCACAGCACAAGGACAATGCCGAAGATCTGAACGGAAACCATGTGAAGATGCTCTGCTACTCCAGGGCTCCATATTCTCGGAGTTTATACCTGACAGACACCAGTCAACATTCCAAAATGTGGAATGAAGGCGTCAGAACGCATGCCGACACCCCGTGCATCGTTTCGAGCGGAGGGCGGTGCTTTGTTTGCATCATTCAGCGAGGACGTGAGCTTCCGCATCGCTCATGCGGATGACCCTTGGCAGTGGTATCTGAGGGTGCGCGGGGGTCGCCCACGGTGTCCGTTGTACGGGAGCGAGTAGCTTGCATTCACCAATTTATCCAACGGGTTGGAACGGGAAACGACGCACAAGTTGCGACGTTCGGTGGTATCTTAGGGCGCTGGTCGTGTTGGTGCGCGCCTGGGATGCACCCCTGGTCCATCGTCACGCTCGTGTTAAGAGCTCTGGGATTCATGCTCTCCGCTACCAATCGACGAATTCGGGGCGGTATTCACGCATCACGTGCACGGTTGCACGCTGGAACTAGGAGAGAAGGAGAGCGTGAAACGTAGCCAGCTGATGGAGATGGTGCTCGGTAAGCTAGCCAAGCATCACGTGGCGAGGAGTTTGAATACGATTGGCTTGCAATGACGTGATTCCACCATCAAGAATGCACCCTAGAGGATTTTTCTCTGGGGTCTGAACGGTTCGAGCAGTATCCAGAAAAGTCTCGTGTTTTCTGAGCGTGTAGCGGCTTTGAATTTTGCAAAGTCTCGAAGAAATCGTTTGGAGCTCGATTTGGGCCTTTTCTGATGCGTTGAAAACTTTCGAAGAAAAAAGGCAGTGCTCAGAAGCAAGAAAATTGGTTTCCCACCTAGTGCCCGGCACTGGTAGAGCACGGTCAGCGATCGAGCAAGGCTGGAGCACCCCATATATATTCCGGAACCGGATTTTCCTGACGATTGGAGAACGCTAATAGTGTTTCATATTCGATATTACAGAGTATACGCAGGGCCTGGAAAAGGGTCGTCTTGGTTTATAACGCGTTGGGTGAAAATACTCAGCTTTGTATGATTGCCATCACCCGCCTAGGCTCTGCGGGTCGCGCAACATACTCGTTAATGCCACGTTCCTCCGGGGGATTCCGGATAGAAGCATTCATCTATTACCATCAGAGACACCCGTTTCTCCACGCAAGCCGACAAATTTCGGAAGCATTAGCGCGACATGTAGCTTACCATCGAGCGCGATACCCCAGAGAACACACAGCTCCGAAAACTGCAACCAGAATAGAGGAGAGGACCCGATGCTGTGGTGGCGCGGGAAAAGCGTTCCTCGCGCCTTCCTCACAGAATACGATGTACTAGGATGTGAGGCACAGGGGCATCTAAAAGCTCGAGCGCAGTGGCGTCAGCACGCATGCGAGCGAGCGTAGGCAGCATGAAACCCGGCGTTTCAGACTGCAGAGCCCAGCATTCTATTTGTCTGTCTGCACTGTCTTGGTGCATAGGCATTCCAGCCGTGAACGTTGCACTGCTGTGCATAATTGAGCGGTCCCGCTGCTTCAAGAATTTCGGGGAATACCTTGCACGGTATCAGCAGCTGGAGACTGCGCCTCGTATCCCGCTTCCGTACCCAGGAATTCGATTTAGTTTCCCTCACGAATATATCTCGCATGACATCCTCCAGTCTCGCGTGTTAAGTCTACGGCGAAGCGATGCCGCTGGCAGCTCGTGCTCAGGCTGGACGAAGCGTCAATTTCTCGCCGAGCACGGAAACCGCATCAACCAAAGCATCTATAAAGCGATCAATGTCTGCCGAGGAATTATAGACGTAGACAGAAGCTCGGGCACTCCCTCCGACGCCAAGAGCGTCCCGGTGGAGCGGCTGCGCGCAATGGTGTCCTGCACGAATCGCGATCCCATCTAGGTCGATGATGGTAGCCAAATCACTTGGATGCACACCACGCACATTGAATGCACAGAGGGCCGCTCTCTCGAGACCCAGATCGTTGTCCAGGGGCGGCCCATAGATCGATATCTCTTGGAACTGTTCCAGGGATTCGTAGAGATATCGGGCAAGCTGGAGCTCGAACTGGTGAATGCGTTTCATGCCGCCAAGGCCATCCTCCAGGTAGTCTATGGCTGCGCCTAGTGCGACTGCATCGCCAATCGAAGGAGTTCCCGCCTCGAACTTATGCGGCAAATCTGCAAACGTACTGTGGTCAAGAAACACTTCCGCGATCATCTCACCGCCACCGAGAAAGGGTGCCATTTCTCTGCGAAGCACGTGCTCTTTCCCATACAGGATACCGATCCCCGTCGGGCCGCACATTTTGTGACCACTGGCCACGAGCCACTCGCATCCGATATCCTGGACGTCTACTGGCATATGAGGAACCGCCTGGCATGCATCGACGAGCACGGAAGCTCCTGCTTGATGAGCTAGCTCCGTTATTCGTCTGACGTCCTGCACGTACCCGAGAACGTTGCCAACATAGGCGATTGCCACCAGCTTTGTTCTCTCCGACAACATTTTCTCGAATGTATCCATGTCCAAGGCTTGTACCGATGGCAACAGCGGTATGTGCCGTAGTCGAGCTCCGGTGCGCTGCGCTACAAGCTGCCACGGCACCAGGTTGGCATGGTGCTCGGCCACCGAGACAATGATTTCGTCGCCAGGAGTGAGGTTCCCGCCCAGCAAACCCCATGCGTACGCTACAGTGTTAATCGCTTCAGTCGCATTCCGGGTGAAAACAATTTCAGTATCCTTTTTCGCGTTCAAGAATCGAGCGACTTTTGCTCTCGCGCTCTCGAAAGCCTCCGTTGCCTGCTGTGAGAGCCTGTGCGCCCCGCGGTGGACGTTCGCGTTTTCGTACCGATAGAAGTGCGAGAGCGCTTCGATGACTTGCAAAGGCTTCTGCGACGTCGCAGCAGAGTCCAGATAGACGAGTTGCTTACCTTCCGTGGTGGTTCTCTCCAGGATCGGGAACGAGTCCTTGTCCAAGGCAGCGATCGCAGGACGATTTCGGCGGTGTCCAGGAGCTTCAACAGATGTGCCAGCCTGTCCGACACTGGAGGCTTCAGCCTTCAGCCTGTATGCCCCAACCCAACGAGCAGCTCCTCTGTGATGAGCGCAAGTTCGTCCAGCAGCACTGAGACACGATTCTAGAGGTGCCTGGTCACGAGTCTTGGCACCGGAAAGCTTGCCGCTTCTACCGAAGCGTGCAGTACCGACGGTGTGCTGCACAGTAAACATGTGACCCGAATCCAAGGCTGTGCAAGGAAAAGAGTTCCCGAGTTCGAGTCGTATATTTTAGACAGCTACGCAACTTTGCAGAACGCAGCTGCTGACCTTCAGTATAGAACCTGTTCTCCGACGCTGGACGTGAATCACAGCGGTCTTGGAGCAGATAATCGTAGCGTGCGGCGAGCGCTGCTGGACCGTCATGGCACTTGGTTAATCTCGAAAAAGAATCCTCTTCTTGGTTCGATTTTTTATTTGGTTCACCGCAAGCCTGGAGGCATGGTCCATTCTTCCGTTCAGCATCTGGTGAGGTTTTTCTGGGATGCTTCTGAATGTCTGCAGAGTAGACGCCGTGCGCTCGCGGTGGGCGGACATCAGCCCTTAAGATCTCGCAGAGCTGTTGCTCTCCAGTTGACGGCAGACGCCAGGTTGAAGGGCGCGGGAAATTACCTGCTCCGGGCACCAGCGAGCTAGAGTTAAAGCGTCTCAGAAGTACGCTTAGGGCAAAAAGATAAAATCGGTTTGAAGACGAACACCACGGAGCCGGTTTTGAGAGGCTCGTGGAGTCGAGTTCCTTGCGCTGGGTTTCGGCTGGGCATAACATAGCTGTGCGAACTGTATGTGGCGGTTGGCGCGCAAAGAGGCATGAATTGCTTGGAAAAATGCTAGCATGGGGTTCGATTATGCAACCACTCGTTGGAATCCTGCTTCGATGGTGACGAGTGCGGTTTTTCAACACGCTCAGCAATGACGCTGCTTCGCGTGCGTGGCGCTGCGTCCGCACGACCGATGCAGGGATCCAGACTCTTTCCCCGAAGCATCGGACCCAGACTTCGCGTAGTTTCGACGATTGCTCCTCAAGCCAGGTTGCCGAAAAATGCCTGCAATGGCGCCAATTCCGAATTCAGCAGCAATAGGTGAATACTGTGCTTCGCATCGCCTACAGGATGAACTGAGGCATCCGATTCGAATCGCAGCTTAGGATCTTTATAGTGTATGGGGCCACTGATGCTTCATGGACGTCTCGTGAACTCTCTAGCGAACGCCTGCGCAATTCGACTCAGGAAGAGCTCGTTCCACTTCACCGGTCTTGCTCTATCGCATGGGATGCGCAGATTCCGCCACCATGGTGCTCGCCTGAATGGATTCTTCGAAAGCCGTATTCACTGAACGCCTCGGATGTACTAGGGTGCTTTGTACAAAGGATCTTGTCCCAGAAATAGACAAAAATCCTGGAGCGGGTCGAGCACGCGTTGCCCCGTCGGTAACACCATCGTTGCTGTCTAAGTGATCCGCAGTACGAGCGAAGAGCGCAAAACTCGCGCAAACAGGAATCAAACGTCACGAAATTGTACAAAAAGTGTCCCGGAGGCGGTGTCCGTGTGATTGCGAACAGACCCGCCCCGCTGCTCCTGTGTGCGCACGCATGTACGCGTGTGCGCCTCGGGTACTGCCATCGCTCGCCTAGCGGGGCAGCTTTGTCCCGCGGACCTGCGTATGCGTGTTTGCGTGTGTGTGTGTGTTTGTGAAATCATACGGTGCATACATGCGACATCAGCATTCCAAGAGCATGGCTGTCTATATGAAGCACGCAGGCGAGGCGTGCGTGCGATCGAGCGTTGACAACGCGGTGCCGACGCACGTTCTGCATGCATGCCGTGTCGGATGCGTGCGTCGCAGGCATGCTCTCCCATCTCCTAGGCGACAGCAATATGTTTTGTGCTGAATCTTGGGGTTCTATTTTCCAGTTGCGTCTGAAACATGAGCGAAAACCGTTTCAAAACTGCAAGCATACTAGGGACGAGTCGGAAGCTCAGTGCGCCGGACCTGCTTCGTGCACTCGAGACCAAACATACGCCAGCGTCAAGCGAATCCGCAAACCGGACTCTTTATGGACCAATGCCTCTTTCAAGAGCACTGCTTTCTAGGCAAAGGGCATCGTCGCGTCTCGCAACCGCGTCGATGACAATCTATGCCCATGCGGGCCAGTGTCGGCTGCCGAGGATGCCGCTGGAGCTGTGGCAGCGAGCGTTTCGATTCTCTGAGTTTTTCGACTTTGTCAGCTTCTTTATGGGGGCTATGGAAAATCCGTGTCATGCGTGTTGGGTTCAACTGCGTGCGCTCTATCGAAATCTGTCCTCCGCTCGACTCACTGCGACGGAACGCTTTGTTTTGAACCTCGTTTGCCGGGTACACCCAAAGATGCGGGCACTTGATGGGTCGGCGAACCGCAGGTCGCACCGCGTGAAAAGGAAGTGCCCCTCCAACATAGGCGACGAACCTGTGCCGTTTGGCCCCGACTGCAGTGCCATCGCTGTCGACGTCGCGATCGTGAATGCAGAGCGACTCGGTGTGCCACGACGTCTCATAGAGTCTGCTCTCGGAGATATCGCGTGGAGGCTCAATTTCGTTCACTTTGGACAGATGGTTTCCAGGGTTTCTAATCTAGATATGCGAGCGAACATTCTTCGCTGCGTTTTTGCACGCCAAAGGGTCGGTCCGCGATCTGCTGCCGCGAATGCCCTAGCAGCGCTCGAGACGGGCGCCGCTGACCGAAACCTGGAGTTTCTGTGGCGCGTCGTACGCGACTGGGACACGGCGCGACGGGCGGAATTTATCGCTGTTGTGCACGCAGCGCTCTCGGATCCGCAGCGTCTTTGCAGTCTGTTCTGCTCAAGAATAGATGGAGTGCCGGGTTTGATCTGGTGAGAATGGCGCTTCAAGCCGAGTTTTCTGATGCGCTCGAGGACGATGACCCTCGCATAAGTCACTGTCTACGCTATACTCGTGATGAGCAAGTCATTGTTTTGCGAAGGAACTGAAAGTGTACCACAGAGACGCACCAGTGTTCCCGCTTTCGGGATGGCAAGATTGGATCTGGGCGATGATTGGTTTTCGCGCATCCAGTGAGCAGAGTTACCTGCATTCACCTCTGTTCCTCCCTGGATCTCAATTGCATGCCATTACAACGTCCGATGTCCTCGAAAACCCGTTCAATCGTGGAATGAGTAGTGCTACAATCACACCCGTACTGTGATCGTCGAGGTTCCTCGGACCCGAGATGCCGTCGCCGCGCCCGCCCGATGCGTGACGGTCTCGGCCTTGCTTTTCTCGATGATGATATCGTGATATGAGTTTTTTGTAAGGTTTGCAGTCTGAAAACGGGTACCCATGCGAAATCACAGGTGAAACTTCAATTTGGCGTCAATGGGCGGCGCATGCAACACCACGCATCCTCAACGTACAAAGCTTCCGCCGGCAGCTTCTAGCCACGGGAATGGACTCTATGGTGATTTTCCGCCAAAACTGCTACTCGCCCGCCGGCCTGGGCGTTAGGTGTGTCAAATCACGACCGTCAGAGCGATACCATAGAGATCGCGTAACTCCCGGAGACACAGTGAAGATGTATTCATCGAAGGCTACCTCATGGGCTAACTACCAACCACAACGGAGCGGTATAACGCATTCTGGCGCGTACAGTTTCCTCCAAAGTGCACGGTTCTCCAGCATGTTTCAGTTGCGCGTTCTTAACGAGCACATCCACTGGAAGCGAACCCGTCACCCAGGTATCCGCAGCGTTCAGCTGGCGGACACGCTCGCCGACGGTTTGTGACTATAATAGACATTGATGCCCATTTGCATGGATGCGACGCCATGAGCACCTCCGCCGAAGCGCACACCATCGTCAAGTGTAGATGTTGGCAGACGTGTTCTCGCCCCTGCTTCGAAAAGGCATCGTGCCTCGTCGACTGTCGCCACGGGCTCTAGTGTGTTCCCGTCGACGCAATAGCTAGACCCGAAAGGGCCTCAATGCAGTCCTTGGAATGAGAGTTTGCTCATAACATGCTTGGGTAAACGCTTGTTCATGCCTTTTTCTCACAACTATGGGGGTTTGCTTCGCCCGAAAACGCGCGTGGTAGCGCTGGCTGACTTCTGGCGTTGTACAGCGCTTGTCGTCCTAAACTCTCCAGATAGATCACTGTCCAACGAACAGGTGCACGGTTTGGCGTCAGCCTGCGGTTTCGTCGTTGCAGCCGACGGTGGAGCGAACTGGCTGCGCGGAACCAACGTCAGACCCAATGTTCTCGTGGGCGATTTGGACTCTGTAGAGGACGAAACTAGGAGTTTTTATGAGAAATCTTCAGTTTTATGTCAGAGTGATCCAGATGAGAGTCGAAACGACTTCCAAAAAGCGCTGACTTGTCTACCGGACGCGTTCCAACGAGCGGTTGTCATCGGCGGTGATGGCGGTCGCTTCGATCACCTGCTGGCAAATATTCATGCCATGTATGCAGACGCTATGCATCATCAACACCGAGATGTTGTTCTGCTTTCGAGTAAAAGCATGGCGTTTGTGCTGCGGCCCGGTGGCCATACCATCCACATCGATGAATGTGTAGAAGGTCCCTCATGCGGCATGTTCCCCATGGGCGGGCCCTGCAATGTCCGCACGCGAAACTTGCAATGGGATGTCAATAGCGAAGGGTGGAATGGTCGTCCTTTAGAGTTTGGCTCATTCATAAGTTCGTCGAATCGCATTCTCGGAAACTCGGTATTGATTTGGACGGACGCGTTCCTGCTGTGGACCCATGAGGTGCGCTGGCCGTCGCCAGGTGGATAGCGGCTGGCCTGCAGTCAAGCCCCATGCGGTGCGTCGCCACTCGTCCTGAGTACGACAACTAGGACCCAGTGAAAGTGCGTTCCGAGGCAATGCTGTGGATACGTGATCTCCGATAATGCCGAATGGGACTTGTGAGCCTCGTCTTTGGTGTGCCAAAGAACGCCCAATTTTTCGAGATAACGCTTCCTTTGTGTGGTCTTGGATAAAATCGAGTAGGATGTATGGGCCTCGTCTCTGGTGTCTCAAAGGTCGCCGCACATAAGCATCCATTGGCAGAGAACGCGCTCGAAAGCCCGGCCAATACCGGGAGCCAGCCTAGAGTGTTCAGCACAGTGGCACCGTGGATTTTATATTTCCGCAACCGAAACATTCGACGTTTGTTTCGGGAAATAGATTCATCGCCATAGTCCCCTTACTAGTCATTGCAGTGAGAAAAGCTTCAAAGGAGATTACATCGGTCAACAGGAATAGAAATCAAGATCTCAATTAGATACGAGTCCAGAGAGGTTTCCTCGACAAGCCCTCTGCGATATGGCAATCCTGAAGTTGAGGCGCCGCGAACCATTTCTGCGCACGCTTGCGTATTCATTCCATACAGGCCAGTCATCGCGTACGTCAGTGGAAAGACCTATCCTCAGGCTCAAGCAGGGCGCCGCTCAGGCGCACGCTCTCGTACAGGGAACCATCTCGTTTTACCTACGCAGTGTGCACTGACGTTATCACCGGAAATGATATCGTATTTGAAGACCGGCATGAGCACATATAATGACCAAGTGACGATTTTCCTCAGGCCGCCGGCAGGTGCGTGTCTATGTAGCGGAAACTACAACATGTTGCAGCCGTCTCTGCTCATTACGGAACGCCATGATGCGCTCTGAGTTCCCCCAACACATCCCTGGCACGGCGCTTGTCTTGGGAGTACTCTCCGACCAAGGCATCTCACGCAAGCTTCCACATCCATGTACTGGATGCTAGAGGGAGGACACATAGTGTGGTTGTGAAAGAAAGCAACCACCGCCCCACCACTAGAACCGGGGGATAGCTCCAACTGCGCTCGAATCTCAGCTCACTTGCAAAATCTTCAGCGTATAGTGTAGTCTGATCTGCCACGTTCGTCGCCGTGCTTCGAAACAGACTGTCACTTCATCAATCGCTCGTAAGCTCGTTGACGCTCCAGTCCTCGTACGCGCCGTTCGGCAAGTGTCGTCGAATCTTCAACGGTATCTTCTTTGCACGAAGTTCTTTCTCCGCTATCAGCAGTGGATCGCTTTCACCCTCGAGGTCAACCAGCACGGGGGCTCCCAAACTGATCTGCAGAGCACGCGCGCCAAGCACGCGTGCGCGTTCGTACTTGGTCAGGAAAGGAGTCGTCACTCTATTCTTTAGCTCCGACTGGTCTTTGCTCCAGTGGCCTGATTCTCGAGCAACCTTCTCATTGTCCCCAGCGTATATCGTTGGCTTTTGCTCCTGCTCCCCGTCAGGGAGTACTTCGGCATCGATCTCTGTTTCAGGAACAGACTCTTTCAGCTCCTCTGACTCTTCCTGAAGTTCCTCACCCTCATAGTCATCGCCATAGTCATAGGGCAACTCGGGTTCAGCTTCCTCGTCTTCGATATAGTCATCTACGTCTTCCTCATCGGCTGCCATTTGCCGTTGTGCAGTGACGTGCCGCAGCAGAAACCTGTACGCTCGATGAGACGCAAACGTTTGTCTGTGGAAGCTGGTCGGCACGCTGCGACGTCCGCGCTGGCGATGCGCCCCGTGCTGTGGATGGCGCCCGCTGCTGCGCACTCAGCGACTTCGCATCTTCCACCCCCGAGCATCGCCTGTGTTGCCTAACGAACGTTTAATGACGAAAAGTTCCCGCAAAATGTGGATAGCTAGCAGCCTTGTGTCCGGAACTCCGATGAAGAGCTTCCTGACGCGGAGCTTCCAAGCGAATGAGGCCCGGTGAGCCTTCCCCGAATAAGAAGCTTTAAGATACCAAATGACGCCCTGTATATTTCCGTTTCACAGATGTGAACAACTCGTGTCATGATCCTTGAGCGTAAAAACCGATTTTGACAGCAGGAAAGAAGCCTAGGACATGCCTGAGCCAAAGAGAATAGGCTGTACCGAAGAGCGACTATACGCGATCCCCAACTGCACACTCCGTGACGGATTTCGAGGGACAGACAGCATCGGTATCTAAATGCACGACAGAGGATTACGGGAAGGAAAAGCCACAGCGAGTGCCTCGACTGAGGATGCGGGATTGAACAGTTCTGTTCGTGTACCGGCGTGTAGGCATCTACGCGATTGAATCGCTGCCCGGGCTGATATTGTCGTCATTCTCACTTGTCGCTTTTTTACATGCAGCGATTCGCGGTGCCTTCAGTACCCATATTCAGTTCTACCATATTTCCCGAATGATGTCTCATCGACTGAGACGAGCATCTGTCCTTTCTATTATCAGCGGTCGCGTCTCATTGCGAAATCGAAAGTGCGCAATTCGATGCGAAACGGTAGTCGATAGAAATGTGCTCTTTCTTCGTCCATCTGCGTCCCTTCATTTCGGCTCGTATCAACATTGCGGAAGCTTCACATTCAGTAGCTCCTTTGATAGTATTTCTTATGAAAGATATGAAGTGGAACGGATCGAAGAAGATACAATCAAGTAAGTAGAGCTTGATACGTTGGTTTTTGAGTGCACGACGATCAGAATAGGTACAGCGAGAAGGATCATGTACAGTGTTGCTGCAGTAGAAATACTGATTTGTTCAAGAATCATCGTTTTCCCGAGCTCGCAATGTAAGCATACAACCTTTCAGCAACAATTCTCCAATCTACAGGACAGATTCCTTGTATTCAATACCAGCGAGAGATAGAAACACAAACAAAAAGGGAACGCAGGTCCACGTACTCCTGAATTCTCTGCTCTATTTAGCAACCGTCGGCCTCTTTAAAATAAGTTGCACTGCTTCCTCGAACCGCAAAAGCAAATCAACGACTCAGCCGGTTCTCCCGGTAGTTTCGACCACGACTTCAAACACGAGGAAATTTTGCCTCAAAGCGGCTGCTCCAGCCGCACCGCAAGAGGCGCACCCCACGGAGCTTGCAACCCTTTTGGACGTAGCTTACAATCAGTTGGCTCGGACTTCCTTTCGGTGCAGCTATTCCCATTCTAACCATGGCTCGAGGCCGCATCCGCTCTTGTATTCTCTAACTGCACTTGAGTTCCACCCTCAGATGCGTATCATCAAATGCTTTTTCGCAGTTTATGGCGGATGCATTCGAAGTGCGTTCATTTTCAAACATAAAAAATCCAAGGGAAATCTATGGACATCGAAGGCGGGGATCCTCAAGGGCCGTCATTGCCGAGTCCCAGAAGAAAAAACGAAAAAACGTCTTATCGCCTACCATCGAGTAAAAAAAGCAAGCGACGACGGCGAAGAAGAAGATGGGAAATAGATGAGAAAGGGTGCTCGCCCGACAGAACGATGAAGAGACTGTGGTAGCACTGAACCCACCACTTCGAGCAGTCCGTGTAACGGTGAGTCCAACCAGCAGTGCCGCACGGAGGAAGCTCGTGAACCGGGACATTAACGCTGCCACCAGTACCAGGACATGTGCGGTGCTGAAGACGAGACAACAGGAGCTGATGCGATCCAACTTTTTGGGGCCAGACTCATAGGGTCGACGTGTGCGCGAGGAAAAACTGAAACCAAAAGCAGGCGGCTCGTACAACTGCCTGGGAGGCGTCTGCGCTTGAGTAGATCTATATTGACCCTCCGTGGTGGTGAAACGTTTTCGTTATGCTGACAAATATAGGTAAGTTTCGTTGAGTGGAGGATCAAACGCGCAATCTACGCAAATAAACGGGGCATGCGTCGCACTTCCACACGGGCGTCACCGGAATGCGCGCCATTGCGGTCGGAGAACTCCACGCTCCGCGTGCAAAGGCGGACGCGTTCGCTGCGCTTCTGAGTGCTCAAGTTCCGCAACTGGTTTAGGAGCCCTTTCGACGTCACGCAGGCTCTGTATTGGAAAGAGCTACTTCTAGGGCTGTCCAAGAACTTCCCATGGATGTACGTGAAGCGGTTGATCTGCTGACGCCGTTTCGCGTACTACACCTCGTTGCAGCTGCGCTTTGTGCACAGGTGCCATGTAACCCACAGATTGACGGAGCAACTGGAACTAACGCAGCGGTGCAAGAGCGACGCGCCCTCACCTGCTTACACTTGCTCCATGTCGCTCGTGCTGGCCCAGCGGAGAATTTTGACTGGCGACTGAGCAGTCCTGACACATACTTTCCAGCACGCTCTGTACTAGACAGGTTGCCGTCGGCTGAGAGGGAAGAACTCCAACACTTTGCAGACCGCTGGGTAGAGCTTACTCGGCACGTTTTGAGCGAGTCTGTTGACGTTCTCTACGACGCCTTTGAGGTGCTCTTGGGTGACTTGTTCGTGAGTGTGCCGCTCTCACTCGGTGATGTCGTGCTCGGTTCGCTGCAGGTTGACGAGAGCTTTCAGTCACATGAGCAATCAGATACATTTGAGCGCGGTATAGGCACTGATAGAGTGCTCCAGCGAAGTGCTTTCGCCGGGGGAAGCGCACTAGGCACTTTTGTACGTCGTTGTCGCGTTGCTTTTGAATCGCTTCCATTTGAGGCCGTCGCTCAACTGCATCGGGAAGTGACGCTTGACCATACGAAGGCACCAAGCACTCATTATGCAAACGTGGTACATACCTCCTTCGACTTTAGTGCAGTTCGACGCGCGGCGCATCGTGCAGTGCGTGCGATTGTTATTGCTGGTGGCCCGCCGCATCCGCGGGACCGAGCGCTTCTGAAGGCATCCACTGACCCAGCGGCTGAGCTCTTCCGCTGGGTTGACGCCGTATGGAGGCGGAACCTGAACGAGGCGAATTTCGCCCTCCGGCGTTACAACGATCTGGCAATAGCCCGATGCAATAGAGGTATGTTCGATAGCGGCCCTCAGGAGGCCGCTGTTGCGGTTGCGGGCATGCTGGTACTGATGGGACACCCGGTGCAGGCGAGAATTGCACTAGAAGAGAGCATTCGCGTTGCGCAGCAGACCGGTGATCATGTAACGCTCTCGAGAGCCTTGACGTGGATAAGTCGCCTCACGGGAAATGAGCGCAAGCGGCTGCGATACCTCAAAGACTGCTGGACGCGTTCTCCAAAACTCAGCCAAGAGAGCGTATTAGCTCGCTTGGCAGCTGCGCACACGCTTCTGAATATGAATTTTCCCCTCGGAAATCATACAGCTACCAAGTTTCGGAAATGGCGACGAATTCTTCGGCACATGGAGTGCGCATACGCTGCGAGCGTGAACTCTCCAGAGGACACACATCTGGTGCTCGCATCGATGCACACATTGGCAGTCCTGTCTGGACAGCCGCTTGTCCTTCGAGAGTCGCTTACGGAGATGCGGCTCCGGTCGCTGCTCCCAAATATCAGGGAATTTACAGAAGATGGAGATCACCGCACTCACGATGAAACTACCTCGAGTCTCTCGTCTGTAGATCATGATTCGTGCGAATCGAACGCAAAGAAAGCTGACGCCGGCGCAAACTTTGGAGAGCATGAACGCTCGAGGCATCCTCTTGGAGAGCTCCCCGTGCAGTTACATCAATCCGCCTCGATTGATGATCGACCGGAAGATGCTGCTCATGTCGATGCGAATTTTCTACTGACCTCGAAGGAGCTTGGATTAGCCCCTACCGAGCATCTCGCGAGAGCTTTGTGCGCTGCAAGCGCCGAAACGCTCATGAGGCATGGCATTTTGCGAGCTTCCTGGACAGCTGCTTTGCCGCTTCGGAACGCTTGCGCTCTTGTACGAGCGGCTGACGATGAGCCCGAATCGTCGCCCGTTTTGCGCATTTTGCACCAGTGCCTCGCTCGGATCGCGTTCGAGTATGCGGTCGCCCGGGAGGAATGGCAGATCGCTGCCGCCTGCCTAGAGCGTCTAACATCATTCGCACCTCCTATCGTGCAAGAGAAGTATCCAGATTTGGCCGGAAACTCCGCATCGACGGCTACCTTGAACGCCATATTAGATGTGCTCGACTGTCATGCGCGATTCTGGCTCTGTCGTGCACAAGTCTCTGAAGCATTATATTTCGCGGAGGAATTCGCTCAAACCGCTAACAAATATGCAGCCCTTGGTTGCCGCTCGCGTCTCGTTGACGCTTTGCTTCTGCAAGTTGAGTGCTATCTGAGCGCCGAGATGAATGCGCGGGCGCTGGCGGCGTCGCTGGCAAGCATATCTCTCGCTGAATCCATTGGCGACGAGCCGCGGCGTTTTCGTGGTATTCTGTCCCTTGCACAGGTCCGATTAGCAATGCAAGCCGTGGACTACGCATCTCGGTTGCTTGAGTCGGCAGACTCTATGCTTCTGGATCAGAAAGATTCTGCGTCCCTCGGTAGTGCAGCTCTCTGGAAGTCTTTGGTCAGTGAAGAGAGCTGTTTGTCACATTCAGATAGGGCTCGAGTCTGGATGATGTTGGGCGGAATCGCGCTTGTCAAGATGCAGTCGCAGCAATCCGTTAACACCGGAGAGGCAACCAGCTGCTTCGAGATGGCGTTCAGGACAGCGGACTTGGTCGCCCTTCAACGCGAGGCGTTGTTCGCGCTCCTGCATATCCGCGGTGCCAAGACGGATATCGCGGCCATGACAAACTTCGAATTTAAGATGCAGTGCGTACGTCGACAGCAGAGCAGCTGGGCGGAAGCTCTGCAAGTTTCCGGCTCCACCGAATGGGAGCAAAATGTATGTTGCTACCTCCAGCATACCCGAACAGAATTACATGAATCCAGGAATTCAGAGAGCGATCTTTACATGGAAGTCGCGGCGGCAAACCGGAAAAGCGAGTGTTGAAGCGTACGGAGCGTTCCTCTCGTTCCTATGAAGGCCGGCTTGCTGTGGCCTGACAACAGGACTTTGAACCTATTTCCAGTGGGTTCCAACAAGGGCTCTGCATCCTTCGCCTTCTGTTTCTGTAGCTTCCATGTACAAGTAGCCGGAAATTTCGTATTTCTGCAACTAATCATCGGCAAAAATGTGCCTGTTGCAGAAGTAAACAAACGGATGATCGAGAAGACAACTTGTATACATGCCATACATCCACGACTTGAAAGTGAAAGGGTGCGCGATACGTCAATCGGCACGCGCCCTTGACGCGAATCTCATTCCTGGACAAGCGCAGAGTACAATCCGTTTCGCCGAAATTTTTAGCGGCGACGGCGACGACGGCGGCAGCAGAAACCCCTGTAGCAATACTCGTTTGCGGATAGCCGCACAAGTTGAGTCATGACAAACTTTCCCTCGCGCCCACGAAGAAAAACTCTAAGCGGGAGGCCATCTTAGGATAACAATTGCTACACGCTCAAACATGCGCGCTCTAGTCGTGATCAGAAGCTGCATCCCGCAGCCAATGCCAATTAACGGCCGCATTTTAAGCTGATATCCGCGCTGCAGCCAATCCAAGCACAGCGCTCGAAAAGTAGAACGCGCTCTGCGTCCACGTGGCGCTACACAGAACAGGAGTGGCATGCATGAGACATTTCAGACAAAGACATCCCTGAGTGCTTCGAGGGCGAGCGCTCTGGACGCGCGTCGAGCCGTACACGCTGCATCGCCAGCCTCGTCACATGAGAAACACTGTATAGCCTGGGCAATCCACAAGTGATGCCCCTGCGTGAACCCTTAAGGCATGCTGCGGTAAACCGACATTCAGCCGCGCGGTTGCCGCCGTTGAGGCTATTGCGGCATGCCACAGCGATATCGTCAGCTACGATATCCCCGCACGCGTCGTGGCACCGTGAGAATGTGCGATTCCTTATGTGAGACGCATTCACCGCGGATTTCAGTGCGAACGGTATCCCCAAGCAGCGGCATGGAAATGGCCCATCGTTGCTCGATCGACTCGGAAACCTGGTGGCAACTTCACTCTGACGGGTTCAAAAGCCATGCGCGGCGCTCCGGCCCCAATGCCAAGTAAGCCGTATTCGCCGCTACCCGTGACGTATATCTCGTTATCGCTCACTAGAAAAAGTGTGTTCTCGTGGCCACAGGCAATGCCAGTCACTCTGCGAGAGGCAAGTGGTGAATTCCTAGTGTTGAGAATTTGCGGAGTCGGCGTCATTGTGATACTCTCGCCCAAGCCAAGCTGACCACTCATACCATGACCCCAGCAGATCACTTCACCTTGATCACTCAAAGCGACCGAGTGACGCTCCCCGCAGGCAATCTGAGCAATGCGGCGGCCGGCGAGCGCGCCGCCTGTTAGGAGCCGAGGCTCGGAGAAAACACACTGCTTACTCGTGGGATTCTCTGCTGTTTCCTGATCGCAGGACATGGTGATGCCAAGTTGGCCGTATTCATTGCTTCCGAATCCATAAATGCGACCGTCATCAGTCAGGACGAGCGTGTGTCGGTCACCGCTGGCCACTTTGATGATTCGAAGATTAGGCAAAGCGTTCCCATGTTCGTCCCGAAAAGTGACTGCCAAGAGCGATGGTTCGTCGTTGCAGCTTCCGTGACCCAGCTGGCCATAGGCACCCCATCCGCAAGTATACACCACGCCGATAGCGCTTAAAGCGACGGAGTGATGGTACCCGCACTCAACAGCGACGATCTGGCATTCACTGGGGATTGCTAGCGAGCGACGAACATTGCCTGGTTGGCCCGGGACTTTCTCCTGGACGGTACTCACGGGCCACGGTAGGAACGACCTCAGCTCTGTTCCTGTACCGAGGCGGCCATTCTTCCCGCCTCCCCAGGAGAAAAGCCTCCCGTCGCTCGAGACTGCGAAAGTGTGATAGCGTCCACAAGCCACAGCCTCTATGGGCGGCAGGGCTACGGCAGAGCTGCGACCCACGTTTGTGATAGCTTCTGGACCTAGTACGCCTCGTACGCGAGTTGGTAAGGAAACCCTACGTATTCTTTGCCCAAGACCTAGTTGTCCGTACAATCCGTGACCTACTGTGTACAAGGCGCCGTTCCGCAACAGAATTGCAGTGTGACTTCCTCCACAAGCGACCTGCAGAACGTGGTTGGGCGTCCTTCGATCACTTACCAGTCGATCTAATACAATTTTTGGAAGTTCGCTCGGCTGGAATATGTCACCTTCGGCGTATGGAATGCCCAGTCGATGGTTCTTCGCTCTTCCCCACACAACGAGGGCTGGTTGCAGCTCCGAACCTTCCTCAGTGCCTCTCTCCAAACCTTCTCTCCTCATCCAACCAGCTGCCTCGTTGCCGACGAAGACGCTTTATCCCAACAAACCGGTGCAAGCACACCTACAGAGCGTTTTGCACTGAGGTTAACCCTGCTTCCAAGTCCAGATGCGTCTACTTGACCCTGCGACAAACTCAGCATTTGATTGGCGCTGCAGTAACCAATTCGCGTCGCCGGCGCCGCAGCGGCGGGCGGACACGCTGTCTGAGCGCGAAGGCTCCATTTCGCGGGGGCGAAGGCGCCTCCAGGTACGCGCACGTGCACGATGCCCCGGGGCAGTACCGACTTTGTCTGCTGCACGATCGAGGCGTGCGAAGGAAAACTGATGCAGCTGAGAATCCGATTGCGTCGTTCGCGCGCGACGCTCGAGCTCCAGTTTGGCGTTTGTATCATGCCCAAGCTGGAACGACGCGAATCGGACCTTGGTTGATGCAGACGCTCTAGAACGCTGGAAGACGCTTTCAGTTGGTTTGTAAAAAAAGTTGTGCGTTCGGAGGCACTTGAACTGGATGATTAAGGGCTGGTGCGACCCGGGTGGTGGCGTTTCTTCTCTAAATAAGTAGGTGCCTATCGGTGACAATCGTATCAGATTCGAGTGGAAATTGAACTGATCGCTCTGTTCCTGCCTTTGGAGTCTTTCCGAAGCTTTTTAGATATGCAGCTTCGAGATTCGTAGTGCAGCAATATGGGCTTACGTACAATTGCTTTGGTGTAGGATTTCTGGTCATCTTTTCGAAGTGGCAAGTTCCACGCTTCGCCGCTGGCGTTCGGTATATCAGCGTAAACGAGATGTTTCGAGATTTCGCTGAACAAGTGTTCGCAAAATAACGGATATCATTATCCACCTAGTATAAACAAGCGTACACTCTTCCCCGTTCCTTTCGAGTATAATTTTCAAAACACGCAAACCTTGAATTTTCTACATTTGTGTCCCAAAGCGGCTTGTGGGCGCAGCCGTCGCGCATATAGTTCCCGGAAAGGCACAAAAGCACCGAACCTCGCTCCGCCGTTTTCCGGAGCCAGCGGAACAATACGCGCAAGCGGACCGGAACAAGGCACTGTTTGCTGGAAACAGTCCTCAGAAACACAGCACAGGTCTTGAGCAGCTGTCTCTGGCGCACGCAAAGCACCCCAGAAAGCGATGACCCCATAAGAACCGAACAAGCTCTCCGAAGTATTGCTCGCATTAGAGCTGGAGGAGCGCTACAAATCGTGCGCCAATGATCAAGAGCACCCACAAAACCAGTCTGGAATCGGATAGATAGACGAATAGATGCGCCGAAGAACGATATAAATGTGGTCCCGTAGTTTCGTGTCCTTGCAAGTGACTTCACCGGTCTCGTGGTTCACGATCACTGGCGTGTTTTCGATGACCAATCGCGTCTCGCTCCTTCCCGTTACTTCTACGGAACCGAATCGTTCGGCAAGCAGCCGCCGCGTAAGACGAAGCTCACGCAATGCATCCTGATCTGGATAACCCTTTGGAGGCTCATGAACAGAACGATCAGCTAGGAAGGCGATCAAGGCGTCCACAATGGCGTCAGCCTGGAATGACGAATCCCACTCGAATGTGAGGAACCGATACCCAGTTTTTGGCTCTGTCCCAGATATACGAACATGGACGGCACCCTGGACAAGAAAGACTCGTTCTTCAGAGCCGCACTCGGTGTCTTCGGTCACGACCTTGGAAAACATACCCCGCAGTTCCTCTTCAAAGCTCTCGATACCTCCTCCGAGACAAAACGGTGCCACGAGTCTTTGCAGAATCCGTGATGTTTTCATCGCTGTGTATTGCTCCAAATCCGAAGGTTCCAGCAGAGAGTACTTGTAGTCCCGTTTCAATAAAACGCCCGATGCGCGGTGTCCAGCTTCTGGGCGGCTCTTCGCAAATTTGCCGATTGCCTTTCCAATGACCTCACCCTGGAATCGTAATAGAACGGCTTTCGTATTTCGAGGTGTAAAAATCCGAAGACGCTTTGAATCGTCTTGGTTCGCATCTTTGACACGCATTGTGTCGCGGACACTACCAGTCGTGACCCCCGAAAGCGGCGCCAGGTTGCTCGGAAGTACATCAACATCTGGCTCGTATACGTCTTTCTCATTCGACCCCACCTGGACAGCAGAGGCCTCCGCAATGGCGGCCTCAAAGGTTGCTTTGCGATTGAACCGGCTATCTAGCGCTTGTGCCAACCGCTGCATTTCAGATTTCTCCCCGTGAACGAGGACCAGATTCGATGGCCGGCACTGCTCGATGAACTCGCTCGTCTGCATGAAATCCGAATGAGCAGAGAAGGTTATATAGTCCACAGAGCATCGCAATGGAACATGTTGTCCATCAAGCCGGGGTACTGTCGCCGGATCCGTCAGAATGTACTTTGCAAGGGTGCCCTGCACAGAGTATCCGGGCAGAATGACGCCATTCCGTCTGTCGCTACACCACTTCTCGAAGAGGCGACGACTCATGCCGGACTGCAACATCCCGGGTGATGCCATGAATACACAGGGCCCGGAATCCTCGAATTCATCCAGCGATCTAATGTTCATCACATACTTGAAGGCAAAAGGATTACCGAATCTCCGGTAGCGTTGCTGAATATTCTGGTTCATCTGATGGATATACGTGGAGTAGATGGCCATACAACGCTTCGCGATTGATGACGAATAATAAATCGGAATCTCTTGCAATTCCGGATGGGCGTCCCAGTATTCCTCCAGGATGAGCAACAGCTCTTGAGCCCGACCGAGCGCAAATACGGGTAAGAGGCATCGACCTCCGCGCTTCACAACTTCTGCAACCCGTTGCGTGAAGCGTGCCTCCCGGACTCGTCGCGGTTCGTGAACCTGCACGCCGTATGTCGACTCACAAATCAACACATCGATGTGAATGCCTCGCGGTATCTCTGCTTCCATCAAGTGGCGGTCCTCCTGTCGTGAGAAGTCTCCTGTGTACAGAACTGAAACACCGGCGACCTCCACGAGGAACATCGCGGCGCCGAGCACGTGCCCGGCGTTGTACGCGCTTATGCGCACACCAGAGACATCGATATGCTGATGATAATCGATGCATTCGATACGTGCCATTGTCTGGTTGAGGTCGGACTCTGTGTAAATTATACCAGCGTAGTCCGACGAGCCCACGCGAACAAAATCACCTATCAGAGAGCGATACACTGCTTTCGTCGGATGCGTCATAAGAATCCTCGCACGCGGGTTTAGATTCGTTTGCGTGACGAGGTACGGCAGACCAGCACAGTGATCCAGATGAAAGTGGGTTATTAGGATCACATCAATCTCACTGGGATCGATCTCGTCGAAAAACGGCAGAGCAGCAAGTCCGGAGTACGCGGGATGCACGCCACAGTCAAAGAGAATCGTTTTCTTTTTAAACTTCAGCACTATACAAGATCGTCCCACCTCGGATCCTGCACCTAACGGTATAATAGAGAGCGTGTCATCATCTGTCGCGGGTGGCATCGCAGACACTTGGAGAGCCACTTGCCCGCCCAGAACAGGTCGTGGAAAACAACAGCAATTGTACCCCGTGCGGAACGCGAGCCGAATCCACGGCTTGAGATTGATTGATCGATCGCACTGGACCTGCCCCGACGTGGCGACCCGGTTCTAGAGGCAACGGGCGGCGAGGAGGAGCGCTTGGCTGCAGCGCACAGCCGGTGCTGGGCCTTGCTTTTCCGCTGATATCGAATAGACGAGTCTGTACCCATGTCAGAATGGAATGGAACAGACCCTTGATGCTAACTCGGAAGTGCACTGTAAAGTAATGGTCTCTTCCCTATGTCAGCGACACCGGGCTTCGGGGAATTTTTCTACGACTGCTTCCTCTTTCTCACTTTTATCTCCGGGTTGAAATCTGCCGGTCCATTCTTTCCCTGTATCCCCATGGTCAGCACTTGGTGGATGTGGATTGCAGCGTTAAAGTTCCCGTTTCGCAGATTCCGGCTGTTGTAGACGCATTTGATGTTCAGGTGGTGCTTGGAATCCGCGCACCTCCTGTAAAGTTAATCTTCTTTGTACATAGCATCCTCTTGAACTTTGGATCGGTGCGACTTTGCCGTGGTCAGGTGTTCTGACACATCCACCATGCGTCGTCCGAGTTCCAACGTATCGTGCGTGAACGCTCGCACCATCGCTCGGATTGCACCCTAGACGAGTCCATAAGGCGCTCATCGATGCCCTCCTCGGTTTCCGTACCTAGTTTAGTACCCTACGATCGCATGCTACTTCTTGCCGATTTGCTTGGCGAGAACTCTGTCCGCTACAGGCGCAAACGCTTCCTGTCTTATTCGGTAAGGGATTTGCAGCGCGCGATCTTGTAAATAATGAAACGAGTTCCGGACGAAAATTTCGGGC
>Ga0078972_1002968_pt1 | contig 52994 bp, 49 predicted proteins | sample YelNatPaOPGAMG01_FD_67568 | JGI IMG/M metagenome (GOLD analysis project Ga0078972, IMG submission 67568) | Hot spring thermophilic microbial communities from Obsidian Pool, Yellowstone National Park, USA - OP-RAMG-01 (SPADES assembly) (version 2) | ecosystem: Environmental > Aquatic > Thermal... | reverse complement strand
TTGAGTATTACTTGAAAGAGATAAAAGAAGGGGTGGGTAGAGAACTGTTTAATATAAGCAATGGTGGATTTCTTGCGATTCAGACCCAAGATGTAAGGATAGATGGATATATAGAGCCGATGGCTAAAAGATTGGTGGATATATTAAGGTTTGATAAGTTATGGCTTAAGGAAATTATAGTTGTTACCCAAGAAAAAACAGATTCAAATTCTTCAGAGTCAACAGAGTATTTCAAAATAGCCCATCAATATCTGCTCGTGTATGAGGTGAAAAAATGAAGAAGAATATCTATGCCCATGAAATAGAGTTAGTCAATCTTCAAATTAAAAATGAATCACGTGAAAGGTTTAGGGATCTTTTAGAAAAAGTGAAATATAGAGGTTATGAGGTAGAACAATTAAAGGACGGTAGAAAAGTAGTCATAACAAAACCTGGCGGGAAATTTACTTTTGGGAGAATCCGAAGAGAGGACTTTATGGTCTGGATATATAATCCAGAGGATGCAACCCTCTGGTTAATTTCTCATAAAGACATATACAAAGACCTTGAAGAAAAGGGTAATATTCATCCCTCTGAAACTATCAAAATCATTGATGCACTTGAAAGGGTTTTTCATGGTGAAGAGCCGGATGATGTATTGAAGACCACTGATTTGAATAACCCAGCAGGAGAACCTCCAGAACTTTTGCTTAAGGCATATAAGTGGATATGGGGACAGGAAGATTGCAACTATCCTGAGGGAAAAGGTAGATCTATGTCTTGGGAAGGATGGGAGAAAAAAGAAGGGGATTGGATAAAAACAGGAGAAGGAATAGTTGATCTCAGAGAGCGATTGAAAAGGTTAAGATAATATGCAGAAAAGGGTAATAGGGATTTCCTTAGGGGACCCGGCCGGGATAGGACCTGAGATACTTCTGAAGGGCTTCCCTTCAATAGAAGGGATGGAGAATGCATTTCCTCTTGTCATCGGGGATATACCTGTTATTGAGAGGAATTTTAGATATGGAAGATACCCTTTGAATGTTGTAAAGAAAAGGGATGAGATAAAGGATGGATACCTCAATATCTATCATACAGGGGTGATAACAGGGAAGGACTTTCCTGCAGGAGAGGACTCAGCAATCTGTGGTAAGGCATCATTTTTATATGTTGAAAAGGCGATTGAGTTATGGAAAAAGAAGGAGATAGATGGACTTGTTACCCTTCCCATCTCAAAGAAGGCGTGGCACCTTGCAGGGTTTGGATACTCAGGCCATACGGAACTGCTTGCCGATAGATTGAAGGCAAAAAGTTATGCTATGTTGATGCTTGCAGGTGATTTAAGGGTGCTTCTTGCGACAACCCATATACCATTAAAGGATGTAAGTGAAACTTTAAGTCCACGTCTTCTGGTAGAAAAGGCAACCCTCGGCTATGAATTTCTGAAGAGGACTGGGATAAAAAGGCCTGTGATAGGAATCTCTGGACTTAATCCCCACAGTGGAGAGGACGGGGTCATCGGAAGCGAAGAGAAAGAGATAATAAATCCCGCATTAAAAACATTGAAGAAAAAGGGTATAATCTGCGAAGGACCTATCCCTGCTGATGTAATCTTCAAGAAGGCAATAGAAGGCAAGATTGATATGGTTATAGCAATGTATCACGACCAGGGAATGATTCCCCTTAAGACATTCTATTTTGATAAACTGGTCAACTGCACAATAGGTATGAAGATAATAAGGACAAGTCCCGGGCATGGGACTGGCTTTGACATTGCCTATAAAGGTAAGGCAGACCCTTCCAGTTTTATTGAGGCATATAAGATGGCTCTTTCTCTCATCCCTTGTTGAGTTTTTTGGAAAAAGGGGAAGCAATGGAATTCCTTACACTTACAAAGATTCTTGAACTGCTACAGTCAAAAAATATAAATATGAAGAAGTATTTAGGCCAGCACTTCCTTATAGACAGAAACAGCAGGGACAAACTTCTCTCATTTGCAGAGATAAAGAAGAATGATATTGTTATTGAGATAGGACCAGGGATGGGGGCATTAACAGATGGAGTGATAGATAAAGTAAAAAAGATATATGCATTTGAGATAGACCCTGACTTCTGTGATATCCTGAAAGAGAGATTCTCTGAATACCCCAATTTCCATCTCATGAAGAAGGACTTTCTTGATACAGAAACAAGATGGTGGGAAGAACTTCCTGGAAAGGTCAAGGTAATAGGAAACACCCCTTACTATATCAGTTTACCCATTGTTTTTAAGATACTTAAGATGAGGAATAAGATAGATCTCGCCCTCCTTACTGTCCAGAAAGAGGTTGGAGAACGACTTACCGCATCTCCTGGAAGCAAACACTATGGTGCGGTCTCAGTGCTTCTTTCTATTTACTCTCAGGCGAAAATATGTTATCTTTTAAGAAGGGATGTGTTCTTCCCTAAACCAGAGGTAAGTTCAGTGGCAGTCAGGATAGTCCCATTAGAGAAACCAGTGGTCAATATAGAGAATGAAAAGGCATTCTGGGAGTTTTTACCACGCATCTTTAATCTCAGAAGGAAGAAACTCTCTAATGTGGCTCATAAGATATTTGGTATAGAAAAAGAAGGGTTTAGGCACTTACTGGAAGAAGAGAAAATTTCACCCGATGTACGCGTGGAAAACCTCAGTCCAGAAGAAATTTACAGGGTATTTAAAGTTATAACAATACTAAAAAAGGAGAAATAGTATGGCTATGTGGATAGGGATTAACAGGAAGGCAAGGGTCTGTTATGGATTTGATGATATATCTCTTGTGCCCGGTAATATCACCATTAACCCTGAGGATGTTGATATTACAACAGAGATAGGTGGTATGAAAATAAAAATTCCGGTGCTTGCTGCTGCAATGGATGGTGTCTGCGACCCGAAGTTTGCTATTGAGATAGGTAAACTCGGGGGGATAGGTGTCCTTAACCTTATGGGTATATACACAAGGTATGAAGACCCATACGCAGTCATAGAAGAGATTATCAGTAGTCCATATGAAGAGTCAACTGCATTGATCCAGAGTGTTTACAGGGAGCCGGTAAAGGAGAAACTTGTGGCGCAGCGGGTAGAGGAGATTAAGAAAGGGAATGTTATCTGTGCTGTAAGTTGTATACCCCAGTATGCAGAAAGGTTCCTCGGAATATGCCAGGAGGCAGGGGTTGATATATTTGTAGTACAGTCAACGGTTACCACTGCAAAACATATATCTTCTACCTATAAAGCACTTGACTTCTCTACCTTATGCAAAACAGCAAAGGTTCCTGTGATTGCCGGCAACTGTGTTACCTTTGATGTTGCTATGGAACTTATGGAAACAGGGATTTCAGGGCTGCTTGTTGGCATAGGACCGGGTGCTGCCTGTACTACAAGGGAGGTGCTCGGTATAGGTATACCACAGGTAACTGCCACTGCTGACTGTGCAAATGCACGGGATATCTACTATAAGAAGAGGGGAAGATATGTTCCTGTCATCACAGATGGCGGTATGGTGACCAGTGGAGATATCTGTAAGGCATTTGCTTCAGGGGCAGATGCGGTGATGATTGGCTCTGCTTTTGTTAAGTCGGTTGAATCCCCTGGCAGGGGCTATCACTGGGGTATGGCGACATCTGATGAAAACCTGCCGAGAGGAACAAGGATTAAGGTGGGTGTTTCCTGTACACTAAAGGAGATATTATTCGGACCTGCAAAGGTGGATGATGGTTCACAGAACCTGATAGGTGCATTAAAACTCTCTATGGGCTCACTTGGTGTGAGAAATATAAAAGAGATGCAGATGGTGGAGATAGCCATAAGTTCATCTTTCAAAACAGAAGGTAAGATATATCAGTCAATCCTGCGTTCTTCCATCGGAAGAGGCAAAAAATAGTCCTGAAAGGAGGTTCTGGTGAAGGGGTTCGTCCATCTTCATCTTCATACCGAATACAGTTTACTTGATGGTATGTGCCGTATAGAACAGGTTACCCAGATGGCTCATAGAGAAGGGATGAAGGCACTTGCCATCACAGACCACGGGACTATGGGTGGGGTGTTAAAGTTCTATGAAGAATCCCTCAGACACGGAGTAAAACCTATCATAGGAATAGAGATGTATATTGCCCCTGGTAGCCGTTTCCAGCAGGAATATACCAGCAGGAAGGAGGCATCCTTTCATATAACACTGCTGGCTACAAATGAAGATGGGTATCGCAATCTCCTTAAACTTTCTACCCTTTCCTTCACAGAGGGTTATTATTATACACAGCGCATAGATAAGGAGATTCTTTCAGAAAATTCCGAAGGAATTATAGTAATGAGTGGCTGTCTTAAAGGAGAGATAGCAGGTTATCTTATAAATGGTGATGTGGATAAGGCGATTAAAACAGTTGGGATATACCAGGATATTGTGGGACGTGAGAATTTCTATCTTGAGGTTATGGATAATAAAATCCCTGAACAGGATAAGGTAAATAGATTACTGGTTGATGTAGCGAGAAAGACAGGGGCAGGACTTGTTGCTACAAATGACTGCCATTATCTGAAGAAAGAAGATGCATTTGCCCATGAGGTCCTGCTCTGTATACAAACACAGACACACATTGATGACAAGGACAGGATGCGATTTCAGACAGATGAGTTTTACTTTAAAACCCCTGACGAGATGTATGCTGCTTTTAAGGATATACCAGAAGCGCTGAAAAATACATTGGAAATAAGTGAAAGGTGTAATGTTAAGATAGAGATTGGGAAGTATCACCTTCCTGTATTCCAACCGCCTGATGGTAAAAGTCCGGATATCTATCTTGAAGAGTTGATAATAAAAGGTCTGAAGGAAAGGTTCGGGATAGAGTGCGGGAAGAAGCTGGGGGACTATCAGGGAAAAAATGAAATAGTAGAAAGGGCTATGTATGAGTTTGAAGTGATAAAAAAGATGGGATTCGCCAGCTATTTTCTTATCATCCAGGACTTTGTCAATTATGCAAGGGAAAATAATATAAAAGTTGGACCGGGAAGGGGCTCTGCTGCTGGAAGTTTAGTTGCCTATCTTCTCGGTATTACAGAGATTAATCCACTTTCCTATGGCCTGATATTTGAAAGGTTTTTGAATCCAGAAAGGATAAGTTTACCTGATGTGGATGTTGACTTCTGTGACAGGCGCAGGGATGAGGTGATTGCCTATATAAAAGAAAAGTATGGCAAGGAGAATGTATCACAGATAGGGACCTATGGAAGGATGGCTGCTCGTGCGGTTGTAAGGGATGTAGGAAGGGCGATGGGTTTTACTTATACTGAGGTTGACCGTGTGGCAAAGTTAATCTCTCCTGAACCCGGGGCAACACTTGCGGAGGAACTTGCCCACAACCCTGACATAAAAAAAACTATTGAAAGTGAAGAACGGATTAAAAATCTTTTTGATATTGCCTTAAAGTTAGAAGGGCTGGCAAGGCATTCTTCCACCCATGCTGCCGGGCTTGTTATAACCGAGGCCCCTGTATATGAATACGCCCCTTTATTCCGTGCCTCAAGTGGTGAACTGGCAACCCAGTATGAAATGGAGGCAATAGAAAAGATAGGACTCCTCAAGGTTGACATACTGGGGTTAAAAACACTTTCCGTTATAGAAGATACACTCAAACTTATAAAGGAAAGAAAAGGGATAGAGCTCAAGGAATTTCCACTTGATGATAAAAAGACATATCAACTTCTTTCAAGGGGGGACTCATTAGGGATATTTCAGCTTGAAAGCAGCGGGATGCAGAAACTCTTGAAAGATATAGAACCGCAGAACTTTGAAGATATCATTGCAATACTTGCCTTATACAGACCAGGACCGATGAAAAGCGGGATGGTGAGTGAATATATAAGAAGGAAAAAAGACCCATCCTGTATTACCTATGACCATCCTATACTGGAACCCATATTGAAAGGCACCTATGGAGTTATTTTATATCAGGAACAGGTGATGGAGATAGCCCATAAACTTGCCGGCTTTACTATGGGACAGGCAGATGAACTGAGAAGGTCTATGGGTAAGAAAGATACTGAAGCGATGGAAGAAAAAAGAGACCTGTTCATAGAAGGGGCAAAGAAAAAAGGGGTATCTGAACCAGTAGCAAGGAAGATATTTGAGCAGATTGCGAAATTTGCTGGATATGGCTTTAACAAGTCCCATAGCACGGGCTATGCCCTAATCTCCTATCAGACAGCGTTTCTTAAGGCGAACTATCCTCTTGAATTTATGGTATCATTGCTTAACAGTGAGATCGGGGATTTTGACAAGATTGCACAGTATATAGATGAATGTGAAAGAATGAATATCTGGATATTACCACCGGATATACACGAGAGTGATGGAAGGTTTAAAATATTCAGTAATGATATACTCTTCGGACTTTCTGCCATCAAAAATGTGGGTGAAGGTGCAATAAGGTCCATAATAGAGACAAGAGAAAAGGGTCCCTTTACATCGCTTTTTGACTTCTGTGAGAGGGTTAACCTGAGGACTGTCAATAAAAAGGTAATAGAAAGTTTAGTGAAGGCAGGTGCATTTGACTATTTAGAGGTTCCAAGGTCGCAACTTTTTGCGTTGATAGATGAGGCGATAGAGTATGGTTCCAGAATGCAGAAGAAGATGGGTGAAGGGGGGATGGATATTTTTTCCACAGATAAAGACAGTATAACCCTTACTTCTAATAATAAAGGTATTATCAATTCCCTCCCTGAATGGCCTGAGACACGGTTGCTTTCTTATGAAAAGGAGATGCTGGGTGTCTATCTTACAGGTCATCCACTCAAAAGATATACTTCCATAATAAAGGTATTTTCAAATGTTTCTATATCAGAACTTGAAGATGTGGAAGAGAATATGCCTGTTTGTATAGGCGGACTCCTGACAGAGATAAAGAGAACAAGCAGCAGAAAAGGAGAAAGGATGGCGTTTGGAGAGATAGAGGATACAACAGGAAAGGTGAAGGTTCTTTTCTATCCACGGGTATATGAATCATACGGTGGCTTGATAAGAAAGGGGGGAATGATTTTTGTAAAGGGGCGCCTGGAAAAAAGGGAAGAGATGACAGTCATAGTGGATGAAGTGGCAAATCTTAATACTGCAAAGGACAGGTTTCTTTCAAGTATTGAGATAGATATAAAACTGCCCTTATCTGATGAGAAACTTGAGCGGTTGAAACAACTATTTATAAAGAACAGAGGTAGTTGTCCGCTCTATCTCAATCTTATAAAGGACGGGAACAAAAAGGTAAAGGTGAAGGCAGGGACATATACAATAAATCCGGATATTGACTTTTTAGAGGAACTGAAGATTATACTCGGGGAGTCATTCCGGGGAGTCATTCATGGGGACAGCGCCCATTTTTCTTGACAGGATTTTGTGATTGCTGTATTACAAGAACTTGAGAAGCAATTTGGAAGAAGGTTGTCTATATTGCCCAGAGGTAGGCCACCTAAGAAATAATAATTGGGCGCTGTCCCTATTTAAAAAATGATAAAGCCAATAATAAAAACACTGTGGTGGGAAAATGGAAGGTTATACATTATAGACCAGAGGGTGCTTCCTTTAGAAGAAAAGATACTGGAACTGAAAAATATCAGGGATGTATGGGAATCTATAAGGAATTTAAGTATCAGGGGAGCGCCTGCGATTGGTTGTGTTGCCGCTTATGGGATAGCCCTTTCTGCATTAAAAACACGCACAAAAATGAAAGATGAATTTGTAAAAGTTATAAAAGGTGATATTGAGTATCTCAAGACAGCAAGACCCACCGCCTATAATCTCTTTTTTGCCCTTTCTCGTATGGAAAGTATTTTGAAAGAAATGGGATGCAGAACAGTGAAGGAGTTAAAAGATAGATTACTTGAAGAGGCAGAACGAATTTACAGGGAAGACCTTGAGTGCTGTTATAAGATAGGTGTAAATGGTTCACAACTGATAAAGGATGGAATGAATATCCTCACACACTGTAATGCAGGTGGTCTTGCCACAAGTGGATATGGAACTGCCCTTTCTGTATTTTTTGTTGCAAAAAAGAGGAAGAAGAAGTTTCACATATTTGTGGATGAGACAAGGCCTATATTACAGGGAGCAAGATTAACTGCCTGGGAACTGAAGAAGGTGGGTATTCCCTACACACTTATATGTGATAATATGGCTGGTTATTTGATGAGTCAGGGCAGGATAGATATGGTTATTACAGGGGCAGACAGGATTGCAAAAAACGGGGATACTGCAAACAAGATAGGTACCTATTCTTTAGCGGTGCTGGCAAGGTATCATAAGATTGACTTTTATATAGCCGCACCATTTTCCACATTTGATTTTTCTATAAAAAATGGCAGGAGCATACCTGTTGAACAACGGGATGGAGACGAGGTAAGGAAGATTAAGGGAATGTTGATTGCTCCTTCTGATTCTCCTATCTATAACCCTGCCTTTGACATAACTCCTGCACATCTTATAAAAGGTTTTATTACAGAAAATGGTATAATAAAAAGACCGGGCGGTTGGCTCAGCGGTTAGAGCGCTTGCTTCACACGCAAGAGGTCGCAGGTTCAAGTCCTGCACCGCCCATTTACTCATCACTCTTCTTTGATACGCTTTCTATGTGATGACCATTGATTTTCATCTTTGTCTTATATTAGACAGCTATCACTTTTTTAAAAAGATTATTTCCGCACTTGACAAAAATTTTTTTGTGTATATAATTAACATAAATAACAAAGTATAAGTAATTATAATAAAAAAATGAAAACTTTTATAGAAGATATAAAGGCGGCTTTTAAGAAGGATAAACTTGCAGGTGCCCTCTGTGACTCCCTCCTTGAAGGATTTTTAATATCATACAAAGGAAAGATAGTTTGTTGTAATAAACACCTTGAAGGTATATTTGGCTATAGAGAAAAGGAACTTGAAGGTATGGAAATATCCACTATCTTTCCAGATATAACAAAGGAAAAGTGTTTTGAAGAAGGCGGGACCATACTCACAGGGAAGAAAAAAGATGGGGCATCTGTTGTTGTCCGTATCAAAGGTGGAATAATTCCTTATAAAGGCGAAAAAATTCAGTTTTTTACAGTTCAGGATATAACAGAGATAGAAGAATATAAACAGGTCATCAGGGAGTCAGAAGAAAAATACAGGGTCCTTACAGAGTCAATGCTTGATGCAATTCTTCTTACAGATGTTAATGGCAGGATTATCTATGCAAACCCTGTGGCTCTTGAGATGTTTGGTTTCAAGGACATCAAAGAGCTTCAGAAAAAGACATTTTTTGACCTTGTCCTCCCCCAGTTTATTGAGAAAGCAAAGATAGACCTCAACCTTATATCTTCAGGAAAAGGAGAGTACCTTGTTGAGTATCAGGTAAAGGATGTGAAAGGGACATCCTTCTGGGCTGAGATTATAGGCAGCAGAACGGTCTTTGGTGGAGAGGAGTGCCTCCTTATCTGTGCAAGAGATATTACAGAGCGGAAACTCGCAGAAGAAAGTTTGAGAAGGATACAGGGAAGGATGAAAGAGGTCCTTGAAGAAACAGTAAGTGCATTATCAAGGACCATAGCAGAAAAAGACCCCTATACATCAGAGCACCAGAGGAGGGTGTCAAAACTTGCCTGCGCAATAGCAGAAAAGATGGGTTGTTCTTCTGATTTTATAGATGGATTAAGGATAGCATCCATCCTGCATGATATAGGTAAGATATATGTCCCGGGCGAGATTCTTTCTGCACCAAGACCACTTACAGATATAGAGATGGCACTTGTTCGGCTCCATCCTGTTAAGGGATACCACATACTTGAAGATATAGATTTCCCCTGGCCTGTGGCAAAGATAATCCTTCAGCATCATGAGCGGCTTGATGGAAGTGGATACCCTTCAGGGACAGAGGATGATGATATTTTGTTTGAGGCAAGAATCCTTGCTGTTGCAGATGTGGTTGAGGCAATGAGTTCCCACAGACCTTATAGAAGTGCAAAAGGAATCAATCTTGCCCTTGAAGAGATAGATTCAAAGAAAGGGATATGTTATGAAGGGGCAGTCGTAGATACCTGTAAGGAACTTTTCAATACAGGTTTCCAGTTATAATCGCCCATCCACACCTTCGGCTCCCTTCAAAAGAGGAAGAGTGCCGAAGTGGGGAGTCGAACCCCAACGGGTCGCTTCGCTCCTCAGGAGGGGGTGCTTCCCCCTTCCTGATATAGTCCTCCCCCCAATACGAACTACGCGGGGACGATACCTTCCCCTGCCCCCCTTCACCGTTGTGGTTCTTACAAAGAAAAAAATGCCGAAGTGGGGAGTCGAACCCCAACGGTGTTGCCACCACCAGGTCCTGAACCTGGCGCGTCTGCCAATTCCGCCACTTCGGCTTAATTATCTATTTATCTGTAAAAAGAGGTAATCCAGTGCTAACCTCAGGTTTATATTATACCGTATCCTGCCCTTAAGTTCCAGAATCTTTTCCATTATGGAGAATATATCCTTGTCCGCATATAAAAAACTCTCATCAACCTCTTTGTTAACAAGAAGGTCATCAGAGATACCTGCCTTTTTAAGGTATATATCCCTGTACAGAAGAAGTATCTTCCCTGTATCTTCTTCCATTTCCTCCCTGTCCCTGTCAGCTACAAATGCATCAATTGCCTTAAAAAATCCCCAGAAATTTTTGTTTCTTAAATAATTCAGGGTATCTTTAAATTGCTGGTATATCTTTATCATATCTTCTGTATATTCAGGCAGTTTATAGTTAAGCCGTATCTTCTGGCATCTTGAGAGAATTGTTGGAAGGAAAAAATTGATATTACTGCTGTGGATGATAAGTGTTCCGTAAGAAGGGGGCTCTTCCAGAACCTTTAAAAATGAATTTGCTGCTTCTGCCCTCATATAGTCAATCTCAAATATATAAATCTTTTTTCCTCCATAATATGGGGTGATATATATATCATCCTTTACCCAGATTACATCATCTATTGAGAGTATACTTTTAGAAGGGACTATCCACTTTGTATCTGGATGGGCATTCTTTTCAATCTGCTGGCAGGAGGTGCACTTATTGCAGGGAGGTGTCTCCTTACAGTGCAGGAGTTTTGACAGAAAGACAACGCACTCCTTTCTCTCTTTTCTGTTTCCTCCAAAGATAATATATGAGCTGTAAATTCTATCCTTTTTTTTTGCCTTTACAAGAAATTCCTTTGCTTTATTTAGGTCCATCAATAAACTTCTCCCACTCTTTTATAATCTCTCTATGTGTAAGGTAGATGTTCTTTCTTTTTATTACCCTTACCCGTTTCTTCTCTCTCTTTGCAATCTGGATATAGCCATTCCTTACCTTTTCCTGGAATTCTAATGACTCCTTTTCAATCCTGTCCCTCTTTTTGTTTTTTAAGACAGACAGAAGTTCCCTCGCAGGTGCATCTATCAGAAAGGTTATATCAGGGAAGGAATTCCCTACAATGAAATTGTGTATATACCTGATAAGTTTTAAGGAGATGCCCCTGCCATATCCCTGATATGCGGTTGTTGAATCAATATATCTATCAAGGACAACAATCTTTCCTTTCTTAATACAGGGGCTGATGAGTTCTTCAACAAGCTGACTGCGGCTGGCAAGGTACAGGAAGAGTTCACTTAATGGATGGATTTTGTTTTTACTGTCAAGGAGAATCTTTCTTATCTTTTCTCCTGTATAGGTTCCACCGGGTTCATTCAGAAGTACACAGTCAATCCCCTGGCTTTCAAGATATTTACAGAATAGTTTTGCCTGTGTGCTCTTGCCACAGCCATCTATACCTTCAAAGCTTACTATTATACCTTTTTTTTTCATAAGACCTCTTTTCCTCGCCCCACAGGGGAGTGGATATAGGTGAGGGGGATGCCTTTTTTATCCGCCTCTGGTTGATGCTGTCAGTCAATAAATTTTATATAGACCTTCCCGAGTAATTCTTCACCTTTTTTTATCTGGACCTCAAATTTATCTTTATCTTCTTTAACAGCCCAGTGTTTCAGCATATCATCATATGTTACCCAGTAGCCAATATCCTGCAGGTCATTACTTCTTGCATTGCCTGCAAATCCTTTTATATCCGCCTTAATCTCATCCGGATTACCTGAAGGATATACCACCTTTTCTATCTTAAATCTGGTTCCTTTTTTTATCTCCAGTTCTCCATCAGGAGCAAGGGAAAATGTATTATCGTCAGTTGTTATTATTACTGTAAAGTCAATATCTTCTTTTGTATTCTCTTGTTGAGATGGACTGAAAGGGATATTTTTTGTTACAACCTTTTCTTTCAGGATAGAGCGCGGGTAGAAAGAGACAAGGCAGAGCTCGTATATTGCGAGGCCGGTATATATGACTGAAAGCACTATCCCATAGGCAAATTTTTTCTTATTGATTTTTAACATTATTGCTGAGAGAGTAATCAGAATGAAGGCTATACCAACATTTACAATAGAAAATAAGGTTGCATAGTCAAACATACTATTCCTCCTGGTAGATGGTTATCCTGTTTTTACCGCAGGACTTTGACTTAAATAATGCCTGGTCCGCTTTACTTATAATCTCTTCATATGTCTGCCCATGTTCGGGAAATGTAGCAATCCCTATACTCAGAGTCAGGTTAACCGGTTTTTCTACCTCGCCTTTTAAAAATACATATTTTGATATATTCTTTCTAATCCTTTCCGCAAAAACTTTCGCTTCAGCACTTGATGTAAAGGGTAAAAGGTATGCAAACTCATCTCCTCCGAACCGGCAGACCACATCGCCTTCCCTGACAATACTCTTTACCAGAGAACCGAGCTCTGAAAGTATCTGGTCTCCCTTAGGATGTCCATAACTATCCACATAATACTTAAAATTGTCAAGGTCTGAAATCATAATTGAGATGGGAAACCCAACCCTTTTTGCTCTGGCAAACTCCTGTTCTATCCTTTTCTGAAAATACCTTCTGTTATAAAGTCCTGTAAGGGCATCAGTGATAGACGCCTTATTAACCTCTTCGTGTAATATGGAGTTTTCAATCTCTATATTCAGGTGCCTCAGGAAGATATCTATTTCATTTTTCGTCTCTTCAAATAGCAGGGACTTATTTTTTCTTTTTGAATCTGAGATGCCGACTATAGCAACCGCCTTTGTCTTTTTTCTGTCTCCTACAGGCAGTATAATAACTTCTCTGCACCTTCCAAAGTCATATTCCAGAAGGCACTGTTTTACTTTTTTGTCTATCTCTTCAGAGATACTTGCAGGGGAAAAGGTGAAGACGGAATATGTACTATTTACTTCCCCTGAAAATTTTTCTTTAGAGACATTGATTGTCAATATATCGCCGGATGCATATTCTTTAATACGTTCATCGGTAATAAGGACAATTCCTTTATCTCCACCGTAAAAGTTCAAAAAGATATCTAAACTTTCCTTCAGGATAGCGTCTATTTTTATATGTGTCCCTAACCGAAGCAGGCCGGAGTTAAGTAATTCTATAAAATTCTTCTGTCGCAGAAGGGAATGATAGTAAAAACTGATAATCCTGAAGACAAGAAAGAGGAAAAAATATGTAATTAAAAGGAACGGTGTTATAACCTTCACAGAGTATTTAAAAGGGGCAACAGGTTCTACTATCCACATAGCTATTAGAAGCATTGTGGCTGTAGTTACAATATAAAGCAATAGCTCCGTTATTATAAATACTCTGCCTCTTATTCCCCTTTTCATCATTAATATGTTAAAATTTTTTTCTGAATATTGCAAGTAGTTCACTTATTTACTTCTTGTGGCATCGGAATTTGGAAAATTCCGATGATGCAAGTAGTTTGCTGAAAACCAACTATAAGGTTTTTGAAAAGAAAAGAGTTAAGATATTCGTAAGGGGTTTCAGGGGAGTGTCTCCCCTGAATATCTTGTTATCGCTCCTGAAATAGTGTAAAATGGAAGATGCCCTGGATGTAGAGGGTAGGGAGGGGATGATGAAAAGGATAGGGGTTTTGATTTTGTTGCTTGCGATAACCGGTTGTGCAGTAGTAAATGTATATGTGACATTTCCTGAAGAGAAGATAAAGAAGGCGGCAGAGGAATTGCTTGCCCCACCAACGCAGGGTGCGCCTCAGAGCAATCTATATCGGTTTATGTTTACAGGCACTGCCTATGCAGAAGAAGTTGTTGAGGTAAGGAAGGATATAAAGACGGACTCTCCTGTGATAATGGAAGCAAAGAAAAAAATGGATAGCTGGCGAGATGAACTTGATAGATATAAAGCAGAAGGATTTATTGGTGAGAGAAATGATTTTTCGGTTGAGATTAGAAGTCTCCCTTCAGACCCTGAAAAGGCAAAAAGGATAAAAAAGATTGTTAACGATGAGAACCAGCAGAGAAAAATAATGATGGATGAACTGCTGAAGATAAATAATGTGCCCTCAGGAGAAGTTTCCAAGTTCAAAAAGATTTTTGCTGATGTTATGAAAAAATATTCTCCCAGCGGGACATGGATTCAGGGAGAAAAATGGTACAGAAAAGAGTAAAAAGGGTCATTTTGTCCGGATGTGAGGCAGCCGCTGAAGGTGCTATCAGGGCAGGGTGCAGGTTTTATGCCGGATATCCTATAACTCCCCAGAACAGGTTTCCTGAATATATGAGTGAAAGGATGCCTGAGGAAGGAGGTATTTTTATACAGGCGGAGAGCGAGGTCTCTGCTATCAATATGGTCTTCGGTGCAGCAGTTGCAGGTATAAGGGCAATGACATCATCTTCATCTCCTGGTATTTCCCTGAAACAGGAAGGGATATCCTACCTTGCCGGGTGTGAATTGCCAGCCGTGATAATAAATATGAACAGGGGTGGTCCAGGACTTGGAGATGTTACACCCAGCCAGTCGGATTATTTCCAGTCAACAAGAGGGGGTGGCCATGGTGACTACAGGACCATTACACTTGCCCCCTGGAATGTCCAGGAAATCTATGACCTTACATACCTCGCCTTTAACCTTGCTGATAGATACAGAAACCCGGCACTTATTCTCGCAGATGGGATGATTGCACAGATGCTGGAGTCAGTAAAACTGCTTCCTGGTCAAAAAAAACTGCCGAAGAAAAGATGGGCACTTACTGGATGTAAAGGAAGAAGACCAAATTCTATAAAGTCGCTTTTCTTAACCCCGGGGGTACTTGAAACCCATAACTGGAAGATTGCAAGTAAATACCAGAAGATTATTGAGAATGAGCAGATGTATAATACCTATATGTGTGATGATATGGATATTCTGCTTGTAAGTTTTGGCACCTGTGCGAGGATATGTTTTGAGGCAGCTACACTTGCAAGGGCAGAAGGTATAAAGGCAGGCCTTTTCAGACCCATTACGCTCTGGCCCTATCCATCCGAACCTTTGAGGATGGCTGCAGAGAAGGCAAAGAAGATACTGGTGGTGGAGATGAACTGCGGACAGATGATAGATGATGTTAAACTTGCTGTTGGAAACAATATCCATATATTTTTTTATGGAAGACCTGGTGGAGGAGTTCCTACACCTGAGGAGATTCTTAAGGAGATAAAGAGGATATGATGCAAAAAAAGGAAAGGTATCTTTACAGGAAGCCAGAAAGTTTAACGGATAATATCACTATTTATTGTCCTGGATGTGGTCATGGTATCATACACAGGATTATTGCAGAGGTAATAGATGAGTTAGGTATCAGGGAGAAGACCATAGGAATTGCTCCTGTGGGATGTGCGGTTCTTGCATATGACTACTTTAACTTTGATGTAACAGAGGCAGCCCATGGGAGGCCACCGGCAGTTGCTACAGGTATAAAAAGGTGCCTACCTGACAGGATTGTTTTTACATATCAGGGCGATGGGGACCTTGCGGCTATAGGAACTGCAGAGATTATCCATGCAGCAGCAAGAGGGGAAAATATCACTGTGATTTTTGTTAATAATGGTGTATATGGAATGACAAAAGGACAGATGGCACCTACAACACTTTTAGGACAGAAGACAACCACAACAACAAAAGGGAGAGACCCTCACCAGCACGGCTATCCTATAAGGGTATGTGAACTTCTTGCCACCATTGAAGGGGCATCATACATTGAAAGGACAAAGATTGACTCTGTTCCGGATATTATAAAGACAAAGCGGGCAATAAAAAAGGGATTTACCTACCAGATTGAAAATAAAGGGTTTTCACTTATTGAGGTTCTTTCACCCTGTCCGACAAACTGGAAGAAGTCGCCTTCTGAATCACTTGAATGGATAAAAACAGAGATGGCTTCTTTCTTCCCTCCTGGTGTGTATAAGGACAAAGGAGCACAGGGATGATATTTCTGCCACTCTCTATTCTTGTGATTTTTCTACTTATTTTACTCCTTCCACTTTTCTTTTTCATTATCCAGATTGAGATAATACGGCTGGCTCTCGGCAAGATTGGGCTTTCTCCTGCTGCTGCCTTTATGATACTGCTTTTATCACTTATGGGGAGTTTGGTTAATATCCCTGTATACACAAGAGAAGCCACCATTATACCCCCTGAGAGTTCTGTGTCCCTGTTCCATTTCTTCGGCATGCCTTATGAGAATACCAGGCAGATAATTGCTATAAACTTAGGGGGTTGTATTATCCCACTCCTTTTATGTATTTACCTTCTACCAAAGGCACCACTTCTTCCGACACTATTTGCCACAATAATCACAACACTTATATGTTTTCATATATCAACTGTTGTGCCAGGATTAGGAGTGAGGATACCTGCCTTTATTCCTCCTCTTGCTGCTGTTGGGCTTGCATTTATATTGTCTCCCGGCAACAAAATCCCTGTGGCATATATCTCAGGGGTGCTTGGTGTTATTATAGGAGCGGATATCCTTAACCTGCCACATCTGGGAAGTTATCCAGGAATTATGAGTATTGGTGGGGCAGGGGTTTATGATGGTATCTTTCTTGTAGGAGTTATTTCAGCGCTTCTGGCATAGGGGGGTCTATGTCTGATAAAACACCGATAAAAAGATGGCCTGAAGATGAGAAGCCGCGTGAGAAACTTCTGAAATATGGGGAACATACACTCACTGATACAGAACTTCTTGCCATACTTATCAGAACAGGCAGTAAAGGTGAGACAGCAGTGGATATCGCCAGAAAAATAATACAGAAGTTTGGCTCTTTTCGTAATATGAGCCATACAAGCATACATAAGTGGAAGGATATAAAGGGCCTTGGCAGTGCAAAACTATGTCAGATAAAGGCAGCGATTGAGATAGGAAGGCGGTTTGGAGAAGAAGAGATAAAGGGTAAAAAAGTAAAGATTTCAGACCCTGAAGATGTCTTTTTTCTTCTGCTACCCCGTATGAGAGACCTGAAGAAGGAAATCTTCATACTTCTGCATCTGGATTCTAAAAACAGGGTGCTTGATAAGTCAGAAATAGAGGAAGGGACAGTCAACCAGGCAAATCCCATTGTAAGGGAGATATTCCAGAAGGCAATGGAAAACTTTTCTGTTTCCATTATCTGTGTCCACAACCATCCATCTGGAGACCCTTCACCAAGTAAGGAGGATATAGAATTCACAAAGACACTGGTAAGGGCAGGAGAACTCTTGAATATAAAAGTTGTTGACCATATAATAATCGGGGATAATACATATTACAGTTTTGCTAAGGCAGGACTTATATAAGATACCAAGATGGAGAGAATCCTTTTAACCGGCTGTTGTGGATTTATAGGAAGCAGGGTAGGTGAACTTCTCCTTGAGAGAGGATTTACTGTCTCTGGTATTGATGAGATGAACGACTACTATGATGTCCGTTTGAAGGAGTGGCGGCTGTCCCATCTTATGAAGTATAAAAACTTCAGTTTTACAAAACAGGATATATCATTGCCTACTATTAAAAAGATAATAAGTGATTTTTCTCCTGATGCAATAATAGACCTTGCAGCAAGGGCAGGTGTGCGGGCAAGCATAAAAGACCCGTTTGTATACTTTAAAGCAAATACCGAAGGGACGCTCAACCTTCTTGAAATAGCAAAAGGACTTGGGATAAAAAAGTTTATTCTTGCCTCCAGTTCTTCTGTCTATGCTGGTGAAGAGATGCCCTTCAGTGAAGAACTTGCTGTCAACAGGCCCATCTCACCCTATGCTGCATCAAAGAAGGCAGCAGAATGTCTGTGTTATACATATCACTATCTCTACGATATAAATATTACAGTTTTTAGATATTTCACCGTCTATGGACCCGCAGGAAGGCCTGATATGAGTGTATTTAAGTTCATCAAACTTATAGATGAAGGTGTGCCCCTGACAATCTTTGGAGATGGGAGCCAGAGAAGGGACTTTACATACATTGATGATATAGCAGAGGGGACGATTAAAGGACTGGAACTTTCCGGATTCAATATCATAAATTTAGGGGGAAACCATCCCTATTCCATAAATCAATTGATCTCCATTATTGAGAAGGAACTTGGCAAAAGGGCAGTAATAAACTATAAGAATTTTGAGAAGACAGATATTGTTGCTACCTGGGCTGATATACGGAAGGCGAAAGAATTACTGGACTGGCAGCCCTTGACAGACCTTCCATCAGGTATAAAGAAGACGGTTGACTGGTATAAAGAAAATAGAGAGTGGTTGAAAGATATAAAACTTGTTGACTGAAGGAGGAAAGGAATGAGGGTGATGGTGACCGGGGGTTGTGGATTTATAGGGAGTCACCTTGTTGATAAACTGATAGAGAAGGGACATAACGTCTGTATTATAGATAACCTGTCAACAGGAGATATAAAAAACCTGAATCCAGAGGCGCAATTCTATCAGATGGATATACGTGATGAGAAGATAGACGATGTTTTTCAAAAGGAACAGCCAGAGGTTGTCTTCCATCTTGCAGCACAGATAAATGTCAGGAAGTCAGAGGAAGACCCATTTTTAGATATAGATGTTAATATCAAGGGCTCTGTAAATGTTATCAAGTGTTTTCTGAAAGTGAAGAAAAGGGAGAAGTTTATCTTTGCATCAACAGGTGGGGTTATGTACGGAAACACAGATATATTTCCAACCCCTGAAACAGTTGAGCCATTTCCACTTTGCCCTTATGGCATATCAAAACTTACCGTTGAGAAATACCTTGTGTATTTTTCTGCCTTTTATAACCTGAAATTTGCTGCCTTGAGATATGGAAATGTATATGGACCAAGGCAGAACGCCTATGCTGAGGCAGGTGTTATAGCAATCTTTTCCACCAACATCCTTGAGGGAAAGACGCCCACCATATTTGGTGATGGAGAGCAGACGAGGGACTTTGTATATATTGAAGATATTGTAAAGGCAAACCTTTTAATGTTAGAAAGTCCTGTATGTGGTATCTTCAATGTGGGAACAGGTAAAGAGACGAGTGTCAACCAGATATTTGATTATATAAAGTCCGCCTCAGGTATGGATATAAAAAAGGTTCATACAGAACCTAAAAAGGGAGAGATAAAGAGAAGCTGCCTTTCACCTGAGAAGATAAAAAAGATGGCTGGCTGGAAGGCAGAGGTACCCATTGAAGAAGGTATCAGGAAGACATTTAACTGGTTCAAAGAGAATATTGGGTCAGTGGGATGATGCCTCCCAGTCAGCAGCACTCTGATAGACATTGTAGTCCCTGAAGGAGAGGTTTAAGACAGGTTGTCCATAATTTTTATAGTGCCAGAAACACCGGACAATAGGTGCCTGTCCTCTCTTTTCAGTATGTTCTGACTGCCATATTCTTGCCTCCTTCCAGGATACGAAGCCATTGCCATCCCTGTCTGCTTGATTAATCTCCTCAGGGGTCTTATCCATCTCCCAGACATAACACCTATTGGGGTTAAACTCATAGATATAACTGCAGGCGGTTATTTCAGGGTTTCTTGCGTTAAATCCGGCTACATCATCTGGATAGGGTGGTGAATAACTCTGTCCGGGGATATTTTCAGGTGGTATATCATTTGCCTCCGGGTATGCCTCCTGTCCATGTCCTGTCTTCCCTCTATCCCTGTCAGTAAGACATACAAAACTTCCTTTTGTAGAGATATAAGATGGATAAAGGTTGGAAAGCCAGGGGGGATAGTCAGAGTAGTCCTGATAATACATCTCAATCGCAAGAGAGAATTGTTTAAGATTATTTATACAGTTTGCCTGCCTTCCCTTTTCCCTTGCCATTGAAAGTGCCGGAAGCAGCTGCCCCGCGAGTATAGAAATAATTGATATGACAACCAGCAGTTCTATCAGGGTAAAGCCGTGCCTTTTCATAGTAATTACTTTTTCTCTTTCTGCAGTTCTTTTATCAGTGTATAGGAAAACTCCTTTATTTCCTTTTCAGGGTCATTATAGTAAAGGTTCCACAGGGTGCTTTCTATATCAGGGAAAGGTAGATTTTTCGCTGCTATCTGAAGTGCCTCTTTTCTTACAGGAATTGTCTCTTCTTTTGCCTCTCCGATTTTTAAGACCTCCTTATAAACATTTCTGTCTTTTAATTTCTCTGCATAGGTAAGTATTTTAACTTTTGTCTCATTATCTTCTGCCGGAAATCTTTTAAGGATGGTATATATATTGTTCCTGTCTAATTTCAATAGTGCCTCCATCACTATATCTTTCGTTTCCTTTTCTGTGCTATCCAGAAGGGATACAAGTTTTTCTTTGTCTATCTTTCCTATGCTCCAGGCAGCAGCCCTCTTTATATCAGGGGCACTATCTTCCCTGAGTATCTTTTCAAGTTCAGGAAGGGACTGTTTAATTCCAGTCCTTCCTAACTCATATATGGCAAACTTTTTTTCAGAAGGGTCCTGGCTATATAGTTTTTTAAGGGACTGCTTTGGGCTGGTAGAGACACCTTTGGTTGCCTGCCATACAGCAATCCTTATAATGGAAAGGGAAACTATACCAATGCATACCCAGAAGACCATCTTCCTTTTAGGTGAAAGTCCTCTGTAAAACCTTTTTACTTTTTCCATTCTGTATCAGTTTGTTTTCTTCATTTATACTTTATTACTTTTTCAATCGCAAGTCAAATTTTCCTTAGCGGAGAGGGTGGGATTCGGCGCCCTCGCCTCCCACTACGGCTCGGGTCGGCCACCCGCTGAAATTGCTCCTACTCGTCGCAATTTCTGACTTCGCTCCCTTCGAATCCCTTAGATTGCTACTCTACGCGGAGAGGGTGGGATTCGAACCCACGATCCGTTTCCGGATACGCGCTTTCCAAGCGCGCGCACTCGGCCACTATGCGACCTCTCCATATTGGTTTGTCAGGCAGAAGAAATCTTTGCAGGAAACTCGTAGCCGGCCTTAATCCGTTTATAGAGGATTTTTTTTGCCAATCTGTTTAATTTCCCAAAGGATATATTCCTTTTTTCAAATTCTTTCAGTTTTTCCTTTACCTTCTTTATCTTTTTTTTGTGTATCTTCTTCATCTCGTTCTTATGTTTTGCCATAGCCACTCCTTTCTTTGCAAGATATTCAGGGGAGACACTCCCCTGAAACCCTTTACCCCGAACGATTATCTGCATATCTTCTTTTGTTCGGGGCTTTGATTTATCTGCTTTTTCCCCCTCACCCTGTCTTGCCCTTCGGGCTTCGGTCAACGGGCTCACCGTCTCGCCCTCTGTGCTAAACGACACTCATTATTCTTCGTGTCAGCACCCCTCTCCCCAGTGGGGAGAGGATGAAGGTGAGGGGGCAACCTCTTGCATCATCGGAATTTTCCAAATTCCGATGCCACAAGTATTATATCCTGATGGCGCCTGTCCGTCAATAAGATGGGTTACCACCTTGACATTATAAAGGATTTGAAGTAATCTTATGAAAATTTAACATTTACGGGAGGCAGAGATGAATATAGGAGTTGTTGGGTTTGGAAAAAGGGCAAGAGGGGTGATATATGGTGCGTTAAAAGAGGTTGAGCCGGATATTCATATCACAGGGGTCGTTGACCCTGATGAGAAGGGTGCACGCAGCCGTCTTTCAGAGGAAGATAATAAGACAGTGGTATTTTATAAGACACTGGATGAGATGGTGCGTAAGGCAAAGCCGGATGCATTGTTTATAGGAACCAGGTGTAATCTTCACACCCCTTATGCAATACAGGCAGCGAGATATGATATACCTCTTTTTCTTGAGAAGCCGGTTGCCATAGATATGAAACAGGCAGTTGCCCTTGAAAAGGCATTTGAAAATTCAAGGTGCAGGGTGGTGGTAAGTTTTCCTTTACGGGTATCTCCTCTATGCAGTTTTGCAAGGGAAATGATAGAGAAGGATGCAATAGGTGAGCCGGTACATATTATGGCGTGGAACTATGTGCCATACGGTGCTGTCTACTGGGAACAAGAGTACCGCAATTATAAGATAACTCAGGGGCTTTTTCTCCAGAAGGCAACCCATGACTTTGACTATATTATGTATCTTATGGGTATGCCTGTGGTCAGGATAGGTGCAATGGCAACATTCAGGAAGGTCTTTGGCGGGACAAAGCCATCAGGGCTCAGGTGTTCACAGTGTAAAGAAGCAGAGACCTGCCTTGAAAGTCCTGAAAACAGAAAAAGGAACCGCTCCGGATACCATGAAAATGACCACTTTTGTGTCTTCAGTGTTGACTGCGGCTCTGTGGAAAAAGGTACCAATGAGGATACATCCAGTGCGATTATGGAATTTCCTTCAGGTGCACATGGCGTATATACACAGGTATTCTTTACCAGAAGGGATGCGGGTGCACGGGGTTCAACTATAAGCGGGTATATGGGAACTATAAGGTTTGACTGGTATAAAAACCAGCTGGATTATGTAAGGCACCATAAACCATTCTCTGATACTGTCAGGACAGACCAGGGACTTGCACACTTTGGAGGGGACTTTGAACTTGCACGTGACCTTGTAAAACTCGTGAAGGATAGCAGGTACATCTCAAGGACACCGATAGAAACAGGACTGGCAAGTGTCTATACCTGTCTTGCGGCAAAGGAGTCATACCAGAAAGGGAAGTTTGTGAAGGTGAGGCAGGTAGGACAGGTCCGATAGGGCTACGGGAGGGAGTAATAAAGCCATAACCTTTTCCACTCATTAAGCAATCTCCGGGCTGTCTCCCTGTCTTTTATGATGAGAAGGCACTCAGTATTCTTTTTTGCAGAGGCAGTGGGATTATAAGAGCCGGTAATAACTGTTTCACCATCAATAATAAAAAGTTTGTCGTGAAGAAAGCCAGCCCTGTTACTTTTCTTTAACTTACACCCATAGTCAGATAGAGGATAAAAGACAGAATATGGTTCTATGCTTGATGGTTCCATTATCCCATAGACATCCACACCTGCCCACCTTCTAAGAATAATTGCCTTTGCAATCTCTTCTGATGTAAACTGATAGTGAAGGAAGTGTATGGTCTTTCTGGCTTTTGAGATATTCTCCATAATGATGGGCTCGCAGTCTGTTTCCGGAGAGAAGTATATCCGGTATAAACTGTCCTCATAAACCTCATCTATGGGGTTTTCATTCCACCACGAAAGGAACTTCCTGTTGAAAAACCCTGTGACCTTTCGGTCCTCTATAAGCAAAAAATGGTTGTGGTGGAGGTGCATCCCATCATCTGTAAAGTTCCCTGAGCCAATCAGAACTATCCTGCCATCAACGGTTATAAACTTCGGATGAAAAAGTCCCTGCCTTTGATATACCTTTACTATATCTTCTGGAAGTCCTCGGATTGGCTTGTCCGATATGACTTTTATTTCTATGGACTTTGTCTTCTTTTTTATCTCTCCTATCATCTCATCCCAGGAGACAGAGTAGCCCGCTATATAAACGGAACTTTTTGCAGATTCAATCATTGAGAGTAATATTTTGTCTGTTTGCCTGTTTGGGGTAAAATAGAGAGAAGGCGAACTACCAGAAAAGACCGGTTGCAGTAGAAAAAGTAAGAGAAAAAATAGTTTTTTCATAGAATAATTTTATCATAACTTAAGGGGGAGATATGAAAGCGGCTGTCTATTATGGAATAAAAGATATCAGGGTAGAAGAGGTTAAGACACCTGTTTGTGGAAAGGATGAGATAAAGGTAAAGGTGCATTACTGTGCAATCTGCGGGACAGATGTAAGGATATATCTTTCAGGGCATAAAAAGGTCATACCTCCTGCTGTTATAGGTCATGAGATTACAGGGGTCATAGAAGAGATTGGACAGGATGTTCAATATCCTGAAGATATAAAGAAAGGCGATAAGGTTGCACTTGTCACATCCATTGGTTGTGGAAAGTGTAAGATGTGCAAAAAAGGGTTTTATAATCTATGTCCTGATACAAAGGCGATAGGATATTTTTATCCGGGTGGCTATGCGGAATATGTGATAGTTCCTGTCCCTGCCGTCAAACAGAAGGCAGTGATTAAACTTCCTGAAAACCTCTCACTCAAAGAAGGTGCACTCATAGAGGCACTTTCCTGTGTGATTAATGGTCAGGGTTATCTGAACATAGGAGAGGGGGATACAGTGGTTATCTACGGAGGTGGCCCTATTGGTTTTATGCATGCGGTTCTGGCTCAGGCAGAGGGTGCAGAAAAGGTTATTATGGTAGACCCTGCCTATGAACGGCTTGAAAGATTTGGCAGGAACTTTACAGATATTATAATACTTGACCCCAAAAAGGTAAGTGTAAAGGATGAGGTTATGCGGCTGACTGATGGATATGGAGCAGATGTTGTGATTACTGCCTGTCCTGCAAAACAGGCGCAGGTTGAGGGACTGGAGATACTCGGTTCAAAAGGTCGGATAAGTTTGTTTGGCGGACTTCCCAAGGACGACTCTTTTATCAATATAGATGCCAACCTTATACACTATAAAGAACTCTCTGTCTTCGGTTCATTTGCATCAAACAGGAAGGACTTTATTAAGGCAGCCCAACTTATTTCAGAGGGAAAGATTGATGCAGGTAAGTTTATTTCCCGTGTATTACCACTGGAAAGGATAAATGAAGGTATAGAGATGGTAAGAAGTGGTGAAGTGCTTAAGTGTGTGATGGAAGTCAACAGGGAATGAGAGACCATAAAGAGTTTATAAAAGAGACACTGAGATTGGCTAAGAATGGCAAGGGACTTGTAAGTCCCAACCCTATGGTAGGTGCAGTTATAGTAAAGGGCTCTCGTATAGCAGGAAAGGGCTGGCATAAGGCATTCGGGATGCCACACGCTGAGATAGAGGCACTGAAAGAGGCAGGAAGCAGAGCAAAAGGAGCAACACTTTATGTAAATTTAGAACCCTGCTGCCATTACGGGAAGACACCACCCTGCACAAAGGCAATTATGGAGGCAGGTATAAAAGAGGTTATATGCTCAATGGAAGACCCTAACCCACTTGTAGCAGGAAAGGGTATTGAAGAACTTGAGAAAAATGGCATTACTGTCCGCACAGGGGTCTTAAGGGAAGAAGCAGAAAAACTCAACAGGCAATATATCACATATATCACAAAGAAAAGGCCATATATTATTCTTAAGTGGGCACAGACGATTGACGGTAAGATTGCCACATATACAGGTAGTTCAAAGTGGATTACAGGAGAAGAAACAAGGGACTTTGTCAAAAAAATGCGATTTGAAGTGGATGGGATTGTCGTTGGTATAAATACGGTAGTGAATGATAACCCTTCACTTGACTATATAGCCCCATCATTCCAGGCAAAGAAGGAGATACTGAATAAAAAGAGATACTGGAAGATTGTTATAGACCCACATCTTAAAATATCTGAGGAAGGCAGGATATGGGACTGCCCTGACTGTAAGGTCTTACTGGTTGTTTCAGAAAAAGTAGAAGAAGACAGGGTAAGATATCTCACAGATAGGAAGAGATGTGAAATAGTCAAAATTCCTCAGGAGGGCGATGGATTATCCCTGAAGGTTCTGATGGAAGAACTTTACAAAAGGGAGATAGGTATCATTATGGTGGAAGGTGGTAGTAAGACACTGACATCTTTCTGGGAAGAGAAACTTGTTGATGAAATAATCGTCTTTACAGGAAACAAACTCCTTGGCGGGAGGGCTTCTCTTTCTCCTGTCGCAGGTGAAGACAAAAGAAGTATCTCTGAGGCAATAAATATAGAAGAGATTGAGACAGGAAGGATAGGTAATGACTTTTTTATAAGGGGAAGGCCATGTTTTCCGGAATAATTGAAGAAGTCGGGATGGTCAAGAAGAGAGGTAAAGAGAAAGGGATTTTTGTATGTGAGATTGCTGCTGAAAAGATATTTGATGATATTAAGGTCGGGGATAGCATTGCTGTTAACGGTGTCTGCCTTACCGTTGAAAAGATTATTGATGGGACATTCAGGGTCTCATTAAGCAGCCAGACAATAAAGGAGACAACCCTTGCCTCTCTTAAGGTTGGTGACTATGTAAATCTTGAACGGGCATTAAGGATGGACCAACGTATTGGCGGGCACATACTATCAGGACATATTGACTTCAAAACACCTTTAAAATACTTTTATAAACAGAGCCATACCGGGGTAATGGGCTTTTTAATACCCCAGGCGTTTAAAAAGTATGTTGTAGACAGGGGCTCTATCGGGGTTGATGGTATCTCTTTAACAGTAGCAGAGATAAAAGGAAGTGAGGTAAAGATTTTTGTTATCCCTTATACCTTAGATAATACAAACCTGAGATATAGAAAAAGTGGTGATATATTGAATATTGAGGTGGATATAACAGCAAAACAGATAGAAAAGATTCTGCAGGAGAGACGGATATATGAAGAAGATATTCAGCACGATTGAGGAAGCAGTAAAGGATATAAAAAAGGGGAAGTTTGTTATAGTTGTGGATGATGAGGACAGGGAGAATGAAGGTGACCTTATTATGGCAGCGGAAAAGGTCACTCCTGATGCAATTAACTTTATGGCAAGGTATGCACGCGGGCTTATATGTGTGGCACTTACAAGGGAAAGGGTGGAGCAACTTAATCTTCCGCCTATGAGCCCTGATAATACTGCACTTCACAGGACTGACTTCACTGTATCAGTAGACCCGGCAAAAGGTGGAACTACAGGTATATCTGCCCGGGACAGGGCACTCACTATAAAACTTCTTGTTGATAGTAATACCAGACCAGAAGACCTTGCAAGACCAGGTCATATATTTCCTATAAAGGCAAAGGATGGAGGTGTACTGGTAAGGGCAGGACATACAGAAGCAGCAATGGACCTGGCAAGGATAGCAGGGCTTTATCCTGCAGGGGTGCTGTGTGAGATAATGAAGGATGATGGCTCTATGGCTCGAGTCCCCGACCTTATAAGATTTGCAAAAAGACACCGCCTTAAACTTATCACCATAAAGGACCTTATTGAATACCGCAGAAAAAGGGAAAAACTTGTAGAAAGGGTACTTTCTGTAAATCTGCCTACGGACTTTGGCAGGTTCAAACTTATCCTTTATAAAGACAGGATAGAAGGCAATCCACACCTCGCACTTGTAAAGGGAAACCTTAAACTGAAAGACAAAAATGATAGTGTGCTTGTCCGTGTTCATTCTCAGTGTCTCACAGGTGATATATTCCATTCTCAGAGATGTGACTGCGGCAGGCAGTTAGAAAGTGCACTTGAGATGATAGAAGAGGAAGGAAGGGGTGTCCTTATATATCTCCCTCAAGAAGGCAGGGGCATAGGGCTTGAAAATAAGTTAAGGGCATATGTATTGCAGGAAAAAAAGGGGATGGATACAGTAGAAGCAAACCTTAAGTTAGGCTTTCCTGCAGACCTCAGGGACTACGGAATAGGGGCACAAATCCTTGCAGACCTCGGGTTGACAAGGATACGGCTGCTTACCAATAATCCGAGGAAGGTTATAGGACTTGAAGGGTATGGAATTAAAATAGTGAAAAGGGTGCCTATTGTGGTAAAATATACTGCCTATTCTAAAAACTACATAGAGACCAAGAAAAGAAAGTTAGGCCACATAATCTAAGGGGGTGAAAGATGAGGATAAAAGAGGGAATGCTGGATGCAAAAGGAAAGAAGTTCGGGATTATTGTCAGCAGGTTCAATGACTTTATATCAAAACGGCTTTTAGAAGGGGCGATTGACTGTATAAAAAGGCACAACGGAAAAGAGGAAGATATTGATGTGGTATGGGTACCAGGAAGTGTTGAGTCGGTATTTGCTGTCTCAAAGATGGCTGAAGGCGGCAAATATGATGCAATTATCTGTCTGGGAGCAATCATCAGAGGGGAGACACCACACTTTGAGTATGTCAGTTCCCAGATAGCACGTGCAGTGACACAACTTAACCTTCAGGGTAAGGTTCCTGTATCCTTTGGTGTGGTTACTGCTGACTCAACTGACCAGGCAATAGAGCGGGCAGGGACAAAGATGGGAAACAAGGGCTGGCTTGCAGCACTATCAGCCATTGAGATGGCAAATCTTTCCCCAAACCTGTAATTGAAAAACGGAAGATGAAAAGACGGAAGGCAAGAGAACTGGCTCTGGCATTTCTTTACCAGATGGAGATAAGGGATGAGTTAGATGGGTTCAGTGATGATATTCTCACTGAATTTCTTACAGAGCAGGGGATAGAAGATGAAGAGATAGCGGGATTTACCCGTATCCTTGTTAAAGGCACCATCCAGAACCTCCCTTTTATAGACAAAAAACTCTCAGAATGTTCTATCAACTGGTCACTTAAAAGGATGCCATATATAGACAGAAATATCCTGCGGATTGCTACCTATGAACTGTTATTCCTTGATACAGTCCCTGTCCTGGTTTCTATAAATGAGGCAATAGAAATGGCAAAGAAATATAGTTCAAAGGACTCCTCTAAATTTGTAAATGGTATTCTCCACAGGATAAAGGAAGAGTATGCCAGAAAGAAAAATGGCACCCCTTTAATGGAAGATGAAAAAAAATAATCTGTTCAAAATACTTATAAGGGGATGTGTAAGCATCTTTTTTCTTTATCTCGTCTTCAGAAAGATTGACTTCCGCATACTTTATCCTACCCTGAAGGAATGTTATTTACCCCTTGCTATCTTATCGCTTCTTATTGCAGTTATACTATCATTCCCGCTCGCTTTACGGTGGTATATCCTTCTTAAAGGGCAGGTAAAGGAAGACAGGATTCGGTATATAAATATATGGAAACTCAATATGATAGGGATGCTTTTCAACAACTTCCTGCCGACAGGTGCAGGCGGAGATATAGCAAAGGTTTTTTACCTTGTCAGGGGGGAGGATAATAAACTGCTTTTAGGCAGTTCCGTTATTATAGACAGGTTTATAGGTGCCCTTACAGTTATAACAATGGGAGTTGTGGCAGGACTTCTCGCACAGGATGTTCCTGTAAAAGTGAAATACTTTCTTTTATTTCTTATCCTTTTTTTACTCTTTGTCTTTATATTTTTCTCATACAGGACGTTTGCCTCCTTTTTCTATTCAAGGGTCAAGAGATTTATCCCCAAAAGATTGAAAGAAACACTTGAGAATACCTATACTGTCTTTAACAGATACTTTTCTGCAAGAAGGTATCTGTTTTATGGGCTGCTTGTAAGTTTCTTCTTACAGTCCATCTCTATCTTTAACAATTATCTTATGTCTCTTGCTATCCTGTGGAACCGGTCAGCACCCCCTTCCCTTTCTATGTTTTTTATATATATCCCACTTATATGGACAGCAACGCTTGTGCCATCACTCGGGGGACTTGGGATAAGAGAATTCTCCTATGTCTATTTCTTCTCATCATCTATGGGAAAAGAAAATGCCTTTGGACTTTCTATTGTTTTCCTTATAAGTGTTATCATTCAGAGTGCTATTGGTGCGGTCATCCTGCTTTTCTTACAAGAAAGGTAGTATATTTCTTTCAGAGACATTAACAACCTTTACCCTTTTTAATATCTCCATTACATCTTTTCTGTCAGGCATACCTGTGCCCTCTTTCAGTGCTTTTGCTGTTCCTGCAGCCACAGCCATTGCCAGACACTCTTCAGGTGCTTTATTTCTGCAGTACCCGTAGAGAAATCCAGCAAGAAATGTGTCTCCACATCCAATGGTGCTCACTGCCTTAACAGAAGGTGCCCTGCTATAAAAAAAATGCGTCTTAGAAAAAAGGAGTGCGCCCTTTTCCCCATTGGTCAAAAGGACTATGGAGATTCCGCTATTTATAAGCGAATTCAAAATATCTTTGAGGGTATTTATTGACCTTATCTTCCTCCCTGTAACCCTGCCTAACTCCCACAGGTTCGGCTTTATAATATGTGGTTTACCCTTTATCCCTTCTTTCAGTGCCTCTCCATCCGTATCAAGTACAACAGTCGCTCCTTTTTCCCGAACCTTTTTAATTATGTCACGGTAGATACTATTTTTAATTCCAGGGGGGATACTTCCAGATATAGAGATGATGGTTTCTTTAGAAAGGTTTAAGGAATATATAAGATGAAGAAAGGTATCTGTTTCTTTTTTTGAGATAAAGGGACCTTTTTCGTTAATTCTCAGCACCTTCTTCCCTGCAATAAAGTTAAAGATACTTCGGGTATTGCCTTTGATAGGGACATATCTGAATGGAATCTTCTCTTCCTCAAGAAGTTTCTTTAATATCATTCCATTGGGACCACCCAAAAATGTAAGTGCATAAGATGGATATCCAAGGATATTAAGCATCCGTGCGACATTCAGTCCTTTTCCACCTGCATCCATACGGGACTTTTCTATCCTGTTTATATCGTCAAATTTGATGGACTTAAGATAGAATGTATGGTCAACACAGGAATTAAAAGAAAGGGTATAAATTACTGGGTGGGAAGACATTTTTATCTTACAGGTGCCCTCCTTTCTTTTCTTGCCTTTCGCCTTCTCCTTATCTGGCTGGGTTTCTCGTAAAACTCTTTTTTCTTCATCTCCCTGATAATTCCCTCTCTCTCCACATCCCTCTTAAACTGTTTGAATATACGTTCAAAGTCAGGGTTTCGCCTCATTAAAGAAATTTCACCTCCGTTCTCCTTTGATTATAAGGGACGATTGATTACACACTGTCTATGATAAAGATTTTTGCCCCGCAGTGCTTGCATTTCTGTTCCTCTGATGTATAACTGTCCACCATAAAACAGTTCCTGCACCTTATCGTCCTTTTTTCCTTTCTTTCCTTCTTTTCGGTCTGCTTCTCTTTTTTACTCATTAGATTTTCATTATAACCTTTTCTACAAGTTCTGTCAATTTTGGCTCTGATTTAGAAGCAATCTCAATAATTTCGTCTAAGGAGACGGGCCTTAAGGCATCAGGCAGACACATATCAGTTATTACTGAAACACCGAATACCCTCAGCCCTGAATGGACAGCCGCAATAACCTCAGGGACAGTTGACATACATACCATATCAGCACCTATCATCCGGATGAAGCGATATTCTGCTTTTGTTTCTAAGTTTGGGCCTGTAAGTCCTACAAGGACCCCCTTCTTTACAGGTATTTTTAAGTCAAGTGCTGTCCTTTCAGCCAGGTCTATCAGTTCCTTGTCATATACCATACTCATATCAGGAAACCTCGGTCCGAACCTTTCATCATTATAACCAATGAGTGGATTATGTCCCATAAGGTTGATATGGTCACTTATAATAACAAGGTCTCCCCTTGAAAAAAGCGGGTTCAGTCCGCCAGCAGCATTTGACTCAAGAAGGATTTTTATACCCAGAAATTTCATTACCCTTATAGGAAGTGCTATCTGTAAGGCAGAATATCCCTCATAAAGATGAAACCGTCCCTGCATTGCCACAACACTTTTCCCTGAAAGTTCTCCAAGGACAAGGTTTCCTGTGTGTGACTTTACTGTAGAAACAGGGAAGTGGGGGATGTCTTTATATGGAATAACCGCATCCTTTTTTATTCTGTCAGCTAATTTATCCAGCCCTGTTCCCAGTATAATCCCCACCTCCGGCTTAACTGCAGAGTGTTTTTTTATATATCCCACTGCCTCCTGTACCTTTTCAAATTCCTCCATAGTCCCCCCTGTTGTTCCTTATTTATATTTATTGCGGGAGGTGGCACCTTTTATAACCTCCCAGTTCCTATTCCTCCTGACCTTCAGGTTTGAATTCCATATCTGAATCAGCAGTTCAGGGTTATATCCAAGTTCTTTAGCACGGTGAATCAGTGCATTGAGGTCTTTGGGAAGGCACTTACCACCAAATCCAAAGTCACCATCTGGCCCGGGAACTTTTGTGTTCCTTCCAATGAGCGGGTCAAGGATTATGGCATTCCTGACAAATGCCCAGTCAACATTTAGTTTCTGACATATCTGGTAAAGTTCATTTGCAATCATCACCTGACCTGCTAATGTAACATTCGCAGCGTACTTTATCATCTCTGCCGTTGTTGTATCTGTAATGATATATCTCGCATAAGGAAATACAAGACGGTATATCTCCTCCACCTTCTTACAGTACTTCAACTGTCCGCCAATAACAACCCTGTCTGTCCTTTCCATATCGGCTAAACTATTTCTTTCAGAAAGGAATTCGGGGTTATATACAAGATGGAGTGAGGGGAATTGTTTTTGTAAGGATGCAGTTGTCCCTGGAACAATGGTGGAACGGATAACCACTATTGGCAACTTTCTTCTCGGGAGTTTAACAGCAGTAATTCTTTTCAAGACATCCTTTACTGAAGATATATCTATGCTTCCATCTTCATACATAGGGGTGGGTACTGCAACAAATACAATGGAACAGTTTTTAACAACGCGTTCAATGTTATTATATTCTGGTATATACCTATCATAGATATAAATATTTACCTTATCCTTAAAGACATCAGCAAATGCCTTTCCCACCACCCCATAGCCAATAATCCCTATCCTTTTCATTATACCTTCTCCCTTAATTCCTTACTTCTTTTCTCTGCCCTTTCAATAACCTTTTTCAACAGGGATGGAAAGTTTCCCTTTTCAAATACCTCAAGTCCTGCAAGCGTTGTGCCGCCAGGAGAGGTTACCATCTCTTTCAGTTTTTTGGGCTCTGTCCCTGCCTCAAATAGCATCTTTGATGAGCCATAAAAAAGATACCTTGTTATGATGGCTGACTGCCTTTCTGTAAGCCCTTTTTGCTTACAGAGCATTTTAATACATTCTGCTATGTAGAATAGAAAACCAGGACCGCTTCCAGAGATTGCTGTGATTATATCAAACTTGTTTTCAGGGAGTTTGAAGACAACACCCAATGGAGAAAAGAGTTTTTCTACTATTTTATCGTATTTTCTGGCATATCTACCTGCACAGTAAACAATAATACCTGCCTTAACCTTTACATTGATATTCGGCATCACCCTTATAACAGGAACTCTCTTTTTGCCGATGAACTTTTCAATCTTTGATGTTGACAGTCCTGCTGCTATGGATATTAATATACTTGAAGGGGTGAGTGTCTCTTTTATTTCTGTTATTACATCCTTTACCTTATCTGGTTTTACCGCTATTATAACTACCCCTGAATTTTCTGCAATAGTCCTGTTGTCAGAAGGGATTACCCCGAGTGTTCTCTTTAGTTTATCTGTCTGCTGTTTTCTTATATCTGAGATATAGACAAGGGAAGGAGGATACAGTCCTGCTGATACAACTGCCTCTGCGAGTATAGAACCCATATTACCGCATCCAATAATCCCTATTCCCTTTTTCATATCTTCTTTATCCTGCCTCTTCTCCTTCCACCTCTCCAACCTTGATGGTGATATTTTCTCTGTCCTCAACCCTTTCTATCATCCCATCCCTGAGCCATATCACACGGTCTGAGACATCCAGCATCTTCAGGTCATGGGTTGCAGTAATAATACTTACGCCTTTCTCTTTGTTCATTTCCCTTAGAAGATTAATAATCTCCTTACCTGTTTTCAGGTCAAGGTTTCCTGTGGGTTCATCTGCCAGAATTATTGCAGGGTCATTAGCCAGCGCCCTTGCAATCGCAACACGTTGTTGCTGACCGCCTGAAAGTTCAAAGGGCTTATGGTTGACCCTGTGTCCAAGTCCTACTGTCTCAAGTAGTCCCTTTGCCTTTTCCCTTGCATCATCGGTTGAAAGCCCTCCAAATATCATAGGAAGCATAACATTCTCAAGGGCACTCATAACAGGGATGAGGTTAAATGTCTGGAATATGTAGCCAATCTTCCTGCACCTGAGCCATGCAAGTTCGTAGGCATCAAGCTGTGCAATGTCCACCTCATCAATATATACCTTGCCTTCAGATGGTTTATCAAGGCCGCCTATCATATTAAATAATGTTGTCTTACCGCTTCCTGAAGGGCCCATTATAGATATGTACTCCCCTTTCAGTATTTCAAGGTCAATACCTTTAAGAACATTAAGCGGTACCTTCCCTAACATAAAACTCTTTTTTACACCTATTGTTCTGACAATCGCTTCTTTTGGCATTTTCGCCTCCTTTACCTCGCACTCTTCCTTGCATCTCTTTCTATATGCGAGGGTTGATTTACCTGTTTTTCTTTACCTCGCACTCTCCTTTGATACACTTTCTATGTGCGGGGATATGATTTCTACACCTCTCTTCTTATTGCTTCCGCCGGCTCCATCTTTGCAGAGACATATGCAGGGTAGAGTGCTCCAACAACTGCAAGGAATGTCCCAAGCAGTGTACTGAGCAACATATATTTTAATATCACACCTAAAGGGAAAATCCTTATAATTAGTCCGCCATACTGGATAAGATATACGACAGTCATTGTAAGTATACCTATAAGAGACCCTGCAAGTGAACCGACTATCCCATGGGCAAGGGACTCAAGCAGGAAAAGTTCAACAATAAACTTGTCAAGTGCTCCAAGACACTTCATTGTCCCTATCTCCCTTGACCTCTCAGTAACAGACATAAGCATTGCATTGACAATCCCTACAGTGCAAACAAGTAGCGAAAGAGATACAAGCCATGCCTGTCTTGTCTTTACCTCTGCTATGTCTGCCATTAGAAGCACCCTGATTTCTTCAGGTCCCTTATGGATTAAACTCATAGTGAAGGCATTACCTGTAAGAACTGACATCAAAAAGGCAATTCCTAAAAGGATGGACATAGTGATGATAATAGCCCTTCCAAACCTCACCCGCATATTCCTGAAACTCATCTGGACAGCATTTTTGATGGGGAGAGATAGCTGTTTCTCTATTTTTTTCTCTTCCATTTGTTCTCCTTTAAGTAATATTTTATATCAATTCTTTGCAAAAGAAAAGTGTATTTTATTGGTTATTACAAAAGGTCCTGACCTTTTACCAGATTTCCCAGGACTGTTTCTAACATACAGAGTGTTTTTGAAAATGTGAGGTTCATAGAGGAAAATTGAGCGAATTCTAAAATGATAGAAATTACCGCGTAATAAAATTATACAAGGGATTATCTCTTGAGGAAAAAACAAAACCCGCAAATATTGTAGTTCAATATGCTTATCCCTTATTTAGCTTATTTGCTTATGTTATATCTTGGTCGCCAACTTCTTTTATCCAGTTTCTTGCCCATTCTACAGCTTCCAGGCCAAGATCAGCAAGGGTATTTGAACAGAATATTATTCCTTCAGTATATCCCTTCAAAATCCACTCATAGTATTTCTCACACAGTGCCTGCACTTCTGGAATTGTCAACGGTTTGCCCTGAGCATAATTCCATAGATAACAGCCTGCCATCCGCCGTTTGCCCTTTGTCCGTTGAATAACCCTATCAATATCATCATCCAGTTCAGCAATCTCTGCAGAAGAGTTCATATTCCAGTAGGTAATGACATCAAATAATTTCAGATACTCGTCCACTTCTGGTATATCAGGCGTTCTTTTGTAGTAAACCACCCATAGTTCCAGGGGCCTGTCCGGGAAGTTATGGAGGGTGTCCCGCATCATCTGCACATACCCTAAGGAAAGACGAGCGATTTTCCCGTTGATTGAGTGCAGGAAGAAAAAGTCATCAAGAATGGCACCGACAACATTGGGAAATTTTTTTGCCTGTCGTAAAACCTCATCAAGGTCGCTATGGTCGTCATTGTTGCGAACTGTACCCGAATCACCTACTGCTGACCAGACCACTTTTTTCATGTGTTTCAGTTTTTCCGATTCTATGTCAAAAGGCGGTTCTGGTTTCCCGCCCATTGCCACCCGACATACGTTTCTAATTCCCATGTAGTCCGCTCCTTCTGCTGGCTCCATACGATTTACTCCTGGCAGTTTCCATACTTTATTTCCAGCAGCAGCGTGATGGCTACCAGCGTTCTGTCCCCATAACCAGAATCTATCTCTCATCTTCATAGTTTTCCTCCCCTGAAAGCATAGTGCAACATTGCACTATTCATTATATATCATTTGGTTTTGGCACCAGTGCATTATCTGGGTCTGTAAAAAATATCGGGACAAGTGGAACCCCAATGCGCAGAAAAAGTTTTTTTGCAGAAAATTTAATACTCCAGATTTCAGGTTTTGAAACATCCTCACGAGTCGCTTGAAGGACCTTACTTCCTTCCATCTCGACACCGGTATCTACCTGTCTTCCCTCGGCATCAAGTAAAACAACGCTGGATGGCTCAAGCGGGACACCTCCTGCTTCAATCATAATTTTCTTAACCCCAGCAGGTACCCAGAAATAGAGTTGTCCGCTGCATCCGAAGAGATACAATGGTTTATCTGCAGCAAAACCCTGTCCTGGAGCATCTGTCTCAATAGAGACTGTCTGTGACCGTGCATCAATACTGAATCGGTATACCCCTGTTTCAGTCGCGTTAAACATATACTCTACAGTGTCGTCAAAAGGAATACCGAATTTATCTGCTATTGTTCCACATGGATTCCATACTATTACTTCCAGTGGTGACCTGTAGAAAGAACCTTCAAAATAGTGAACTGGCTTATTGGCGAATTTGATGAGTATCTTCTGGCCAGCATTTGCCCAGAGGAGATAATCATTCTTTTCTCGAAATCGTAGGTTTGAACCAGCCGCTCTGCCGATATTATTCAATGGCTTCAATGCTTTTAATCCCAGCGGTATGGTTTTGAAAGGGAAAGGAGCATTCGCCTTCAAAAAGGCCTTACTGTCAAAAGATATTTCTTTCCCGGTACTATTACGCATCTTCACTCCGGTAACTGCCGAATCCACCAGTCCGTTGCTGAATTGTGAGAAAAACTTTATCGGTTGTCGAGCCATATCATCTATAACTGTCAAAGTTTCAATCCGTAGACCCGTGATGTTTTCCGAACATCCGCTGGAAATCCGCATAGCCTCACCCTTGGCCTTGCGATTATCAATCACAGTGTTTTTAAAAATAAGAGATAGATTTTTTACTCTGTGTTCACTTATTGCTACAGAGTACTGATTGTCAGCAATCATACAATTTACAAACTCTATTTTCCCTGAACCTACTGGTGTCCCAGAACCTGTGGAGATTATTCTTATCCCTATTTTATTGCCAGTGACACGACAATTCCTAAAACTGATGGACACGGGTCTTGATGTAGCATCCAGTTTGTTCAAAGAAAGGTTAATACCGGCCTCAGCGTTTCTGTTGAATTCGCAGTTTACTGCCACACAGTTCACCAGGGAAAATTCCGGGTAATTTGGTTCGTAATCAATTCCACATTGTGGAGCGGTTCCACTGGTCTCATTGAACTGGCAGTTCTTAATCAAAAGGTTTTCCACACCGGTAACACTTATACCCTGTCGGTAATGGTTCAGGCAGATAAGTCTGTCGAGAGTGATATTCCTGGAGCCTTCACCCTGACCACCTGAGCCAACATATACGCCATCACCACCACTTGATTCCAGTTGCAGGTTTTGAACAAGAACATTCCTGCTGTTATAAATGTTTATAGTATGTCGGTGCTCTCCCTTTGTATAAAGTTCTGGGTTCTGATAATCGTCTTTGTTCATAACAAACCTGACTTTACCCTTTCCTCGCAATGTAACATTGGTACGGTCAGAGATATCAAACAAACAATCACTCCGGTTTTTGAACTCACCCGCTTTGGCACGAACGACCACACCATCGGCAAAAATAATTTCCAGATTGGAAGATACCTTGATAGGTCCTACAATCCAGTCATAACCAACATTATCCACCCAGAGTTTTTTCACCCCTGAGTTGATGGCTTCCTGAAGACATTTCGTAGCATCTTCTTTATCAAAACCCCACCAGATAGCCCTTGCTTCCTTTAAAGTCCCATTCTTAACCTGTGCTATTTTTCTTGAAAAGTCGTCTGAATTAGCCGTAATAGTGATGAATAATAGCATACTGATAAGCATCCATCGTCTCATTTTATCTCGCTTTTTTTAATGATACATATATCAAATGCTTCAATCTCTATCTTCCCTGTTTGCATCATAAATCTACCCATCAAAGACCGCCCTGCCAGCGGACAGGTAAAACTTACCGGATAGTCATTATTATTGATAAAGAAAACTACTGGACCACAATCAATCATCTCCACGCCGGCTGGACAATCAGAGAAATAAGAGATACCAGCAGTATTTATAATATCCTCTGATAATCTGAAAAGCAGGTCTGAGCCAGGAGTACTGATTCCCTGGTAATAGACATGGCCTTTCCCATAGCGATGGTGAGTGACTGCTTCCTGCCCCTGGTAATATCCGTCAGCGAAACGTAATAAAACTTCTGCTCCTTTACTTTCAAGGTCAGCCAGCCAGCATCCGTTGATGCACTCTTCTACCTGTTTTCCTCCAATCCTTCCGAAAACATGAATTTTCGCTGATTCCGGAATGGGTGCACCAGTATGAATCCTGACACCAAATACTTCACCCAGGTACATTGGCCAGTCATCAGTTGTAAAATTGCCATTTTCGTCAGCAGTATTCACCTCTCCGATGGCCCAAACTGTCCCTCCATTACGAACAAAAGTTTTGATACGTTGTGAAAGTTCTTTTCGGATAATCCGCGGTGAGGGAAGCACGAGTAATCGGTAGTTATTCAGTGAAGATTCCGGTGAAACAAAAACTGCAGGAATGTTTCGCTGGTGCATCTGGTGAAAGACATCAGAAATCATATTCTCATAACGAATGGACCTACCGTAACCATGTTGCAGGTAACATTTTTGCACGTCGCTGTCAAAAAGGATAGCTACTGGAGCAACGGGTAATGAAATATCTTTGAGTTTCTTTTTCAAAGAGTTAGCCTGAGTGAACATCTCCTTGACTACCTGGTAGGTATGCCGTGGCCTCCCTGCCGGAGAGAGGGGGCAAAGTGCGGTCTGTTCTTGACCGCCTAATGGTGGTCGCCACCGAAAAACAAGGTAAGAAATTGCGCCGTATGCAAAGGACCGCCACATATCCAGTTTCGCTATCTTTTGCCCTCCTTGTATATCCAGATAGTCATAGCCGGGGCCTGTTTCATTCACAAAAAAGTTCTTCTCTTTATAGGAACGGTATCTTGCCAGACGTTCTGCCATAATACTGGGTGTATCGTTCTTATCCCGATAAAAATCTCCAGCCGCAAAATCCAGTTCCTGGTATAGTGATTTCAAATCAAGAATACCTATCGGGTTGTTAGTAGTAACTATGGCTCCAGGAATATTCCTTTTGATAACTTCAACCTGTAGTTTTAGATATTCTTTGACAATACGGTCATAAAAGCGCAGAGAATCAAGTACCCGACTCACTGAGTAGTTGTAGTGGATGACCTGCGGGTTTTTCCACCACAGACATTCGGGAAAAGCCAGAAGAATCTCATCCCAGTTAGAGTAATCATGGCTCCAGAAAGTGGTCTTCCAGCATTTATTAAGATTGGAAATGGTACGATATTTTTCTCGGAGATAGTTACGGAACCCTTCCTGACAGACATCGCAACTGCAAGCTCCAGCCAGTCGTTGACCTAATTCATTATCTACTTGCCATGCAACAATGTTTCGGTAATCCGCCAGTTTTTGTGTCAACTCATCAGTTATTCTCCTTGAAAATTCCCGAAAAACAGGGGAGTTATAGCAACACTGTTGACGTATACCATGCATTGCTCTATGGCCTGCTGCATCAACTACAAGTGTTTCTGGATGCAGGTGTGTCAACCATGCAGGTGGAGCAGCTGTAGGAGTACACATCATCACATCTATGCCATGTTCACCAAAAATTTCTATCGCTTTTTGGAAAAGTTCAAAATCAAATTCTCCCGGTCGTTTCTCCATATTACTCCAGGCAAATTCGCCCATCCTTACCATATTCATACCACATTCTTTCATTAACTTTATGTCCTCAGCAATTCTTTCAAGACCGAAATCTTCAGGATAATAGGAACATCCAAAATATTTCATAATCTACCTCCATCCAAGTGTAGTAGTTTGGATGCTGTCCCTCCAAGTATTAAGTCCTTCTCTGACTGACCTATGTCCAAGTTATTGATAACCTCTTTCGCAAAGCGCATCTGCTGTGGCCCTTGAAGTGGGCAGTCAGTGCCATAAACTATGTGATTAACACCGATAAGTTCTACCATCTTTTCCATTACCCCCGGATACACATACATCAGATAGTGAGCAGTGTCTACAAAGATATTATCTGCCTTGATTTGTCCAATAATTTCCAGCCCCCGAGTGTTAGGAAAATAGGGATACAGATTGTTCTGATATATACCGCCTAAGTGAGCCAGGATAAAGTTTGTCTGTGGGTGTTCTGCCGCAAAATGTGCAACCGTTTCTACATCAGCAAACCCTGTGCCCGGCATACAAGAAACATGTGTCAGGACCAGGTCAACTCCATTTTTTAACACTTCTTCCATGAATTCACGTGCCTGCCTTGATTTCAGGTCATAGCCATGGTAATCAGGGTGAATTTTAACTCCCTTAAACTTCTTATTTTCAACAAGCAATTTCAGGTCATATCTTGATTCCGGAAAAACAGGGTTCACTGTGACATACCCGAGAAGTTTTTCAGTTTTTTTCAATGCATGATAAAGGTCACGGTTACCTTCTCTCACATCATACATCAGGGATTTGGCAGAGGATACACATAGCCAGTCTACACCTGCCCGGGTACAGTAAACTTCCAGTTTTTCAAAACTGGCTTCCCAGAATGGTGCCTGGTTGATATTACCTAAATGTCCGTGTACATCAATAACCATCACATACCTCCTTTCGCTCGACACTACAACTATGTGGAGACAGGTGAATATTTCATCTATCTGCACACAATTTGAACCATATCCGATGATTATTGCATGTTCTTATAAATCTTTCATCAATTGTTTTATCTCCGAAATTGCCTCAGACCAACAGCCATGCTCTCCTCCAAGTCAGGTCCAAAAATCTCCGTCGGTCGGCGTATCCCAGCGCAGATTTTTCTAAAGACAGCGATAGTCTCTTTTTTACTCCGTGGAAACGTTTTGTATCCCATCCGAAACCATCAAACCAGACCATTGGAAGTGCCTGCTGGCAGGAAGCAAGAACACCTAATTTGTTCTTTCCTCGTCTGATACTTATCGCCAACTCTCCTGAATGAAAAGAAATCTCTTTTGGTTTCGGTACAATTTCTATATTCATTTTCAGATCTCCAGGATATTCAACTGCCGCCCATACGACGACATAACTTCGGTTTTGTCCTTTTTGACTATTACACCATCTTCCCAGCGAAATCCCATCTTTTTGTCCGCCAGGAAGATGTCTGCCATAAACACCATATTTTCTTCTATAACAAAGCGAGAATTAGTTTCTACAAACGGATATTCACATTCCATCAAACCACATCCATGCGCTGGACCATAAAGAATAGTTTTTCCATATCCTTTCTCCTGGATGTATTTGTGAACAGTGCGAGCAACCTCTCCAGCATTTGCCCCGGCACGGAGAAGGTCAATAGTTAGGTTCTCTGCGTCCAGTCCTACCTGCAGGAATTTTTTTATCTCATCAGGGCATTTACCTATAACAACCGGCCGCCCTATACTGGCAGCATAACCGGAAACTCTCGCACCGATACTGAAATGAATAATTTCTCCTTTTTTAACCTGCCGATATGTGGGACGGCTAATTGCCTGAATGGAATTCGGACCACTACAGCACCAGATTGGATATCCTGTTGTCTCTGCACCATTGGCAAGCATTGCTGCAGTGGCAATACCAACCAGTTCAATTTCGGTCATACCGGGTTTTATCTGTTCCAGAACGGGCTGAAAGGCAATCTCGGATATTCTCGCAGACGCACGCAAACAGGCAAGTTCATTCTCGCTTTTGTACATAGTCAAACTTCGCAGCATCTCATCTGCATCGTGGATGTTTTCATGCCCAAGTTCAGAAACAAGAGCACTGTAAATGCTATAAGGAAGCATATGCCATCCACATATCCCGATGCGCCGAATATGGTACTGATGAATAACATCTTTCCAGGAAGGCAGGGTTGAACCAGGATACTCTGGCTGAGAGGATTCCCTGAAATCCTTCATCTGGATAATCGTTTTTATCTTTGACCGTGCACGAGCAAATGTTAGACTTTCTGGCCCGATGAGCAGTACAGGACTTTCTTCTATAGGAATCAACACCCCTGCAGTTTCAAAAGATGGCCAGTAATCAGAGAAATAGCGGACCCCAGCAGGTTCACTCTCTGTGGAAAAAATCAGAACAGCATCATATCCTTTTGAGTTAATAAGATTCTGCATATTTCTCGCCCTTGCTATAAACTCTTCTGGGGGTATACATGGCATTTGTATTTCCCTTTTCATAGTGCTCCTTTTTTGTTTTAGTATCCTCTATGGTTTCTTTAAAAGTGTTTCTATGACGTTGATCTTGGCGCGAATCTTTTCTGGATTAAACATGTAGAACTGTGGTTCAGCATGAAAACCCTGACGGTTGTCGCGTTCCACCCATGGTAAGACCCGACGCAGGATTTCAAGTTCATCCCTGGCAATTTGAAGAAATTGTTCCCGTTTGCTCTCATTCCAGTTCTGCCTCAACTGATATATTTTGTATGTGTTTTCGGTACTACGCCAGATTGCTCCACAGATAATAGCGTTACCCAGTTCTTCATCTTTTGTTCTGGTGGTAACCCCTGCCAGTGCTTTTTCCATAAGTGCTACCCCTATTTCCCAGACAGCAGCCACTTTACCAATTCTTTCCACTAAGTCCGAACAGGAAAACTCCGTATGGTCAAGAAGATAACTGTTAGCCAGTTCATCACCCCGTTCATCAGGCATCCATGACCGGCCGGCTATCTTACCTGTTAACGGTCCGGGCACATACATTTCTTTATATGCCAGAGTATGAGAATGTGCTCCGTGGTAAAGAAAAGCGATACTGAATGGGAAATACTCCATACTGCGACCGAAGGTCTCCCATGCAAGTCGCATAAGAACAGGATTACACCCCGGAAAATAAATGTTTGCAAAATTTTCAAGTGCTGCAGAGCGGTCATCCGGACATTCAGGACTAAGAAAATAGTTGAATCCGGCAGTATTGGCACTTAACTGATTGCCAAAATTCCAGCAGCCCATAAAACCAGCCAGTCGGTGTATTTTCAGAAAAGCAGCCTTGTCAAACAAGTTACCAAGAACCGGTAGGCTAACAACTGAAGCCAGTTCATGGGTAGTACCAAGTTGTAGTTTAGCCATGACACGCAGTCCACGTTTTTGAGCCAATTGGTATGATGATAGAAACCTCTGCGACGGTCCGCTGTACGCCAGTGAGTATTCATCATAGAGATGGCTCTTACGGCCAGGAATATCCTTAATTCCACCACGTTCAAAGTCAGCCAGTAGAATTGCTTCCTGTGGAAGGTATTTAATCACTTCTGTATATGAGTCCGGCCGCCACGCCCATGACCAGTTCCATGCAATAACCTCAAAATCAGGGGAAACATGGTGAGCTCCCTGACACAAAAGCGTGATGATTTCTGCTGCTACCTCTTCAGGTTCACGCAATCGGCAACGTGGACATTCAATTAAAGGAGCCCATCTGGTAGGATTTTCCTTCCTCCGATGTGCATAGCAATGAGACTGAAACTCGCTGGCAGTGATAACAATTACTCCTGCCAGTCCTGGAAGTTTCCTTGCCAGTTCTGCTGATGCATTCACCAACCACTGTTTAACCGTATCAGTAGAAGTGCAAAGACATCTTACTGGAATTTGTCTGGCAGTCGCCCAGTTATCAGTGGATATCTCATGGATCTCCTCCTGCCCCCCGACATCAGGATGTCTTTTCCAGAACTCTGTAAATGAAATTGGCACTGCCCGGGGTGGTTGTATGTGGATAAATACTTTCACCCCATGACCAGCAGCCCTTTTTATCAACCGTAATAATGCTTCCTGATGATATCTGGCATTTTTTCCCAGTTCTGGAAATGGTTCTACACTGACGATGTGGCGGAGGATTCCATGGATCCAGATGGCATTGAATCCTCCTGCTGCTATCTGTTGCAACACACAGTCAGTATAAATTTTTTCTGCAGTAACTGTTTCGTCCTTTAAATCTGCATCCGGTTCAGGTAATAGATAACCGGAAAACCGACTATATGGCCACCTCCATATTTTATACATGCCTAACCTCTCTGTTAACTGTTTATTTTATTGTTTTTCTTCTGCCTGCTGTCTGGTAATTGTTACATCGTCAATATCTATTCCTTCAAGAGACATAAAGTAAAGAGCCAACGAGAAATATGATTTCCCGTCAAATGTAACCGACCCTTCAAAATTGACCCATTCTTTGGAATCCACCTTTAGTGTTTCCCCTATCTTAGCAGAAAAGTTTGCCATGGGCCTACCAGTATTGAGGTCATAGTACCACGCATAGGGAGTAAACTCTCCCTTCCCCCGCAATTTTGCCCGTAAGGTATAAACACCTGCCTGCTTTATGGGTAATCGTTGCTGGACTATGACTGCCAGTGCTGGTCTCCCTCCGTCCCCGATAGAACTTTTTATCCTTAAGTACTTTCTACCTGATGCGGCCTGGTCCTCCCTGACCTCAATTTCGCCAGCATACTGATGGGCGGACCATCCGGCGGGGAAACAATCGCTTATAAACTTCCATTTGGTCTCGTCAAAACTTTTTTTCCGATAGGCAGGCATTTCAGTAAATTTCTCCACATCCTCAAAATCACCGTTTTTCAGCAGAGCCATCTCACCAAATACTACAGGACGGAATCCTTCCTGACCGTGGAAGATACCATTAGACCAGGAACTAAGCTGAGAACGACCATCTACCAGCAGCCGAGTCCGAGCGATATTTATTTTCCATCTCTCACCATCCTGTATCTGCCTTCCTATACTGGCTGTCGGAACACGGATTTCTGCTACCCAGCGGTCTTTTAAGACAGATGTTTTGGCTTCTGCGTGGGTATTAAAATCTACCCTGGCACTACTACCAGATACTGCCAGCGAATCATATAGCACTCCCTTTGGATTGATAATTATGTGAATATATTCTCCCTGTGTCTCCGGTGAAGCAATAAAAAATTCCAAACTGTTATCTTTCCATATAGGACCATCCTGTTTGTTTATCTCTACCCGCATCTTTTCTGGCTCATTCTCCATTGCTTCCACACCAAAGTAAATATTGTCCTTGTCATAAAGTATTCTAACAAAGGTCTGGGGCTCCGCAGGAGTTTTGCCATCCATTGTGATGAAATTGTCAGTAAAATCAGCATTTTTCCAGTCGGTTTCCTCCAGTTTTCCATCAATAACAATCCTGCCTGCCCGTTTACTGGCATGAAATTCTTTAGGCTGGCTGGACACATATTTCTGGTGGAGTTGTTGCCAGTATGTCTGGAAAAATCTTCGGTCAAGTTGCACCCTTGCTATTGCTGTCTGGTCCTGTCCGGCTGCCTTCTCTGCTTCGTTCAGTAAAGCAAGTAACTCTGCCTCCACACCTGGCTTTTCCAGACACTTACCCAGAGCAATATCAGGGCTTCCATAATAGATGTGGCCGGACGTTTCCATAAATGCCCTTGTTAATAAAGCCCGATATTTACGCATCGCAGGCCAGGCACTGCCGTAGTATTTGGACCCCATATCCTCGTAAATGCTCTCATAGTCAGCATCAGGATTCCATAGTAACTGAGCCACAATATAATATAGTTGCCACTTGCTCAACATATCGTCCCTGTACCGCGGTGTATTCCATTCCTTTCCCAATGTTCCATCAGGTGGTACAACGAAAAGCGTAGCTCCAGAGACACCTATTTTCCGATAATACTTGATATCTTCAGCCATTGTCTTCTCGGCTGGAGTATAAGGAGGGAGGCAACCGCTGTCTATGTACTCCAGGACGGAAAGTTTATTGCCCATTTTTCTCCACTGGTTCAACATATCCCTATATCTCTCATTGACCTGGCATGATGTATCTGCCAATGAATGGCGGTAACACCGTCCATGAACACAAAGTTCAACGGAAACTCGTGGGTCAGGCACAATCCCGGTCGGCGGATACTGAAAATTCTGATACCCCCATGCCCAGATTTCGGCATCAGGATGGGACTTGTAAACATTACTGGCAATCTGATTAATCAGTGTCCAGTATCTGGTGCTCACATATCCCTTTTTCTTTTCTTCAGGCGGGTCCAGCCGGGTACAGTTTTCGCACTCACACCAGGCATTCGCATCATTGTTCCCAATAAGGTAAGTTCCACCCTTTGGTTCTGTCTCAAAATATCTTTTTACTCCGTCAGCCATAATTTTTACTACATCAGGATTGGAAGTGCAGGGCTGTCGCCGTGCACCACGACCGTCACCATCATCCTGTTTCATTCGTTTACCACCAAAAAGACCAAAATATTCAGGATGCTCATCAAAAAGTTTGTCACTCAGCAGGTAGGCAAAACAATGACCCCCATCAAAAAATTTCCCCCCGCGCTTGTCTATCTCTGTGTCTAATTCTCGAAAAGTATTATAGAGATGCTTGCCATATGTAAGTGTCATCCCATTACGTACCAGCCAATCCCATGTATCCACTGTTTTTGAATTAACGTTGGCGCACACGAATCCTAATCTCCTTACTTGAAATGCAGGGTTGCTGATGGTTACCTGGTCAGGAACAATAATTGTTGACTTTTTCGGACAGTATTCAAAATCAGAACCAGGGGCAAACCATCTAATATCAGCATATTTTTTTAAGATTTCATACACTCCATAGAGAACACCAACTGGTTGACGACCTATCACCCGAAGTCCATCCTTATCCGCTGCCAGAATAAAACCATCTTCTTTCAACTGGGCTATGGCTTTGTCAATAGTTGCCGTGCGAGGTATGCTTCTATCTTCTGTCGTACCCAGGTAAATATTACAGAGATTCTTGGAGGGAACTGTCCCAATTTCTACATCTGCACCTGTTACCTTTTTTAGATATTTTGCGAGTTCTTCAGAAGCATGTCTTACTGTGGGACCAGGTTCCTCCGGCAGAACTATATAACTTGCTGTCTTCCCATCCTTTACCAGAACACTACCTTCTGCCAGTTGCCAAAAAAATACTGATGCCATAACAACCAACAAAAAAATACTATTCCTCTTCATATGACACCCCCTTGAAAATAAGTAATACAGCCTGATATTTTTTCAGAAAAATCCGTAGTAGGAGACTGCCTTTCTTTCGATAAACCAGCGAATAATCATGGTCAGATTCTACAGAGCACTTTTCAATACCTGGTATCTCTACTCGTAGTAAGACCAACCTGGGATTTTCTCTCTCCGGATATGAGATAGGTGTATCGTCTTCTACTACCACCACAAGATTACCAGTCACATCATAAAAAGCAATGACCTTTGCCTGGTCTGCGATGACAGCAGGATGGCTCAAATTTCTTAAAATGTAAGTAAGTGATTCCCTGATGATGACACTGAGACACTCCTGTCCGTATCCCACTCTGCCTGGTTCCATAAATTTTTCTCTGTCAATAACTGTTGGTGGAAGATTGAATAATGCTGTTTTCCCCCATAGTGTTTCTTTCATCCCCAGCACAGGTATCTCGAGTTTAGATGAGAGACTGCTTGTCCCCAGGAGGATATTTGTTGCCCCATTATTCTCATATAATGCCCGAGCCAGAGGGTGATTAACATACTCTTCCACAAAAGGACTGGCAATGGAATGAGTGTATTCAGGTGAAATACCAATCTTTACAATGGGAACAGTAGTTTTGCCACTTTTTACACCAAAGAGGTCTTCCAGCCCTGCTACACTCTCAAACCCTAAAAGGTTAATTCCCTGCTGATGGAGAGAGCGAATAGCCTGGAGATATTTCTGGTCCAGTCCTTCAGGCAAAGGTGGTAACACCAGAAGGTCCACATCCTCCCGACTCAAAGATGGCAGGTCTTTTAGAGAAACCGCAAAACCAGCAGGAAGTCCTGCGTTGCGTGCTACTTGATAGGAATAAGCAAGAGATTCCTCTGCAGTATTGAAGATATCTTTCCACGGTGCATAGATATTACAGTTTTTCTCATAGTAGTCAGGATGGTTTCCAATCAGGTCCATATCATGCAGAAAACAGATGGTTTTTACTGGACGGACAGGGATGTGTGTGCGCACCTTTTTCCATGCAGATAACAGCATAGTAAAATGTTCTCTCTTAGGGTTTCTGAACTGGAAGCCATAATCTTTCCAGTAATGAAACTTTCCCTCTTTAAACCAGACCACGGCAAACGCGTACTCATATATGCGTAGTTTGATAGTTTCTCCAGGAAGGTCGTAGGTGCCATAGGGGGGATGTGCTTGGGAAACGGCACCGTCATTACAACCATCCCAGAGTCCGGAGTAAATTTCGGGAAAGATCCTCCATCTGCTGTAGTGGAGTTTCAATGTCAGCATAGGGAAAATTGCCCGGGTGTTGGGATAACCGCAAGAATAGGGATAGTCCTCAAATTGCCAGAAACCGTCCAAATAATTTTCTGTGCCGGAATTAAGATGATGCCCAAAATAATTCGTGAAATAGGCTGTCTTGTTGTGGCAAATATACATAGGAAATGGGCCACCTGAACATCGGCGGATGCGGTTGTTTATCTTCCGTAACTTTTCATACTGCTTCCGGTAAACATCAGCCAGCCTACCAGAAAAATATGTCAGCCATTTCTGCCAGCAATGCTCCACTATATCTATTAATGCTTCCTCAGGAAGATATGTATTCATTGATTTTGCTCTGATGACCATTGTAGGAGTGAGAACTTTGAAATTCCGGGTTTCCTCGGGGTAAGCATGCAGAAAATCATACAGAATGTCAAGAACTTCATTCTGATAGGTATCAACCTTCCATAGGTCATATCTCGCCGTTTTGGTTCCTTGAAAGGGTATCTGGACAAAATTGCAGTGTTGAATGATGTCAATATTCTTTTCAATGGAAAGTTCACCATCGGTCGTCCGTGGGGTGAAGGAAAGAAATAATTTCCGATGATAGAGACCAAGCAATCTCCAGATTTGCTTTCTTCTGGCACCATCTGGAGAAGGGAAATAGCAGATACTGTAGTAGTGCATAGCACCAGCAGTTTCACTCAGTGGGTCAAACGCATTTCGTTCCAGGTATTGTGTCTCGGTTGTATCAGAAAAAAGTTCAGGAAGTCCTGAAGCAATCGGAGCCGGGGGGGCGTCCGGGTCTTCTGATATTACTTCAAAAATCACTGTCTCTCCATAGATTGTTCTATTATCCAGAGACAAGAAAAGTTTAAGGTGATAAATACCGGGTTCAGGACTACCAGACAGTTCTGCTGTCCATTGTCGCACAACAATCCCTAATTTTTCCTTCAGTGGGTTTTCCTGTTCCCTGCCACCTGATATCAGAATCTCAGTGTCCACCATTTCACCGAAAACATCCTGTACCTGCAAGGAGAGCATCAACTCACCAGAAAAGAATTCTTGCCAGTGGTAATAGACATCAATAGAAAACCGGATTTTTTCCTTATGAAGAAAATAGTGGTTCTTTCTGGCATGCTCTACTGCTTGTTTTCTGTCAGGGATATCATCAGGTATCAATGAACAAAGTAGTTTATCCGGGGGAGAACTTACTTTAACACCTATCTTACCCCGATGTAGAGAGGTTCCCTTATATAACACCTGTCCCTGAACATCGCAGATTACTTCCATAGGACCCCCAGCCAGAAAATTCATTGGGTCGTTTTCAAAAAACTCGTAGCCCACTGCAAAAACAATCTTGCTAACATCAGGCAGGGTCTCAAAATAAACCTTTCTTTTCAAAGGCCATGGAATGTTTCGGTAAAGAACTGACAGCCATGGTCGTTTTTCTTCCGGGTCTAAAAGGGTTATTGAGCCAGAGTGCAAAATTATCTTCCGTATTTCTCCGCTCTCTGAATCTATCCGAACATAAGGAGTAGTCAACCTATCCATTTCATGAGTCCATGCATCTCCACGTTTGATCCGTTGCGGGCGTTCCTTTATACCACCAGAAAGTTTTATTTCCATGACATATGGACCACTCTGATAGCGATAAAGATTAAGAACATACTTATACGGGACGCTCATACCATGCTCACACGGAAGTTCCAATCCTATTGGACCAGCAATTTTGAATCTGGTGACTTTTTCCGCTGATGTTATTAGCCATTTCTTGATAATCAGTTCACCTGAAAAGAAAGGCCTGTCTATGCCAATCATTCCTGCTCCGGGGAAGGTGTTTTTTTTATCAATTAAATTAAAGCCAATACCATTTACTGTTGTTTCTACCCTGTTTTCTTCTACAGTAACCTTACAATCTAATCTGTAACGGTTAAATTTTGCTGGAAGAGTTTTTTGTGATTTTGCTATGGGTATTTTTTCATTCCGGCTATTGATGGTAAAAAGACAGGCGGAAATTGTCTGATGGAAAATCAGAACTTCCAGAAGATATCCCTGCCTGAGAAAACGGTCGTACCGGAAAAACAATCTGAAGCCATACCTATAAAATTCACACTCCTCCTGAGATGGTGGTGTATCTATCCTGAGATTGAACTTTGTCCTGAAATTTTTCAGAGCAGGTGTCCATACAAGATGTTTGTTGCCAGGGACCAGCAATCTGTATTCCCCATTCTTAACTGTAGAGTGAAGATGGCTTAAGTCAGTGTTTTGTTCAATCAGGATATCATATGGCTTTCCATCTTCACCACAGAAAGAAAAATCGGCATTAAAGTAATAACCCATCCGTCCATTCCCTTTTTCTTTACCTTCCTGTTGTTTTACTCTGGATATCTATCTTAACCGCCCCATCCCAATAAGTTACCCTTGTTGTCATACCAGCCCTGATAGCCACAAATGACCTTCAGTTCCGATGGTCCACAAGAAGCCACATGACCATCACCAAAAAGAATATTTGCCTGACCAGAATGCCTGGCGCAAATCTTTTTCTTATAATCGTATCCGGCATTGTAGTAAATCCATACATAGACTTGATGTTTCTCCCCGTTTTGGCTATCAGCAATGAAAGCAAAAGAACTTGGAGTGTAAGTGGTGACTTTTGTAGCCCTTCCATAAAATGTCCGATAGACAATGGCTTTCCCTCCAGCAATTCGCCAGGAGAACCCATCATCCGCATCGCATCGCATTCCATAGGTCTGATCGGCAGGAGAACCAACAACCCCTGATTTGGGACCGCTGGGACAGGAAAAAAGTTTCTGACTATTAGGTACCCAGTATTCACCGGGAAAGTACTTTGCGTTCCAAAGTGTCCGCGGCCACTGGTATTTTCCATCCCATGAATAAGGAGCCCAACCATCATAATCCTGTGCATAAATCATTAAACCTATGCCTATATTCTTCAGGTTACTAATACATACCGCCTGTCTTGCCCTTTCCCTTGCCTGTGATAATACAGGCAGCAGCATTGCCGCCAGAGTCGCAATGATTGCCACAACTACCAGCAACTCTATCAAAGTGAAGCCAGTCTTTCTCAAAAATCTCCTTTTCATCTCACACCTCCATCAAAGTTATCTATGTAAACAGGCCCGGGGATTTCCCCTATATAAAATTTCCGGCCTGACACCTGTCGTTGAATCTCTTTTTATTAACTCTGGTTCTATAAATCTTTCTATCTTAATTTTATTGTTTTCTAATTTTCTTATCATTGTCTCAAACGCCTCTTTCGCAACTTCTTCTCTTTTCTGTCTTATTGTCGTTATCGGAATTGGAGATAAAATTGAGGATAAAGAATTATCAAAACCGACAACTCCAAGTTCATCAGGTATTTTAATCCCAAGTTTTATCGCACTTTTAATAATTCCAGCTGCCATTTCATCATTTGAAGCAAATATTCCATCAGGTCTGTTTTTACTTTTCAATATCTCTTCTCCCAGTATTTCACTGTCTTTAATGAGTTTTTCACCAGAGGGATGATATTCACGTTTCAGATAATATTCCTTAACAACTAAATCTTTCTCTTTAGCATATTCTAAAAATCCTCTTTTTCTCTCTTCTGTGCTTAAATAAGATATTTTATTTTCATAAAAAACAACTCCTAAATTTCTATAACCCATCTGGTATAGATGTTCTGCCAGAAGATATCCCCCTCTATAATAATCTGTTGTAATAAAATCTGTCTTTAGGTTTCTAAATCTTCCTATTGTGAGAAAAGGGTAGCCCCTCTTTATAATTTTCTCAATTTCCTTATTTTTATCTTCTTTCCCCGCTATAAAAATTATTCCATCAACTCTCCTGCTTAAAAAAGCTTTTATCAGACCTTCTTCTTTCTTTAAATCATCTTTTGTATATCCAATAAAAAGATGATAACCTTTCTTCCAGAAAAGTGATTCCAGCAGTTCTATATCAACTGTCATTGAAGAATAATAAATGTGCGGAATTATCAGCCCTATTGTATCTGTCTTCTTGTTCCTTATACCTCTATATAAAAGATTTGGATAGTAATTGAGTTCTCCTGCAATTTCAATAACTTTTTTCCTTGTATTTTCACTGGCAAAACAGGTGGGATTATTATTAAGTATAGCAGAAACTGTAGATACAGAAACATTCGCTCTTTTACTTATTTCTTTTAATGTTATCTCTTTTGGATTAATTTTCTCGGTAATGTCCTAAAATACCTGTAAAAACGGGAAGACCTCCTGTATAATATTTTGGAAGTAGTTAGCAGTTAAAACCAAGAAAGGAGGTTTCCCGATGGCTGGTATAAAGAT
>Ga0078972_1002967_pt1 | contig 53035 bp, 42 predicted proteins | sample YelNatPaOPGAMG01_FD_67568 | JGI IMG/M metagenome (GOLD analysis project Ga0078972, IMG submission 67568) | Hot spring thermophilic microbial communities from Obsidian Pool, Yellowstone National Park, USA - OP-RAMG-01 (SPADES assembly) (version 2) | ecosystem: Environmental > Aquatic > Thermal... | reverse complement strand
TGAGCGTACACACTCATGGCTCAATCGCTTTCGGCGATTACTTATCCGTTGGGAGAAAAAAGTTGAAAATTATTTGGCTATGATAGACTTCGCTTGCGCTTGGATTGTCTTCCATGCAGCATGACTTTTCGGATAGGCTCTTAGTATCTTCACCAATAGCTACAGCCCAAAACTGGGTTGCTTTGCCTCCTTATAATACCCTTTGGCCGTTGTGGTCTCCGGCACTATCACCTATTGATCCACTTACAGGTTTACCAGAGCCGATTGTTACTGAGTTGATCCCTTCCACTATCCTAGAGGTAGAGCCAGGATTGACCTGGGATCCTGCCTTGCCAAATCCCTGGCTGCTCTACAATACTCCCCTGGGCATGGCCTATTATGATCCTTTATTTGGAGTAAACCTCTGGCCACCAGCGTATTTGGTGGATGCATTAGGCGATCCGATCCCGTTGACACTTCCGCCTTTTTATGAGTTCCTGCCGCCAACAGACCCACTTTGGCTGTTTGAAAATGTACCGCTGGCTAATGCTGCCGCACTCCTTTACTTAGAGACAAACTTCGGGCCAATTGTACCGCCACCAATATATCTAAGCCCTGGAGTCATTATCTAGATATCTAAGCCCCGGAGTTATTATTGACTTATTATAATTGACTTATTATATAGGAAAATAAGTGGTCTTTTCGCTAACAAAATGCGCAACTTGGGCGGACCTAAGGGCTGCCCCTAGACGTAGGGGTGGGTTTAAAACCCACCCCTACATGTGTTACGCACTTAGCGAAAGAACCAATAAGATTGAGCTGTAAAACAAAATAAAGGTGCTTCCCCCTTTTCTCCTCTCTTCTTGACCTTGTAAAAATGGCAAGGAGAAAAGGGGGATTTTAAACTGCTTTTTTTCAAGAACAACTTTACTTATCCAAATCTAAATTTTCTTCAATCACTAGTTCAAGAGCCTTGGCTTTCAGGGGTTCAAGGATGGAGAGCTGCCTTGGCTGAAAAACCTGAATGATCCCGCTCGTGGCCATGAATCGATCGGGATGCGTCAGGAGAGTTAGCAAGATATCATTTGGCACGCTCTCCAGGATGAAACTTTGCCTGGTCCCTTCAGGGAAAGCGGGAGAGGTAGCCACAAGCTCGATCATATCTTCCCAGGAGTGATAAATCAGCTCACCAGAAACCTGAAAGAGCGGATCAACATTTTTCAAGATATCAATCTGATTGACGATTAGCCTCGGTGGCCCTGTTCGGGCATTATTCTGCTGCTGCCCGCTCACCGGAGGATTTGAGTAATTGAGGCTGACCTGGACAATCAGCCCGGGGCGAGATTTCAACAGGTCAGCAATTTCGCTGCCTGGCCGAATATTGCTCAGCTCATACACCTCGCTGTCAATCCTCCCATTGATGAATTTTTGGTACAGATACCTGCCACCAATGGGCAAGCTGCTCTCAAGTTTATAATAGACAATTCCATCACCTTGAAGCCCTGATCCAGTCCCCGACTGCTCTTTAGCCGGACCAAGAAGCTCGATCTGAGAGACTACAATTTCCTCTTCCTCAGCCCCCTGGCTGATCTCACCCGATAGAAAGCACAGATAGCGCCTGCCTGGAAATTGTTCCAGAGTGAGTTGAATTTCTTCAAACTGCGAAACCCCGTCCAGGAGGTACACATCAGCATCGTCCCCAATGGGCAGGGATAGAGAGAATCGGATCTGCCCTTGCTCATCAGACCAGATTTCTCCTCTCCTGTGGAGCAGATATCCTTTTGTTTTGGAAAATAGCTGAATTCGACACACCTGGATCAGCGGGAGAGCATAGTTTGGATCATCAATTTTGATTCCTGAAATCTCACCGGGAAAGCCCTGATTCGCATAAGAGACTAAGAGGTTATAGACCTGCGGCGAGACTGCCTGGACATTGAGAAGAAGGTAGGACCGATCCAACGAGGAGGGTGGATTTTCTAAACCTATCTGGCTATTTCCGGCAGTCATAAGAATGGCCCCTCCTGGCAAGATTTGGGGATCATAGGATATCTCTCCCTCTTGTTGGAAAAAGGTCTCAACTAAGCTAAGTTGAAAAAGGGTAATACTGTGGCTCGAGCGATCAATCTGACCAATTAGCTTGGCTGCAAACCATCTGCCGGAAAAATCCTGCAATTTCTTTAAAATCAAGGGAAATTTTTCAATCCCTGAAACCTTCAGTTGATTGAGAATCAGTTGATTTAAAATCACTCCCCTACCTGGTTGTCCCCTGAAATAAACCTGTTGTCCATCATCCTGCCAGGAAATCTCACCTTGCAGGGTCTGCACCGGCAAATTTTGCTCGCTGGGTGAAAGTATCTTGAGTGAGGTAACCTTCACCTGAGGCGGGAGGCCCTCTCCTCCTTGGGTCGAAGAGAGAATCGGGAGCCCTTCGATGATGACCCAAAAACCCAAACTCTCATCCTGCTTAAGTTGCTGGTACAGATTTGGCTCAACCTCAGCTACTCCAAGGAGTTCATATTCTTTGGTCTTGGGGAATTCATCCGTTGAAAGTGGTCCTTGTAATCCTTCGACCGCCAGAATAAGCCGGCCTTCATGGGAGAAAATTTCCCCTGTTTCCTGGAAGGTGTCTAGACTCACATTGATTTCCTTGGCCTCTCCATGTTCCACCACTACACCATTCAAAGTCTTAATTACGATTCCTCGATAAATGAAGGTCAAGGTCAGACTCTCACCAGTGGGAACGCTGGGGATGAGATAACTCCCTTGAGCGTTCGTAATCACCCCGTTTTCAAATCCGGCCACAAAAATAATCGCCCCGGCAACAGGATGCTGAAAGGCGTCGGTAACCTGGCCGTAGATCCTAGACACCTGGAGTCGATCGACAATCTCTATTTCGCCCCAGGCTGTCATCTGTTGAGAGTTGACCACTGCCCTGGCTACCACCTGCCCCTTCCCCAGGCCGCTAGCCTGGAATAGCCCGCTAGAGGCGATATTGCCAATAACTCTTCCCCCATCACCACTGACTGACCAGCTAACCTCACTTGGAAGAAGCTGATATACTGCTCCTTGGCGGTCATCAACTAAAAAGGCCCGGTATAAAAATCTTGCCCCCTTGGATAAAAGCAGCGAAGCAGGTTTAATAATCAGCCTAAGATCCTGCCCCTGGCCGTTATTTGTAAACTCAAAACTGTTCCTTGCTCTGGGCACAATGAGTGGGACGATCAGCTTGGCTAAGCGGGGATGGTTCGACTCCTGCGGATCAACAATCAGGGGAATTCCCCTCTCAGATCTGTTAAAGGGAATCTGAGTAAACCTGAACCAGCCAGAACTATCCGTCCTGGCTTCGGTGCCATCGGGAAGGATCAGTCTGCAACCCTCGATCGGCTCATAGCCGGCCGGGGCCTGATCTGGGCTATCCAGAATCAAAATTCCATCTTCTGTGCTGGTATCAGCAAGATTATAGAGCTTAAATAGCGATTGGCCGGATGAGGCCGGGCCGAAAATATAGGCCGCATAGTCTGAGCCCTCTGATTGGGTATTAGCTCCAGAGTCGGTAGTGGGCGAAGAAGTTCCGCCGCCGCATCCTTCGAGCAGAATACAGAGTGAGATGGTGGTAAAAAACAGAGCAGCAACCAGGAACGTTTTTTGGGACATTTGGTACCTCCTCTTTAATTTTAAGAGCAATTTTTGAGCTGTCTCATTCTAGGCAATTAATGGCGGCAATTTAGACAAGTTATTGTGCAAAATCAATGCCACATCCAAGTCCGTGAAAAGGCCAGGCGTTGGCAGAGTAATGAGGAGTTTATTCATTCTCATGAGATAAATGTATAAGTATTTAGATAACTATATAAGTATTTGTCAGTAGATGACTTTTCTATTCTTGAAACGAATCTTTTCAGAATTAAAACATGAATCAAGCCAAAAAGAGAATATTGAACACCTCAAAATCTAGATGCTAACATATTGAACCTTGACTGGATATCGGTTTACTCTTTAATCAAGTCTATTACGCCTTACATGATCACATATAAATCAACACCTTTATAAAAAGTTAGCGCCTATTCCAAGATTCGAAATAATCTAATATCAATCTATCAATCTAGCCTCGGGGCTATCAATCTGGCTTTGTGGAGATGGCCGCTGAGGGATTGTGTTCGCTTAGGATTGCCTTAGGATTGTTTAGTCTATTTTCCAGCCTTATTACCCTGCCCAATGGTATTATTCTTGCTTTATTCAGGAGAAAATTAAGTAAAGGTTCACGGAATGAACATTATTAGAATGAACATTATCAGAATTAACTATACTTTGGCACTTTTTCTCCGAGCCTTTGATTTTATTTGGTTTGGTATGAAAGATAACTTTCAAGAATTTCAAGGCAGGGAGAGATTTTTCGCAAAAGCGTAGAATTAACAGACAGGGTGAGGTTTATTCTGATGTTGCCTATCTATATTTAGCCACATTTTAGCCACCGTTTGGTCGGAGGATTTTTCATGGACTGCCGCAGGCTGATGAGCTTTGGAGCAAAAGTTGCCATTATTTTGTTTTTATGTGCCTCAGGGTGCAGGAGTGATTCCCCATCGGGCTATGAATCGGAATCGGAGTCTGCGAAAGAGCTAACCATCGTTTCTGGAATCAGGCTTTCGGGGACCTTGGATATTGGCTTTTTCACCTCTTACTCCCGCAGCCGGCTAAAAGGGCCGCAAAATCCAGGGCCTGACGGAACAGTTGGTCCGCCGGATAATGTCCCAGGTCCCGAAGGTGGCACGCAAGGCGCCCCACCCGATAGCGCAGGGAATGCTCCTTCGGGTGGTACTGCCGGACCGCCTGACGATACTCCAGGGCCGGTTGATGGCAGTGCAGGGCCGCCAGATGGAACTTTGGCCGGACCACCTGATGGAGTCCCAGGGCCACCTACCGGCAGCCCAGGTCCTCAAAACGCCGGACAGGGAACGGGAAGAGGGGGAGAAACCACTATCGGAGCTATCATCAGCCAATATCCCCTGGTCATGGTTTTGGGAGGCACCGGATTATACGGAGTTCCTGATTCAGGGGGCTATTTTCAAATCCTTGGCTGTCCAGCGGGAGACTATACCTTGATTTTGTATCGTGATGGAAAACAGATAGCCAGAAAAGATCTGCGACTTCTGCTAGCAGATGATCTTGATTTGGGCCAAATAATTGGCATTGATGCTGATGGGCTGCTAATATGCACAGGATTTGACGGCTATCACTTCCCCTGGCGAGATGAGGATGCCGATGGAGTGAATGATCTTTTCCGGGATGCAGATGGAGACGGAAGGAATGACCTGACTGGACAGAGCTATGCTCATGGTTATGGATGGCAGGATGAGAATGCCGATGGGATAAATGACCGCTTTACTGATGCCGATGGGGATGGGAGAAATGATCTTACCCCTGGAGGACCTCCCTATGGTTTTACTTTTGGATTTGTCGATAAGAATAATGATGGGCTTAATGACTTTTTTCAGGACAAAAATGGAGATGGGATCAATGATATCAATGGAATAGCGTATGTTCATGGATATGGTTGGCAGGATAAGGATGGAGATGGAATTAATGATAACTTTATCGATGCAAATGGGGATGGGATAAATGATCTGACCGGACGGCTGGCTATCCACGGATATCGGTTCAAATTTGTCGACCAGAACAGAGACGGAACCAACGATAATTTTGCCGATGCCGATGGAGATGGAATCTGTGATCCGGGCAAACCCGGTGAGGGAATGTCCTATGCCCATGGATATGGCTGGCAGGATAAAGACAGGAACGGAATCAATGATAACTTTATCGATGCAAATGGGGATGGGATATGTGATCTTACCGGAACTCGTTATTAAGGGAATTTTCCGAAAAGTTGATATGGACTTTAATTTCAGGATCGATATTGCTCCCCAGCATTTTTCGGAATAACCTTAAAATTAAGAATTAAGTACTCGGGCCATGGAGTTGTCCGTCCGGTTGGCAAACAGGGGACAGAGTTTTGAAATCTGCCCCCTGTTCATTATTGATACAAATTGATACAACAGCGGGCAATCAAATATATTTTATAGCTTAACTTAATGGTTATTTCGCTAAGTAAATATACCTTAACGATAACCTCTTCGAAGCCAAAACCTTAAGATTGGCCTTTAATTAGTGATTCTGTACTTGGCGAAAAGACCACTTAATACCATTTGACTTAAGATTTTTATCGTGGAGTTTACCACTACTATGGAACTAGCTAAGGCGGAAGGAGAATCATTAAAGAGGCGCAGATTCCATTTGGGAATTACCCGCAGGATATTCTTGGATTTTTTAACCAAGGGAATTTTGGGAGTGTCAGTTGGCTCGCTCCTCTACCCACTTGTCAGATATCTAATTCCCCCCAGCAAGCGATCCACCAAGAATTCGGGTATCGTCGAGGTCGATGCAGCCGAGATAGCCGTAGGGAAATCAAAGATCATCAATTATCGAGAAACTCCAACCATTGTTATCCGAACAACTGATGGCATTTTCGCTCTTTCGGCTGTCTGCACTCACCTAGGATGCATCGTTCAGTGGGACGATAAGAGCCAGGAAATTGTATGCCCATGTCACGGTGCAAAGTATGACCTGAATGGAAATGTAAAATCTGGCCCGGCCCCAAAACCCCTTAACATAGTTAAGGCTACCATTGATATGGATAATAATAAGATACTCATTGGAAATACTTAACCCCAAGCTGGCTAGCCACTGGATTGGAAAAATCTGAATATAAATATAGCTGAATAAAATAAGAAGTGGAGCGGCTCTTATTTCTTGATGGAGGAAATGCCCGTAGTATGAGAACGATGAGAAAACTGCTGATCTTTGCCGCTACAAGTTTTTGCTTAATGAGCATAGTGGCTCTGATTGGAATGAAAATTTCTTCTACCACCTGGTTTTGTCTGCGCTGCCATGAAACGTCTAATATTGCTGCTACCTGGAGAAAATCAAAGCACAGCCAGAGCAATTCACAACCCACTGCCTGTATGCTATGTCATTCTCGTCCTGGCTCAGTAGGGTTCCTTCAAGGTCAAATCGAGACAATTTTCTCTCATCTAATGAAGTTCGATACTAGGCTCCCATCTTTTTTGTCGGAAGGAAATTGTGAGTCTAATCTCACTCAATCACAATCAAGAGTAGCAGAAGCAGCAGAATTAGCTAAGACAGCAACGCCAGTAGCTCCCTTAACCTGTACCCGATCAGGGTGCCATAACATAGACCGGATCGACAACCATAGCCAGCAGCAGGGGTTGAGCCGAACCATTGCCTTGGATCACGTCCGACATATCCAAATTATGAAAAAGATTGGAACCATATCACCCTGCATGCCCTGTCATAGAGATGTAGCTCATAGCCAGGGTTCATTTCGCCCGACGATGAAACGCTCTTGCTTTCTCTGTCACAAGGAGCAGAATATCGCGTCTACGAATTGCAGCCTCTGTCATCATGCTAATCTTCCGAAGGGAGAGGGGAAAGGAGAAGAAAATCCTCACTCTGGCTTTTTCTTAAACAAGGCATCAAATTTTCGTCTGACCTCATCGAGCTGGCTTGGCTTTTTATCACTGCCTTGATCAGAGCTCTCGGCGAAGATAAAAAAGTCACAAAAGTTTGCCCCCTGCCGGTCAGAAATATGTTCGCTCTGCGGCTCCCGGCACTTATTCGGTGCTTGCTCGGAATAAAGAGCGCAGTTTAGGCAGCAGTGCAAGTAGCTTTCACAATGTGGACAGGTGGCCAGTCTACTGACCACTCTGTCCACCTCAATGGGCTTTCGGCAATGATGACAAATTTTCATGATCCATTAATCTCCTCAATGTCTTAATCCACCCTTGCGTCGCGGCTTTTCCCCCTAATGCGGCTTTAATGCGCCTTGGCCCACGATGAGCCAAGGCCAATATCGACTTTGAGGGGAATACTCAGATGAATCGCCTGTTCCATCTCGCTGCGGACCAGGTGTGAAATTTCTTCAATCTCCCCTTCGGGAACCTCAAAGAGCAGCTCATCATGGATCTGCAGAATCATCCGAGCAGAGGAGGAGCGCTCAAGCAGCCGGTTAAAAATTCGAATCATGGCCAGTTTCACCAGATCCGCTGCTGTTCCCTGCACCGGCGTATTTATGGCCATACGCTCGGCCATCTGCCGGATATTTTTGTCAGAGGAGTGCAGCTCGGGCAAATGTCGCTTGCGGTTGAAGAGGGTAGTAACATAGCCAGTTTCTCTGGCCTGCTGAATGGTCCGATCAAGGAAGGTCTTGACGCCTGCATAGCGAAGGAAGTAATGCTCAATGTATTCGTTGGCCGTAGTTCTGCTAATCCCAAGGTCCTTGGCCAGGCCAAAAGGGCTCATGCCGTAGATAATCCCAAAGTTTACTACCTTAGCCCGCCTTCGCAGCTCGCCGTTTATCATCTGTGGACTGAGATTGAAAATTTCGCAAGCAGTGCGGGTGTGGATATCCTCTTCCTGCTGAAAGGCCTGAATCAGGATGGGATCCTGAGACAAATGAGCCAAAATCCGAAGCTCCACCTGCGAATAGTCAGCACTAAGCAGAAGGTATCCCTTCTCTGGCACAAATGCCTCACGGATCCGTTTGCCCAATTCGGTGCGGATCGGAATATTTTGCAGATTGGGTTCACTGCTGCTTAGCCTGCCAGTAGCAGTAGCTGTCTGGTTAAAGGAGGTATGAATACGTCCAGTCTCAGGGTTAATCAGGCAGGGCAAGGCATCGACATAGGTGGATTTTAGTTTTTTCAACTGGCGGTATTCGAGCATGAGGAGAGGCAGATCATAGTGTTTCTGAGCAAGTTCGGTGAGTACGTCCACATCGGTGGAAGGGCCGTTTTTGGTCCGCTTTTTGACTGGCAGATGGAGTTTGTCAAACAGGATATACCCCAGTTGTTTAGGAGAGTCGAGGTTGAAGGGCTCGCCTGCTAAGAGGTGAATTTGCCTAGTTAACTCCTGCAATCTGCCTTCAAGCTCGCGCGACATAAGGGACAGGCTCTCCGGGTCAATCTTTACCCCTTCCCGCTCCATATGTGCCAAAATTTTGACCAATGGAAGCTCAATTGTAGAAAAAAGGGAGGAAAGCCCCTCCTGTTCAATTTTAGGGCGTAGGATATTGGTCAACTGAAAGGTGATATCCGCATCCTCGCAGGAGTAGAAGCTCGCTTGCGGGATATCCACCTGATCGAAGGTCATTCCGTTCTTTCCTGTGCCCACCAGTTGTTTATAGGTCAGCATTTGATAGTTGAGATATTCAAGGGCGATCACTTCCAGGTTGTGCTGGGTACGGCCTGGGTTGAGCAGCCAGGAGGCGATCATAGTATCGAAGGAAATTCCCCGCAGCTCAATGCCATAGCGATATAAAACCAGATAGTCATACTTGATGTTCTGGCCTACCTTTCCGATTTTCTCATTCTCCAAGATTGGCCGAAGTCGCTCGAGTACATAATCAAGGGGCAGTTGCTGTGGGCAGGATAGGTAGCGATGAGCAATAGGAATATAGTAAGCCAGATGGGCTAAAAAAGAGAAGGAAATGCCGACTATCTTGGCCCGCATAGGATCTTTGCTGGTGGTTTCAAGATCTAGGGCAAATTCCGGAACTTTCTGAAGATAAGCGAGCAGCTCATCGAACATCTCCTCACTGAGCACGGTGCGGTAATCATGGGGATACTTTGGCTGATCATGATCCTGGGGTGGAGATTCGGGAAGCTGCTTGAGGAGCGAGAAAAACTCAAGTTCTCTCAAGTATTGGATGAGCCCATCACGGTCTGGGGGCTGAATTCGAAACTCATCCACCTGAAAGACTATCGGCACATCACGGTGAATAGTAGCCAAAAATCTGCTCTGCTCAGCCTGCTCCTTGTATTCGATAATCTTTTCACGCACCCTTGGCTTTTTGATTTCCGAGGCTCTGGCCAAAATATCATCCAGACTGCCAAATTCCAAAAGAAGATCCCGGGCAGTTTTTTCTCCTATCCCTGGCACTCCAGGGATATTGTCGATCTTATCCCCGCACAAGGCCAGAAAATCTACCATTTGCTCAGGTCCGACTCCATAGCGCTCCCGTACCTTTTCCTGGTTATAGATAGTCCGCTCCTTCTGCCTCTGCTCCCTAATAACCTGAACATGAGGCCCAATAAGCTGGAAGGCATCCTTGTCGCCAGTGATAATGAACACATCGAACCTATCACTCACTCTCTCAGCTATAGTGCCGATAACATCGTCAGCCTCATAGCCCGGCACCTCTAGGGTGCAGATGCGCAGCAGAGAGACAATCTTTCTGATAGCTGGAAGTTGAACCAGGAGCTCATCCGGCATCTTGGGTCGGTTGCTTTTATAGTCAGCAAAAGACTCATGTCGGAAGGTCGCTCCTTTGGCATCAAAGGCTATGGCTAGAAAGTCCGGCTGATCTTCCCTGAGTACCCGAAGCAGCATGTTGGTAAAGCCGAACACCGCGTTGGTGGGAACCCCTTGGGAAGTGGAAAGATGGGGCATAGCGTAGTAGGCTCGGTAGATATAGGAATTGCCGTCGATCAGATAAAGTCGTAGACGATTTTGCTGTATTTTTTTATCCATTTTTAGGCTATTTTATCTTTTTCAACAAATTATCGATGTTTTATCAGAAATTATCCGATTAGTACAGATAACTGGTGGAGTATCTCTTCCAAAGAGAGTTTAACTCTTGATATTAACTTAAATAAAATGTATAATTAAAATCAAAACTAAAATCTAAAGTTATCTATCAGATGTAATAATATTAGCTGGAAGAGGGAAACAATTATGTTAAAGGCTACTCAAGTAAATATTAGTACAAATATCTATTTTACTCCCTTCTGGCAGCTTGAATCAAAAGAAGTATATTTTCTTGCAGTACCCGAATCAGAAGAAAAAGAACAGGAACTTAATTATGATTATGTATTTCCGAGATACACACTTGAAAGACAAAGTATAATTATCTCATAACTCATATACTCGTTCAAGTTAGGTTTTGGTTGGCATGAATATTGATAATCACGTCAATAAACATATTTTTATGGTAAACTGAACATAATATCGAAATAAACCATAAATTTTCGCCAAAATAGCTAATCAAAAATCATGCCTGGAAAAACCAAACTTGAAGCACTATAGTTCTCTTTATTTTCTTTTCATCCTGACTACACTTTCCACATGGTGGGTTTGAGGAAACATGTCAATCGGCTGAACCTCCTCAACCAGATACCCTAGGGTAGTCAAAATTCCTATATCTCTGGCCAGGGTCGAAGGGTTACAGGAAACATAGATAATGTGCTGAACGCCAAGTTGGGGAATATATTCCAAAATCTCCTGACAGCCGCAGCGGGGAGGGTCCATTAGAATGAGATCAAAGGATCGGCTGGCGCGGAGCAAAAATTTTATCCCTTTCAAATCGCTTTTGCTGAACAGTTGAATATTATTTAGGCCATGAGTCCAGACACTTTTGCGGGCAAGATCTACACTGGCCGGACAACTTTCAATGCCGATTACCTCCCTGGCCACTCGTGAGATAGGCAAAGTAAAATTGCCTGCCCCGCAGTGCAATTCAAGAATATTAACTCTCTTTCCTCCGGTTGCCTGAGCAATCTTATCAAGCACTGTCTGAACCAATACCTTGTTTCCTTCGCAATTGACCTGAATGAAGGTTTCAGGGCCAATGAATAAATTATAGCCAACTGTTGGATATAGGAGTTGTTGTCCGCCTAAAACCAAGGTCTTCGCCTTTTTATACTCCTCGGTTCTCAAGAGAGCGCCGACTATCTCCTCTGGCATCATCGCCTTAATCTGCTCATAGAGCCGCTTTTGATCCGGCTCATCACCCCGCTTGAAGTGAAATACCAAAAGGAGCCGCTCTCCCCGGCCATCTACGGTTAGATCGATCCCCTGAATGAATCGGTTATCGAAGTGGGAAAATAGCTCCCTCATCCGGCCAAGGAAGACATTGATCAGAGGGTGGGCCAGATGACAGGTTTTCATCTCGATCAACTCATGGGTTCTTTCCCGATAGAGCCCGATATGTGGGGTGCGGTCCCGATGATTCACGCTGAACTGCATGCGGTGTCGGTAGTAAAACTCAGAAGGAGAGGGGATGATCGGCTGTAGAATCTGATCCAGGTGATGCTCGCTCAGCTTCCCTTCCCTCACCAGAGCCTGTTGCACAATTCGCATTTTAGCCTGCAGCTGCTCGCTATAGCTGATATGCTGCCATTGGCAGCCTCCGCATATTCCGAACACTTCGCACACCGGTTGAACCCTTGAGGGTGAAGGCTCAACGATATCAACGAGTTCAGCCCTAGCATAATCGTGGTTCACCGAGCTGATTCGAACCTGCAAACGATCTTGTGGAGCAGACAGGGGCACAAAAACAACTTGGCCATCAATCCGACCAAGTCCATCACCACCATGAACCAGGGTGTCAATAGTCAGTTCTTTGATTTCTCCAACGTTCATAAAATAAAAACCTGCTCGTCTTAGTGCTCTTTTCGCCAAGCGCGAGAGCAAATCCAATTACCCGATCAATTGTAGGGGCTGTAGGGGTGTGGACCTTGTGTTTGCTCAAATTGCGCACTTTGTTAGCGAAAGAACCACTTTGTGCTCAAAGGGTATAAGTAGCTTAAAACTCTATCATAATATAAAAATTCGATTTCGGCAACCCTATTTCAAGCGAAAAAACAACAGGCTAACAAGCCGCTGAATCAAGATAGGAGAGAGAGATAAAAGGATAAAATCCAGGAGAGCGAAAAGCTTGCGGGGTAGAAATTTGCGGATTAGAAATTGAGAAAAATAATCGAGGCTGATCAGTCATCAAATATCTCACTCAGGGGAACTTTCAGGCCTTCGATCTGTCGGGATTCTAGGCTGTCTTGTTCCAGGTATGTACCTTGCTGTTTATACCCATCGCCCTGCATGATGTATACTTCCACTTCCTCTGCTTTTTCATTCTCATTCAACCCCTTCTCATTCAACCTCTTTTATGCTCCATGCCCATTTCCATGATTCGCCCATTCCATGATCTATGATAGATGACCATTAGGAGATTGTCAAAAGGAAATTGATTCCGGCCCGCATGGCTTTAGAGGAGGGCCGCACCTGGCTAGTTTATGAAGTCAAAATTGATTCCGGCCCGCATGGCTGTAGAAAGATATGGGACTTTCAGGAAGTAGATAGGGAGAAAGATAGGCAAGATAGGAACCTAATTATTGGCCTTGTGTGTTTTGATTAAGGGGCTAGGCCATCAGGGAGGCTGGTGCTCTCGCCCAATCCCCTGATGGCCTATTGAGTCAGGCTTTTTGTTTTTGCCACTTCGTAAGGGATGAGTCTTTTTTCAGATCAGGAAGAACTATTCAATCTCAATTAGTTGAATATCAAAGATTAGGTCTTTTCCTGCCAGCGGATGATTTGCATCCAGGGTTACTCGGGAGTCGTGGATCTCGGTTACCGTCACATCAGTTATCAGTCCATTAGCCTGACGGATCTGGAGCTGCTGGCCAATTTCCGGTTCCAATCCCGGCGGAAACTGGCTTCGATCAACATCAAGTACCATATCATCCCGGTGAGGGCCGTAGGCCTGTTCTGCCGAAATCTGTTCGGTTTTCGACTCTCCGGGGTGCATACCGATCACCGCCTTTTCAAAGCCTGGGATGAGCAGCCCTTCACCGATGGTAAATTCCAAAGGCTCACGCATGATCGAGGAATCAAACACCGTACCGTCCACAAATCTAGCTGTATAATGGACCTTTACGGTATCGCCCTCTTTAGCCTGTAATTGCGGGTTCATATTTTGATTGGCGCGTGCCATAATTTACACCTCCTTAGGGTTAAACGGCTCGTCCAAGAGCCGCAAAGGGTGTGTCTTTCATCCGGCAAGAAGAGCTTTCTTTGCCTCTCCAAGCCGGCTATACTTTCTCACCCTCATCAGCTTCTCCATCGGACATCTTGTCCGAAGATCGCCATTCTCTGTGGAAAATTTTTAGCCATAATTTTTTGAGATTCAATATGTTTCAAAAAGACATAATGTAGCCCCCCGATCTTTCAAAATGTTCCTGACTAGTGTGATCCTGACTCACAGCCTCTTTATCTGATCCTGACTCAAACTCCTCTTTTTTATTATCCTGACTCGCTGCCTCTCAAGGTATGGCACTGATTCGCTCGGCTAGCCTCGTATAGCGCCGCTGAACCTTATTGTTTTTGACCGCTATGGCCAGAGCCTTCGGGGTGCCGATCAGCACAACGAGTTTTCTGGCCCGGGTTACAGCCGTATAGAGGAGGTTTCGCTGCAAGAGCATGTAGTGCTGAGTTACAATTGGCATGACGATGGCTGGGTATTCACTCCCTTGGGCCTTGTGAACAGAAACCGCGTAGGCCAAAGCCAGCTCATCAAGCTCAAGAAAATCATAGGCCACCTCCAGACCATCAAAATTAACCCTCACCTGCTGGTTTTCTAGATCTAGGCCGCAGATGCGGCCAATATCCCCGTTGAAGACCTCTTTGTCATAATTGTTGCGAATCTGCATCACCTTATCGTTTAGCTTGAAGACTCGCCCACCTCTAGCCACCTCCCGTTGGCTACTATTAAGCTCTCTTTGCAGCTCGGCGTTTAGATTGGCTGCACCCAGAATCCCCTTATGCATCGGCGTAAGCACCTGAACCTCTGAGATAGGATCAAAGCCAAACCGTTTGGGAATCCTCTCCTTGACTAGCTCAAGGATTCGAGTCAAAATATCTTGCGGCTCCTCATCCTGAATAAAGTAAAAATCAAGCAACTTTCCTGCCCGCGACTGCCCATTCTTTGGCATCTGCCCCTGGTTGATAAGGTGGGCATTGACTACGATCAGGCTCTCACGGGCCTGCCTGAATATTTCATTTAGCTCGACCACCTTTATTCTGCCTGAGGCGATCAGATCTTTGAGGACATTGCCGGCACCGACCGAGGGAAGCTGGTGGATATCACCGACTAGAATCAGGGTAGCAGACAGGGGAGTGGCCTTCAGGAGATGATACATCAGAACAGTATCGATCATCGATACCTCATCCACAATCAAAACATCGGTTTTAAGCGGGGTTTCATCGTTTTTTTTAAACCTGCCGCTCGTGGGCTGAAATTCCAGGAGCCGGTGAATGGTCTTGGCTTCACGACCAGTGGTCTCAGCCAGCCGTTTAGCGGCCCGGCCAGTCGGGGCAGTGAGTATAACCTGTCGGCCGAGCTTTTCATAGAGGCTGATAATGGCCTTGACAATGGTGGTCTTGCCAGTGCCTGGGCCGCCGGTGAGGATCATGATCTTTTCTTCAATCGCCGCCCTGATGGCCTCGATCTGCTTTTCAGCCAGGGTTATCCCAAGCTGATCCTGAACCCACAAAATGGCCTTAGTGAGATCAATTGGCCGCAGATACTTTGGCATTCTGAGCAAACTGTGAAACCTCTTGGCAATGCCCTGCTCACAGGTGTGGAACTTGGTCAGATAGACGGCTTTATTATTCTCGCGGAAAGTTTCCACATCGGGGTTGAGATCTTCAATCACGATCCGGTTTTGAAGAGCAATAGAGGCTAGGGCTCGGCTGATCCCCTCCCGGTCGATATTGAGCATTTCTGCACACTTTTCGATCAGCGGCTCATAAGGGTAGTAGACATGTCCCTCATCGGCTAGCTCGTTCAGAACGTACAAGATTCCGGCCTCGGCCCGCAAGGGCGAATCTTTCGGTATACCCACAGATTCGGCGATTCGGTCAGCGGTCAGAAAGCCAATGCCGAAGATATCAGCCGCCAGCCGATAGGGGTTGTTCTTGACCACGCTGATCGACTCCTGACCATACTGCTTATAGATCTTAGCCGCATAGGTAGGACTCACGCCCTTGTCCTGTAAGAAAATCATGACCTGCCTGATTTCTTTTTGCTCAGCCCAGGCCGTGCGGATCATTTCCAGGCGAGCAGAGCCAATGCCAGAAACCTCAGTCAGTCTGCCGATCTGGTGTTCGATAATCTCAAGCGTCTCGGCTCCGAACTTGGCCACGATGCGACTGGCCATCATTGGGCCTATCCCTTTGATAAGACCTGAGCCAAGATATTTTTCAATCCCATGAGCAGTAGCCGGAGTAACGGTTTCGTATTTGACCACCCTAAACTGTGGCCCAAATTTGGGGTGGTTTATCCACTCGCCGAGGAGCTTGACCATCTCACCAGGATACAGGGCGGGGAAATTGCCAACTATGGTTACCACATCCCGCTTGCCCGGTATGGAGAGCCTGGCCACAGTATAATGGTTTTCCTCATTGACATAGGTTATACGCTCGATCTGTCCTTTAATCTCCACCAGGGGCATTGACCTTGCACCTTAATCATAGCCTTTTATCATCATAAATGAAGACAGCACCCTCATAATAGAAAGCACACTATAAAGACAGCACACTCTAATAAAAACAGTACACTGCCGCTCCTCAGAACTCTCCCATAGTATACGCTTTTGGAATATTTTTCAATAGGATATTCAGCGAAAACTTGCCGACCAGGTAAACAAAGGGGTGAGCGGATGTTTCCCAACGGCCACCCGATGAGGCGGGGTGATGGAGGGGCAAGCAGACAACAGGAGCGACAAGGGGAGAGCGGCAGCCCCTAGATGGGGAGGGCAAGCGGCAGGCGCTGGCGCAGTGGCTGGCTGGCCAAGGCAGCCCCTAGATGGGGAGGGCAAGCGGCAGGCGCTGGCGCAGTGGCTGGCTGGCCAAGGCAGCCCCTTAGATGGGGAGGGCAAGCACGGCAAGCTCTTAATCGCTGGGGATTGCTGTGCACCACATCCTCGATCGATGAGCAAAGAAGGGGAGAGTGAGGCAGCTTTATCTAGTTAATTTTTTAAAAAATCACAGGAGGTATTTCATTATGGAAAATTTAGCCAGAAAGAGCTTATTGTTATTTTCTTTTTTCTTGATATTGATTTGCAGTCTGACCGCGGCCCAGGCCAATAATCTGACTTATCAGGCTGCGGCAGATGGCTCCCCACCAGCCAAGAGTCAGAAGATCATCCACGGGGAGCTTAAGGACGGCAGCGATAGTTCCCCACCAGTCAAGATTCAGGATAGGATAAAAAAGACGCCTTCATCAATTATCGCCGCTGATTTTGATCGGGATAGAAATATTGATCTTGCGGCCACTGCTGAAGAATATGCCAGTGTTGCTATTCTTCTTGGCCGAGGCGATGGCACCTTCAATGAGGCGGTCTACTATCCAGTTGGGAATGAGCCCTCCTCGATTATTTCGGCTGATTTTAACCGGGATGGCAGGGTAGATTTAGCCGTAGCCAATGAGGACTCAGGCACGGTCTCTATTCTTCTTGGCCGAGGCGATGGCACCTTCAATGAGGCGCTCCACTATCCAGTTGGGAATGAGCCCTCCTCGATTATTTCGGCTGATTTTAACCGGGATGGCAGGGTAGATTTAGCCGTAGCCAATGAGGACTCAGGCATGGTCTCTATTATCCTTGGCCGGGGCGATGGCACCTTCGATAGCCCCAAAAATCATGATTCTGATTTCCGACCCCACAAGCCTTAAGACCTATCCCAACAGCACAGGCTCCAGGGAGCGGCTAAATCTGATTATCCGGCAATAGGGTTTAAGTGGTTCTTTCGCTAACAAAATGCACCGCTTGGGCGGACACTCCTTGTGTCCGCCCCTACAATTCTTGCCCTTAGTGATAGAATCATGTAATTGGTCTTTTCGCTAAGTAAATATACATTAACGATAAACCTCTTAAAGCCAAAACTTTAAGATTGGCCTTTTAGTGCAGAGAGGATGTTAAGTTATTTACCCATGCACTGGAAGACTCTATGAGGACTGAGGACTCAGGACTGAGTAATGAGGACTATTTACTCACGCAGGGGAAGACTCTATAAAATCAGCAGAATACTTCTATTCTGCTTATAATATTTACCCATGCAGGGGAAGGCTCTATGCCAGAGCTATGAGTAGTGATTTGCGGGGCCATGAGGCACACTTTGAGCCTCTTTTTTGGCTTTTTCATTGCGCTTCATGAGGGCGATGTGTGAGGTTTAGTTTACAGCTGGCGCTTACTTTGGAGAGTTAGCTTACAGTCAATCCTGGATAGAAAATAACATAATAAACTGGGGATTACTCTGCATAACTCTTTGATATCTAATTAGATAATTTTTAGCCATCCTGAATTGGCATAATTTTTGCTCAATCCAGTTACCCGTCAGAATAATCATTCCTCGAGTATTTTTTGATTATTTATGCTTTTTAGGAGGATGTCGCCGTATGTAACAGCCCCAGCATCTCATTCTGTATAATCTTGCTTTCGGTTAGCGGAAGACCGAAAGGGCATTAATCAACAAGATCAACATCATAGGGTATATTATTTTTGAGGAGGGTCTAGGTAATGGAAAATACAATGAGTATAAAACAGCAGCAGTATCATATGGGCATTAATATGGGCCACGATCGCTCGGTGGCCATAGTCAAAAATGGTGAGATCGTTGTGGCCATCGAGCAGGAGCGGCTTGATCGCAACAAACACAGCGTAGGCTATATGCTCCAGTCCCAGGCGGCCTCTCAGGTTCAAGTTCCGATGGAATCGATCCGATATTGTCTTGAGGCCTGCGGCATCACCTGGAAGGATATCGCCTCGGTTACTGCCAATATGCCTGGTCGTGATTTTGCTCCTAATATTCTCCGGGCCCAATTTCCAGGTGAGGATATTGTCGCCAAGGTGAAGAAGATTCCAAGCCATCACTTGGCTCACGCTTACTCAGCCTACTGGCCGTCAGGCTTTGATAAGGCTCTGATTTTAGTTGTTGATGCCACTGGTAGTACGGATGATAACCATCTTACGGAATCCTACACACTTTATATCGGCGAGGGAGATAAGATTTCCACTCTCCATGCCGAGAAGGTCATATCACACCTTGCTCCTTTATCCACCCTAGGTTTTATTTATGAATATATTACCCGCAAAGCTGGCTTTTGCACCAAGGTCGGTCCATCTTTGCAGATTGCCGAAGCTGGCAAACTGATGGGGCTTGCTCCCTATGGAGGTGAGCAGAGCAATTTCAATCGCTGGATTGGCACCAGGGAAGGCTCCTATAGTCTTGACATCTCAGCTTATGATATCTTTCTGGAAGTTGCCGCTCTTGAGAAACGCTATGATACTGGTGAGGGGAAACCCTACCTTCGGCCATATCTGGTTGACCTTGCTTACAAGGTTCAGAAAGAGCTCGAGGAGGCCCTCCTCCATGTGGTTGGGCTGGCCATGGAGCGCACCGGAATTCGCAAGCTCTGCATAGCCGGTGGAGTTGGGTTAAATTCCGTGGCCAACTATAAGCTCCTGCGCCAGCTCAACCTAGATGATATTTTCATTTTCCCCGCGGCTGGAGACAGCGGCATAGCCGCAGGCTGTGCCCTATGGGCTTATCATACCATTGAGGGCGGCCGAGAGCGCCACCGCTTGCGCCGAGCAACCCTTGGCCGAACTTACAGCCTCGATGAGGTCAAGGAGGCGCTCAAGAAATTCGATCCCCTAATTGAGGTTGAAGAGCTCACCGACTCCGAAATGCTCGAGCGCAGCGCCGAGGCTCTAGCCGATGGGCACATTGTCTGCCGGTTTGAGGGTGGCTCAGAATACGGCCCCCGCGCCCTTGGACATCGCTCAATTATGGTTGATCCTACTTTTAAGAGAATGAAGGATATTCTAAATGCTCGGGTTAAACACCGCGAGGCCTTCAGACCCTTTGCTCCGGTTATTCCGGTGGAAGACATCGACAAGGTCTTTGAGCAGAATGTGGCTTCACCATTCATGCTGCTGGTTCCTCAGATCCGAAAGGAATACCATGAGATCATTCCCGCGGTAACTCACTACGATGGCACGGGTCGAATCCAGACAGCTACCAAGGAAGATAACCCTTACTTCTATCATCTCTGCCATAAGTTGGTTGAGAAGCGACAAGGCCCACCAGTACTGCTAAATACCAGCTTCAACGTGGCTGGCCAGCCGATTGTGGAAACACCGCAGGAGGCGATCGAGACCTTCCTGTCAACCGACATTGATTATCTGTCAATCGAAAACTTCTGGGTTTCAAAGCGGAATGTGCCGGTGTTGTCATATGAGGAAAATGAAAAACGGGTAGCTCCATCTGCCCTGCCTCATGGCCTTCCCCCTGATCAGCCAAGTGTCAATGATATGATGAGAAAACTCGACCGGGCTTTGTTTTTCGGAGAAACCGAGGGCTGTCCCTGGTCATTTGAGGAATTGCGAAAGCTCTCTTCTCAGGGCGGGTTGTTTAAGGAGACAAGCCGGCTATTTCCCGAAACTCCATTTTACGGCCCCCTGCGCACCCAGCTTTCACCTAATGTTGTTCTCCTCCTCGATCCTCTGGGCAAGTCCACGATCGTCGATCTCTCTCGGCCTTCCCTAAAACCCTTCTCGTATACCTTTGACGAGATAAAATTGCTGTTAACGGTTCTAAATGCACCAAGGGAAGAGTGGGACAAGCTGAGAATCGATCTGCACATGACTACCTTCGAATTTGACCAGCGCGTTAAGTGGGCCATTCAGCAGCTCGATTTCTATAACCTCAAGCCCGCTATGGCCACAGTTCAGAAGGAGAGCAAGGAGATCAAACCGCAGCCGGCTAGCCCAGACCTAACCCTGACTGCTTTTGAGGATGAAAGCTTTACCTCAGCAACTTCAATCCTGATGGATTTTAACCAGATTTTGAGTCGGGCGGAGTATACCGAGAGCAAGATTTGTTCCCTGCTCAAGATTAACTCACTCCAGGAGATCGAGCCGACCTACATGACTTATTATGACAAATACCTTCTCCCGCAGTCTGATCTGGCAGATCTGATTCGAATCTTTCTGCTTCGCTCATCACTTTCAGAGCAGAGGCTCAGGGAGCTTCTGGGCGATAAGGTTTTCTCAACCTTGACTGAGCTTGGAATCCTGATCCGCCGGGCTGAGGCTTGGGCATCGCGGGTAGACATTTTCTGTGCCGATGGGCTGTATCTGGCTACTGATCATCGGTTTATGTTTTTGCCGGAAGACCGAATCGGCGAAAGTCCGGTCATGTACATCGGCATGGACAGTATGGGTTTGGTCCATACCGCGCCCCGCTATCGAGCAGAGCAGCTTCTGGATCTTTGCTGCGGCAGCGGCATTCAGGGGCTGGTCGCCAGCCGTTATGCCAGACATGTTACCGGAGTGGATATCAATCCGCGCAGTATCCGCTTCTCACGGTTTAACGCCCAGTTGAACGGCATTCGCAATATCTGCTTCTATCTTGGAGATCTATATGAGCCGGTCAAGGGGAGAAAGTTCGATACCATTCTGGCCAATCCTCCCTTTGTACCAAGTCCCAAAAGTGAGTACCGGTTCAGGGACGGCGGAAAGAGCGGTGAAGAGATCCTGCGTCGAATAATCAGGGAAAGTGCCGATCATCTTGCTCCAGAAGGCAGGCTGTTCATCGTTACCGACCTGGTCGATGTTCACAACTATGAGGCGAAACTGAATAACTGGTGGACAGGCGGTCCAGCTCATAAGCTGGTTCTGCAAACTGCTGACCGCAATGATATCCTCTTTTCAGAACCTCACAGCCATCGACCTTTTGGCCAGAGCTTCGAGGAATACGTGGCCGAGCTCGAGCAATGGATCCGCAACTTCCATGAAGTGGGTATCTCTAGTGTCAATTTCGGCTATGTCATGATTTGTCGCCTCCTGCCAGGCAAGAGAGGCTCATACTACAACCGCACCATTCATAATCCATCCACTCCGATTCATCAGCAGGTGAAGGAATATTTCAGACAGCGGGAGCTGCTTGAAAACCCACAGGCAAACGGCGATAAATTCCTGGTTCTCTCAAGGGATATCTACTTCAGAACCGAGGTCAATCACGATATCGCCAGCCGCAAGATCGAGCTTTTCGCACCGAATAATCCCTACTACACTACCTACAGGATTACAGATGCGGTTTATCGGATGCTTCAGGATATTGACTCCATTCAACCGCGGCTGAGCGAATTTCTGACTCCGGTTAATCAGAAGTGGATATACGATCTGATCTATAAGGGGATTCTCACCCTGCGCGATGAGCAGATAGTTAATGATAATTTCCGACCAAGGGCTGTGGCTAATAATGATATGGCTATCCTGGAATTACAGAGTAAGACCACGCCAACCTGCCTCTCTTCCTATCTGGTAGCAGGATGATAAGGCAGGCGGAGCAATTGGTGGCTAGATTTGATGTGGCCACGGGTTTAAGATAAGAAGTGTGTTTTACCTGATCCGCTAATCATCAACTTAAGGGCACCCCCTAATCTCTCAATCAGAGTGGGGGTGCCCTTTTTGTCTTCATGGCCGTCTTCATGGCCTTGTGATTTTTTTTATTTTGAACTGATAATTTTCTTACCAAGCTGACGATTTTTTTATATAATTACGTAAATCAAAGGCCAATCAATACCACCAAATTCTGATTCTCAAATGGATAAGGAAAAAAGGAGAAACACAGCATGGAGAAATTTGCAAGAGCTTTTGAGAGAAAAAGAGCGAATCATATAATGGCTATGTTCCTTACAGGGGCTCTGATCTTTTTCCCAGCGGCAGGTTCAACTCAAAGCCAGAGTACGGGGACCAAGATCCCCACAGAAGTTGTTATGAAGGTTCCCTCAGGAGTGAAGAACCGAAAGGCGCCTGTCTATTTTCCCCACGCACCCCATAGAGATTTTGATTGTACCCTTTGCCATCACAACGCTTATGAAACTCTGGTCATGAATAAATGTTCGACAGAGGGCTGCCATTCTAATACTCAAAAGAGAGAGGGGACCGACTCCTTCTATGCTGCCTTCCACGGTATGTTTGAAGAGCACAACCGCAGCTGTCTCGACTGCCACAAGAGCGGGGGTAGGGGGCCAATTGCCTGCAAGGGATGTCATCAGCAGAGGTGAAAAATCACCTGACAAGTAGGTTTTCTCCTCATCAAGTCTACTGAATTGCTAACTTTTTAGCACTGCACCTACACCAGATGTGTTGATGAGAAGGAATTTGGCTGTTTTTTCGAGCAGGCGATAATTAACTACACTTTTGCAGAAATTTCTTAACGCCTTGAAATCCTTGAAAATTATCTCTAATAGCCAATCCATTAAAATCAAGGATTCGGAGAAAAAGTGCAAAAGCATAGAGATAATTAAGTAGAGACAATTTCCATAAGTATTGGCCTGATATCACGCCTATTAAGGATGATGATGAGGGATAAGAGAAGATACATTTTGCCCTCCCCCTGATAAGGAAACCAAAGACCTTTGACGACTGTAGGAATCTAAAACCTGAGCTCGGATCTTGGTGAGCCGCTTTCCTTCACTTTAAAAACTCTCATCAGTCAATTTTATTTTCATAAAATACTCACTATTTATAAAATTTCAACGCTCTTATTTATTAGCTACCATTTAAGAGACATAACCCTAAAGCCCCGTGATGAGGGTTTATGGTGTCCTAAGTAAGAGCGAATTTCAAAAAAAGATAAAAGATCCAATCATAAGTGGGCCAGAAGGGGAAAAATTATGTGTGAATTCTTCACCGCCATAATCACCAAAGATGGCATTATATATGATGCCGACACTGATAGCCACGAGGATTTGCTCGAGAAATCAGGAATACGAGACAGTAGCCTGAATCCGAATTTTGTGAGGATCGAACTCTTGCCTAAAGATAAAAATATCTTTAATCAAAAATCCAGCAATTGGTATTTGAAGGTTGATCAGGATCTCATTCCTAAGTGGTTTGACAAAAAAACAGCGGAAAAAAGAGCAAAAGAGGCGCTCGCTAAACTTTGGCAGGAGAGATTCATTATTGATAATCCTAATTGGCAGATAAGAAGAGACCAGCGGCTGTTTGTTAATAACTCAAAGGTTAAGATTTTCGATAGCCGAGAGCAGAGCTTTTCAGGGCCACCCTTTAGGCTGCTGAAATTAAGAGCAACACTTGCGGCTCTGTCATCAATGAGCTGGCCACACTCCTGGCAGCTAATCCCTTTATATAGGAACCGCAGTATCTTCTCTGGCAACTCATTCATAATGCTGTATGGTAACTCATCAGGTCTATTTCGTGGCAGTGCCTCAGGTGAGCTCTACGATAACTCATCAGCTATTCTGGGCGATAATTCATTGGCTATATTGTATGATCAGGCAAAAGCCGTTCTGTTCGACAACTCATCAGCCGTAATCCTCAGCAAGCATGCTCAGGTGGAAGACAACAGTCATGGCCGCGCCTATATTAAAGATTTAACGGACAATCCCAGCTGGGCGGAAAACTTAAGCTGGAATCTTGATCCAGTTGGCGTGCAGAGAATCGCCTACCGATTGAGTATGATCCTTCGTGAAAAGGAAAGAGAGATGAGGGAGATTATCAATTATTATGAAGGCCAGTTAAGCGATGAGCGGAAAATTTTAGCTTATTATGAAAATCAGCTCAACCAAAAACCAGCTTAAGAAAGCGAAAGTCTAAATTTGAAGCGTGGTTTGAGCGGGCTACCTTAAGCAGCCCGCGACAGACGTTTGATCTTTCGTTTTAGATGCTTGATCCTTTTTCTTATCTGCCTTACCTTTGTTTTATCTTTGGCCTTGAGAGCCTCGTCTTTATCTCTTTTACTAGCTCTAATTTTTTGTTTCAGCGAGGTTTTGTCATCAACTATCTTTATCTTTTTAACTTTCTCTGCCGGAGGCTCTTCCTCTTTGATTCCTAGAACTTCCATCAGGGCCTTAACTAACTGAGGCTTATCCATTTCATGGATGGTGCCGGAAATCTGATCCTTATACTTCATTGCCTCGTCTCTTAACTTAGATATGGGCATTTTTTCTAAGTCTTTCTTTTCCATGCCTATTGACCCTCCATAATAAAAAGATTTAAAGAGAGTAAAGCCAATAAAGAGAGTAAAGCAAAAGAATCAGAAGAGAAACCCATAATATCATCTTTTTCCTACCACGTAAAGGGGAGGAGTTATACAAAAAATTTGAGTTAATTAATTCCGCTAATTTTGCACCATTTTGATTCAATTTTCATTAGATACTTTCTCCATTCACTCAAGATAATTTTTCGATTCAGCTATCTAACCTATAGATTATTTTTATCATTTTAGCCGAATAAGAGAAATCTCATTCTCTGGCATATTATATGCTGATTATATTTTAGCGGCTTGAAGGAGGATGATGACTATGTACAATTCCGATACTGGAAAGATGCGGGAAGTTTTTATCGCTGAATTGATTAATGCCCTAGAGGAGGAGTTAGAATTTGAACATCCCTTTATCCCTGAAGATGAAAAAAAACTCTTAGTACAATATATGCTCAAGGATATTTTCCAGCGGGAAGGGTGCCTATTTGATTTATCGGCTACGGATTCTTACAGTAGAATAAAATCGCTAACCCAAGAAAACACAAAAGGGGTTAAGCGAATTGATCAGGAAAACACAAAAGTCGTATTTCATTGAAAAATTGAACTTAACGTATTAAAAATTGAATTAAATTAAAAAGAGTACAAGGAGGCCGGGTCTTGTAAGAATGGGGGGGGAGGCCCGGCAGCCGATAATTTAAAACCACAGGAGATGACAATTGAAATCATGGGAGTGGCAGATGTGCCCAATTCTGATTCAGAGACAAAAGCTGACAGTAGGGAGAGAGCATGTAACTTAAAGCTATACAAATAGGCAACTTAAAGCTATACGTTTAAGGTTTAATGCAAAGTTTCAATATTTCAAGCGGTTAAAAAAAGTGCATACTTTGAGAAAAAGTGCAAAAGCATAGTAAGTTACAGAAGAGAGAATTACAGGAGAGAGAGAAAGAATGCAGATGACTCAGGTGGAGCTATCGGTCAATGTCGCCACCACTTGGCTCCGAAGCTGTTCTGGCTGCCATATAAAAATGTTTGACCTGCAGGAGGAATTCTTCAATCTAAAGCGAAGAGGAGCAAAGGTCAACTTTTTTACCACAGTTGATGAGAAGAGTATTCCACAGGTGGATATCGGAATCATCGAGGGGGCAGTAGCCAATACAGAAAATGAAAGGATGCTGAAAAGATTTCGGGAGCGGGCCAAAATATTGGTAGCGGTTGGAACATGTGCTTGTTTTGGTGAGCAGTTAGGGATAAGGGAAATGTTTAAGGAAGAAGAAGATAGCCTGGGGCAAAGTGTAGCTCAAGATCGGCTCAGTCAAACAGAAGGCTGCTATCCTCAAGGCAGGCCGCTGTGTCAGTTTGTGAGCGTGGATTATGCAGTCGCGGGATGCCCCCCCCTTTTTAAAACCCTGAAAGAGGTGATTATGAGCCTGGCGAAGGGCCAAAAACCAAAACTAAAGTCAAATCACAATCTTTGCGTCGAATGTAAAAGAAAAAAGAGTGCGCTCTTCGCCTACCCTGACCTGCCGAACTCTCTTGAGACCTTCCATAAGGCTATCCAAAATCAAAGGCTCGATCCGGCAATCTGCTTCCTCGATCAGGGCGTATTATGCAAAGGGAAAACAACGGTTGAGGGGTGCGGAGCACGATGTTTAAAAGAAAATATCCCCTGCTGGGGATGTATGGGACCTGTATTCGAGCTGCCTCATGAAGGAGAGAGAGAAAATTCCGATCTGTCACCTCCCATGTCCCTTGATTTAGGATCATTGCCAGAGCAAAAGCCAGCCGACGATTATTCCTTCATCCCAGCTCATGGGCCAGACCTTATTCAAGGGGCCAAAGGACCTTTCCTTGACCAGTGAGGGGAAAGCCTATCTGACAAAGCCTATCTAAATCGAGAAACTCGCTCGGTAGGCTCAGGCAGCAAGATTCTCTCCCCATTCCCATACTACGCACAAAGGTATCATCTCTCACCACCACAAGGCGATCAGGGCAAGAGCTAGGCAGGAGGCGATCAGCCAGGGCAGGGGCAAGAGGAGAGAAGAAGAGGGAAGGGGAGGGAAATGATCCCTGGCCACCTCCTTGATCTGGCAGATAGCCTGATCCTGAGGCTTCTCATCAGGAGGCTGCCCATTCTCTTTAGCGAGAGCGGAGCACCCTTGCGGCGGCCTTGGGTATCCTCCGGCTGTCGGTTTGCTGCCTGCCGGCTTTAGCAGTGCAGCCAGGGTGGTCAGGGCATAAATAGCTATGATCCAGGGCAAAAGGGGCTGAGGCTCAAGTCTTTTTCTGATTTTTTCTCTAATTTTTTCAATTTCTTTTGGCGATACGGCTTCAATTTTTATTTTTTTTGCTTCCCTCTCAGCCCAAAGCCTCGCCTGTCTGATCGCAGCCGTAGAGCCAAGGGGAGTAGTCGAGCAGTGGTATAGAGCCGCATAGATAATGACCGGAATGCCTAGAATGAGAAAAGTAGTGAAAGCTCGCTTGACTGGATGATCGGTTGGAAAACTGGCTTCCTGGAATCGGAAAAAGAGGCTCATAATCAAAAAGGAAAAACCAGCCAGGGCTATCAATCCTCCAGTCCAGGCCAGAAATAGGATCAGGGGATGACAGCCTGCCAGACAGGCTGGATCGCCGAAGCGATAGTAGGCTCCAAGAGCTAGGTATTGTAGCTGGCTCAGGATACTCACTCCAGCCACAAGAAGGCTAAAGAGCCGGGCAGAGAACGACAATCCGCGTCTTTGAGCCAGCCACAGAGCGATCAGACCGCTCAGGAGATTGACCAAAATCCCTCCCAGCTGAACGGCGATCGTGGCCGCCTGTCCCAACTGGCCGATAAATTCTGCTTCCCCTCCAGCAAAAAGGGTTAGTCTGAAGGATTTGAAATTTCCGCCAAGGAGCATGGCCAAGGCTCCGTGGCCGACAACCTCATGAAGAAAAGTCCCCAATCGGGTGCTGAGAATGAGCATGGATTCGATCAAGAGAATCCAGATCAGAATTTTTTTGAATTTGACAAGCTGCCTGCTCATGCCTCTCTTACCACCCTTTTAATATGTACTTTAATATGCACTGGAGAAAAGTTTTCGCAAAAAGCATGGCCACACTATAATAATTCAAATTGCTACTATTGGCGCCTCATATAGGGAGGGACTTACGGTCCCTCATATTATGGTATATTATGGTCCCTCATATACGCCGGAGAGAATAACGATCAGTCCTCCATGATGGCTAGTTACCCTAAGCGAGGCCAAGCGGCTTTTGAGAAGGTTGAGGCCAGGCAGAGCACAATTGAAATAGCCTGATTGGATAAGCTCGCCGATAGCTCGAAGCGGCGAGGCAAACCATCCTGAGGGGAGCAGATCATCGGCAAAAACCATCCTAGCCCCAGAGCGGCTTACCCGGAAAACCTCCTCAACCGCCCTAATCGCAGGCAGTGTACTGAGCAGATAATCACAAAAAATCGCATCAAAGCTGCCACTCCTGAAGGGAAGATCTAGGGCATTGCCAAGAACTAACGAGACATTGGAACAATTTTTCTTCCTAATGCGCTGCTCGGCCAGACTTAGCATCCCGGGACTAAGATCTAAGCCCACTACCTGCCCCCTTGGGCCAACTGCCTGGGAGAGCAGCGGAAGATCAAGCCCAGTGCCGCACCCAAGATCAAGTACCCTATCCCCTGCCTGAAGGTCAAGTCTTCGCACGGCCACTTTCCGATAACGCACATCAAACCCCAGCGACAGGGCATGAACCAGGGCATCATATCCCCTGGCCCGGCGATCATAGAATGAAGCAATAAGCCGGCTTTCCGTGGACAGTATCTCTTGCCAGTTTTTAGAGCTCATGTTAAAAGCCCCTTTCTCATCAATCCAAAGTAGCCTAATTTTAACCTGCAATTGGCCATACAGCATAATATTATACATCAATTTTCATCAACTTTGCTTATTCCCCTACCATGTTTTTCGGATGAGGGAGATTTTTTATCCTGGCTTTTAGGAGGCAGGAGGTGATAAAATTTTCTGAAAACGTACAAAAAAGAGGCAAACACATGTGATAAGCTTGATAAGCCAGGGATTGCCGCTTAGAGCCTGGCAAGGTATAGAATAAACGAAGTATGGAGGTTAGGATGGGATTTATTTCAAATTCATCAAGCTTCACCCGCTATTGGGTGAAAGATCAACTGCCTGCCGACTACCGGCAGCGATACGCCGAGCAGATCCGACGCTATGCCTTTCGGGAAATCGAAGAGGACTCAGACCTTGAGCGCTCCATAGGCTGGGTAAATATCATGAATGTTATGGACAATGAATTTCGCGGGGAGGAGTTTTTCAAAGGCGAGTTCATTGCCCTGAGTTTGCGGATCGACACCCGTCGGGTGCCTGGCCAGGTATTGAAAAATTTCTGCCGCAAGGCTGAAGAGGAGATCAAAGCCGAACAGGGTAAGGATTTTCTTTCCAAGGCTCAGCGCCAGGAAATTCGCGACTTGGTAAGATACAAACTGCTCAAGCGGGCTATTCCGAATACCAGAACCTTTGATATGGTCTGGGATCTTACTTGCGGCAAGCTTTTATTCTCTTCGACCACCGAGAGTGTATGCCTTGAATTTCTGGAACTTTACAAAAAAACCTTCGATCTTACCCTCGAGCAGCTCTTTCCCTACAACCTGGCTCAAAGCTTCCTGACTGATAGTCAGAAGGCTTTGCTTGAGCGGGCTCTTCCGACAAGCTTTGGGATACCCCCAGAAGAGGCCACAGTGGGCCAGGAAGGAGGACGATAAAGCCTTATGGACATGGTTAGCTTGGTTAGGGAAAAAAGATTCTTAGGCCGAGAGTTTCTAACCTGGTTGTGGTTTCAGAGCGATTGCCGGATGGGCGTCTTTACGCCTGAGCATGGCCAGCCGGTGGAAATCTGGCTGGATAATAAAATTACCCTAGAGACGGATGATCAGGAAAATGTGGAGCGGGTAATCTGCCACGGAGAACATTCCGAGATGCTGGAGGCCCGTCAGGCTCTGAGCCAGGGGAAAAAAGTTACTCAGGCTAGCTTTAAGATGTGTCTGAATGATGCTGAGTGGTATTTTACCCTGGATGACTGCTGGCTGAATTTTCGGGCCTGTAAGACCCCAAAGGTCATGCTGGATAGCAGAGAGGATCCGGATGGCCTCTTTTTCGAAAAGGTCTTCCTAATCCAGGAAGTAGTTCGGGTGATTGAAGAGCTATTTTCTGAATTTATCAAAGCCCGCCTCTCGCCAGAGTGGATGACGGTACATCTTCCAGCTATTCGCAATTGGATTCAGAGTGGAGGAGAGGCAGCGGCGGAAGGGGAGTTAGATTAGCTTAAGTTGGATGCATTTGTGGTGGTGCCTAATCAGGTTATGAAATCATTATCATCACATTGTAGGGGCGGGTTTGAAACCCGCCCTAGCAGTTTTCTCCATATAGCATGTCATTTTTACTCGCATTTAACATAAAAATAGTGTATAATCCCTCTGCCTTTTAGTAGTAAATTCCCCATCCTTTGTTTTTTCACTTCTGCTTAAAAGGTATAATCACATCTTATAACAAAATAGATAAAAATAGATAATTTAACCTAATAGATAGTTTAACCTACCGTTGTAAGGAGGGTGAGATCTTCAGACAAAACATAACTATGCCTAATTGAAGTAGTAAATAAATCTAAAAATATAATAAATAAAAATATAATAAATTAAATATTTTTGCTTAAAAATAGCCTCCGAATAAACATGGAATACCATAGAATACCACCTTCACTGAGGAGCTCGAGCCATGGGACTAAAGATTGGAGCTGCTGTCAAAGATACCTTGACTGAAGAAGAAATTCGGATCGGACTAAAAGCAGTTATTCTTGAAGGATTAGCCAGTCAGGCTATGGGCACGTTAACCGGTGGCGTCTTTCTGATCGCCTTTGCCCTAAAGCTCGGAGCCTCTAACCTGATGGTTGGAGTTTTGGCCGCGGTTCTTCCCCTGGCACAACTACTTCAAGTTCCTTCAGTATATCTGGTTGAAAAGTATCGGGCTAGACGAGCAATTACCATCTATACCCTTATCTTGAACAGGATATCCTTACTCTTCATAGCCTTCATCCCTTTCCTTTTCCCTCCTAAAATAGGATTGATCTCTCTTGTGGCCGCCCTGGCCGTCAATTCATCCTTTGCTGCGGTTTCGGTATGTAGCTGGAATCCCTGGATGCGGGATCTTGTGCCTCAGAGCCAATTGGGAAGCTTTTTCTCAAAGCGACTAAGCTTGGCTATGGCGGTGAGCGTCCCCTTGAGTCTGGCCGCGGGGGCTTATCTTGATTTCTGGAAGAGGTTTTTTCCAAAGTATGAGCTTTATGGCTATTCGCTGCTTTTTTTCTTTGCCTTCCTGATAGGTATAGTCAGTATCTATTTTCTAGCCATAACTCCTGAGCCTCGGATGGCCACGGTCAAAGAAAAATCAAGGTTTTGCGGATTAATCTTAGAACCGTTTAGGGATTCTAATTATAAAAATCTGATCCTATTCCTTGGGCTATGGCATTTTGCCATCAATCTAGCTATTCCCTTTTTTACGGTTTATATGTTGAAAATACTACACCTGAATATGTCGCTGGTAATTGCCCTCAATGCCCTTAGCCAGGTGATGAACATTGCCTTTTTGAGAATCTGGGGAAGGTTGTCAGATCTTTTCAGTTATAAATCGGTCCTGATCACCAATGGCCTTTTGTTCACAGCCTGTACCTTGGCCTGGACCTTTACTACTATGCCTGAAAAACACCTGCTAACCCTGCCGCTTCTGATTGTCATCCATATCTTGACTGGTATTTCTATGGCCGGATATGTTCTGGCTGCGGATAATATCGCCCTGAAGCTGGCTCCGGCAGAAAAAGCCACTGCTTATCTGGCCGCCAAGAACCTGGTCAATTCCCTGGCCTCTGCTTTGGCTCCCATTATTGGCGGCAGATTTATAGACTTTTTTGCCCAATATGAATTTTCCTGGAGCCTGAGATCCATCGGCTCAGGCAACGGTCGTATCATCCAGATTATGAATTTTCAACATTTGGATTTTTTCTTTTTCTTTAGCTTTCTGATCGGTCTCTACTCTATCTATCGGCTGACCCTGGTCAAGGAGGCTGGAGAAGCTGAAATAATGGTTTTGCTCAGTAAGCTGAGATTGGAGATAGAAGATACTCTCAAGGGAGTGGCTAGATTTATTTCGCTCATCCCCCAATCTCTATTTTCTTCTCCTGAGACTGAAGAGTAGAGGCGTTTTGGAAGGAACCCTTATTCAATAAGGGTTCCTTCCAAACCATCCTCCTAAAACTTTAATAGCTATTGTTATTAAAGTTTTAGGAAAGGGGCTATAAGGGGAAAACCCTTTTTCAAAAGGGTTTTCCCCTTAGGGTTTTCCCCTTACTAAGGCTTCAAACCTCATGGCCTTTCTGTGGAAATGCCGAAAATTTATGCTGATTTATACACGGAGAGGCTGATTTTGTTTACTGTCAAAGACAGCTTGACTGAAAAGGAAATTCAGGATGGGCTCAGAGCGGTTATCAATGATGGTCTGGCCACTCAGGCCGTTACTACCCTAACCAGCGGTGCCTTCCTAGTTGCTTTTGCCTTGAAGCTTGGCGCCTCTAATGCCATGATTGGCCTGGTAATGGCTATTCTCCCCTTGGCGCAACTCATCCAGATTCCGGCCATTTATCTGGTTGAAAAATATCGGGTCAGGCAGCCGATCACTGTTTACTCTACAGCAGTAGCCATTATATTCTGGCTCTCTGTGGCTCTGATTCCGTTTCTGTTTTCTCCCCGGACAGGGCTAAAGGTTCTAGTAATAGCCCTGACGCTAAATGCGGTTTTTAATGCCATCTCAGGGTGTAGTTGGAACTCCTGGATGCGAGATCTTGTTCCTCAGAATCAATTGGGATCGTTCTTTGGGAGGCGATTGAGTCTGGCCACGGCTCTCAGTATCATTCTGAGCCTTATAGCCGGACTATTCATTGACTACTGGAAGAGGCTCTTTCCCCAGCATGAAATATACGGCTACTCGTTTCTCTTCTTTGGTGCCTTTCTGGCGGGTCTGGCTGCCATTTATTATCTGGCCAATACGCCAGAGCCCAGAATGAGTTCAATCTCTGAGCGGGTTGAATTTTCTCATCTGATCCTTCTGCCGTTCAGGGACGAGAATTTCAAAAATCTGCTAATATTTTTAGGTTTTTGGAACTTTGCCATCAATCTGGTTATGCCCTTCTTTACCGTGTACATGCTGGAGAGGCTACGGTTGGATATGTCATTTATCATTGCCCTTACCATCTTAAGTCAGATTGTAAATCTAGCTTTTCTCAGAATCTGGGGCAAATTCTCTGACCTTTTCAGCAATAAGTCGGTCCTCCATCTGAGTAGTATTTTCTTTGCGGCTAGTATCCTGGCCTGGGCCTTTACCAGCCTACCTGAGCGGCACTTTTTGACCATACCCCTGCTGGTCATCATCCATGTGGTCATGGGGATTGGAGTAGCCGGAATCAATCTTGGGACAGGCAATATAGCTTTGAAGCTTGCCCCAAGCGGGCATGCGACCGCTTATCTTGCGGCCAGCAATCTGGTTATCTCTGTGGCTATGGGCCTTGGCCCGATTGTTGGGGGCAATTTTATTGATTTCTTTGCTCGACATGAGATTTCCTGGATAATAAACTGGTCTAGTGCGGATAGTGAGCTTATTGTGCGAAATGTGCATTTCCAGTACTGGAACTTTTTCTTCCTTCTCGCCTTTCTCATAGCCTTGTACTCCGCCCACCGACTCATTGCGGTCAAGGAAGTAGGGGAGGTCGAAGAGAGGGTTGTTCTCAATGAGCTTGTGGCTGAGCTTAACAGGAGAATCCGAAGCCTTTGGCCAATGCTGGTCAAGCGCAAGGAGGAGTAGGAGGGTAGATGGTCAATAGCGGACTACGCCGACTACATAATCCTGGTCATTGACGGCCAGTTTGGCATTGCTAGCCACAAGCCTGATCTCTATCAGCTTGCCGTCGCAGTAGAAGGCACTGAGCTTGATCCTGGCGCCATGCTGGGTGATGAGCCGATCATCATAAGGGTCAAGGGCGGTGAAGCTGATTCTGGGCGAGTCTACAATCTCTTGAATGATGTAGGATACCCTGCTGCTTAGCAGTCGCTGGATTAGATCACGGACCTCTCGCCCGCTCATCTCAGGGAGTACCAGCAGAGACTGAGCGCCTGAGGCTGTGGTTGAGGTGCCGCTTTCCTTAATGACGAATTGCCGCTCATCGGCTGGGATATCTCCAAGCTTAAGAATCGGCACCCTCTCCCCGCCGGGGAGCTCAACTTTTTGCTCCCTTGAAATTGAAAAGGTCCTGGGGATAAGGTCGCGCAGCATCTGCTCATACTCTTCTCCAAGCTCCCGACGCCAGCAATCCCGCATATCTTCCTCCCAAAAGAGAGCCATCCAGTCCTTTTCATCCAGAAATTGTTTGCAGGTATTCACATCGACCAGGGCTCCAGCCAGGTAGGCATCGAAAATGGCGGCCAGACCTGCGTGCTGTAGCTCGGCTATTTCATAGATATCGATAAATCGATCAATAAGATGAATGGGCAGGCCTTGGGGCGCGCTCTGCTGCCGACAAAGGAGCAATCTCTGGCCGTCAAACCGAAGATAGGGCAGGTTCTCACTGCCCAGGACCACTACCGAAAGGTCCTGCCGGCGAAGCATAGAGGCAAAGGCTTTAGCATCATCGGGAAGATCCTGAAAAAAGGGGTGAGGGGCGGTAACTAGGGCCAGGTTTTTGCCTGGCCAGTGCGTTTTGATAAACTCAGTGTAGGATTTGACCAGGCCAGCACGGCGGTTGTGGGCTAGCCCGTACTCTTCGGCCATAATAGCCGTATCAGCCCTTGATCCGACGGTAATTTCAAGCTCAACGAATTTTGGCTGCCACCTGCGGTCAAGGATCACATCGGGCCGGGGCATTATGGGGATAGCCTCTCTTTGGGCCAGGTTGAGCAGCCGGTAGTGAGGAGAAAATTTTTTCTCAAGGCGTTTTTGAATCCACGAATGGCGATAGAAGAGCTTATTAGCCGCCTGGAAAAAGCGCTTTAAGGCTCCCCCGGCCAAAGAAAGCCTGCTGATTGTCTCATCCGGCAGCTCAAAGGCATCCTCGGCTATCCACCAGCTCAGGAGCTCGCCCGGATTATAACGGCCCAGCTTTTCATCAAGCCCCTGCTTTATCTTAAGTAGCCGATCACGTAGGGGAGAGGGCTCAGTTGAAATCGTGGTTTTTACCTCTGACGATTCGGCCACAATCTTCATATTTCCTCCTCCTGACAGGCACTTTTGTGCCTGTCATCAGGATGAGCTCTGCTTTCCTCCAACACCCGATAACTGCTTCTTTGACTATGGATAAGGAGTGGAATAGCCACCAGGCCAACGAAAGTGAAGAGCACCAGGGCAAGGTCTGGAATTGGAAGCCCAAATAGCCCCTTGGGCACCTGCGGCATAGTCGATACCCCACCGGAGAAAGCCTCTATAAGGTCGGGTGTTGCCTGACGCAGCTCCTCACTGTGCCTGCCGAGCAGTAGGGCAAAGGCTCCGATGCCTGCTGAGTTGGCAAGTTCCTTTGCCTGATTGATAATTGATCCGGCTGTAGCTCGGCATGAGGAGGGAATCAAGGATTGAAGCCGGGCATCAGCAATCGGATCCCACAGGTCATCAATAATATTGAATACCAGGCAGATAACAACTGCTAGCCAAAGCCCTGGCCGAGTGAAAAAAAGCGATACCACCGCGGCTGAGATCAGGCTAAAGAGTATCAGGCTAGCGGTTGCCCCAAGCCATTGGGAAATAGCTACTGCCAAGAGCGGGACAACCATACCGGTAAGATCGCTGATAATGTCAAGGGGAGCCAGCCCCCGAGCATCAAGCCCCTTGGTTAGGAGCGAAATTTCAAAGGCCTCACTGGTTATCGAGCCAGCAAATGAAGATACAACTAAAGCTAGAAAGAAAGAAAAAAGAGGCTGGAAGTGAAAAATGGCGGAAAACCCCTGCCTGGCCTGATCAAAAAAAGGAACGCAGCAGTCAGGCTCATCGATCTTGGGTCGAGTAGCGGCCTGATCTTCCTCATCGGCCGGGGGTTGGTGTTCAGGTATGGTCAGGGAAATGCCGACTGAGGTTAGCTGGCCAAAAGCGGCCAGATACCATAAAAGGTTCAGTATATGCTGATCTACCCTGCTGAGCAAAAGCAGCAGCAGGGAAAGACCTCCAGCCAAAGCTCCCCCCAGAGAGCCGAAAGAGCGTATTCTGGCAAAGTAGCGCTCGACCATATCCTCCCTGCCGGCGCTAGCCAGATTATCCACTACCCAAGCCTCTTCGGCGCCAGAGACCAGAGTCTGCCCGATCCCCTCCAGAAAAAAGCAGACACAGACCGCATACAACTGAAGCAGCCCGCGAAATGAGACAGCCAGAGGAATGGCCAGCCAAGAGAGGCCACTCAAAAAGTCGCCGCTGATCACCGAAAGCTTTCTCCCCCAGCGGTCAGCCACCATGCCGGTCGGCACCTCCATAAGCCAGACAGCTATCGTCTCCACCAGAGTCGGAATAACTGCCCACTCTGGCCGCTCCATAACCAGATACAGATAGATGAACTGGAAGGGAAAAATGACATTCATCGCTTCGCTCAGGCTGCTGGCTAGGTAAAAGCGGCCAAGCAAGCTCCGCTCCTCTTGTCCTGGCCAGAAAAATTGGCTATTGGCCACAATGCTTCCTCCTTGTTGAGAAATTAAGCCGCCTAAGCCCATCCTCCTCAAGGAGGCGGGGATCATGACAGACGGGCAGGATGAGCCGTGAGGGATATCTTGAGCTGTGCAGGATACTTACCCTGACCTGACGACATCTAGTCTCATCAGCCAAATCGCCCCCTGTGCAGGGATTGATATCAAATCGCAAGAAAGCAGCCGAGGAAACCTCAAGCCTTAGAGCATGGCCGACGGTTAAAATGTGTCCAATATGCCATAAATCAATGATATATTCGGCTATCTCAGAGGGTGAGACTAGCTGCGGCCTATCCCATCCCTTCCTAAAGCGGGCCCTGATAATGCCATCGGTCAGGTAGATTGCTCTGCCGTCGGGATAGACATCGAGAAGCTTGGCATAGAGGTCAAAATCAGGAGCATCGGCCCGAGCATAAAGAATGAGGGACAGATCGCCGATCAGGGCCAGAGGCTCTTTCTGCGGTTCAGTATCGAACAGGAGCATATCGGTGCGCACTGCCTCGATCTGAGCATTATCAAAAGGAATTCGCTCGCCATCCACATCAGGATGAGCAAAGGGGGTGGGATCGTTAGGATCAAAGAGATAGCTAGATTCCAAGGGCCCGGTGGCTGAAATCGATCTTTGAAGACGGCCAAAGCGCCGCCCAGCCACCGCGCCAGCAGCCAGATAATAGTTAACTGGCTGGGTGTCTGGAGGAGGCCAATCCTCAAAGTCCAGCCAGCGGTGTTGGCCAGTTAGATAGATAGTTACTCTCGAGCGGGTCGATGGCCCAGGCTCAATACCCATAAGGTGCTGATCGAACCAGGCTAGCTCATCATTGAGAGCGTTTCGAAGGGCCGCCCGCTGAATCATGGCCGCCTCCTCTGCGGGTAAATCATAACAGTCGGGAGCTAAAAGATCATGGTCCCAGGCTCCGATCAGAAGCCTTTGCGCTTCTCTGGCCTCGGCTGTGGCTGCCTGCTGACGCATCCCTTTGAAGAAAACTGTTGAGCCACGGCCATTGCCATCCCACCAGCCCGAAATGTGCAGGGTGGCAACCGAGGTGCGATTCAAACGATGCCCAACCGAGCGGGCTTTCCAAAAATCATCAAGCTGCCAGTGGCTGATCCACTCCCGAAAGGTTTCCTGCCGGATGCCAAAGCGAAGGTCAAGGTCCCGAAAGGGACGGGCAGAAAGAGCCTGATCAAAAAGAAGGTCAAATTCATTCTCTCCTTGCTCATCTTCCAGACTACTGTTGGCTTTTGCCTCAATGGGGAGGCTGCCTTCGGTCTCATCCTCCAAGAGGCTTAGCCTGCTTTCGCCACTGTCTTCCTCTTCTTCAATTCCATTAGAGGTTCGTCCGCTCATGCTCATAAGCCAAAAAAAATCGTTCAGGTCATAAGCTCCACCCTGAAAAGGGACATTTTCAAATGGATCTGCCGGGGCCACCCCAACCACCATAGCCTTGAGCTCGGCAGGCGCATCAATAGCCGCCAACAGTTGATTGTAGCCACAGTAGGAATGGCCTCGGGTCCCAATCTGGCCATTGCAAAGCTCATGCTTGGCCATCCATCGGATAGCAGCCTGGCCATCAATCTGGTCATAGGTCAGCGGAGACCAGAGGCCAGAGGAGCGGTACCGGCCACGGCTGTCGACAGCCAGGAAGAGATAGCCTCTGGCTGCATAAATTTCACCGATTCTGCGCAGAGTTTGAGCGCAGTAAGGAGTGATTTCGATTACTGCTGGAAAGGGTGGGGTACCTGAAGGAAGATAAAGATCTGCCACCAGTTCAATTCCGTCAGGGGTAGTGATGACCTGATTGGTCCTGACCCTCTCAGATGAAGGAGGAACGAGGAGCAGGTGGCTGCCGATTGGTTTAATCATATTTTATACTTATTTTCCCCATACATAAGATATTATTTATGTATGTTTTCAATCGGCAGATTTTATAAATAGCGCCAATTATAAATAAAAATTCAGTAATTCATCATGAGAAAGGTCACATAAGTAATTCTCTCCATTTCTTAATTTCTTCAAAAATCAATACATTAAGCCCATCTTGACAGGGTGCTCCTCGACCTTTTTAGCAGCTACTCTTTCTCTTTCCCCAGCTCTTTGATCAATCTAGCAAGAAGCTGCGGAAGGGAGGCAAGCTCATCTTGTGAATACTCACTCATAAGGCAGATTTGTATCCAATTTCGCTCAAGGAGGTAATCACTTCCATAGCTCAAAAGATACCCCTCCTCCTCAAGTCTTTGCCCCATCAGCTCTGAGTCAATATGCCCTGGCAGGGCAATGGAGATTATAGCCGGAGCAGACTCCTCATCCGCAGCCACAATCTTAAGACCACAGGCCCGAAGCTCATTTCGCAGCCACCCGCCGAGCTCTCTTATCCTGCAAAGGCGCTCCTTGGGCTCAAGGCGCTTTACGGCCGCTTCAAGTGCGGCCAAGAGATTCGATGAGCTAGTGAAAGGAAGGCCATTTTTTAGGGCATAGTAGCCAAGATCGAGATAGCGGGGAAGTTTTGATGGGGCTGGGGGCTCCTTCTGGTTGCTGAAAACGATAGAAAGACCTGGCAAGGCCCCTAGTCCCTTGCCGCTTACGCCTGAAGCTAGGTAAATATTTCGCAAATCTACCTCTACTGTGCCGATCGAGCTGATGCAGTCTGCACAAACCAGGAGGTTGTGCCGCTGGCCGAGGCTGCTTATCCGGGCAAGGTCATTCAAGACGCCGGTTGAGGTTTCGCAGTGAACGCACCAAAGCCAGGTGATTTGGCTCTCCTTCTGCAAAAGTTCCTCAAGCAGCTCATAGTCTAGTGGGCTACCCCACTCAGCCCGCAGCACACTAAACCGCAACCCAAAGCGAATAGCGTGATCTACCAGCCGCTCGCCGAATTCTCCATTGCTCAGGATAACTCCTGAGCCAGGTTGCAGGGAAAGCTGAGCCCCGATAACATCATTGGCCAAGGTGCCGCTTCCCAAAAAAATCTCAGCCCGCTCTGCTTTGACTAACTCGCATAGCCTCTGCTTTGTCTCCGCTAGCTGTTTGGCAAAGCGCCGGGAGCGGTGGGATATAGGAGTGCGGCAGAAGGCTTTTTGTACCTCAGGATGAATATCGACCGGGCCAGGCAGGAGATTAACAGCTCCTTTGGCTGCCTGAGAGCGAGCTGTCTGGCCTTGGGTCGGGGTGGCAGTTTGAGCTGATTGGCTGGTTTGGCCCAAGTCTAGGGTTTTAGTTTTAGGTAAGCGAATATAAGGGGAAGAGGTTAAAATCCAGGGAATTTTTCTGCGAAAATCCTCTAGGGTTAGGCTCATGGGCTGATAGAGAGCCTGGGCAGATCCAACCAGAGGGCCAAAGGGAACAAAGCCAAGATGTCGGTAGAGTTTAAGCTGTCTGACCGTACCTGAGATAATTGCCAGATCATAGCCGCGGGCTAGGCAATATTCGACCACCTTCTCAAGCAGGCCGCGAAAAACCATCCCTTTACGGTAGTTTGGCTTGATAGCCAGCAGCCGGATTTCGCAAACCGAACGCCCCTTAGGCAGATAGTCATCCAGGTTTGGCAGTTTGGCATCGAGTGAAAATGGTCGCTCCCCGCGAACAGCGATCATACCGATCAGTTGCTGATCACAGAGGCATATTATATAGGTATTTTGCTCATGAAATTTGTCTACAAGCCGCAGATCAGGGTTAGGCTGATGTTGTGGAATCTCCTCAACAAAGGTATGGTAATTCAATTGATAAATCTGGTCAAACTCTTGTTGTTCAGTAGCTATCTTAAACGTGAGTGGAAGCACAGCATCCTCCTCCTCGCCTATAGTTTAGGAAAAATTTCCTTATTATCATGCTAATTTGAATCCTGTAATCTGAGATGATCTGATAATTTAATTTTTGAAAATATTACTCCTTAGGTAGAGAATACTATTCTACCGATTATTTTCAAAAAAGGGAATGGGTTTTTTGAAGAAATCGGAAAATTACCAAGCAGATTTGATTAGATCCATCAAAACCAGGCTCGAAAGCTTCTGATTATGCAAAATCGCTTGATGAAAATACTTTTTGGCTATATAATGAACTCAAAGCCTTTAAGTTCCCTTTGGATAATCAGGAGTTAGACAGAAGGTGGTCTTTTTGATCTCACATCTGTGCTAAACCCCTAAGGAGCACCCACAAATAATATGGTTTATGGCCATCAAGCGACTGAATTTAAGCCTAAATGAGAAGGTATGCAGATCTCTCTATGAAGTTTTACGGGATGAGTTAGATCGAGAGCTGATCGAATATTCGCTCATTGACTCATTCAGGAATTATCAAAGCCAAAGCCAGCCCTATCCCTTTGTTGATTTAAGAGAATTAAAGCCTGGAGGCCGAATTCCCGAATGTGAACACAAGTATCAGAATACCCTGTTGGTTTTATTCTATGAAGGCACATTGCCCAATGAGTATAAAAAGTATATCCGATTCTTCGATTCTAACCAGTTAACCAGGGAGAATCTCTCCTCTCATTTAGTAGATCTTAAAATTTATGATGAATTTTATCCCAATATAAAATATTTTGAAAGTTATCAGTTCAGCCACCTTCTCCGTTCCCTGCTGCCGGTTGACTACGCTATCTTGATCCAGAAAGATTCAGCCTCAGGGGCGAAAAATCGATACCTGCTTTCTCATTTTCATGTTAAAATTGACTGGCCGATAGCCACTGCGGCCGAAGATCTGGGCAGGGAGCTTAGCTATCTCAGAGGCTCTCTCTATGAGAGAGGAGAAGAATATGCTGAATACATGCAGCAGAAATTTTTTGAATGTTATGGGTTTCACCATTCTGTAGGAGGCCGCAGAGCTGCGGCTGCGGTTGCAGCTCAATTCAGTCGAAGGCTAGATTTTCTGTCAACCATATATGTGGCTTCATGCAGCAGCCGCTCACTGATCAAGATAGCTGAAGGTAAGGTTTTTCGTTACCTGCTGATCAGATTGAGCCCTGAACAAGTAGCTCAAGTAGCCAAAGTAAATCGCATGGAGCCTGAGGCTATTCAGAATGGATTCTTTATTCACCAGGAGAGGGACTATGGAGTGGTGATTTTTCTTGTAATCTATGAGCGCACCATCCATGCCAAGCCTCTAGAAAATAATCAGGTTAGGATATTGAATCCCAACGACCACTGGTTAACCATCTCTTATCAACTGCTGATTCCAAAGCCCTCGGTCGTAGATCTTCGTCCCTTGAGCTTTTCGGCAGTTTGTCCAAAATAGTGGTTTAGGGATAATGAATTTGCTGTTTTTAGAGTGTGTGCAGGGAGAATAGTATGGAATTTAGTATATCTAGGGATGAATTTTTACGAGGCGTCAATATTGTTGACAATGTAGCTGTTATTAGGGGTTCTATGCCCATTCTCTCCCATATTTTGATTCAGACGCAGGGTGATAAACAGATTTACCTGTATGGAACGGATCTAGAGCTAGGGATTAAGGGAGGAGCAGAGGCGCAGGTTGAAAGTGAGGGAAGTATCTGTCTGTCGGCCAAAATGATGGCCGATATACTTCGGGAGCTGCCGGAAGGCTCCCTTGTGCATATGTGCCTTGAGGAAAACAGCCAGGTTAAAATTTCCTGCGGGAAAAAGTGCTGTCACCTAGCTGGCCTGCCGGCAGAGGAGTTTCCTCCTTTTCCGACTTATGAATATGAAAATTTGATCCCTATTCCGCGCAAGTCCTTGCGGGATATGATTACGAAAATTAATATTACCGTACCTCTACTAGAGCAAAAGCATCTGGGCGCGCCCAATGGAGCCCTGCTGGAGATTGATCAGCAGACTATGGAGATGATGGGGACAGACGGACATCGGCTTTCGTATATTAAAAAGCCACTAGAGCTTGAGCTTAGCCAAAAAATCAAGGTGATTTTGCCGAAAAAATCATTGGTCGAGCTAAAGCGCATCCTCGATGAGGCACCAAACAGCAATGATCCTGTTCTGGTTGGTTTTTTCGAAAACCAGGTAGTGTTTAAAATTGGTCAGATCGAACTCTTCTCCCGCCTGCTCGAGACCTACTTTCCCAATATCCGGCCAAGAATTGCCAAGGTAAATGACAAGATTGTTCAGATCAGGCGCCAAGAATTTCGACAAGCGGTCAAGATGGTTTCAATCTTTACCGAGGATAGGGAAAAATATATTCGACTGAATCTCAATAAAGACACTCTCACCATCAACTCTCAGAGCTTTGGGGTAGGGGATGCTGAAGACCAGGTGGCCGTCGTCTATGATGGGGAGCCACTGGAAATTGGGTTTAACGCTGGTTTTATTCTGGACGCCTTAAATATTTTAGATGAAGAGCAGATAATTATGGAAATGAGCGACCAAAATTCTCCCGGAGTCATCCGCTCACCTGACAGCCGTGATTACCTATATCTTATGATGCCTATCAAGCTGTACGAAACGGACGAATTTTAAGTGTTTATGATGAGCTGCCACATGGAGACACGGGGACACGGAGACACGGAGAAACGGAGAGTGGGAGATGCGGGGATGAGGGAGAGAAAAAAAGCGCGAATATTGTTGACTAACGATGATGGAATCCTGGCCGAGGGTTTGTATGCCCTATATCAGGGGCTGCGGGATGTGGCTGAGCTGATAGTTGTGGCTCCACGTGGGGAGCGAAGCGCCTGCAGCCACTCTATTACCCTGTCTGATCCCTTGAAAATCGAGACCATCAACCGCGATGGTCAGTTTTATGGATATGGGATAAGCGGAACTCCGGTTGACTGTGTAAAACTGGCTGTTAGCGCCATTCTTGAGTCTGGGCCGGATATGGTCATTTCGGGAATAAACTGGGGATTGAACACTGGGGTGCATATCCTGTATTCTGGTACGGTTTCCGCGGCTGCTGAGGCCGCGATGCTCGGCATCCCAGCAATGGCGGTTTCACTGGCTCCGGTTGATCCGGCACATTTTACCCCTTGTGCCCAATTTGTTCGCAAGCTGGCCCTGACTGTTCTTGAGCAGGGATTGCCGTCTGGCACGCTTTTAAATATTAATGTGCCCTCATTTAAAGGGGATCAAGTGCCTGAGGTAGCCATTACCAAGCAAGCCCGCTGCTCCCTGAGGGATTGTTTCCACAGGAGAACCGATCCGAGGAATAATGTCTACTACTGGCTGGCTAATGAAGAGATGATTCCAGAGGAAGAAGAGGGGGGGGATGTTGAGACTGTTCTCCAGGGGAAGATTTCCATAACGCCGATTCGCCTTGATTTAACGGATCATCAATTTATGGATGAGCTCAGAGCCTGGCCTATTTTAGACCTCGGCAAAAAGTAAAACTGCCTACTGCCTATGGGAAAATATCTTGACACCTTAACAATCTTTTAGCAAAGAATAATTGATTGCTGGTTATGTAAAAGAATAACTGATCGCTGGTTATATAATATTAAAACTTTAAATCTATATGGTGAAATGGGAAATGGATGGGTTAACAGACGACAAGGCGACTGATTTAGCCGCAGAGTTGCAGGAGTCGGAAAAAACAAAAGCAAAATTAATCGAGCGAAGCAAGTTTCAGTACCGTGAAAATAAAAGATTTAAGAAGACGATCGAAAAGCTTGTCCTGGAAAAGAATGATCTTAAAAGAGAGTTGAATCGGGTTATCCAGGAAAATCAGAAACTCAAAAAGAGGATGAAATCGATTCAGGAAAAACTTGATAAGATGCAGCAACTGGATAAGGAAAACAAAGAATTGAAAGAAGAGTTGGCCAGGGAGAGGGAGAAGCTGAAGGAAATAGCCACTCTCAAAGCGGAGAAAAACCAGTTGCTTGCCAAGTGTGAAGAATCGAAAAAGCAGATCTCCTATATCATGGAGATGATCCTGGCTGAACGCTACGAGCTGATTAGCCGCCTAAAGGGGCTGATTCGTGATATTCCCGTTGATTATAAAGAGATTGAAAAAAAGATGAAGCTGAACAATAAGGTCAAGCATAGAACCGGGAAAAATTCGCAGGTGGCTCTATTTGTGGACGTTCAGAACATGTTTTATTCGGCCAAGAATCTGTATAATGGTCGGCTAGATTATGAAAAATTCCTGGAAATCACTGTCGGTGACCGCACCCTGGTCCAAGCAACCGCCTATATTGTCCAGACACCGGATATTGATCAGACTAAATTTATCTCTCTCCTCAGGAGCATTGGCTATGTAGTTCGGACAATGGATTTAAAGACCGGCACTGGGGGGTTTGCCAAGGGAAACTGGGATGTGGGCATGACTATTGACATCCTGAACATGATTGACAAGATCGATACCCTGATCTTGGCAACTGGAGATGGGGATTTCGTGCCCATTGTCAAACTCTTTCAAAAGAGAGGAATTCGGGTGGAAATCGTCTCATTTGCCTATAATACAGCCATTGATCTTAAGGAAATTGCGGATCGGTTTTATCCGATAACCGAAGAGCTGCTGATTCAGGATCCATCGAATAGCTACTCAAAGAATCTGCCTGAAAGATCATGAACAAAACTTAGGAGATTATCTCACCATGCACTCCTCTGTACTGGCAGTAGATATTGGCTTGGCTGAAATCAGAATTATCCAGGTCAACAAGAGGGCCAATTCCATAGAGCTGGTTAACTGTTTTCGACATCAGCTCTCGGGTGGAGAAGATGATATATCTTCTGCTATCAAACAAATTATAACCGAAAACAAAATCAGGGCAGATGTGGTCATTGCCGGGATCTCAAGCCAAAGGGCTATTTTTCGAGATCTCAGTCTGCCGTTTCAGGATTTAGCCAAAATTGCCAAGGTGGTCAAGTATGAGGTGGAACCATCCCTGCCATATCCGGCAGAGGAGGCGGTGTTTGCTTTTCAGGTACATCAGGGCAAGAGCAATGGATCCTCTGACCTTTTTATTGCCTCGGTCAGCAAAGAAGTGGTTGCCTCCTGCTGTCGGTCGTTGAATGAGGCCGGAGTCGATCCCCACTACATCCTGCTAGATTGCATAGCCCTATACAATCTGGCGGTGCAAAGCTTCCCATCTTGTCAGGACGTTATCGCCCTGATCGATATCAATGAAGAAAGAATACTGCTGACTATTGTGCAGGGAGATCAGCTTCTCTTTGTCCGCAATATCTCTCATCCAAATAGGCGGCTGTGGCCGGAGGAATCGGACCAGAAAGAGGAATCGGATCAGAAAGAGACTGGCGGTGCCGAATATGAAGCTGAGGCCGGATATGTAGAGAGCATCGCTCAAGGAGATAAGGGGGAGCAGACGATGACTTCTGATGAGGCTCAGCCAGAGAATGGAGCCGACAATCTCCCTGCCCAGTCTGCTGAGACTTCGGGATTTTCCAAACAGGTTCTGGATCAGATTCTGGACCAGATTGATCTTACCTTATATGCCTTCTCCTCTCAGCATGGTGTGGATGATTCGATTTCCCGTATTCTCCTGACCGGATCGATAGCCACTGTGGAAGGAATAAGTGAATATTTTACTGACAGACTCCAGATTGAAACCTCGATCTTTGATCCTCTGCTGGGGATGACAGGAGAAGAGAATCCCTCTTTTCAGAATCAGGGCCTTTTGTGGGCCGTTCCCCTGGGGCTGGCCCTTGGAGTTAGGAAGGACAGAAGGAGTCGGTTCAATCTCAGACAGGAAGAGCTAGCCTTTCAGAAGAAATATAGCCAGTATAAGGAAATGGCTATCGTTCTGGCAGGATTGTTGATTTTGGCTATTTCTTTGCTGACGCTAAATATTTACTATCGGACCACGGTTCAGCAGGCAAAGCTCAATCAGATTAATCAGGAAATTAGGCAGGTTTACCAGCAGATGTTTCCTTCAGCCAAGAGCTCAGCAGGGGATGAGCTTGCGCAGGCCAAGAAGGCCATTGAGGTTGAAAGAGAAAAGTATAAGATATATAAGGCCTTCACCCATAAGTCATTAACCCATCTTGAAATTCTTCGGGATTTGAGCATTTATATACCTGAGGAAATCAAGGTTGAATTATTTGACTTATCAATTGATAAAAATCAGGTCAAGATTAAAGGTGTTGCTGACTCCTTTGAGGCGGTGGATCGGCTAAAAAGCAGCCTCCAGAAAACCAGGCAGTACGCTCAATCGGTGGTCGAGAGTGCCAAAGTCAAGGGAGCTGATAACAAGGTAGATTTTCGGCTTAGCATAACGATATCCGATTCTTGAGATTTCCACCCAAAAAGACCTATAACTAACTAAAAGGGAGAAGGGAGAGCAATGATCAATCCACAAATATTTCGGGAATATGATATCCGGGGTGTAGTTCATCAAGACCTGACCGAGGAGATCGTTACTACGCTGGGAAAGGCATATGGTAGTTACCTGAGGCAGCAAGGGAAGCGGATCCTCACTGTGGGCAGGGATAATCGTCTAAGCTCTGGCGGCTTTCGCAACGCCCTGGTGGAAGGGCTTCTATCGACCGGCTGTAGCGTAATCGACCTTGGAATCTGTCCGACACCAGCCTTTTATTATTCTCTGCATCATCTTAATCCTGATGCCGGAATGATGATTACAGCCAGTCATAATCCTCCTGAATTTAACGGCTTTAAGCTTTGCGACGGAAAAGAGAGTCTCTATGGAGAGCAGATTCAGAATATCCGAAAGATTGCCGAGCGGGGAGAATTCGTGCAGGGGAGGGGAGGGACGGTAAGCACTTACCAAATTATCGAGCCTTATATAGCCATGATCCAGCAGAGGATTAAACTCAAAAAGAAGCTGAAGATCATCGTGGATGCAGGCAATGGGACAGCCAGTCCGATTGTGCCTGCTCTGCTTGAGAGTCTCGGCTGTGAGGTAGAGCCGCTCTTTTGCGAAATGGATGGCAATTTCCCTAACCACTTCCCCGACCCTACAGTGCCCGAAAACCTAACTACCTTGATTCAAAGGGTTAAGGAAAGCGGAGCTGATTTTGGGGTAGCCTATGACGGAGATGCAGACCGGATCGGAGTGGTGGATGATCGAGGAAGCATAATCTGGGGAGATCAGCTCATGGTTATCTTCAGTCGGGATATCCTGAGTCGTCATCCAGGAGCCAAGATCATCTTTGAAGTGAAATGCTCGCAAAATCTTGAGCAGGACATTGCCAAACATGGCGGGAAGCCGATCATGTGGAAGACCGGACACTCCCTAATCAAAAAGAAAATGAAAGAAGAAAATGCCCTGTTGGCCGGAGAGATGAGCGGTCATATCTTCTTTGCCGATGAGTACTTCGGCTATGATGACGCCATTTACGCCTCGTGTCGGCTGGCCAGAGTTGTGTCCGAATCCTCACGTAAGATTTCAGATTTGATTTCCGATTTACCCAAAACCTTTACCACTCCAGAGATCAGGGTTGAGTGCGCGGATGAGAAGAAGTTTCATATCATCGAGGTCTTGAAAGACTACTTCAAGCGCCGCTATAAGCTTGTGGATATTGACGGCATCCGTATCCTGTTCGATCATGGATGGGCTCTTATTCGGGCCTCAAACACTCAGCCAGCACTGGTTCTGCGGTTTGAATCAACCTCAAAAGAGGGGCTTGAGGAAATCAAGAGTCTGGTCATGGGAAGACTTAAACAGGAGACAGGAGTAGGGCGCTGAGCCCTTTTTGGAAGGAACCCTTATTGAATAAGGGTTCCTTCCAATCCATCCTCCTAAAATTTTAACAGCTATTGTTATCAAAGTCTTAGGAAAGAAATTGCAAGGGGAAAACCCTTACTCAATAAGGGCTTTCCCCTTGGCCGAAATCAGGGGAATAAGGGGGGGATGGGAAAATTCCCCTGATTTTCAAATCCTAAAACCCCCCTTTACTTAGCAGCTCTTGCAGGCTAAATTATTCCTAACCCCAGTAATGACAGGCTAGATAAACCCGCACCAGCCAATCCCATACTGCCTAGGCCGCCTATGGACATCCCGAGCAAACCGCTAGTCAGGGGGTCTAATCCATAAAGTCCGCCTCCTAATCCGCCCAATCCGTAAAGTCCGGCTCCGTAAAGTCCGGCACCGTAAAGCCCGCCTAGACCTAATCCAGCACCATATAGCCCGCCTAGACCTAACCCAGCACCATACAGCCCGCCTAAACCTAACCCGTACATTCCGGCACCATACAGCCCGCCTAGCCCTAATCCAGCGCCGTACAGCCCGCCATAGAGTCCACCATAGCCGTACATTCCGCCATAGAGTCCACCATAGACGCCTAACCCACCTCCATAACCAGCATATCCACCGCTCGTGTAGCTGGCACCATAAGGTGAGTAGCCGTACGAGCCATAGGGAGAATAGCCATAGGAACCATAGCTAGAGCCATAGGGTGAGTATCCATATCCCCCATAGCCGCTGCTGCCATAAGGTGAGTAGCCATAGGAGCCATAGCTGGCGCCATAGGGAGAATAGCCATAGGAACCATAGCTAGAGCCATAGGGTGAGTAGCCATAGGAGCCATAGCCGTAGCTGCTGCCATAAGGTGAGTAGCCGTAGGAACCATAGCTGGCGCCATAGGGGGAATAACCATAGGAGCCATAGCTAGAGCCATAGGGTGAGTAGCCATAGGAGCCATAGCCGTAGCTGCCGTAGAGAGATGAACCATATGTACCATAACTACTTGAGCTTGAGTCATAGCTGCTGTAGTATGGATAACTACTATAGCTTGAGTAGTCGTACTGGGCCCAGGAAAGGGTAATAAGAATCATGAAATTCAGGATAAAAACCAATGTCCAAAAACCTGGAAAAGCTAAATAGCAATATTTTCTCTTCATTATTTTTATGCTCCTTCAATTAAGCGAATAGCCTTTAGTTTCATTAACCGGAAATTCTCTCATCACCAGACACGTTATGTATTCATTCACCCCCCTTTGTTTTCCCTACCCTGCAAGGATCCGCTCATCTTATTCTTATGCATTTACTCTCATGTATTTATTCTTAAATCTATCCTAAACCCATCACCCTACCACAATGAGTCTGCTTGGATTGCGGCCTCTACCTGTTGGGAAGTCTCCATCAACACCCCCATCAACAGGGGAAATGAAGAGTTGGGACACCTTGCTTCAAATCGTCAAAGAGAGCATCCTGGGCCGATTTTCGGATAGGCTTTCAAGACTCCCCCCCAAGGCTTTGCTTTTCTGGTCTAATATTGGTCTAATATTCTTTCTAATAACTCGATCTAATAACTCGATATTTGTGGAAGAGAGCAAAAAGAATGCCATATGAGTCTTGGGAACAGTTCATGAAGAGCTTGTGCTCAAGGGCGCATCTTTCTTTTTGAAGGCATAGCCACAAAAGGAGGTGATAGAGCAAAATTTTTCTACTTCCCGCTTGACAGCTTGGGTTGAAAATTCTTCCCCGAGGCGAATCGGGAAAAATCATACAAAATATACCTTATAATCATAAACCCTATGCCGTTATCTTCCTTTTTTATGGAAGTTTTGCCCCCTCGACCCAGTGGATAGATTTTCCCTTGAGTAGGGAATTTTCTTTATACAAAAGGTGGCTCAAGCTAGGAGAAAAATTTTTTAGTTAGACCTGGTGAAATATTTGCATAAAACTCTAGGGTAGAGTGGAGAGGCCTTTTTAGGCAAGGATAGTCTGGCTATATAGTGTTACAAGCCTCTGGTGAGTTTTGACGCCACCAGAGATATTTTACTATAAAAGGAGGTGCATAAGGCCATTATTTTATCTTAGTATTTTAGGTTTTAGGGATAGGGATTGTTTTTAGGGACCAATGTGTGGATTAATTTCTTCTTTTTGAGGTAGAGATTATGAAGGAGTTCTTAAATCTTTGTAAAGTGAGTTTGGTTCTTATCTTTTCGGTAATGCTGGTTTCGGTTATAGGTGTCAGGCAGGCTGATAGCTACTATGGCGGGCTCTATGGCGGGCTCTATGGTCTATATGGTGGTGGACTTTATGGCGGCCTGTATGGCGGGCTATACGGCGGGCTCTATGGCGGCCTGTATGGCGGGCTTTATGGTGGGCTTTATGGCGGGCTCTATGGCGGACTTTATGGATTAATGAGCCCATTTGGATTGCAGAATATGTATTATCCAGTTCAAACTGGAACTGGCTTGACCTATCAGGTACCTTTCCTACAGATTGCTCCGCTTCTTGGAATAGCGGGATTGTATAACAGCCTGTTCCCCAACCTGTTTAATGCATCTAATTATGGAAGAGCCGCCCAGCAGGTTATCACTGCTCTGTACAACGCTTTGGTTGCCGATCCTCTTCTGGGACCGGTTCTTTTGGCTGACCCAGTTACTCTGAATATTCTGGCCTCTGATGCTACCCTGGCTGCGGTTGTGGCTAACGATCCGCTGTGGCTGACTAACCATGGCTGGCAGGTTTTGCCTCCGAACATCGTTCCTGCTCAGCCTCTGTTGCTTTCAAAGATGGCTGTCTCCTGCACTCAGTGTCATTCTAATCCGGCCACTGGCACTCTGTTGCCTGTTGTTCCGCTGCCGACTCAGCTAATATAACTTAGCATAAATAAGATCTAGGGAGGAATCCGCAAAAAGAGAAAAGGCGGATTCCTCCCTTGCCGTTTCAAAGCCTTTCTCACCCAGCCCTCTTATCCCCTTCCCACTTTCCTTTTCTCTTCCCTGAAAGTGGGCCAATCCCCTTAAAAAACCCTTAAAATTCAAGTAAAAAATAGAAATATGTACAGCCACTATTGCTGCCATAACACTAATTGGTCTTTTCGCTAATAAAGTGCGCAAGCTGCTGCGGCACAAGGTCCGCACTTACAATTGATAGCGTAAAATTGATCCGCTGCGCACTTGTGTTGCGCACTTAGCGAAATAACCACTAATATTTATTGTTGCCATGATAGGATAACAAGATTTTTGCCGAACGGTAAAATATCGAACTGAACAATAAGGAGACACTGGTATGGATGAACACGTCTATAAGAAGATCGAAATAACCGGCTCTTCCAAAACGAGCATTGAAGATGCTATCCAGCAGGCGGTCATGAGGGCTTCAAAAACCATTCGGAATATGAGATGGTTTGAACTTGTTGAAACAAGAGGCCACATTGAAAATAATCAAATTCAGCACTGGCAAGCTACCATTAAAATTGGCTTTACAATCGAAGACAAGGAGGACTAAGGGGAGGGATGAGGAGCAAACATGATTTTTGTTTGCTCCTCATCCGCGTAATGAAAACTTGCCAGGAGTCTATGGTTATGTATTACCACCACGGTTATGTATTACCACCACCAGGATAGAGGCGAAATAAACGGGGACAGAAATGGTGTTGGAAAGTTATACATCATTATCGGGGGGATGAATGGCGAAAAAAACGGAGAGGCAAGGATAGACAGCAGTGGTGAGATAAGCAGAGAAGAGGCCAAGGGAGAAACAAGGGGCGGCCCAAATGGTGTCAAAAAGCCGGAGACCGCAGCCGGTGCCGCGGCCGTAGTTGTCGGGGCGATCGTCGTAGGGGAGAGAATTGTTGGGGCGACAGCCGTGGCAGGAGCGGCAGCTATAGGAAGCACAGCGGTCGGGGAAACAACTGTAGGAACAATCACGGCTGGGACAGCAGAGGTCAGAGGCACAGTTGTCGGAATCAATACCGGCGAGGGGGCAGGAGCCGTTGGAATTATCGGAGTCAGAGGAGCAGGGGTCGTCGGAAGCACCGGAGTCGGAGGAATTACAACTGTTGGAACCACCGGTAGTGGAGCGACAACAGATGGCGCAGCCACTGGTGCCGGGGGCACATAGCCGACAGGGTATATAAAAATCGTAGCTGGAGGAATTATGCTGGTCAGCTTGGCCACTGAGCCAACTCCAGGAGCAGAAATACTGATATTGAGACTGGTTGAGGGAGGAACATAGATCGGAGCCAATTGAGCTTGAGCAGCTATTGGTGCCAGCAGGTAAAAGCCAGTCAGCAGGATGATGATATTAATCCGTTGAAGAGGTCTAATCAAGTTTGGTTTGATAATCATTTTTCACCTCGCTAATCACATGAACCCTTGAGCAATCACATGAACCCTTGAGCAGCTAATCGCATGAACCCTTAGAGCAACAGCAACCTTAAACAGTAACCTTAAAAGCGATTTGGACCTTTAGCTTTTGAATCTTCGATCACAGAATCTGTACTTTTTCTCTCCTCAACCCTGAAAGTGTAAAAAATAGTGTAAAATCCACATCTCACAACAAGCCACACAAAGAGTATGGGTTCCCTCAAAACTTTCGATCAACTTTCACCCCCTTCAAATTGAAAAGACTGATTCTAACGTCAACTATTTCTCAAAAAGCAAGCTTTGTGCCAAAAAGAAGAAGGATAGCTCAAAAGGCACTTGACCAGATGTTCCCCATGTTGAAAAAATAATGTTGAAAATATAAAGGGGAGGAGAGAAAATAAAGAGAGAAGAAAGTTACCGTGGGTTTCTTTCTTCTCTCTCTTCTTTCTTTTTTAAGATTA
>Ga0078972_1002966_pt1 | contig 53042 bp, 48 predicted proteins | sample YelNatPaOPGAMG01_FD_67568 | JGI IMG/M metagenome (GOLD analysis project Ga0078972, IMG submission 67568) | Hot spring thermophilic microbial communities from Obsidian Pool, Yellowstone National Park, USA - OP-RAMG-01 (SPADES assembly) (version 2) | ecosystem: Environmental > Aquatic > Thermal... | reverse complement strand
ATCGAGAGTAATAGAGAATATTTATGTCTTTTAAACCAACTAATGCGCTACAAATCTGGCTAGGATCAGAAATGACAGGGGTGTTATGTTTATTGTTTTTCACAGATCAAAAATACATGCACCCCTGTCACTTAGATGCGTAAAAACTCTATAAATAGACCAAACTGGAATTCGTAAATCCCGCTAAAAACCGAAGAGCCGATAAAGTACAAGCCCTGCTGGATGTCCTTTCCGCTTTTCGTTGACAGGTCTGCAAACACGATCATCGGGTTTGCCGCGCCCAGCGTCTTATCCATCAGGGCACTACCATCGAGGTCGAGGCCGCTCATCCGTTTTACGCGATTAACGATCGCCTTGAACGCCTCGAAGATAGCAACGTCGAGATGCGCTTCGACAAAGCGATCTGTTACCTGCCGTATATCTGTGTGGAGAGCGGCAAGCCGAGCGTCTCTTCTGAGGGGCGATACGGTTCCTGTCTCCATCCGGGCGTACTCTCCTATAACAAGCCGGCTCTCTCGGACGTACCACCCTTGTTGTGCAAGCAAGGACGTAATCCGCTTTCGGACATCGGCGGAAGGTGGGACGTGAAAATACCCTTCGAGCCACCCGCCAACAAACTTACGGAGAGCCCGCCTGGCGGCGGAACCACCTTCATGAAGTGACTCAAGAACGTTGAGGACGTACTGCCACTTGTCACCGGTAACGACATCCGGAACAGCTTCGGCTGGAATGCCTGACTCACGCAGGTAGCGAGGTAACTGCGCAGGGGTATACATGTCACCGATCGACCGGGCGATCTCCTCCATCGTCAGTCCTGTGATCATGCGGTTGTCGTCTTCGTCAGGATCGGGCAACTCAATCTGGATCACTCGACCCCGTGCTCGATCCCGTCCGGCAAGCGTGAGTTTGATGTCGTCGATCGTCTGCAACCAGTTGTACTGATTAGTCGTCGGACTGTACCGACCAAATATGAGAGAGCTACGGTCCGTCCACGTCAGATAGCCAGCATCGCAGGCGAGTGCAAGCTCTATAGCGAATGATGGCAGCTCTTCGTGGTACGAAAGTCCTTGCTGTCGAGCCAGCTCTTCGAGCAGAAGGAGCCCGTTGCCGATATAAGCACCCCGCTTCTCTATCTCGTCGATCGAGTGGAGTAGTTGAAGATCATCCCAGCGCATCGTCGTTACCGCGACACCGCGCCAGGAGATGCCGGGTTTGGCGCCGGAACGCCCATCTCTTGACGGAGCTGCAAAATACCAGCCCGCGGGTCCAGATACCCTGTGCTGTACGCCATCCGCTCGATGGCCTCGCATACGAGATCGGCGACTTCACGATCTGTCAGAGGAGAGGAAAGCTGTGCCGCGAAGCTCATTGATGGACCAATGTCCTTCGGCGGCGTGCCGAGCGGTGACAGGTCCACCCGCTCCAGCACGTTGTTAACTCGGTAGCCTTGTATAGCTGGGTTGCCGTACTGCGTCGCCGCGAGGAAGTGTACCTCGGCGCGGTTCGTCGTGGCGTCGGATGGGAACAGATTAGCCAGGGCTTCCGGAAGTGCGGCTGTCACGAGCACTAACCCATCTCGCAGGATCATCGCCGCCTCGGCTATACGGATCGCCTTTTGCAGTGAAAGGGCCACGTCAGCAGTGAAGACAATAAACTCATTGTCACCTAGCTCTTGAACGGGCAAGCGAACCGTGACGAGAGAGGAGACGCCTACCATCGCATCGCCGCCAATGCGGTAGGTACAGTGGCTACCTGACTGCTTGCCGTCGGGTGTCGGGACCCATTGGGCGAGGAAGGGTGCGCCCACCATCGTATCATGTGCTGCTTGCTCCTCGGTAGCCGATGCGGCGGGGTACTCCGCCATCTTCTGCAGCCGGTTCGTCAGCGCAGCGGTTTTCAGCACTCCGAGTAGCGCCTCACGACTCTCCGCTCGGACGAATCCGCACGTATTGGGAGATGCCGGGCCGACGGTGGCTACCGCTCTAAGTTGCAGGAGCGGCAACACATTCCATCCCAGTGGGGCAGTGGCATTTGCCGGACTGAAGAAGCACTTATGCATCGGCGTCGGACGGCCACGCCGTTGAGCAATCTGATCGAGCCGTTCGACCTTTTGGACAGCGTCCTTGAAGAACTCGTCGGCGCCCGTGGTATCGATGACGCATGCCTGACGCTCGGCGATCAAGCGCAGAGCGGGCTCGGAGGCGTTTCTATGGAAGGTGGACCAGAACGTCGGGTATCGCCGGGATGGAGACGACTCCAGTGCCTTGACGAGTGCTTTGTCATACTCTGCCGACCACCCCACGACCAACAATCCGTATTCGTCGAAGACGCGTGCCAACAGCGCTTGGGTTCCGTCCGGGTACTGAGCAAGCTCGTTGGTCGTGTTTAGCTGTATGCCGGAGAGGTAGTCCCCATGGAGCTTAATGACCGTCGTCGGAGCGTGGACTAACGGCGTCATTCCCTTGATTGCATCACTACTGGCGATAACCTGTGCTGCGACACCAGCCTGATCAAGTGCACGCTCGATCAGGCGATCGAAGTTCGTGGTGAGAATGACGCGGATCCTGCCGCTTGCTGCCAGGGTGGCCAACGCATGGTGCCCCGCAGTTGGCTGGATTTGTGTCCCATTGGGCAGCACCTCGAAGTATCTACGGAGTAGCGCCTGCCGGGCAGCATTAGTAGAAGCCAGTTGTTGAAGCAACGTGTCGTAGTGTGGCTCCGGACGCCCCTTAGTCTCCCACCAGTCTTCTGGTCGATCTTCGAACTCGGTCGGATCAGCACCCTCAGCACACGCGATCTTGCAAATTAGGTCCTGAACGACTTGCCATCCTGTTGGTACGCCAGCCGCACTCGACATCCCACTGCCGACCAGTACGGCATACACGCCTGGAGCAGCATGCAGTGCCGTTGCTAAGGCGACCCTGCCGTCGACTCCTTCTGTCGGCAGCTCGACGACCGGCGTCGTGCCGCTCATAGCGTCGTCGAGTCTCTGGCGCCGAATGCGACTACGATGTCGCTCCAGACAGCCGGTTGCAGCTTCTCGAACTCGACTTGGGGCACCTTTACGTACGACCACGTGACGCTCATGAGAAGCGTGTTATTCTCCCAAAAGATTGTCACTGTCCGGTTCTTGAAGGCGCCGTCGATGTTTTCCAGTGCGATGAGTTTCTGGAGCGAGATGATGTCCATGCCCTCGTAATGGAACTTATAGGCGTTGGCCGCACTTTTTTTCTTCGGAAGGCAGAGATGGGTGTGCTGCGAAAGGTCGATCGAGGTGATCTCCTCAGTGAGTATCGGAACGGTGACTTCCTGGTCCGCCTTGTCCTGATCGAGCTCGATGGTCGGGATGACGACCGATTCTTTGATATCGAAGGTGCCAAAGGTGATATCCTCGTCCTTTTCTAGTTGCTCGACTAACTTGAGGAAGACGGGGTTTCCAATCACGCCCGCCCGCTTCCCGTTGGTGTTGTAGTTTCCTTCCCGGATAAGCTCAGGCATGGTCCCTGCTTTCCGAAGAAAAGAACTTTCCGCTTCGTCCGGTCTCTTGATCCGGCGTACCCGGCTGCTGGAGGAGATGGATAACTTGGCCATCATCGAGTTGGATGCGAACTGTTAGCGGATCACGCTTGGGCACGTCAACCTTCTCGATCTTCCGACCAACGACTGTCTCGACCTCGAATCCAAGCTCCGCACTACGGAGGGCATCAAGTTGGATGAGGGCATAACGCAACTGCTTCCGTGCCGCCTCGGTGATTGACGTGACCTTCACGATGTCCTGACGATCGACGGTGCACTGGTAGGTCAGATCAACAACGCATTCGTCGATGAGTTGCTCCGGATACGCTGGCACTGGGAGGTATCCGATGACCCGTCCTGCGAGGAGGTTGCCGCGTCCGCCACGAAGGTCGCCCGGATCGACGAGAGGACTGACGACAAGCGCGCGGTCGAGCGTCGTGTCCGCAGTCGCCTCCTCTTCGGCCTGCTCTAGCGGAGTGCCGCCCTTCTCGAGCTCGCGAACTCGCTGATTCCATTCTTTGTCGAGTTGACAGTCATGGGTAATGACCATCGCGAGTCCGATTCCCGCCGCAAGGTTAAGCGGGTGACCCTTTCCCCATGCGTCTTCTATCTGAAGAAAGTGGGCATCGAGTGATTCCCATTGTGCAGGAGTGTGGTGATCGGCAGCGATGATTCGGGAGACGCCGCAGAGCAGGATGTCACCCTGACGTGGTTGGTCGTGCCATTCGTAGAACTTGTCTGGTTGCATCATTTGTAGCCCCTACGACTCCTGCGGACCGGCTCATCGGGCATGAGACGTTCCGCTTGATCGAGGTCCTGTTCATAATCTGACTCCGGATGCAAGACGGTTGCCCGTTCGAGCGGACGAAGCTCTCCCCGCAGGTAGGCATCCAGCGCGTTTTGATGTAGCGGGCGTTTAGTCGAGCGGTGGTGTGCCATCGTCACCGAGGGTGCAGTGCCTTGGAGGACTTTCCAATCATGGGAGCGGTGCAGGCGACCGGCGGCGATGTGGTCGAGAAGGTCCAGTCCGCCAGAGCGGCTCAACAACACCTCGGTCGCCCGTCCGGACTCGGTCGCGTCGATGTCGCGGACGACATCGGCAAGGAGCCGAAGGCGCTCCAACTTATCGGTGCCCGGCGTGGCTTCGCCCCTTACCCAGGCGCTCAAGGATCGGCGATCCACGCCGATAGCCCGAGCAATCTGTGCGCGGGTGAGGCGCGTCCGCCGGGCGATTTCGTCCCGTAGCTTCTGTACATCCTCCCGCACCGGGCGGGGCGAGCTGGAATACGTCAGGCCGGTATCCGTTGAGCTCAGGTAGGTCTGCCAGAATTGCTGGCCCCAGTTGACGGAATCACCCGTCATCGGCTTGGAACCGAGTAACAGATCGTCAAGGTCCTGTTCGACAGGCATCCCGAGCCGGGGTGTCGTCGAGGACCTCTGCTCGAAGAGCGTGTCGGCAAGCGGTAGGATCGACCACGGCCCTACGATATCGGGATCGTCATGTCGAGGAAGCGGACTCGCGTGCATCTGCGGACTCATCGCTCGCCTCCGAACTCGTCAAGGAACGCATCGGTTACGACCCAGCGAAAGAAGGTGTAGATGCTGTCACAGAAGTCGGCGATTTTCCCGCTGATTGCGGCAAGGTCAAAGTCCTCTGATTGCGATGTGTAGTGGTCAAGATCAAGTACCCAGGATGGTTCCCGTGCCGGTTCGATCCCGGGGTCATACGTGGCACCGGCCGGAAGACGGCCCCAGCGGCCGCGTAGCTGTGAGAATTCGTCGAGTTGAAACAACGTGTCAGATAGAGCATGTACGATCTCAGTATTACCGAGTTCAATCCCGCCCCCGGCGACACCCAGTATTTCCGGACGGATAAGTTTAGCGAGACGAGCCAGTTGCTCGCCTGTGATCCGGTCTACGTACCTAACACCAATGCGGTCGCAGAGGTTGGGGTGAAGCCAACCTTCCAGTGCATGGAGCACCACAGTCATTCGAGCCAGGAGGTCGCTTCTGGTCGTATATCGTTTCGCCGAAAGCGACACAAAGCTCGGTGTCAGTGTCACCTGCCAGGCATCGGGATCTTTTGTTTCGAAGCGCCAGACGGTCCCTGCATCCTGGGGCTGGACTCCGCTCTGTCCGATCATGACCCCGAGCTGTCGTTCCGGTCGGAGGATTGGGTAGTCTTTCCGGATCAGCTCCTGAAACGTCGCTACGAATTCTTTACCAGCCTCGATCTGCATCACATGCGGGAAGCGGACCTGAGCTATCACGTTCACCAGGGGAGAGTTGGACAGCGGCACTTCCGATACCGATGGTCCAAATGGAGTCATAGTCCTCATCACCTTCCCATTATACTTCTCAAAGTATCAAATGGGAACCTATGTTGATGAATATTAGGTTAAGATTTAATCTCCTTTCCCCAGAATGCTTTCCGGTACAACAGATAAAAATCTACAAATACAACCTGCCTAAAATTACTCTATGATCTGATGGTTAGCGTTAGGCCCAATGGTTTTCGGTATGGGTGAAATAGACTTGCTATTACATCTCATATGTGATTTAGTTGTATGTTTACTGGCAGATACCCACTATGTAATTAGGTATAGTTACACAGATCAGTTCGGAGCTATTTATTATTATGCATTGCACTTGGTAAACATAGTTTATGTGAGAAAAATAAATAAGGTGACAAAGGGCGACGCAGGTTTCAAGTAAAAACTCGGAAGTGGCGTGAACTCTCCTTACGAGGACAGAAGGATCGCATGAGTCCCGGAGGTAGATTTCCCCGTCTCATCTTCTTTTCGTTCGGAAATGATAGGAATATACGACATCTTCTCTGAGAAGGGGGTTATGTCGATTTGATCAGATTTCTGGTTTCTTCTGCCATTATCAGATCCTCTTGGGCAGCTACCACCAAAGCCGATATTGCAGAGCTCTCTGAAGATATGACGAAGGATCTTTGGCCGTTGTAGGAGCTGTTGGCATTATTGTCAATGCTCAGCCCCAAGAAATGTATTTTTTCCGCTACGTATTTTCTTACCAAAGATGATCCTTCGCCGACACCCCCGGTAAAGACGATAGAACCCAAGCCGCCTAACGAAACACTCAACGATGCTATGGCACTTGCTATTGCCGAGGTATAAATGCCCATGGCTTCTTGGGCAACTGTGTTTCCTTTGTCAAGTAGATCAAGTATATAGAGCATATTTCCTTCAGAACCGGGAACGAGTGCCGTGAGACCGCTTGTTCTGTCGAGTATTTCTTCTATTTTGTCGACATCATATCCATGTTTTAGTAAATAGATAATAATTCCCGGGTCTATACTACCGGATCTTGTGGCCATGACTAATCCTTCCAGCGGAGTATAACCCATCGTAGTATTTACAGATTGTCCGTTTAGAACAGCGGTTATGGACACACCTGCGCCGATATGGCAGACAATAAGTTTTTGATAAGCATTGTCGGGCAGAAGTTCTTTGACGACTTTAGAAGACCATGCACAACTTAGACCATGAAAGCCAAAACGTCTTATCCCATGTGCGGCTGCTAAATCTTTTGGTATCGCATAAGTAAATGCTTCAGGCGATAAAGTCGAATGAAAGCCGGTATCAAAACAAGCGGCGGTGGTTGCCGAAGGTAATATTTCAGACAAGAGATCCATCATTTTGAGAGCGACAGGATTATGCAAAGGGGCAAGTGCCGACAACTCTTCAAGCTCCGCTCTTGTTTGTTTGTCTACGATAATGGCTTGCCTATATTTAGTTCCCCCGTGGACGATGCGATGTGCAGTTAGGGTAATTTCACCTACTTTATTGAGAAAGTTATGTAAATTTGCTTCAAGCTCTTTTCTGTCGTCAATTCGGAAATTGGCTTTATCGCTTATGGTGTCATCATCTTCTACAACACTTAGTTTCAAGCTACTTGATCCGGCATTTATTACTAAAACTCTCACATTGATCATCCTCACTCTTGTCAAGACCAAATATAGCCCGGTCCTAATAATTGGATCAAGATATATATTTATTAGGATAATTACGAATTGCAACTAATGGTGCACATCGATATTTAAAGTGACTTAAGTCTGTAAATCCAATCCAGCGTTGCTTGTTAGGCTGAATATTGAAGTGATGACAGCGGTTATGTTTTATTAAAGATTCAGAGAGGCAGGAAACGATGCTTGCAAAAACAGATACCTCAAGTGATTTTGATTCTGTTGCGAAAGGAAAAAATCTGGCGCCTTCCGCTTATGAATTGGCACCAGCGGAAGGGCCGCTTAGCAAAGAAGAGCTTGAACTTCTGGACTCTTGGTGGCGAGCGGCAAATTATCTTTCTGTGGGTCAAATATTTCTTAGGGATAATCCGTTGTTGAAGCGTCACCTTAGATACGAAGACATCAAACCCAGGCTTCTCGGACATTGGGGGACCACTCCCGGACTCAATCTAGTTTATGCACATGCCAGCAGAATCATCAGAGAACGTAATTTGGACGGCGTATTTGTAGCCGGACCCGGTCACGGCGGTCCCGGCCCTAATGCATGTGCCTGGCTGGAAGGTACATACAGCGAACTGTATCCGAATATAACCCAAGATGAAAAGGGGATGAAAGCTTTCTTCAAACAATTCTCTTCTCCCGGCGGAGTCCCCAGTCATTGTGCACCCCAGACACCCGGTTCTTTTCATGAAGGCGGCGAACTCGGTTATTCGCTGCTACATGCCTATGGAGCAGTCTTTGATAACCCGTCTTTGGTGGCTTTTTGTGTCGTGGGAGACGGAGAGGCCGAGACCGGACCGCTGGCGACAAGCTGGCATGCCAATAAATTTATCAATCCCCAACGAGACGGAGCCGTGCTTCCTATTCTCCATTTGAACGGATACAAGATAGCCAATCCGACTATCTTAGCCAGAATCAGTGAAGAAGATCTGCTGAACCTGATGAGAGGCTATGGTTATAATCCGCATATTGTCACCATAGTACAAGGCGCCAATCCGGCTGTAGCACATCAACTGTTTGCCAAAGAGCTAACGGCGTGTTTAGATGAGATAGCGGCGATACAAAGAACGGGTTCATTCCCGGACGGGATGCCAAAATGGCCCATGATCATTCTGCGTTCGCCAAAAGGTTGGACGGGCCCGATCTTGGTTGGTGGCGAAAAAATTGAAGGAACCTTCCGTGCCCACCAGGTTCCTCTGACCGAAGCAGCCGGTGACGAATCCCAACTGCAAACTCTTGAAGCCTGGATGAAGTCATATAAGCCGGATGAACTTTTTGACGAGGACGGGAGACCGGTAAAGTCCGTTTTGGAATTTTCACCCAAAGGTGATCTGAGAATGAGCGCAAATCCAGTCGCTCTCGGCGGCAGGATAAAAAAGAATTTGGATTTGCCAGATTTTCGAGACTATGCGGTCAAAGTAGGTGAGCATGCACAGAGTCTGCATGAGGCAACCAGAGTCCTCGGAACATTTCTCAGGGACGTCATTAAGCAGAATCAGGATAATTTCCTTCTTTTTGGTCCCGATGAAGTGGCATCCAACAGGCTTTCTGCCGTTTTTGAAGTAACAGACAGAGCCTGGATGGCTGAACGCACTGCGGAAGACGATCACCTTTCATCGTCAGGACGGGTTGTGGAAGTATTATCGGAGCACATCAGCCAAGGCCTTCTTGAAGGTTACCTCCTTACGGGACGCCACGGGATGTTTACGTGTTACGAGGCGTTCATACATATTATCGATGCCATGTTTAATCAACATGCAAAATGGCTTGAAGAAGCCGCTAAAGTATCTTGGCGTACCCCCATTCCTTCATTGAATTATCTTTTAACATCGCATGTTTGGAGACAAGACCACAACGGTTTTTCTCACCAAGATCCCGGTTTCCTTGATGTAGTGACAAATAAGAAGCCAGAGATTACCAGGGTATATCTGCCTCCCGATACCAACTGTCTCTTGTCTGTGGCAGATCATTGCCTGCGAAGCAGGAATTATATAAATGTCATCGTTGCCGGCAAACAACCGGCACTTGATTATTTGGACATGGACGAAGCCGTTGCCCATTGCACCAGAGGAGTGGGGATTTGGGATTGGGCCTGCAACGGCAAAAGCGGGGAGTTGCCCGATGTGGTTTTGGCAAGTGCCGGGGAAGTACCCACTCTTGAAGCTTTGGCGGCCACAGCTATCCTAAGGGATGCATTGCCGGACCTCAAAGTACGCTTTGTCAATGTTGTTGACCTGATGAGACTCCTGCCTGAATCAGAACATCCCCACGGTCTCTCAGACCAGGAATTTGACGCTTTGTTTACAACAGACAGACCCGTTATCTTTGCCTTTCACGGGTATCCTTGGCTGATCCACAAGCTGACTTATCGCCGTCATAATCATGGCAATATACACGTCAGAGGTTATAAGGAAGAAGGTACGACTACAACTCCGTTCGATATGGTAATGCTCAATGACTTGGACAGATACAAGCTTGTGATGGACGTTATCGACAGAGTGGAATGGCTCGGTGCAAAAGCAGGGAGTCTTCGTCAGGAAATGGCCGACGCACGTTTGAGGGCAAGAGCCTATACCAGAGAACACGGAGATGACATGCCGGAAATAACCGACTTCAAGTGGGGTATCAAGTAATACTAAAAGTCTCCCGATTACAAGCCGCGCAGGTTATGTCGCCGCGAGAATAAAGAAAATAACGGAAAGAATTCCAAAGGTGATACCTGATTTGTAAAGCAGTTCAGCCGGTTTTTCATAGCGTCGTTCCAGTACCATATAGCAACTGATAAGCGGAATAACAATTATCTTGTACCCGGGGAGAACCATGCCGGCTGCCATCAGCGGCCAGCATCTCCCTATGCACGACAAACCATTTGTCAGACCGAATTTCATCGATGCGACTTCCGCGGCGCATCCCTTTGGCGGAAGAGGGATGCTTCGGTGACATTTTTTGATGAAGCGTTGTTTATACGGTGAGACTTGCCAAAATGCGGCGGCGACGAGGAAGGAAATGAAGATCTGGTAGTTGCCGAAAAAATTTTGCAATATCACGATGAAAAACATAAGCAACAAGTTATACAGAAACCAGCAGATGAAATACCCAAAAGCATATTCCGACATGGCACGCCGTCTCCGCCAATAAAGACTGTTGAGGCCGGTATGTCTGATACCGGGCAGCATCACCGGTCCTGCCATGAGAATAGTCATTATGCACAGATAAGGTATCTGTGCATAGGTTGCGGTGATCGGGCTCTCCATATGGCCGTTCATATGAGAGGCAAAAACAGAAAATATGAAATTGGTATTTGCTTTGTAAGAGAAAACGAAAAGTATCAGCGATAATGCTATCAGTATCTCAAACGGTATTATGAAACGCTTTCTTGCTGTGAGTCCGGCTTTACGAGAAAGCCGGGAGAATATTTTATGCACCGACTGATTATTCGCAACGTACGCTGATGCGGCCGATCTTGATGGGTGTGGTATCGATAGTATTGCCTTGAGCGGGTATTTCTTCACCCTCCGGAAAGTCATTTGGCTGACCCAAGTATTGTTTTTCAAATGTTATCTCAATACTTTCACCGTTTTGCCAGGTATGATCTTCTCCTTGTCTGTCTAAAAAGTCAGTTATATCAAAAGATAAACGGAGGCTGTGATCCGGATGACCTTCGCTGGCGTCTCTAAAGTTTCCGATGCCGAATAAAGAGACATTGCCTATATGGTATTCCAATTTGTCTTGCGGTTCCGTATTATTCGGCAAGTTGAGATAGACGGCATAGACATTGCCGGGGTTTCCTTCGGCATCCAAGTCTTCCAAGTCTAAAAATATTTTTTGGTTGAGCTGTCTTTGCCCCAGCAGATTGACGGTATGGTTGAGGGCCCTTTCGTCCATCTCTAAAGTGACATTAAGATTGTTTTCGCCGAGCAACAGAGGGTGACTTGTTGCTCCGAGTAACTCCGGCATGGTCGCCTCCATTATCATTGTATCTGCTCTGCTGAGACTCGGTGACGGCCAAGGATGAGGCCAGTCATGCCCGATACTTTCAGTCGGTGATGGTGATTTTGGTGATGACGATACGGCGGCTGAGATGTCATCGGCAGAAGAGGAATAATCATAGCCTAATTGTTGGACGATATTTTTAATCTGTATCGCGGCGATTGTAACCGGATCTCCGTTGACGTTGATAAAAGAAAAAGGCTGTTTGTCCCAGGCGGGATCGACCGGGCTGGTCCTTGCAGGCATATTTTGCCATATCCACCAAATCCTGTCGATATTGCTGTGGTGAAGCCAAAAAATAGGATCTTGAGCAGCTGTTTTGGGATCACTCATCCATCCTAACGGTCCCCCTACGGCGTTATGAATGTCATTGTGCGGGGTCTGTTCCAACCTTCCGGTGAGCGACCAAAAATAATTTCCGGGGTCGGTTTTTCCTCCTCCGAACTCGCTTGCGCCTGTAAATATTGTTTTACCGAGAGCAAGTGCCGGGCTGGTGATCTGCGGCGGCAAAGTGGCGCCCGCATTTATTCCCGGGGCTCGTTCCTGTACGTAAAGCGGATTGGGGGAGCCGCTATCCAATTTTTCTTTTCTAAAAGCAGGAGGAAGGCTGTTTTGTCCCTGTCTGTTATAGTCCCAGTAAGGGAGTGCCCAATCGGAGGGGCCTCCTCGTTGCGTAACCACCTGTCTGACAATTGCTTCAAAGAAATAGACATACATTCGGTGCCAGGATACAAAGTACCATGATCCGTGCCTGCACTGATTCCATGTACTTAATGGATTTACAAGATTGGTTCCGTGGATGGCTGCCTGATAAAGCCAGCTTGTAGGATCATTGATATTGCGTGCTCGCATTACAGTTACCGCATCGGCATAGGCAAGCAGAATCGGATCATCCTGCGCCAAATCCCAAATATTTTGACGTATGTAAACCATAGTTGATACCACCTATATATAGTATGCGTGAGTCACAATACAGCTAATAGAGTATAATGTCAAGAAATAAATAAAAAATATTATTCTATTTACATTTAGCTTATCAATAAACATTAGTAATATATTTATATATAATAAAAGCTACTTATTATATAATCTTTATATCCAATAGTTGTATTCATATATTTAAATGCAGTTATCTGTAAATAATTTATCCTACAATAATCTAAATAAGCATCAGGTTGGCAAAATAATTATATTGGATATGCATTAGTGCACGCACATCTCTGCGAAGCCAATATTGCTTCTATATCCAATTCATCCTCTCTGTGCGTATTCAGAAATATTTTGAGCAACTTTTTTTTGTAGGAGTCCGTTCATTTACGGCAGAGCAAGAAAGCAAATGTAATATCCATATCTCCGGCCAAGCGGCAAAAGGATTTGTATCCCTTGGCAGGCATTGTGCGGAGACTCCGGGTAAGAGGCGGGGTATTTCCCGATGAGCCGGTAATATTCTAAGTCATTGGAAAGATCCGGACAAAAGTGTCCCAAAGTAATCAAACAGCTAATATTTTATGCTATGTTAAAGGGGATTTATTGCTGTAAAAGTTGAATGGCCATAGACATCCGGGGCGCATGCATAATAGACAATATGTCTACCGGACGAGGCAAGGTTCAAATAAATATATTATTTCTAAGTATATTTGTGAAGCTTTCCTCCGGTCTGTGGTTTTTCTGAAAATACCATACCAGGAAGGAGAGCATGGTGACAACCGCTACGCTACGGGAGCCGCGCTCAGAAAAAGTAGCAGTCGTAAACGAGGTCAGCGAACAGCTGCAATCCTCATCGGCCGCAATTCTTACAGAATATCGCGGTTTGAAAGTCAAAGAATTGGAGGAGCTCCGCCGCGGTCTATCGGCCGCCGGGGGTGACTACAAGATATACAAAAACACTTTGGTCAAAAGAGCCGCCAATGCCAACGGACTTGAGTCGCTGGTTCCTTTGTTGGAAGGACCCACGGGCATAGCATTTGTTGACGGGGATCTGGCTCAAGTAGCCAAAGCTTTGAGGGAATTTGCCAAAACGCATCCCAGCCTTGTCATCAAAGGCGGGGTTGTGGGTCAGTCTTTTGTTAATGCCAAGCAAACAGCGGCATTGGCCGATATGCCTTCACGCGAACAGTTGTATTCAATGTTTGCCGGAGCTTTGGCGGCCCCGATGGTACAGTTTGCCGGTCTGATCAAAGCGGTCCCGCAGAAATTTGCTTATGCGCTTTCCGCATTAATCCAATCCAAAGAAGGCGGTAAAAGCGGAGATCAATAGTACAAAAAAGTAGTAAATGATGTGCAGTGCCGTCGCACAACGCTATTGTGCGGCAAATACCAACTTGGCCGAACGGTCAAAAATTACGAATAAGGCAAAAACACTTTTCGTAATGTAAAAGAAAATTCCAAAAAAATAATAGGAGTAAATAAAATGGCAACAAAAGAAGAAATCCTTGATCAAATTGCGGCAATGACCGTAATGGAGCTTTCCGAATTACTGAAAGAATTCGAAGAGCGCTTTGGCGTAACGGCTGCCGCTCCGGTTGCCGTAGCAGCAGCTCCGGCAGCCGGCGGTGCCGGTGGCGGCGAAGATGCCGCAGAAGAGAAAGACGAATTTGACGTCATTCTTGCCAGTGCCGGTGACAAGAAGATACAGGTTATCAAAGAAGTAAGAGCCCTTACCAACCTGGGTCTCAAAGAGGCCAAAGATTTGGTCGACGGTGCTCCGAAGCCTGTTCTTGAGCATGTTTCCAAGGAAGATGCCGAAAAGGCTAAAGCACAATTGGAATCAGCCGGCGCCAGCGTAGAGCTGAAGTAATATCGTTTTTATCAGAACTTGATCTGTTAAAACCGGGTCGGATGCGGTGAGATACCGTTTTCGACCCGGTTTTTTGTTTTCAGGGGTATTTTGCCCAAGAGCTTTGGGCCCGGGTCGCATCACTTCTTGCAATTTGCCGTATATCTTGCAGAGGTATTGATTGTATGTCGGGATCTTTGGCATTTTTGGTGTTATCCTGCGTTTGTTGTGAGCAGCACTTCTAGTCTTGGATGGCCGAATCTTTCGTATCGATAAAGAGAAGCTTTGGAAGGATTTGGTATCTGATTTGGTGCTGCACATAGGTGTTTTTGTCGTTCTCCGATATATTATTGGCGTTATCTGCCAAGCGAGACGTGTTTTGCCGATCCGGTCATTGATCCGGTCATCGAATCAGCAACGAGAGTGCGCCGCTTTGGAGATAACACTATAGGTCTGTGATCCTAATCTTTCAATGAAGCTTTCCCCGTATCTTTATTTTCCCGATTTTTTTCATCTTCTCTTTCCCCCTGTCTCCTGCTCGCAGCCTTTACCAATCTGTTTTTTTACTCATCTTTGTATAAGGACATGTATATAGCGCTAAGATCGGCAAATCAGGTCATGACATGACAATCGGGTCTGTCGAGCCTTTGGAGCAGTTTGGATTCTGAAAGGATCTGTCAAATGCGCAAAGTGGTAGCTTATGAGTTGTTATCCCTCGACGGTGTTGCAGAGGAACCCCAGGAATTCGTGAATGATTGGGACGATGCGATGAACGAGAATCTCAAAAGGGTTATCGCCACCCAAGATATCGTAGTGCTCGGTCGCCGAACATATAACGACTGGGCGGCGTATTGGCCTGACAGTGAGAACGAACCTTTTTCCGGTTTTATCAACAAAGTCCAGAAGTTGGTCATCACCTCGACACCTCTTACGAATGAGTGGTCAGGCTCGAGTGTTGTAGAAGGGGATCCGATCGCATATTTGCAAGAATTAATTTTGCAACCCGGCGGTGATATTGGAATTCACGGGAGTATCAAACTGCTGCAATCGCTCCTTGAAAACTCTTTGGTAGATGAACTTCGGCTCGTGATTGCTCCCGCTTTCCGGTTTCAGGGAAGAAAGCTCTTCGAAAATGTTGCGCCTGGACGTCTCAGCCTTACCCGCAGTGTCACTTCGCCGACAGGGTATTTGTTACTCGACTACTCGCTGAATAAGTAACTACCGTATGGATCATTACTGATCGATAACAAGCAGGATCGGCTCATAGCGCTGTTATAAGATTACCTGTTGTCGTGCAGAGTTGAAAATTTTTCCCGGTGATAGCTTTGCTCCGGCCTGTGCTATCAACAGTACACAGATCACTACCTGAGTCTTATCTTCGCTAAGCGCGATAAGGATGTCTTTTCTGAAGCGGGAACATTTCTCAGATCTGTTGATATAGAAAATGGATCGCATGACTAAACCCTTTGTCCATGGCGGTAAATGAGAATGGGGCTAAAGCCTACCTTTTACTATTTTGTTTTTGGAAGTATCAAGAAAATAAAAATCAGATTCACCCAAGAAAATAAAAGCGATTCGATTCCCGATAGTTGAATGGCACAGTCAAAAATAAGTTCTGCAAATCATTGAATCTCATCACAAATCCGATATGAGAAATATCCAGAGAGGCGCCTCAGACAGGTCCTCCTAAAGTCGTGTTATCTGTTGTTCAAGGACAACTTTTCTGACCGTGGCGTAGTATATAGAATTTACTTCTATTTAACTGTCCGGATAGCAAGCAGTCATAAGTGCGTTACCCGGCATTGAAATAATGTACAACATGACTAAAGAAAAAAATATGACATACAAGAGACAGCCTATAACCGTAACAAAAAAAGTTACTTCCGTTATAGCCGTCGGGTTGGTAGCTCCGGCTTTGTTGATCGGCACTTCAGTTGGTGCCGGAGCAAGTCAAACAAAACACAAAAGGAAAGCAAATGCAGATAAAACAGAAGCTATTAAAAATCCCGTACCGCTTGTAGTTTATTCGGCCCAAGGTTATAACACTGCAGAAGTTGCAGCTTTTTCGAAGAAATATCATATCACCGTGCGCTTGGATAACAATTCGACCGGTCCTCTCTTGACACAGATTGAAGCGTCTAAGAATAATCCCAATTGGGGTTTGCTGTGGGTGGACGGTTCTACTGCTTTTGCGGCTTTAGACAAACAAGGGCTTCTCATACATGGTTTTGAGCCTAAAGTAAAGTTTAATTCTCTGGGTCTTGCCTCCATACCGAAAGATAAAAGTTGGGTTCCGACAGGCGTTACGCTTATGGCCGCCATGGTCTATAACAAAGCAAAAGTAGCAAAGCCCCCCACCAGTTGGCAACAGCTGCTTTTGCCGGTATGGAAAGCTAAAGTAGGGATGGATGATCCTTCTCAATCTGGCCCCACATATCCTTTCGTTGCCGGAGTAATGAATTACTTGGGAGGCGTAGCCAAAGGAGAAAAATATTTCAGTTCTCTAAAAGCCAACGGTCTTGTAATTAATCCGACTAACGGACCTACCCTAACCGCCCTGGCAAACGGTCAAATCAATATTGCATTAGTCCAAAGTTCTGCCGGGATAGGAGCAGCTATGGGGGATAAGGATTTCGTAGTGAAGTATCTAAATCCTGTTACCTTGCTCCCGAGCTGTATCGGTATAGATAAAAAAGCACCTAAAAAAGAGCAGGAGGAGGCAGAATTATTTGCCGAATATGTACTTTCGCCTGCCGGCCAAAAAGTGATGCAGACGGGAGACCCTACGGGTGATTCCCTCTATTACCCCGTAATTACAGGCATAAAACCTCTATCTGTGTTGCCTAAATTGCAAGGTGTCAAGACACAAAGTATCAACCCCTACAAATGGGGTCCTTTGGAATCAAGTGTCAATGCTTGGTTTACCGCTAATATAGTGCAATAAATTTGCCGTATTTACCGCTACTGGATACCTGCTATAACCGTATGGCAGGTATCCAGGCTTTATTTTATATCGCGATAATTTGAATATCATGAAATGGAAATCTTAGAATTCACTATGACTACTTTGCTTGATGCAACAAGAAATGATAAAGGTAATATTGACCAAGAAGAGGGCGTAACTTTTCATAAGGCCGGTGGATCAAGTAATTTTTTCTCTGCCCTTAAAGCACGGGTCAGATTTACCTATCAGGTGGGGTCACTTGGTTTCTGGTTGATACTATTTTTTGCAATTATTATACCGAGTGTATGTTTTTTACTGCTTGCAATTTCTCCAAAATTGTTTGGGCAAGGCACTCAACTGTTTACCTTGCAAAATTTTCAAGCTTTATTCGCAACCTCGACAATGGTTGCTTTGACAAATTCACTGTGGGTCTCTATACTGTCCGCTTTGGTTGGAATTTCATGTGCCCTGCCGTTGGCATGGTTATTCCAGCGTAGTGACTTACCATTTAAAAAAGTATTTTCTGGTGCAATGTGGCTGATACTTCTCATACCTTCTTGGATACCGGCTATAGGGTGGGAGAGGTTCGTTAACCCTGACGGAATACTTTACAGATTGCACTTAGGCGCTCCGTGGGAAGGTAATCTCATCATGGGTCCTTTCGGAATAGTACTATTGCTCGGTTTACGTAACATACCTTTTTCTTATCTGGCTATTTCTGCGGCTTTACGAGGGTTGGGGCAAGAATTCGAGCATTGTGCCCAGGTGCATGGAGCATCGAGGATGCGGGCTTTGAAGATGGTCGTGCCTATAATATTTCCGGCGATCTTATCAGGTTTGGCTATAGGATTCGTAGAGGCGATAAGTGATTTTGGTGTTGCGGCAACACTTGCCTACAGTTCTCACTTCACTCTGGCTACTTATTATATATACCAACAAATTGGTAATTTTCCACCCAATTTTCCTTTGGCTGCAGCCTTTTCTTGGCTTGTTATTCTATCTGTTGCAATCCCTCTTTATCTGCAGGCAAAGATTTCACGCGGCAGGTCTTACAGCATATTATCCGGTCGCAATCGCCAGGTAGTCGTCAAAAGATTGTCGCCTTGGATTAAAGCAGCGATCATTTCTTTCCTGGGGGTATTTTATTTTATTGCGATCGGGATTCCGACTATTGGAGTAGTGTCTTCATCTTTATTGAGTGACTTTGGATCATCTCTCCGGATAACATTTGTCAACTATCAAAAGGTTTTTGCAGCGGCAGAACTTGGTGCGCCGTTGCTCAGATCGGTAATGTATGCTTCCGTTACGGCGGCGATAACGATCCCAGTAAGTTTTATGGCTGCGCGCAAATTATCAAAAGCAAAAGGAACCTCGGTAAAAGTGCTTGATTTTCTCCTCCTTGCTTCAGTTGCATTACCGGGAATTGTGTTCGCTGCCGGATATATATTTGCATATAATTTACCTATATTATCGCGGCTGGGTATTAATCTATACCAGACAACAACTCTTCTCATTATTGCCTATGTGGCCACCAGTCTACCCACGAATGTCAGGATGCTGTTTGGATCCGTTTCACAATTGTCGGACTCTTTGAATCATGCAGCCAGAGTTCACGGGGCGAAACCGTTCAGGTCATGGCTAAAAGCAATTTTACCGCCCGTATCGAGGCCCATCACGACTGCCTGGCTCCTCGCTTTTACCTCAATATTGCTTGAGCTGCCCGTCTCGGAATTACTTTATTCGCCGGGCTCGCCTCCGGCCGCAATAGCAATACAAAATAATTTGGGGAATTATCACTTTGGGCTGGGGATGGCGCAAGCGGTGGTGGCAACACTGGTTGCTTTTGCGGTTGTCGGCGGTGTTTTTCTGGCATATCGTATATTTATTCCGCGAGGCTGGCAACGCATAGGAGGTTCGGTACGTGTCTGAAGAAGTCAAACTGGAAGGCGTTTCAAAAAGCTACGGGAAGTCTAAAAAAGCAATTGATAATGTAAGTTTTGAAGTTCCCCCGGGTAAGTTTCTTGTTTTACTTGGTCCTTCCGGATCCGGCAAAACAACGTTGCTGCGTTGTATCGCTGGTATAGAACGCATTACGGAAGGGTTGATCAGCTTATCCGGAAGACATGTGGCAACAACAAAAATTCACACACCGCCGAATGAGCGCAATCTTTCAATGGTTTTCCAGGACTATGCACTTTGGCCGCATCTGAGCGTCGTGGATAATGTGGCGTTTGCTTTGGAGAGATATAAAATTCCTAAAGCAGAACGTAGGGAAAAAGCAAAATCAATGCTTGATATAGTGGGACTTGCCCAGTTGGCAAGCCGTTATCCCGGTGAGTTGTCGGGCGGCGAACAACAAAGGGTTTCTCTGGCGAGAGCTTTGATAGCAAAGAACGGACTGCTGCTTTTTGACGAGCCGTTGTCAAATCTGGACGCTGATTTAAGAGATCGATTGAGAGTTGAAATTGCCACCTTGTCCCGTGCCAATAATGCCACATCGATTTACATTACTCATGATCAAGCGGAAGCTTTTGCTTTGGCAGATATCATAGGTATTCTGGAAGGCGGGAAATTAATTCAGATTGATACGCCGGAAAATATCTATTCTGCTCCGGCGACTCCTTTTGTGGCTCGCTTTACCGGGTTATCGGGTGAGATCAAGGTTACGGTCGATGAAGTTACCAAAGACGGTATGGCTTTGGTTTTGCCTATTTTCAAAGACAGCCAACCTTTTTATGCAAGGGCAAAAAATAATATTATTACAGGTCAGGCCCGTGTCATGATCAGACCAACAGCATTACAGCTGTGTAGCCATAGCGATGGGAGAAGCCATTCGCGAGCCATCATCAGAGACGCTGCGTTCAAAGGTCACGGCTATGAATATGTCGTCATCATGGAAGATAGCACTCAATTGACAAATATATTTACCAAAGAAAAATATCACCGCGGTGAGGCGGTAGGGATTATTTTTGATCACCATGGGCTGATTTTATTTCCCAGTGATGACTCAATCGCCCGTCAGGCTCTTTCGGCCAAATAGAAAAGGCATTTATCTAGATAAATGCCAGGGTTTATACCAATGAGAAATTGTTTATCAAAAATTAAAGGATATCCATGACACCGGAAGTACTGATACTATTGACTGCTTTTGCCTCATGTTCCGTAGAGATGGTTGAAGCATTGACAATTATTATTGCGGCGGGAAAAACTAGCCGGTGGCGTTCCGCAGTGGCAGGCAGCCTTGTAGCTCTCGTGATCTTAGCTTTGCTCGTCTCCATAGGAAGAGAATCTCTCATCAGGTTGCTCCCGATCAACGATTTACGGATAGCGGTCGGAGCGTTGCTGATGGTCCTCGGCCTCTCTTGGTTGCGCAAAGCTATATTAAGATCTTCCGGCCATAAAGATATGCATGATGAAGATCTGATCTATAAAGCTAAATTGGAAGAATTGTCCAAACAAAATAGTTATATCGATGGGATGCATGCAGACACAAAAAAATTTTATTTGCAGCAGCGAGATTCCGTAGGCTTTGCCGTAGCGTTCAAAGGTGTTTTTTTGGAAGGTTTGGAGGTGGTCATGATAGTCATCAGCCTCGGTTCAAATCCCCATTACTTTTTCTTGGCAGTATTAGGAGCGCTTAGTGCAGCTGTGGTGGTTTTTTCTGTCGGGATGCTTCTTGGTAGGCAGCTTGCTGAAGTTCCGGAGAATAAAATGAAGATGGTAGTCGGTATTCTGCTCAGCAGTTTCGGTATCTTTTGGATAGGGGAAGGCAGCAAAATTTCATGGCCTGGCAATGATTTATCAATTCTGTGGCTGATAGGTCTTTTTAGTATAACGAGTTTGGTTTATGTATTAGTTTTGCGTAATCCGGTTGAGGCAAAAAATTGATCTGTGAAATCGGAAAATGGGGATTGCATGAATAACGTAGTTTTTGACGCCTTGAAAAAGTACATTTTTGCTTTTGTACAATTTTGCTACAATTTCCTTATAGGCGAAACTCCTGAGTTTTTTATTCTCACGGTGGTTGTGGTGTTGCTGGCTCTTTTAGTCAAGGGAAGTAATTTTGTGGCGATACCGGCGATACTTTTTGCGACTTTAACGGTTTTAGCGCTCAGCCTCTATAGGGCTTGCAGAAGAAGACCTGATACGCCGGACTTATCACCGACGCCATCTGTAAAGTGCGACGCATTTTTTCCCGGTGCCGGAGCAAACGAACAAGATGCAGGCATCGAAAAAGCAGATGAGAGGTGAGGCGGAAATTATGAACGGGGCCAAAGAGGCTAATTGCGTCCGCTAACTTTCGTGCAGCTTACCACAGGGCTATTTTTTGGAAAGATACCGCAAATGGCGCAAAGTATGATAATGACGAACGACCAAGCCGGAAACGGAGGTCTATATTTGTTTGACGGGCAGCAATGCGTTATAATTTTTTGATACCGAAAGTTTTATTTCCGCCAACGCATCCATGTTTTGCTATAATATTTTAGAGCAAATCTCTCAGTCTTGCGTTTGGCATCTGTCTGTGAATATTTTGTTAAGATTTGAGATTACCCCTTGATATTTTTTTAATTTCCAGTAATTTTAATTAGAAATATTATATTTGCTGTTGCACGCTATCCTAAACGCGCCTATGATAATTATCACCGTGCAGATGAAGCGCTTTTTGTTTGATATATGTTGACGATAAATCGCGCCCTGTCGCGGGCTTTTTTGACCCTATCCTTTTATGACGCATTTTGCGAGGAGTATATCCTTGTCTTATAAGAACCGTACACCAGAAAGATTTTCATTTGCCAACCTCACCGAGGTGTTGCCGCTGCCTGATTTGATAGCGGTCCAGAGAGATTCATTCGAGTGGTTTATGACCAAAGGTCTGGTAGAGACTTTTGACGATATAAGCCCCATTGAGGATTTCAACGGACAGCTTCGTCTCGAGCTCGAGTTTGATCCTTTTGACCCCGACCTCAGACCGCCGCCTAAGTATTCGATGGATGAGTGCAAAGCTAAGGACATGACTTATGCCGCCCCAATTTTTATCAGGGCTCGGTTCATGAACTCGGCAACCGGAGAAATCAAAGAGCAGACGGTATTTATGGGAGATTTTCCTATAATGACCCCCAAAGGTACCTTCATAGTTAATGGTACCGAAAGAGTCGTGGTCAGCCAGCTGGTCAGATCTCCGGGGGTTATTTTCCAACCCGGACGCGATGCAAAAACAATTGTTGTAGGCACGATCCATCCTTATCGCGGTGAGTGGATTGAATTCGATGTCGAGGCTAAGCCGGGCAAGGACGTCACATCCGGTTCCAGGGTGGCCAGGAAGCGTCGCTTGCCTTTGTTTACCTTGATTAAAGCTCTCGGCTATGACGAAGATGCTTTTTTGAATAAATTTGTCCAACACTTTGACTTTCTCGGCGGACAATGGGAAAAGGAACGCGAGCTGGTTCCGACCAGAGAAGACGCTTTTTTGGAAATCTACAAAAGGTGCAGACCGGGAGAACCGCTTTCATTGGAAGCCGCCCGTTCCTATTTCGAAGGTGCTTTTTTCAGCCCGCGCCGTTACGACCTTACCAGAGTAGGTCGCTATAAATTAAACAGGAGGCTTGGCCCGGAGATAGACAAGATGCAGGATATCCTGGGTTATGACCTGGGAAAGCCTGATCCGGAGCAGGGAGTCCTCAGCCCGAGTGAGATTTTTGCCACAGCCACGTATATGTTGCATCTGGCTAACGGGGAATCAGGCTATCGTCTCGATGACCAGGATCACTTCGCCAACAGGCGTATCCGTTCGGTCGGAGAGCTGATCCAAAATCAGGTCCGCATCGGTCTTTCGCGTATGGAAAGGGTTGTCCGGGAGAGGATGACCACCCAGGACGTTGAAGCAATTACTCCTCAATCTTTGATCAATATCAGACCAGTTGTGGCTTCTTTGAAGGAATTCTTCGGTACAAGCCAGTTGTCACAATTCATGGACCAACATAACCCCTTGTCGGGACTTGCCCACAAGAGGCGTCTGTCCGCTCTGGGCCCCGGCGGTCTTTCAAGAGAGAGAGCGGGTTTTGAGGTAAGAGACGTTCACACCTCTCACTACGGAAGAATGTGTCCCATTGAAACTCCGGAAGGTCCGAATATCGGTCTTATCGGCCATTTGGCCACTTACGCCAGGATCAACGATCACGGATTTATTGAAACTCCTTACCGTAAAGTGTCAAACGGTCAAGTAACAGAAGAAATAGTATATTTGGCCGCCGACGAAGAAGAGAAATATATCATCGCTCAGGCTTCTGCGGTTTTGGATGAAGACGGACGCTTTACTTCCGATCGTGTTTTGGTGCGTCGCGGACCCCAAGGGGCCGGCATCAGGGTCGGAGCCACATCCACAAGCTACGGTTCCACAAGTGAGATCGACTATGTTCCACCGCAAGATGTGGAACTCATGGACGTTTCGCCGAAACAGATAGTTTCTGTTTCCACGGCTCTGATCCCGTTCGTCGAGCACGATGATGCCAACAGAGCCCTGATGGGTGCCAACATGCAGAAACAAGCGGTGCCGTTGCTCGTGCCGGAAGCTCCTTACATAGGTACGGGTGTGGAGGCAAGGGCGGCTCAGGATGCGGGAGAGGTCATTATCGCCGAGGGCGACGGCCGTGTTGTCCAGGTTTCCGGAGAAAAAGTAGTAATAGAATATTTCCCCGAGCAATATGACCGCCACGGATACCAGTTGGCCCGCAAAGTATATTTGTTGGCCAAATTCCAAAGATCTAATCAGAATAGTTGCATCAATCAGAAAGTATTGGTTGACGAAGGGGAAGAAGTACGTAAAGGCCAGGTTATCTGCGATGGCCCTGCTACGCATAACGGTGAGCTGGCCTTAGGAAAAAACCTTTTGGTGGCCTTTATGCCCTGGGAAGGCTATAACTACGAAGACGCGATTATCCTATCGGAGAGACTTGTCAAAGACGATGTCCTGACTTCCATCCACATCGAAGAGCACGAGATAGACGCGAGAGATACAAAGTTGGGTTCGGAGGAGATCACAAGGGATATCCCCAACCTGTCCGAGGACATTTTGGGTGACTTGGACGACAGGGGCATCATCAGAATAGGGGCAGAAGTCGGCCCCGGTGATATTCTGGTCGGCAAAGTCACACCGAAAGGTGAAACCGAACTTACCCCGGAAGAGCGTTTGCTGAGAGCCATTTTCGGTGAAAAGGCCAGAGATGTCAGAGACACATCCCTCAAGGTCCCTCACGGTGAGTCGGGCAAGGTAATAGACGTGAAAGTGTTCACGAGAGATGATTCTCACGAATTGCCGCCCGGTGTCAATCAATTGGTCAGGGTATATATAGCCCAAAAGCGAAAGATTACCGAGGGAGACAAACTGGCCGGAAGGCACGGCAACAAAGGTGTCATCTCAAAAATTTTGCCGGAAGAAGACATGCCTTATTTGCCTGACGGTACGCCTGTGGACATTATATTGAATCCTCTCGGCGTTCCGTCGAGAATGAACGTAGGGCAGGTGCTCGAATCCCATTTGGGCTATGCCGCCAGATGGGGATGGGAGACTTTGAATCGGGAGATTGCGCCAAGGCGCGATACAAAGACCAGGCCCAAAACAGATCCAGCCGTTTGGATTTCAACACCTTCATTTGACGGAGCCCATTGGGATGAAGAGGATGAGGCCGGCAAGCATCCCACCATCAAACAGATATTCAGAGAGTTGAACTCTGATTCAAAGAACGGAGCCGGGCGTCTTATTCAAGATGACGGCAAAGTGACCCTTTACAATGGGCGTACGGGAGAAATGTATGACAATCCGGTGAGTGTCGGCTACATGTATATTTTGAAGCTGGCTCACTTGGTTGACGACAAAATTCACGCTCGCTCAACCGGCCCGTACTCCATGATTACCCAACAGCCTCTTGGAGGTAAAGCCCAATTCGGAGGACAGCGCTTCGGAGAGATGGAAGTTTGGGCGTTGGAAGCCTACGGTGCGGCCTATGCCCTACAGGAGTTGTTGACGATCAAGTCAGATGACGTCTTGGGAAGGGTAAAAGTTTACGAGGCCATCGTCAAAGGCGAGAATATCCCCGAACCAGGGATACCTGAGAGTTTCAAGGTTTTGATTAAAGAAATGCAATCACTTTGTCTAGACGTTGAAGTTCTCGCTCTGGACGGACAAGAGATTGAAATGAAAGAATTGGATGAAGACATTTATCGTACGGCGAATGAACTTGGGATCGATATCAGTCGTCCCGAGCGCGGTTCCGATGAAGAAGATGCCCGCAGAGCAGCTGAGAGGAGCTTCTAATGCTTGATGTCAATGAATTTGAACAGTTGAGGATAGGTTTAGCAACAGCAGACGACATCAAATCTTGGTCAAGAGGAGAAGTTAAGAAGCCGGAAACCATTAATTACCGCACTCTCAAGCCGGAAAAGGACGGATTATTTTGTGAGAAAATATTCGGTCCCACAAAAGACTGGGAATGTTATTGCGGCAAATACAAAAGAGTTCGTTTCAAGGGAATTATCTGTGAGCGCTGCGGAGTAGAGGTAACCAGATCCAAGGTTCGCCGAGAACGTATGGGACATATTGAGCTGGCTGCTCCCGTCGTTCATATCTGGTATCTGCGCGGAACAAGATCTTGGCTTGCCTATCTTCTTATGGGTACGGAAGCCAGGGAAGAGCTGAAAGCCAAGCAGCTGGAAAAGGTAATTTACTTTGCCGCATATCTGGTAACGCATGTGGATGAAGAGAAGCTGCACTTGGAACTGCCCAATCTGGAGGCGGATCTGCAAACTGAGATTTTGGAGATCACCAGGGCAAAAGACTTGGAAGTAGATGCCAAATTGACTCAGTTGGAGCAAGAGCTTGCCCAGTTGGAGCAAGAGGGAGCCAAAGACAATGACATAAAATCCCGTCAAAAGATCATGGAAAAAGAAATCGGCCTGATCAGGGACAGGGCAGATCAAGATATAGTCATGGCCACCAAAGCTTTGGATGAGCTGAAAGATCTTTACCCAAGAAAAATTATAGAAGATGAGAACCTTTGGCGTGAACTGAAAGATCGCTATGGGGAATATTTCGAAGGCGGTATGGGGGCCGAGGCTATTGCTGATTTGGTCGGCCGGATAGATCTGGACGTAGAAGAGCGTAAGCTGCGTGAAGGTATCGACCCTGATGGCGGCAAAAAACCGCTTTCTGCTCAAAGAAAACAGAAAGCCATCAAGCGCTTGCGGATAGTTTCGGCTTTTAACCGCAGAGATGAAAACGGTAACAGGATCAACGATCCCAGGGCAATGATCTTGGATGCGATTCCTGTCATCCCTCCTGATTTACGGCCGATGGTCCAATTGGACGGAGGCAGGTTTGCCACCTCGGACTTAAACGACCTCTACCGCAGGGTGATTAACAGAAACAACAGGCTAAAGAGACTTCTCGATCTTGAGGCCCCGGAAATTATCGTCAACAACGAGAAGCGTATGCTTCAAGAGTCGGCCGATGCCCTTTTTGACAACGGAAGAAGGGGAAGACCCGTTTCCGGTCCCGGAAACAGGCCCTTGAAGAGCCTTTCCGATATGCTGAAAGGAAAGCAAGGTCGGTTCCGTCAAAACCTGTTGGGGAAGAGGGTTGACTATTCGGGTCGTTCGGTTATCGTTGTAGGACCGACGTTGAAACTGCATCAGTGCGGTCTGCCCAAATTGATGGCTCTGGAACTGTTCAAGCCTTTTGTGATGAAACGCTTGGTCGACGTCGAGGCCGCTCCCAATATCAAATCCGCCAAAAGGATGGTGGAGAGAAGAAGACCTCAGGTATGGGATGTGCTGGAAGACGTGATCAGAGAACACCCGGTGATGTTGAACCGTGCTCCCACCTTGCACCGTCTGGGAATCCAGGCGTTTGAACCGGTATTGGTGGAAGGCAAGGCTATCCAAATTCACCCCTTGGTCTGCACGGCTTTCAACGCGGACTTTGACGGAGACCAGATGGCAGTACACCTGCCCCTTTCTGCCGAAGCTCAGGCTGAGGCCAGAATACTTATGCTTTCTGCCAATAATATTCTGTCTCCCGCAACGGGACGACCGGTTACTGTTCCGACCCAGGACATGGTCTTTGGTATTTACTATTTGACTCTGGCAAAAGACGGAGCAAAAGGCGAAGGCAAGATCTTCAGGAATCTTTACGAAGTGGAAGCCGCCTATGAAGCCGGTGACGTCGACCTGCACGCCAAAATCGAATTTCGGCCCGGTGCGGAAGGTTTCCCCTTCAAGCTTGACGAAAGATCGTGCGTGGAAGAAATTGTTATCGACGCCAACGGAAAACCTCTGAGCAAAACACAGCAAACCAAAGCTTTAAACCAAGCCAAGAAAGGTGCCCTGCCGGAAGGTCTTTCCATTCGGGAGAAATTGGTAACCACGCCTGGCAGACTGTTTTTCAATGCCGCTTTGCCCGCCGATTTCGGTTTCGTAAACGACATAGTCGGCAAGCGGGCCACGACTATAGGCTCTTTGGTGGAGCAATTGGTGGCAAAATTCAAAAAAGCGGTTGTGGTGGTATGTCTGGACCAAATTAAGCAATTGGGGTTTTCCTATGCCTCCCGCTCCGGTCTTACCATCAGTATCAATGACGTCAGAACTCCGCCGGACAAGCGTGAAATTTTGGACCGTTACGAGCAGGAAGCTCAAAAGGCTGAAGCTCAATTCAAACGGGGGATCATCACCGATGACGAGAGGCGTCAAAAAGAGATAGAGGTTTGGACATCTGCCAATTCGGAAATCGGTAAAGCCATGGAGCGCAACTTGGCCAAAGTCGCCTTTAATCCTTTGGATATGATGGTCGACTCCGGAGCTCGAGGCAACCCCCAGCAGATTCGTCAGATTGCCGGAATGAAAGGTCTTGTTTCCAATCCGCGAGGGGAAATGATACCAAGGCCGATCATCTCCTCTTTCCGTGAAGGGCTTTCGGTTCTGGAATACTTCATTTCAACGCACGGCGCAAGGAAAGGTCTCGCCGATACTGCTTTGAGAACAGCCGACTCCGGATATTTGACAAGGCGTCTGGTTGACGTTGCCCAGGAACTTATTGTGCGCGAATTGGATTGCGAGACACAAAGAGGCATCTGGATCGAAAACATAGCCGAAGACGAAGCCGGAAAGCGCAATTATTTAGAGACAAGGGCTTACGGACGGCTTCTGCTGGACGATATCAAGTTGTCTTCCGGAGAGGTTTTTCACAAAGGACACGTCCTGGAAGATGTTGACGTAGCCAAACTGGCCAAAGACCATAAAATCAACAGGATAAGGGTCAGGTCGGTTTTGGCCTGTGAAACCCCGCACGGAATATGTGCCAGTTGTTACGGCAAGTCTTTGGCTACCGGCAAGGAAATAGAACTTGGAGAAGCAGTCGGGGTTATAGCCGCCCAATCCATCGGTGAACCAGGTACCCAGTTGACAATGAGAACCTTCCACACCGGCGGGGTTGTAGGTGAGGACATTACCCACGGTCTTCCCAGGGTGGTTGAGCTTTTTGAAGCCCGTACCCCCAAAGGAGCAGCTGTTTTGGCCAAATCCAAAGGGATTGTCAGAATCTCGGAGGATGACCAGCAAAAGATCATCACCGTAGTTGCCGACGACGGTACGGAAGATACCTACCCATTGCCCATTCGTGCCCATTTGGAAGTAACAGACGGACAGGAAGTTCAGCCCGGTGATGCTTTGGTGGAAGGACCCAAAGACCCCAAAGAGCTCCTCAATGTGAAAGGTATCAGGGAAACCCAGCAATACCTGGTGGAAGAAGTACAGAAAGTTTACAGGGACCAAGGTGTTTCAATCCACGACAAGCACATAGAACTCATAGTGCGCCAGATGTTGCGCAGGGTACTGGTGGCTGAATCCGGAGACTCCGCATTTTTGCCGGGTGAAAGAGTCGATTCCCAGATCTATGCCAAGATCAACAGAGAATTATTCCAAAGCGGCAAAAGACCTTCTGAAGGACGTCCCGAGTTGATGGGTATCACAAAAGCTTCTTTGGCGACTGATTCCTGGCTTTCAGCGGCCTCTTTCCAAGAGACAACCAGAGTTTTGACGGAAGCCGCCATCGAGGGTAAGTCGGATCAATTGCTTGGTCTGAAAGAAAATATTATTATCGGTAAGCTGATACCCGCCGGAACCGGTGTGGATATGTATCGGAAAGTCAAAACATCCATTCCGGAAGCATCCAGAATGACTTACTGGAGTTCGGATGATCTTGACAGCGAGGAAGAAGGGGAACAGATGGAGTCTTGGTTGAAGGAAATCAACCCGGGATTTGCCCTTGGGAACACTTCTTTCTCCGATCGCGAGGACGCTTCGTCTTGGGGATCTCCGAGCGATGATGATATTTTGCTGGAAGAAGAAAAACTTTTGAATCAAATTTACGGTTTTGCCAACCCCGACGAGACTCAAGACGATGTCATCAGTCTGGATGAAGACCTGACAATTACTTTGGACAATTTTGAGCCCACAATGAATCCGTTCAACGCCTACCAGGCATTTGGGGATACAGCAGGGTCACAAAAGCAAGCAGACCCAGATGACGGTGATGTTCAAAGTTCTGCCTCTTCTTCGGAGGATGATTTGTCTGACGAAGACGATGCCGATGGTTATGGAACCCAAAAAGGCGAAGGCGCCGGGGGTGCAAATCAAGGAATTGCTTGACCGACCGATTCGGAAAAATTTGTGACAAAATTTTGCTATTATGTAAAAAAATAAATATCAGGCTATATTAATGACCCGATTCTTGTTCGAATCGGCAAAAAAATAAGCTAGATTATTTCAGTAACGTTTAGAGAAGTAAAAGAAATAACTACCAAAAGGAATATTTGTGCCGACAATTGCCCAATTAGTGCGTAACGGACGCCAGTCAAAGCGCTCGAAGACGAAAACCCCGGCTTTAAAAGGGGCGCCGCAAAGAAGAGGGGTATGTACAAGAGTATATACCACCACGCCTAAAAAACCGAATTCCGCCCTAAGGAAAGTAGCCCGTGTGCGCTTGACATCCGGTGTGGAAATTACCGCCTACATACCCGGTGTGGGCCATAACCTGCAGGAACACTCGATCGTTTTGGTTCGTGGTGGACGTGTTAAGGATTTGCCGGGTGTTCGTTATAAGATTATCCGCGGAGCTTTAGATACCTCCGGAGTAAGAGATCGCGCCCAAGCTCGCAGCCGCTACGGCGCCAAGAAAGGGAATTGATAAATGCCACGTAACGGACCCGCACCGCGCCGGGATTTAATGCCGGATCCTGTTTACAGGTCGGTACTTGTAACGCAGCTGATTAATAAAGTTCTGACCAGGGGCAAACGCGGTTTAGCAGAACGGATAGTTTACGGTGCTTTGGATATCGTGCAGGAAAAATCAGGTTCTGATCCCATCGTCGCGCTGAAGAAGGCTTTGGACAACACGAGACCGGAACTTGAGGTCAGGTCGAGGCGAGTCGGTGGGGCCACATATCAGGTTCCCGTTGAAGTGCGTCCGAGAAGAGCCACTACCCTGGCCGTAAGATGGCTGGTTGGCTATTCCAGACAAAGAAAAGAGAGAACAATGGCTCTTCGTCTCGGTAACGAGATATTGGATGCGTCCAACTCTACGGGAGCGGCAGTAAAACGTCGTGAAGATACCCACAAGATGGCAGAATCCAACAGAGCCTTTGCTCACTATCGCTGGTAACGTCTTTTTCACAATAGAACAATACCGCAGCGGTAATTTACAGTGCTTCCGGTTCGAGTCTGCCAAAGCACATCTCTTATGCTTTTCCTTGAGTCCGATAATGGATTTGCAGCCGACCGGATCAAAAGCGCAATGCGGTTATAATTTCTAGTGCCGATTTAAAATCTGCCGTTAGCTTATACCGAAAGGTTGTTTAGATGCTGTTGGCCCTTGGATTTCCAAGTGGCAATTAAGGGAAACGGTATTCATTGAAGTATCCAAGCAGTATGGAAAAATTAAAATAAGAAAGAAAAGTTGCAGATGTCTGATTCAAAGCGTGAAATATCTCTTGCCAAGACAAGAAACATCGGGATTATGGCTCATATTGATGCTGGTAAAACCACCACCACTGAGCGTATATTATATTATACAGGCCGTAATTATAAAATAGGTGAAGTTCATGAAGGCGCTGCCACCATGGACTGGATGGTACAGGAACAAGAAAGAGGAATCACCATTACCTCAGCAGCCACCACCTGCAAGTGGAGAGACTGCATCATCCATATTATCGATACTCCCGGCCACGTTGACTTTACGGTTGAAGTGGAACGCTCTTTGCGTGTTTTGGACGGTGCCGTTGCTGTTTTCGACGCTGTGGCCGGAGTGGAGCCCCAAAGTGAGACGGTATGGCGCCAAGCTGAAAAATACAATGTGCCTCGATTCTGTTTCGTTAACAAAATGGACAGGGTAGGCGCCAATTTCGACCGGACAGTGCAAATGATCAAAGAAAGACTTGAGGCCGTACCGGCGGTAGTGCAGCTGCCTATCGGAGCGGAATCAGATTTTCTTGGGGTCATAGATCTTCTTGAGATGAGGGCACTCGTCTGGGAAGATGGTATGGGCGAGAAGTGGGATGACAACCCTATCCCGGATGATCTTTTGGCCAAAGCCGAAGCCGCCCGTCATGAGCTTATAGATGTTGTCTCCAATTATGACGATGTCGTGATGGAGAAATATATTTCCGAAGAAGAGATTACGGCAGTCGATCTCAGAAGAGCTGTCAGGAACGGAACCATATCTTCTCACATAGTCCCGGTTCTCTGTGGATCTGCTTTTAAGAACAAAGGCGTGCAGCCCATGCTGGACGCAGTTGTGGATTATCTGCCCTCTCCGGTGGATATCCCTCCCGTAACGGGCAAGTCGCCTTCCGGCGAAGAGATGGAACGCAAAGCCGATGACGACGAACCGTTCTCCGCTCTTGCTTTCAAGATTATGACCGATCCTTTTGTGGGTAAATTAACCTATCTGCGTATCTACTCCGGAGTTCTGGAGAAAGGCTCAGGCGTAATCAATACCACCAAAGACAAAAAAGAGCGCATTGGCCGTATCTTGCAGATGCATGCCAATCACCGTGAGGATAAAGATTTTGCTTTTGCCGGAGATATAGTAGCTGTCGTAGGGCTCAAGTCAACCACGACGGGAGATACGTTATCCGATCTAAAAGACCAAATCATACTCGAGTCTTTGGAATTCCCGGAACCGGTTATTCACGTAGCGGTAGAGCCTAAGACCAAAGCCGACCAAGACAAGTTAGGGAGAGCCCTTTTTGCTCTATCTGAGGAAGACCCAACGTTTAGGGTGAGAACCGATGAAGAGACCGGTCAAACGGTCATATCAGGTATGGGCGAGCTTCATTTGGAAGTTCTGGTTGACCGGATGCTGAGAGAGTTCAAGGTGGACGCCAATGTGGGTAAACCTCAGGTGGCTTACCGGGAGACGATCAGGGACACAGTACTGAAGATCGAAGAGCGTTATGTTCGCCAAACCGGTGGTAAAGGCCAATACGGTCACGTTGTCATCAACTTGGAACCGACGGGTCCCGGTGGCGGCTATGAATTCGTGGATAAAATTACCGGTGGTGTTATTCCAAAAGAGTATATACCGGCCATCAACCACGGTATGAGAGAAGCCATGGAATCAGGCGTCTTGGCCGGATATCCCATGGTTGACATGAGAGCCACTTTGGTTTTTGGTTCATATCACGATGTTGACTCTTCGGAAATGGCCTTCAAGATAGCCGGTTCGTTGGCTTTCAAAAAAGCGGCCAGGGCGGCTCGCCCGGTACTTTTGGAACCCATTATGTCTGTGGAGGTAGTAACTCCGGAAGAATATATGGGTGATGTTATCGGAGATCTTTCATCCAGACGAGGCAAAGTCGAAGGGATGGAGCAGCGGGGCAATTCCCAGGTTGTAAAAGCACAGGTCCCTCTGTCTGATATGTTTGGCTATGCCACCGACCTCAGGTCAAAAACTCAAGGTCGGGCAACATACACTATGCAATTCGGCAGCTATCAGGAAGTCCCTGAGTCTATTTCCAAAGCAATTATTGAAAGAGGAACGTCTTCCAGATAAGAATTTCTCTCTGTGATTTACCGGGGATAGTCAATTAAATAAAAAAAAGGGACTAAATCTGATTCAAATTAGCAATTAGTGTCTTTATAGTTGTGTAAAGTTGGTAAGTCAAAATCTAAGTTTTATAGAAGTAAGCGCTAAGAAGTCCTATAGGTAAAAAACTATGGGAAATACCTTTTTTAGTCAAACTTTCGTTATAGAGTTAGTGAGACCAAGGTGTGGATTAAGTGCGAGGCAAACGCTGATCGCTTAGTACTCTTAGCAAAGTAAAAACGATTGAGGCAATTTACGTTTCCTCAACCGGTCAAAATAACAGAGTAAGACGGCGGAGTGTATTCTTCGCCCCAAGGAAAATGGAGCTGTAAGGGCAAATGGCCAAGCAGAAGTTCGAGCGAAACAAGCCCCACGTCAATGTGGGAACAATGGGTCATATCGACCACGGCAAAACAACATTGACTGCTGCGATTACCAAGGTTTTGCATGATCGTAACCCAAATGTTGCATTCACAGCCTTCGATCAGATCGACAGAGCACCGGAAGAAAGAGCCAGGGGTATAACAATATCCATTGCTCACGTTGAGTATGAAACCGACAAGCGTCACTACGCTCACGTCGACATGCCGGGGCACGCTGACTATATCAAGAACATGATTACCGGTGCTGCTCAGGTAGACGGTGCAATCTTGGTGGTATCTGCAGCTGATGGCCCTATGCCACAGACGAGAGAGCACGTTCTGCTGGCTCGTCAGGTCGGTGTACCCTCCATAGTCGTGGCACTGAATAAGTCCGACATGGTTGACGACGAAGAGCTTTTGGACTTGGTGGAGCTTGAAGTACGCGAATTGCTCAACGAATATGAATTCCCGGGCGATGACACCCCAATCGTCCGCATCAGTGCCCTCAAGGCATTGGAAGGCGACCAAGCAGCCGCCGACCAAATCATCAAGCTGATGGATGAGGTAGACAGTTATGTCAAAGAACCAGAGCGCGAGATTGACAAATCATTCTTGATGTCGGTGGAAGATGTCATGACCATCACGGGTCGCGGAACGGTTGTAACCGGGCGTATCGAGCAGGGTCAAGTAAAGGTCGGAGACGAAGTTGAGATAGTAGGACTTCGCACAACCCAGAAAACCGTCGTCACGGGTATAGAGATGTTCCGTAAATCCCTTGATTCAGGTCAGGCCGGTGACAACGCAGGTATCTTGCTTCGCGGTATCAAGAAGGAAGACGTCGAGCGCGGACAGGTTATCTGTAAGCCAGGTTCGATCACTCCTCATACCAACTTTGAAGGCAGCGTCTATGTCTTGAAGAAGGAAGAAGGAGGACGTCACAAGCCATTCTTCTCCAATTACCGTCCGCAATTCTATTTCAGGACAACCGACGTTACGGGTACCATAACCTTGGCTGAGGGTACTGAAATGGTAATGCCAGGTGACAACACCACGATGACCGTGGAGTTGGGTAAGCCGATTGCCATGGACGAAGGTTTGCGATTTGCCATCAGAGAAGGCGGCCGTACCGTAGGTGCCGGTTTCGTCACCAAGATTATCAAGTAGGAGACGACTAAAACATGGCAGACGGCTCACGCCAGCGAATCAGAATTCGCCTTAAGGCATACGATCACGAAATTATTGATCAATCGACCAAAAAAATCGTGGAAACTGTTTTGAGAACTCAGGCTAAAGTAAAAGGTCCGGTTCCTCTTCCCACGGAGACGCATCGCTATACCGTAATACGCTCTCCGCACAAACACAAGGACAGCCGTGAACACTTTGAAATGAGGATACACAAGCGCTTGCTCGATATAGTTGATCACAGCGCCAAAACGGTTGATTCTTTGCAAAGGCTTGATTTGCCGGCGGGAGTTGATATCGAAATCAAGATACAGTCAGCCTAAAAATAGGAAAAAGTTTTATCAGATCAGCCGGAGGATATCTCTCCGGCTGATCTGTTTTCCAAGAAGATCAGGAAGCCTGCAATCATCTTCAGAATGACTTTCCCAAGGGCTCTGATTACTGCGGATCGGTATCCAATCGCAAAAACTTTTTCCGAATAATACTGCTGTTTTTCCAAATGTCTTTATTTTTTGGTGATATAGTAACTAACTTGTAAGTGTTAGCTGTTAGAAGCTTTCAAATCGACGTCCGGGCGTGCCCATAACGGGGACCACTCGGCGAAGAATGTAAGCGCTCCGCACGGGTTTCCCGGCGGAGCTTGCTTGTGCGAAACGGTCGGCTTCGCCGGCTCCTGTAAGTAAATATACAGGTTGCATAAATTGTAATGATGTTAATGTTTAAGAACGGCCTCTGTGTCGTTATGTTTAGGGTTTGTAATAGCGGAAGGCGAGCAAAGAGCTATGGCTACGAAGACGATCGTAGGCGAAAAGGTGGGCATGACCCAGATTTTTGACTCCGAAAATCGAGCTGTACCGGTAACGGTGCTAAAAGTATCGCCTGTGCGGGTAGTACAGGTTAAGACTTTAGAAAAAGAAGGTTATACAGCTCTTCAAGTTACTTATGGTGTTAGGCGGGTTGAAAAATTGACCAAGCCTGAGGCAGGTCATTTTAAAAAATATAATGTCGATCCCGGCAAGAAATTGATAGAGCTCCGGGTTGACGATGTTTCATCGTATGCCGTTGGGCAGGAAATCGATGCCGGAATAGTGGCCAAAGGCGATAAAGTAGACGTCACATCCGTCAGCAAAGGTAAAGGCTTTGCCGGTGGCATGAAGCGTCACAATTTCAAAGGTCAAGGCGCCGGCCACGGTAACCACAAAAAGCACAGAGCCCCCGGATCAATAGGAGCATGTGCGACGCCTGCCAGGGTATTCAAAGGTACAAAAATGGCCGGGCATATGGGTCATAATAAAGTGACCACCATGAATCTTGAGGTTGTGGAAGCCGATGTGGAAAGAGAACTGATCTTGGTAAAAGGTTCGGTTCCCGGTCCCAGAGGGGTTCTTGTTACCATTCGACAAAGTATTAAAGGCGGTGTAGCGTAATGGCACTCTCGATTACCTTTGCCAATAAAGAAACAGACTCTCTGGAGCTGTTCACCGTTGACTATAAAAATGTTGAAGGAACAGTCATCGGCAGCGTCAATCTGGATAAAGCAATTTTTTCTTTACCTCCCAAGATAGCATTGCTGCATCAAGTGGTGACGGCCCATTTGGCCTCACGCAGGAGAGGAACCCAAAGCACTAAAACGCGTGCTGAAGTAAAGGGTGGGTCAGCCAAACCTTTCAGACAAAAAGGAACAGGCAGCGCCCGTCAGGGTACAATCCGGGCACCGCATTATGTAGGTGGAGGAGTAGCCCTCGGACCAAAGCCGAGAAGCTATGACATGAAAACTCCGAAAAAGATGATAAGGCAAGCTCTTTATATGGCTTTGTCCGATCGTGCTGCTGCCGAAAGGGTAATCGTCATCGATGAATGGAAATTCGCCGTTCCCAAAACAAAAGATGCCGTTTCGGCATTGACGAACTTAAATGCGGAGGGAAAGATCCTGGCTGTAGTCGAGCGTGATAATGAAACAGTTATACGCTCATTTAGCAATTTGCCGCATATAGTTGCGATTCCAAAAGATCAATTGACCGCATATGATGTACTGGCATCTGACTATATTATTTTTACAAAATCTACCTTGTTGGGCGATTGTGAGATAACAGAAACAGCGCCGAAGGCAAAAGCAGCGGCACCGAAAAAGGCAAAAGCTGTAAAATCCTTGCCCGAACCGGAAAATATCGAAATTGCCGTTGAGGAAGACTCTTTGACTATTGTAGATGAGGAAAACTGATATGCAGATCGCAAAAAATGTATTGCTCAAACCAATTATCTCTGAAAAGACCTACCAAATGATGGATAAGGGAGCTTACGTATTCGTAGTTGATCCCAGAGCTTCCAAAGTAGAGATTAAAGATTCCGTTGAGGCCGCTTTCCAAGTTCGCGTTAAAAGCGTAAACACTTTGAATCGTCGGGGGAAGCGGAAACGCAATAGGAAGACACCGACTTTTGGCCAGCGCTCCTCCACTAAGAGAGCCATAGTGCGTCTAGTCGGCGACGACCGTATAGAACTATTTGAAACTTGATAGCGAACTAAGGAAATTACATTGGCGATACGTAAAAGAAAACCAACGAGTCCGGGTAGGCGATTTCAGACTACCTCTGATTTCAGCGAGATTACCAAAAAGACTCCGGAAAAGACTTTATTGGTCTCCCTTCCTCCATCGGGAGGCCGTAATAACTACGGTAGGAAGACAGCGCGACACAAGGGTGGCGGACATAAGCGTCAGTACCGTATAATCGATTTTTGGCGTGATAAAGATGGTATCAAGGCCAAAGTAGCGGCCGTTGAATACGATCCGAACAGAAATGCCAGAATTTTATTGCTGCACTATTTTGACGGAGAGAAGCGCTACATTTTGGCTCCGGAGAAAGTTGCCGTCGGAGATATCCTGGAATCAGGCGAAAAAGCCGATATAAGGCCCGGCAATGCTCTTCCTCTTCGTTACATACCCGTAGGTTCGGTAATCCATAATGTTGAGCTCAAACCGGGAGGCGGAGGAAAACTGGCCAGAGGTGCCGGGATGAGTATCCAATTGGTCGCCAAAGACGGCCCTTATGCTACCCTTCGTCTGCCCTCAACCGAGATGAGGCGAGTGCCGCTTGACTGCAAAGCGACTCTCGGCGAAGTGGGCAATGCGGAAGTGGAGCTCATTTCCATAGGTAAAGCCGGCCGTAACAGATGGAAAGGTGTCCGTCCTCAGACAAGAGGTGTGGCCATGAACCCGGTCGATCACCCATTGGGTGGTGGAGAAGGTAAAACATCAGGTGGACGTCATCCTGTATCGCCTTGGGGCAAGCCCGAAGGCAGAACACGCCCCAGACGCAAAGCGTCAGATGCAATGATTGTTCGTCGGCGTCGTACTCGCGGTGCGAGACGATAGGCTAGGAGGATACTATGCCGCGTAGTTTGAAAAAAGGACCTTTTGTAGACGGTCATTTACTGAGAAAAGTAGATGCATTGAATGCTGCAAACGAGAAAAAAGTTATCAAAACCTGGTCACGCCGTTCGACCATTATTCCGGACATGGTTGGTCATACGATAGCTGTACATGACGGGAGGAAGCATGTTCCCGTCTATCTGACAGAGTCTATGGTCGGTCATAAACTGGGCGAATTTGCCCCTACGAGAACATTCAAATATCATGCCGGGCAAGAAAGACAGGGGAGACGCTAAAGTGGGTAAAAAAACCAACGAGCTTCCCGGTACAAAAGCTTTTTTGCGATCTTGTCGTATGTCAAGTTATAAAGTCAGAGAAGTTCTCGATCTTATCAGGGGCAAGACTTTGCGTCAAGCTCTGGATATTCTCGATCATCTGGACAGGCAAGCGGCTGTTGTCGTCGCAAAGCTTGTTCGTTCGGCTGCGGCCAATGCCGAACATAACGATCTTTTGGATCCTGATGAACTTTACGTGGCTACCTGCTTTGCCGACGAAGCCGATACCCTCAAAAGATGGCGTCCAAGAGCCAGAGGTCGTGCCACGCGGATCCGTAAGCGCGGTTCTCACATCACAGTCATACTGGCAAGGATGCCGGAGCGTGAGATTGCCCGCATGAGAGCAAAAGAAGCGGCCAGAGCCGCAGATGTAAGAGCAAGGCGTGTCGCCGGTGCGAAGCGTAGCCAAACCGGTGCGACGGATGCCCCCAAGAGCAAGGAAATCACATCTTCACAAAGTGACGCTGAGATTTTTGACGTGAGCGAAGAAGCTTTGCCGGAAGAAGATGTCAATGATTTGGTTACCCCCGCAGAAGATGAGCCATTGTTGTCATCCAATGATGTAAGCGAAGAAACCATTTCTCAAGATGAAGAAGAAGAAAATAATGAAACAGATATCCACGAAGAGGAGCACTGATGGGCCAGAAAGTTAACCCATATGGATTCCGTCTTGGTATAACCACCGATTGGAAATCAAAATGGTTTGCCGAGCGCGACTATCAGAACTTCTTGATAGAAGATGTTAAGATTCGCAATTATTTGAATTCTCAGCTTGAAGCGGCTGCTGTAAGTCGTATTGAAGTAGAGAGAACGCGTGACAGATTGAGGATTGACGTCCACACTGCCCGTCCGGGTATTGTCATTGGACGACGCGGTCAGGAAGCTGACAGGTTACGTAAGTATCTGGCTCAATTGACGAATAACCCCAATGTTCAGCTGAACATACAAGAGATCAAACAGCCGGAATTGGACGCGGCGCTCATTGCCCAAGGAATTGCCGATCAGCTGGGGAAACGTATAAGTTTCCGCAGAGCCATGAAAAGAGCAATGCAATCGGTGCAAAAAGCAGGCGCGGTTGGTGTAAAAGTCCAATGTTCGGGACGACTTGGCGGTGCCGAAATGGCGCGAAAAGAATCTTACAGAGAAGGCAGAGTGCCTCTTCATACTTTACGTGCCGATATTGACTACGGCTGCAGGGAAGCCAGAACTACCACCGGTCGTGTGGGGGTAAAAGTGTGGATTTATAAAGGCGACATTATTCCCTATAAAGTCCAAGCAGACGGACAGCGTCAGAAAGAAGTCTCTCAATCATTCACAGCACCTGTCGGTGAGCAGCGCCCCAGGAGAATAGTCAGTGCCGGAGGCGGACGCAGAAAGCCAAGCAGCCCGGCTTTGCCAGGCGATCTTGCCAATGCGGAACCATTGACCCTTGATGAAAGTGCATTGACTACCAATTTTGACCTTAATATTGAATCTGCCCCTGTGACGGATACTTTGTCAACATCTCCTGCTCCCGAGGATAAATTCGAGCAGCTGTTGGCAGAAGAAGAAGAGATTGAGCGGAAGACTCGTGACCAGCATCACGATGTTCCTCATTTCCGTAAGGAGAATGACTAACTATGTTAATGCCAAAAAAAGTAAAACACCGTAAGCAACAGCGCGGTCGTATGAACGGTCTTACTAAAGGCGGAGAAAACATCGATTTCGGTGAATACGGGATACAAGCCCTTGCTCCGGCCTGGCTGACTGCAAGACAGATTGAAGCGGCTCGTATCGCGATGACACGTCATATCCGTCGTGGAGGAAAAGTCTGGATCAGAGTTTTCCCGGACAAACCCGTAACCAAAAAACCGGCCGAAACCAGAATGGGCTCGGGCAAAGGGAACCCTGAATTGTGGGTTGCCGTTGTCAAGCCGGGAAGAATTCTATTTGAGTTGGCCGGTGTCGACGAACAATTGGCAAGAGCTGCTATGGAGCGTGCGATTCAAAAATTGCCTATGAAAGCCAAGTTCGTCGTGAAGCAAAGCACAACTAATGAAAAGGTGGGCCTATAATGCCGGCTGTACGCGAACTTCGACAATTGGGCGAGGGCGAGCTCCTGCAGGAAATGGACGATGCCCGCAGAGAGCTTTTTAATCTGCGCTTTCAACTCGCTACAGGACGTCTTGATAACGTCTCCCGGATTACCGAAGTAAAACGGGATATAGCTCGTATCATGACTCTCTTTACCGAAAGAGAATTGGGTATTGATCGTCATGTCGCTGATCAAAAAGCGTTGGAGCGTGAAGAAAGTGCTATCGCTCGTTCCGCCGAGGAACCAAGACGAAAAAGAGTACGTCTCAAGAAAGATGATGTTGAAGCAGAAAATGACTTGTCTTCAGATCCCGAGGACGGCGAATTGTCCGTGACGGAAGATGAAGCGTAAGAGAGCGAATTATGGTAAATCAAATATCTGAAAATAATGCATCCGGCGTTGCGGACGAAGGATCTTCTGCGGAGCGTATAAATCGTCGCAAGGTCCGAGAAGGTACCGTAGTGTCAAATTCTATGGAAAAAACTCTTGTCGTTGCTGTCGTAGACAGAGTACGACACCGTAAATATGCCAAAACAGTTTTAAGGACGAAGCGTATTTATGTGCACGATCTGGTCGGTGAAGCCGGCGTGGGCGACCGTGTGAGAGTTCAGGAGACAAGGCCGCTTTCAAAATTGAAAAGATGGCGTTTGATCGAAATTTTGGAGAAGGCCAGATGATTCAGCAGGAATCTCGTTTAAGAGTTGCAGACAACTCAGGAGCTCGCGAAGTCTTGTGTATCAAGGTACTTGGCGGTTCCAGAAGGCGTTATGCCAGGATAGGCGATGTTTTTATCGCTACCGTTAAAGACGCGACACCCGGGGGCAACGTTAAAAAAGGTGACGTAGTACGCTGTGTTGTGGTACGCGCCAAGAAAGAAGTCAGACGACCGGATGGCAGTTATATCCGTTTCGATGAAAATGCAGCTGTTTTAATCAATGAGCAGTTGCAGCCCAGAGGGACCAGAATTTTTGGCCCGGTAGGAAGAGAGCTCAGAGATAAAAAGTTTATGCGTATTATCTCGCTGGCACCGGAGGTGATCTGATGAAAATTAGAAAAGGTGATCATGTGGAAGTCCTTGCCGGCAAAGAACGAGGCAAACGCGGTGATGTTATCCGCGTCATTCCTACGAAGCAAACCGTTATCGTTGCGGGCGTAAATGTTGTCAAAAAGCACCAAAAGGCAACCTCTGCCACTACTCAGGCTGGAATTATCGACAAGGATATGCCGATGTCCGTATCCAATGTGGCCTTGATCTGTTCAAAGGACGGCCCCACAAGGGCAGGATACAGCATTGATAAAAAAGGCGAAAAATATCGGATATGTAGAAAGTGCGGTGGCAAATTATGAGTCCCAGAAATCCTTCTGCTGCCAGAACTAATCAGCAAGTTGTTCCGGTCGCCCCATTGGCTGGTAAAGCTATGGGCTCTGCCAAAGTCAAGCCAAGATTGAAATCATTATATGACCAGGAAATTAAGCTACAGCTGAAAACTTCCTTCAACCTGGATAATATTATGCAAGTTCCTACCTTTGAAAAAATAGTGCTTAATTGCGGCGTCGGTAGGGCTACCCAGCAAGCCTCTCTTTTGGACGGTGCGGTACGCGACCTCACTTTGATTACAGGGCAAAAGCCGGTAGTCACGAAAGCGAGAAAATCTGTGGCAGGTTTCAAATTGCGTGAAGGCAATGCGATCGGCGCAATGGTGACATTACGCGGAGATCGGATGTGGGAATTTCTCGACCGTTTGATTTCCCTTGCTATTCCAAGGATCAGAGACTTTCGCGGACTTCCTTCCAAGTCCTTTGATGGACATGGGAATTACACTTTCGGGGTTTCCGAACAGCTTATTTTCCCCGAAATAGATTATGACAAAATTGATGCGACCAGAGGAATGGACATAACAATAGTTACAACAGCACAAACAGATGCCGATGGCAGAGCATTACTTTCTGCTTTTGGTTTTCCATTTCGAAAAGAAGGGCAGTAGAAAATGGCAAAAAAAGCACTTGTGCAAAAACAAATGCGGAAGCCTAAGTACAAAGTACGAGCCTATACGCGCTGTCGTAGGTGCGGACGACCCAAAGCGGTATTTCGCAAGTTTGGTCTATGCAGAATTTGTCTGAGAGAATTAGTGCACGCAGGTGAAGTTCCCGGCGTTAACAAGGCAAGCTGGTAGGAGGATTTACAAATGACTATGAGTGACCCTATAGCTGATATGTTAACCCGTATCAGGAATGCCAATCATGCTATGCATGACACGGTTTCGATGCCTGCATCCAAGCTTAAATTGGCATTGGCAGAGATATTGAAGCGGGAAGGCTATATAGCTTCCTGCGAACTCAAAGACAGCTCCCTGAGAGAGAACGATGTCTTAGAAATCGTATTGAAATATACTACCGATCGCAAGCGTGCCATTGAAGGGTTGAAGCGTGTTTCAACTCCCGGGCTGAGAGTCTACGCTCGTACCGAAACTCTACCGCGTGTTCTCGGTGGTTTGGGTGTGGCGGTACTTTCAACCAGCCGCGGTCTCGTGACTGACAAGGAAGCGAGAAAGCTGAAAGTCGGCGGAGAGGTCCTCTGCTATGTATGGTAGAGGAAATTATCTTTCTCAAAGATCACAGATGCAAGCTGTCTTTTCGAAGATAGTGACCGTAAAGCCGCTTGCTGATAAATTGAATTGTTGTTTTGTCGAATTAGTAAAAAGGAGGGCTGTGTAGATGTCACGTATCGGACGCGTGCCTATAGCAGTTCCAAGCGGAGTAGATGTTAAGATAGAAGCCGATAAGGTTACCGTCAAAGGCCCCAAAGGGCAATTGGAAAGAGAATTTCCAGCTCAGATTACCATCGAAGCAAGTGGTAGCGAGCTTTTGGTAACTCGGATCGACGACAGCCGTAAATCGAGATCATTGCATGGCCTTTGCCGTACATTGGTTTCCAATATGGTTGTAGGCGTAACAACAGGTTTTGTCAAAGAATTGGAGATTATCGGGGTTGGTTATAGAGCCACTCTAAAGGATCCCACCCATTTGGAATTGGCGCTTGGATTCAGTCATCCTGTTTTTGTACCTGCGCCTGAGGGTGTTACTTTTGAAGTACCGATACCTACCAGAATCAACATACGCGGTATCAATAAGGAAATGGTAGGTCAGGTTGCGGCTGATATTCGAAAGATTCGCAAGCCTGAGCCCTACAAAGGAAAAGGTATACGCTATGTGGGTGAAGTCGTATTGCGCAAAGCAGGGAAGGCTGGCAAATAGTGAAAACAACTAAAGTCCATGAGCTAAAGATCAGGAGGCACCGTCGGCTCCGTAAAAAGGTTTCAGGCGATGCAACGCGTCCCAGGCTGGCGGTATTTCGTTCAAATAAGCATATAGCCGTCCAGCTCATAGATGACCTGGTGGGCAACACCATAGCAGCTGCGTCAACTTATGAAAAAGATTTAAATTTAAAAGCTACAGGCGACATAACCGCAGCCCAAGTTATAGGGAAGCTCATTGCTCAAAGAGCAAAGGAAAAAGGTATTGACAAAGCCGTTTTTGATCGCGGCGGTAATAAATATCACGGACGGGTGGCCGCTGTGGCCACTGCGGCTCGGGAAAACGGATTGGAGCTATAGTGGCCGAGACTCAGTACGAAGAAAGAACCATTTCAGTAAACAGAGTGGCTAAAGTGGTAAAAGGTGGTCGCCGCTTTTCCTTTACAGCCTTGATGGTGATAGGCGACGGTAAAGGCAGAGTGGGCCTGGGCTACGGAAAAGCAAAAGAAGCCGGGCTGGCGGTCCAAAAAGGTCTCGAAGAAGCCAAGAAGAATATTTTTTCCGTACCTCTGGCCGGTTCGACAATCACTCATCAAGTTTTAGGCAAAGCAGGCGCCGGCAGAATTATTATGAAGCCGGCAGCGCCGGGAACAGGTGTAATCGCCGGAGGCGCTGCCCGCGCTATTTTAGAGATGGCAGGTGTCCACGATATAGTTGCAAAATCACTAGGCACTTCCAATTCCATAAATGTGGCTCACGCTACGGTAGCGGCACTCAAATTGCTTCGCCGTCCGGATGAAGTAGCGAGACTGAGGGGCAAATACGAAGATGAAGTTTCCCCTAAAGGGCTTCTTGAAGCCTACAGAGAGACGCAAAAGCTGAATAGATTTTCACAAGACGATTAGGTAAATGATGACGAAAGAAACAACAGCTATGAGTAAAAATAAGTCTGCCGACTTCCTGAAAGTTACGCAGATCAAATCTCAAATAGGAACTAAGCCGTTGCATCGCGGTACCCTAAATGCATTGGGTCTCAGACGCATAGGCCGCAGTAATTACTTTGTAAATTCCAAAGAGATAAACGGCATGATTGCCAGAGTCGCACATTTGGTCTCAGTCGAACATATAGGCGAGGATCAATTGCCGAAAAATGATGACAAGAAGGCGGCTAAACTTTTAGCGGCCCTCACTAAAGCAGGGGGATCAAAGAAATGATCAAACTTCATGACCTGACTCCCGTACCGGGAACCAATAAGCCCAAAAGGCGTGTCGGACGCGGTACCGGTGGTAAAGGCGGTAAAACAGCAGGCCGTGGGACCAAGGGGCAATTGGCTCGTAATTCTGTTAAAGTAGGTTTTGAAGGCGGGCAGCTCCCACTTTCTCAAAGACTTCCTAAATTACGTGGTTTTGCCAACCCCTTCAGGGTGGAATACAATGTGCTCAACTTGGATGTATTAACGCAGCTTATTGATAAGTTAAGCCTTGATTCGGGAAAAGATGTTGTAGAAATAACTCCCGAGGTTTTGCGTGATGCCGGTATTGTCCACCACAAAGGACTTATCAAAATACTTGGGCGCGGCGAAATAACCAAAAAAGTAACTGTGCATGCCCATGGCTTTTCCAAATCAGCCGAAGAGGCAATCCTGGCAGCCGGCGGACGAATTGTCATTGTTCCACCGCCATATGGCGACAGAAGACCTCCCGTAAAAGGCAACGCTTTGGCTAACCGCTAAAAGTAATAATATATATTATATTTTTATGCAAATTATTGGCAAACATTAAATAAAAATTGTTTTTTTAAAACAACAAATCATGCTATTAGAGAAATATATACTAGACAAAGAGTATATTGCTCTATAAGTAAAGTAAATGGTAGGTTGTTAGAACAACTAATCAATCTGCTTGATATTTTATTAGATAATCCTTAAATAGATAAAGTAAATACCGGATATGAGAGTGAGGAGGCGGCGTGCTCTCTAGCTTGAAAAACATGCTGAAGGTCGCCGACCTTCGCAACAAAATACTGTTTACGCTTTTGGTGATAGCTATTTATCAATTGGGCGCCAATATACCGGTGCCAGGCGTAGACTATGCGAGGATAGCGTTGATCTCAAAAGATGCATCCGGTACCGGTTTAGCCGGTTTCCTAGATCTCTTTTCCGGAGGTGCTTTAGCCCGAGCGGCTGTTTTGGGTCTCGGCATAATGCCTTATATAACCTCGTCGATTATCGTGCAATTACTGCAAACCGTTATTCCTAAATTTGCAGAATGGAGAGACCAGGGAGCAGTGGGGCAGCGCAAGCTGACACAAACAACCCGTTATTTGACGATCGCATTGGCGCTTATGCAGGCTTCTGGAATAGTTTTTTTGCTTCACTCCGGTCAATTGCTTTCCGGGTCTTCCAATTCATCGTCTGACTTAATTCCCGATTTTACGCCGGGGCATATCCTGTTTATTATCCTTATCTTTACTGCCGGAACAGCTTTTGTTATGTGGCTTGGGGAGCTCATAACACAGCGAGGTATCGGTCAAGGAATGTCAATCATTATTTTTGCCAATGTGGTTGCCACCATTCCTTATGACATTTCGGTTATCAAAGCTCAAAAAGGCTATTCGGGTCTGGTAATCATTGGAATCGTGTGCGTACTTATTCTTGTGGCCATTGTCTTTGTTGAACTTGGTCAGCGCCGTATCCCTGTGACATTTGCCAAGCGTGTTCAAGGACGAAGAATGTATGGCGGACAAAGTACATACATTCCTTTAAAGGTAAACCAGGCTGGTGTTATCCCAGTTATTTTTGCTAGTTCTTTATTGTATATACCAGTTCTCATTTCCACAGTATTACCATGGCAGGGCTTGCGTAATTGGGTACAGGCTAATCTATATACGCCGACTTCAGGTATGTATTTGGCACTCTATGGCTTGTTTATAGTGATATTTACTTTCTTTTATGTCCAAGTTAGCTTCGATCCATTTCAACAGGCAGATACTCTCAGGAAACAAGGAGGATATATTCCGGGGATAAGACCCGGTCCTCCCACCGAAAGTTATCTTTCCCATATCTTGAACCGGATAACTTTGCCGGGGGCGGTCTTTCTTGCCGCAGTGGCATTGATACCTTCACTTTTCCTCGCAGCATGGAATATCATCTCAATTCCATTTTTTGGGACAACGTTGCTTATCGCCGTTGGTGTAGGATTGGAAACTATCAAGCAGGTTGATAGCCAGTTGACTATGCGTAACTACGAGGGTTTTCTACGTTAAGTGACCCAAGCAGTCAGGTTAATTGTTCTTGGTAAGCAAGGAGCTGGTAAAGGCACACAGTGCATTAGGCTTTCGCGTCACTATGTGATCGAACATATAGCTACCGGAGATATGTTGAGAGCAGCTGTCAGGAACGGCACGAAAGTCGGTCTTGAAGCTGCTGAATATATGGAACAAGGTGAACTTATTCCTGATGATATCGTGATACGCCTTGTCGAGGAACGCACGAGTATCGGTATGGCTCACGAAAGAGGTTTTGTGCTTGACGGTTTCCCCAGGAATGTCCATCAAGCAGAAATGCTTAACGATATGTTATCTCCCGAAATTATAAATGTGGTTATCAATCTAAGGGTACCAACCAATCTTGTTCTCAAAAGGATAGCCTCAAGAAGAGTATGTGCTGATTGCGGAGCCACATATTCAACAGCACATCCACCTTCTCTTGATTGGATCTGTGACAATTGCGGTGGTGAAGTCGTGCAGCGTGAAGACGACACAGAAACTGCCATACAACGCCGTTTGGACCTTTATGAATCAGAAACCAAACCTCTGATTGCATTTTATAGAAAACACAGAAAACTTGTTGAGATATCAGGTGTGGGTAAAGAAGAAGTTGTAAGCAGTAGAATCATTAATGCCATCGATGGTATTTTATTTAAAGAACAAGGCGATATCTCTTCAGTCTGATTTCTAATCAAGGTATCCTATAATCAAATTCTCTTTGGTTTTCTCGTTTATATAATGGGTCGAAAGACTCAAGTAGCTCTGATCAAAATATTCATATGGGCAGTTAATATTACATACGTTATCTGATAGATTTACGTAGCTGCTCATATGATTTCATGCTATTTTATGTACATAAAAAGTGAAAATATTTAAATATTTTTTACTGATTTAGAAGCCATCAAAAGGGTCAATTAGCCACTTAATACCTCACTAAGTACTTATAGTATGACTATAAGTAGTAATACTGCTACTCAGTAAAGTATTAATATTACTATTAGTGATATTATAATAGAAGCTATTGACATATATCTTATCAATTTATAGATATTGTATCTGTTCAATAGTAAGATAAGTAATATTTCTGATCATTAATAACTCCACTTCAAGAGACCATTGGCTCTATCTGTCATTTTGCTCACGATAAATAGCTATGACTTTATATGGCAGATGCCTATATCGTATTTAGTCAGTATGTGTTGGGCTATCCGGTAGTTTAGTTTGTGCTTCATTTGACAAATATAAAAGTTTGTGACAATATAAAATATTGCCCTGTCTCGTGGTGTCAAAAATAGGCACTTTATCATTGCCGTTCTGCAATAGCTCTTTGAGGCTGGCATAGTTATTGTTTGAGTGTATTTGATGGATAAGATCGATAGGAGTTCTTGTTATGTATACTGTGGATGTCGGCAATCCTGAAAGTTGTAAGTCTTTATTCCGTAGTGCCCAGATAAAAAAAGTCATTACGAAGCTAATGATAGTCCTAAGTGTTTTTCTTGGGCTATCAAGTTCTATTTTACTTACTTCTGTCTTGGGCACCCCTGCTGCGTCTGCTGCACCGGTGGGGCTAGGATCTGATCTGTCGATGGCAATTACGGCGTCCGTCAGTTCTTATTATGGATCTGGCACCGCAATTCTCTATTCATATGCGGTCACCAACACAGATAGTGTAACCCTTAACCCGGTAACTGTCACTGATCCAATGCCAGGCCTTTCGGCAATTACATGTCCGGATAGATCACTTACTCCTGCCCAGAGCGAGACTTGCAGTGCCACCTATGCAACGACACAAGCAGATGTTGACGCTGGTTCACTCACCAACACCGCCACTGCCACCGGAACACCACCGACAGGTTCAAACGTCACAGCCAGTTCCATCTTGACGCTACTTGCAAATCAGAACCAGGCTATTTCCATAACAAAGACTGCTTCTGTGAGTTCTTATTCTGCAGCCGGCACAACAATTACTTATACGTATAAAGTCACCAATATAGCCACCATGCCCCTTGTCTCGGTAACTGTCACTGACCCAATGCCAGGCCTTTCTACAATCACATGTCTTGGGATGGATACGCCATCATCTAATTCTGCTACGATGCTTTTCCCCAAGCAGAGCGAGACTTGCAGTGCCACCTATATAACGACACAAGCAGATGTTGACGCTGGTTCACTCACCAACACCGCCACTGCCACCGGAATAGCCCCAATTATAATACCTGCGGTAGCAACTCATACTTTCGCACCTGAATTTAGCATGTTGCAAGGAACGCTCGTCACAGCGAGTTCCACTGTGACAATACCCGTAGAACAGCATCCGGCTATTTCCATAACAAAGACGGCTTCTGTTAGTTCTTATTCTGCACCGGGCACAACGATTACTTATTCGTATGCTGTCGCCAACACGGGCAACGTAACCCTTAACCCGGTAACTGTTACTGACCCAATGCCAGGCCTTTCGACAATTACATGTCCGGATAGATCACTTACTCCTGCTCAGAGCGAGACTTGCAGTGCCACCTATATAACGACACAAGCAGATGTTGACGCTGGTTCACTCACCAATATCGCCACTGCCACCGGAACACCACCGACAGGTTCAAACGTCACAGCGAGTTCCACTGTGACAATACCCGTAGAACAGCATCCGGCTATTTCCATAACAAAGACGGCTTCTGTTAGTTCTTATTCTGCACCGGGCACAACGATTACTTATTCGTATGCTGTCGCCAACACGGGCAACGTAACCCTTAACCCGGTAACTGTTACTGACCCAATGCCAGGCCTTTCGACAATTACATGTCCGGATAGATCACTTACTCCTGCTCAGAGCGAGACTTGCAGTGCCACCTATATAACGACACAAGCAGATGTTGACGCTGGTTCACTCACCAATATCGCCACTGCCACCGGAACACCACCGACAGGTTCAAACGTCACAGCCAGTTCCACTGTGAAGCTTGATTATCTTGCTGCTGCCACAAAGGCAAAGCACCACAAGAAGAAGAGAAGCCAAGCAAGAAAGGAAGTCAAAGTAAAAGTCAAGAAGAAAGTAGCTCCTGCACTAAATTCAAAGAAGAAAGTCTTAGTCGGATCCACTACTGTTCACACAGGAGAACCATGGTCGGGTGCCACACCCTATCTCATTTGGCTGAGTTTGTTTGGACTTTTACTCACTTCTCTTGGCGTTACTAGAAGGAAGATTAGTAGCAATAAAATCTAAATTTATGTTTTGATCTAAACAACAGCTACCCGCAGTCAATTGATTGATGACCCTCTGTGTCAACCTTTAGTGAGACACTTTACACTTATAAATCAATGAGCTACGAGGGCGGAGAACAACTATCTTTAATCCGAAGTTAACCCCAATTATAAAGGCCTGTTTGTTTTACCAGGTTCTGGCTCTCAAATCACGAAAATTACATGACTACAGTAGTCGTATTCCATGAGCGTAGTACCTGATAAACGCCTATGTCTGTTGATAGGAAAGTGAACTTCGGTTTAATGACCGTAACAATAACTACTATTGGCGATACAAACATACATAATGGTGCGATGGCCAAACCAGTTCCTTCAACCTCGAGCTCTGAGTATTGTTGAGCGTAAGAAGATCAGCGCAACGCTCGATTTAGAAGAGTTCATAGACGAAGCTCCAGCTAAACTATAGGCCAAAGCACTTAATCAGGGGGTATATCTGGGATCAGTGTCGACCATGTGGAGCATACTTCCTGGACACGACGAAGTTCGTGAACGACGTTGTCAGGCTATACACCCGGCACACAAAATGGGGGCACCTCGCCAGAGTTGATTGTACTTGGCCCAATGAGATCTGGAGTTTAGATATAACAAAACTCCACAGGCCTAAAAGTGGACCTATAAACTACCTCTACGTGATCCTCGATATTTACAGGCACTACGTCATGGGATGGATGTTGGCCGTGCTAACTTTCCAAACCACTTATTCTCTCGACTTGACAAACATGAGAACGTCCTAGGATCACCAAATTCCACAGCAGACCTCATATGAGCAATGACAATCTCTAGCTAGTTTCAAGTACCGACCCGATTTTCCCGATAGATTCGTTATTTCAAAGACGCTCAGACCCACTGTCAACGTTTCATGTTTTGCTACAACGAACACCATCGCCACTCTGTCATTTGATATCACACTCCTACGATGTTCACTACGGACGGGCTGAAAAGGTTCGTGAACTACGTAGAGCAGTACTTCTTGATGCCTATGCAGAATACCCAGAACGATTTGTTAACAAAGTTCCCACACCACCGGCATTACGACCGTCGCGTGGATCAACCAACCAGAGAAGGAGATTACTGACTCAAAAAACTTGACACGCGTCGCGTGAAGACGACACAGAAACTGCTATACAACGCCGTTTGGACCTCTACGAATCAGAAACCAAACCTCTGATTGCATTTTATAGAAAACACAGAAAGCTTGTTGAGATATCAGGTGTAGGTAAAGAAGAAGTTGTGAGCAGCAGAATCATTAATGCCATCGATGGTATTTTATTTAAAGAACAAGGCGATATCTCCTCAGCCTGATTTCTAATCAAGGTATCCTATAATCAAATTCTCTTGGGTTTTATCGTTTATATAATGGTTCGAAAGACTCAAGTAGCTCTGATCAAAATATTCTTATGGGCAGTTAATATTCCATACGTTATCTGATAGATTTACGTAGCTGCTCATATGATTTCATGCTATTTTATGTACAAAAAAAGTGAAAATATTTAAATATTTTTTACTGATTTAGAAGTCATCAAATGGGTCAATTAGCCACTTAATACCTCACTAAGTACTTATAGTATGACTATAAGTAGTAGTACTGCTACTTAGTAAAGTATTAATATTACTGTTAGTGATATTATAATAGAAGCTATTGACATATATCTTATCAATTTATAGATATTGTATCTGTTCAATAGTAAGATAAGTAATATTTCTGATCATTAATAACTCCACTTCAAGATAGTAATCTTCTTATAAATGATTTTACTTTTGGCAAATAATAGATACTTATAATATGTGAATTTCGCAAACATAGTTAAATAATACTATTCTTTCTTATATAATGTCTTAATGTTTATTTGACATATATAAAAGTTTTTGGCAAGATGAAAGGGTACTTGTCGAAAAGTCTTCCTCGCACGTGTCAAAGATAGGCACTTTTATTGACCTAAAGGATAAGTTACATATGTCTGTTGTTGCTGGAATGAATTTATTATATAAGACCGATGGGAGTTCTTATTATGTATAATATTAGTGATACTAATAGTCACAAACGGAATAAGTTTTTATCTTCACTTATGAAAATGAAGAGAACTTTTCCAAAGATAATGATTATCCTAAGCGCCTTTCTTGGATTATCAGCTGCTATTTTAGCCGCTCCTATCTTAGGGGCTTCTGCCGCCCCTCCCGCTCCTGGTGGTCCTATTGCTCCTGCAATGGAACCGGGGCCCAACCCTTTTTCTTATAATGAGTTTATTGATACCAACTCGTATAGGGCAAACGTAGACAGCCGGGGGAGCGTGGCTGTAGGTAAGAACCTCAGCATTACGGGGAGCTTCACCGTGGCAGACGGGCCTATGCCCTATGCCTGCCTCAATAATACTTTGGTCGTTGGCAAAAATATAATAGCTGCCGGAAAATCGTCCACACTTTCTATCGCCCAAGGAACGGCTCTCTACGGCGGGAAGATAATAAAAACCAACATATATTCAAATGCCAACCCTCAATGTAACCCGGTAGCTTCATCCGGTACAACCAGTTTTACATCAGCTTGGAATACTGCCGCCAATGATTCATCCACATGGGCGGGGACTGCATCCAATT
>Ga0078972_1002965_pt1 | contig 53043 bp, 39 predicted proteins | sample YelNatPaOPGAMG01_FD_67568 | JGI IMG/M metagenome (GOLD analysis project Ga0078972, IMG submission 67568) | Hot spring thermophilic microbial communities from Obsidian Pool, Yellowstone National Park, USA - OP-RAMG-01 (SPADES assembly) (version 2) | ecosystem: Environmental > Aquatic > Thermal... | reverse complement strand
AGGCGAAAAAGGCGTCCAAGGGTGGGGGTCCCTCCGTCTGGCTTTGCCAGCGGAGGGGGAGGGAATGGCCCTCCCTCTTCATCCATAACTTCTTTTCTTTGGGCGTGGCACAACTGTCGCCGAAGGCACCCCACTTCCATCGCGGAATTTGGGGCGAATGGGTGTGTTGCATTTTGCAGGGCGTGGGGTACCATGGGCGCCAGGAAAACAAGGGAGGCCGCACATGAGCGAAACCGGGTCTGTGGGTAGCGGGAAACCCTATGCCGACGACGACAAGATTTTTCTCTTCTTGGCGTATTTCGGGATCTTTTCGCTGATCCCCTTTTTCATGTATCGGGATAAGCGCTCCGATCCCCAGAAGGAGTACGTCTACTGGCACTCGCGCCAGGGTCTCGGGTTGACCATCGTGGCCGTGATCGTCTGGATCTGCGGCATGGTGGGCATGTTCATCCCGTTCCTGAATATCCTGGTGGGGCTGATTCTCTGCGCGTGGTGGGTCCTGGTCCTGGTCATGATGATCATGGGCTGGGTGAAGGCGTTCGGCGGCCAGAAGTGGGAGATGCCCGGCATCTCCAAGGTCGCCCAGATGTTCAACTGAAGAGGCCCGAAAGGGGTAGAATGGTGGGGGCCTGCTGGTCAGGCCCCCTTTCGTTTGGATCGGCCGGAGAGGGTCGCAGGAAGGAGTGCTGGAGTGAACCCGCGGTTTGCGCTGGGGATGGATACGAGTACCCGCAAGCTCGGCCTTGCCCTCGTCGATGAAGGCGGGGCGGTGATCGCGGAACGCGAAGAGGCCACTTCGACCCACGCCACGAGGCTCGTTCCGGCGCTCGAATGGCTTCTCGCCTCCTGCGGAGCCGGGCGGGGAGACCTGTGCGCCATCGGTGCCGTCACGGGCCCCGGCTCCTTCACCGGGCTGCGCATCGGCTTGGCCTCCGCCCTGGGCCTCTCCCGCGCCCTCTCCATTCCGGCGTACGGCCTTCAGAGCCTCAGGGCCATCGCCCTCGCCGTGCCGGCCGAGGGGGCTGGACTGGCGGTCATGGACGCGCGACGCTCGCAGCTCTACTGCCAGGGGTTTCTCCGAAGAGAGGGGGAGGTGATATCCCTCGGGGAGCCACGGGCGCTGGCGGCGGAGCGAGTGCTTTATGAGATGCCGTCGCCCATGTGGGCGGCGGGAGATGGGGTGGCCCTGGTGCGAGGTTGGCCAGCGGAGTGCCGGCTCATCAGCGAAATCCCGAACCTCGCCGTGCCCGCCGCGAGGGAGGCGCTCGCTGCCCTGGCTTCGGGCCGGGCCGCCGCCGGGCTCCTACCCACCTATGTCCGCCCTCCCGACGTCCGTCTTCCGGCGGAAGTTTGACCGTCCGGGGGCTGAGGGCTACACTACGAGCTGTCGCCGAGAGGGACGATGCGCTACCAAGAACCGCTCTTCCGACCCCCCTCCGAGGCCGGCAGCCTTATTTTCCAGGCCACCGTCGGCTGCTCCCACAACGGGTGCACCTTCTGCGCCATGTACCGCAACAAGCGCTTCGAGGTACGGCCCCTGGATGAGATGCGGAATGAAATCGCCGAGGCGGGACGCTGCTGGCCCGAAACATCGAGAGTTTTCCTGGCGGACGGGGACGCCCTGGCCGCGCCCACCGAGCACCTGATGGAGATCCTGCGCGCCCTGTTCGGAACCTTTCCGAAGCTTCGGCGGGTGAGCCTCTACGCCACGCCCCTGAACCTCCTGGCCAAGGGTACGGAGGAGCTGAGGGCGCTAGCGGGCGCCGGGTTGACCCTCTTCTACGTGGGCCTCGAATCGGGCAGCGATGCGGTGTTGCGCCGCATGGCCAAGGGGGTTGATGCCGCCTCTGCGGTGGAGGCCATTCGCCGCGGACAGGATGCGGGGTTGCGATCGTCGGTGATGGTCCTGCTGGGGCTGGGCGGGAGCGAGGGGTCGGAGGAGCACGCCCTGGCCACGGCGCGCGCGGTGAACGCCATTCAGCCCCACTACCTCTCCGTGCTGGCGTGGTTTCCCGTTCCAGAGGCGCCGCTCTTCCGTCAGATGGCCGCCGGGAGGTTTTCGCCGCCCGATGACCTGGCCCTCGTCCGCGAGCTGGGGATGCTGGTGGAGGCGCTGGATCTACGGGATACGGTCTTCAGGGCCAATCACGCCTCCAACCCGCTTCCCATCGGCGGCCGTCTCTCGCGTGACACAATCAAGATTCTCTCCGCCATCAGGGCCGCCGAGGAGGGATTGCTCCCCCTGCGGCCCGCCTATCTGAGGGGTGTTTGATGCGCCGTCGCAGCGTCCCCGTCATGTTTCTCCTCGCGCTCGCGCTGGGGTTGGTCACCCGGGCAGGCACCGTTCAAGACCTTGAGCAGTCTGCCCTGGCGGATCTGTGGGCCTGGCGGGGCCAGGCGCGGGCCATCGTGGCCCTCTATCGCGCCTATGGGTATCTCGATGCGATGGATTCGCCGGCGGCCTTCGAAAAGACGGTCCGGCAGGTGCTGAATGCGCCGGACGCGGCGCCGGAGGTGCAAGCCCAGGCGGCGTACCTTCTCGCTCGGCAGGACCGCGACCTCGGGAAGGTCCAGGATGCGGAGCGCCTGGAGGCGCAGATGGGCTACGTCCTCACCTGGCGGGTCATCGGCCCCTTCGACGATGAGAACAAGCAGGGCTTCGACGCCGTCTATCCGCCCGAGACCAAACTCGACATGGCGGCCTCCTACGTGGCCAAGTCGCACCCCGTGAGCTGGAGGACGGTTCCCGACCGGCTGGTGAACGGCGTAGTCCCCTTGGACCAGGTCATGGACCCCACCGAAAACGTGGCGGGCTACGCCCTGACCTTCATCAAAGTGGCGAAGGACACGCCGTGTGTCATTCGGGGCGGCTACAATGAGGCCTACAAGCTCTGGGTGGATGGCGACCTGGTCGCCAGCAGGAAGCGTTACAACGGAAGGGCTTTCGACCAATTCGCCGACGGCTGCACCTTGCGCAAGGGCTGGAACACCCTGCTCGTCAAAGTCTGCAACAGCGACGGGGGGTGGAACTTCGAGCTTCGGCTCACGGATGAAAGGGGGCGGGCGCTTTCCGGATGGATCTCGACCTCCGACCCGGCGGCGGTGAAGGAGCCGCTGGACAAGATCCTGGCCAAGAACGGCCTGCCCCCCAGGGGAATGGAGGTGAACGATCCAGGCCAAGCCCTGAAGGCCCGTTCGGAGTCCCACGCCGATGCCGCAAGCTTGGAAGACTACGGCCAGTACCTCCTGTATATGAGAACGTACGATCGAGGCGATACCGCCCACCTCGAGATCCTGCGCAAGGCGGCCGAGGCCTCCTCGGACGACCCCATGCCCTGGCTGGTGCTGGGAGACGCCGAACGGGATCACAACAAGCGCAGGGCCGATTACCAGAAGGCCCTGGACATGGCACCCAAGAACCCCCTGGCGCTGGAGCGGATGGCCCGCCACTACCTGGACAGGGGCATGCCCTTTCCGGCCCTCCAGTACCTGGACCGCGCCGTGGCGGCCGAACCCGACTGCCTGCCCACCAAGGCGTTGCAGTCTCAGGTCCGGCTGCAGTTCGCCAGCGACGGCATCGGCGCCGCCGAGCTTCAGTCGCTCTATTCGGCCCATCCGGACTGCGCCGTGGTCCAGCTGGCCTACCTGGCCTCCCTCAGAAAGCTGGGCGACCCGGCTCAAGAAACGGAGGCGCTGGAGCGCTACCGCGAGACCCATCAGGGTGACCCGGATGCCTGGTACGACGCCATCGCCGATGAGGTGCGGACGGGACACACCGCTCGGGCTCTCGAACTCTTCTCCCAGATGGAGGCCCGGTTCCCCCTGGACCGCATGCTGATCTACCGGCACGCCTCCTACCTTCTCGCGCAGAACCGGCCCAAGGAGGCCGAAGCCTTGGTATCCGCCGCCCTGAAATGGTGTCCCGACTGGCCCGAGGGGCATGATCTGCTGGGCGATCTGATGAGGGCCCTGGGCGACTCCTCCAAGGCGCTCGCCGAGTACCAGGTGGCGCTGACCCTGCGGCCCCAAATGGAATCCGTCAAGCGCAAGGTCTCCTTTTTGAGCCCGCAAGGGGAGGGGTTCGAGAATCAGTACAGGGTGGAGCCGAAGGATCTTCCCACGGACATCGGTTCCTTCTCCGGGCAGCAGGCGGTGGTGCTGCTCGACAACACGGCCATCAAGGTCCAACCCAGCGGCCTTTCGAGCCGCTACGTGCAGATGGTGATACAGATCCTCCAGCCCGCGGCCGCTCAGCAGCTTCAGAGCTGGCCCATCACCTTCGACCCCGACCGGCAGGAGGTGCGTATCCTGGATGCCTCCATCCTGAAGCCCGACGGCACGAAGGTCCACGCGGACGTCATGGTAACGGACGCCCTCTCCGATCCGCGGTACCGCCTGTACTACCGCAACCGGAATATGGTGCTCTCCTTCCCCTCGCTCAGCGCCGGCGACCGCCTCTGGATCGAATACAAGATCTCCGACATCGGCGAACGCAACGAGTACGGCCGGTACTTCGGCGACATCGAGACCTTTGCCGGCCAGAGCCCCATCCTTTTGAAGCAGTATACCTTGGTCATGCCCTCCGACCTGCCCCTCTACGTTCACGCCGAGCGGATGAGCACCGAGCCCATGGTCGTGACCCGCGGTTCGGAGAAGATCTACCGGTGGGTGGTGCGGGATATCCCGCAGGTGGAGCAGGAGCCGGACATGCCCGGCTTCACGGACGTCCTGCCCTACTTGCACGTCTCCACCTTCCAGGATTGGGACGCCATGGGGGCCTGGTACGCCAAGTTCATCAGCGACCAATGGGAGATGACGCCCGAGGTGAAGGCCAAGGTGGCCGAGCTCATTCAGGGCGCCGCCACCACGGAGGCCAAGGTGTCGGCCATCCACCGCTGGGTGGTCCAGCAGACGCACTACGTCGGCCTGGAATTCGGGGTCCACGGTTTCCGTCCTTACAAGGTGGGTCAGATCTTCGAGCGGCGCTTCGGTGATTGCAAAGACAAGGCCATTCTGATGGCCGCCATGCTTCGGCAGGCCGGCCTGGACGCCTGCATGGTGCTCGTCCGAACGCGGGACTTGGGGAGCATCTACCCGACGCCGGCCTCCCTGGCGATCTTCAATCACGCCATCACCTACGTGCCGGAGCTGAACCTCTTCCTGGACGGGACCGCCGAGTACTCGGGACTCCATGAGCTGCCCTACCAAGATCAGGGCGTCTGGGTGCAGCTCGTATGGCCCGACGGCCGGACCAAGCGGGTGGAGACGCCCGTGGACAAGGCGTCCGACAACCAATATCGCGCCCTCTACCGGCTGGAGGTCCCCGCGTCGGGAACCTCGGCCGAGGCGCGGGGCAAGGTCAGCGTCATCGGCCAGCAGTGCGCCTGGCTCCGGCAGCGTTTTCAGGACAAGGACAAGCTGAGGGAACAGCTCGAAAAGGACATCTCGGGCGCCTTCCCGGGGACTCACCTTTCAAGCGCCACCGCGAGTGACCTGGCGGACCTCTCCTCGCCCGTGACCTTTTCCTTCGAAGGTACGCTGGGCCAGGTGGCCAGCCCCGACGGAGAGCACGAGATTTCGCTTCCCGTTTGGATGGGCCAGCTCAATCTCTTTGCCCGCTTCGCAGCCTTGGCCGAGCGGCACTATCCGCTTGAGATCGACTACCCCTGGGTGCAGGAGTACGACATCACCTTCACGCTGCCTCAGGGAGCCACCGCCAAGCCCATGGCGCCGCTCTCCATCCACACGCCCTTCGGGTCGGTCACCAGGACCTTCAGCGGGGGAGAGAAGCAGGTGTCGGTGAAACTCACGGTGGAACTTGCCGTCCGCGAGGTAAGTCCCCAAGACTATCCGGCCTTCAGGGCCTTCTGCCAGGCGGCCGACAAGGCCGCGGGAGAACGGTTGCGGGTCCAACTGGCGGGAGGTAAGCCATGACGCGCCGCGCTATCCGTCCGAGCTTCTGGGCCGCCGTATTTACCGTCGGTCTCTCCCTCTCTCAGGCCGTCTGGGGCTCCGGGCTGACCCCTGGTTGGCAGGCTTTGCTGGATGGGAAGCCCCTCTCCGAGACCGAAGCGGCCCTGAGAAAGGACCTGGAGCGCGACCATAGCGATGCCTCCGCCAGTTACGCCCTGGCCCTCCTGGAGGAGGCCAAGGGAGAGCGTGAGAAGTCGCTGGTGACGGCGGTGGAAGGACTCCGCAACGCCCCCTCCAGCCCCTTGACCTTCCTGCTTCAGGATTTCATCAGCGACGACGCCACCTTCGACCAGGCCACCACCCGCCTCGTACGGGACTCCATCCCGCAGTTGGCGGAGGAGAAGGGATTGGACCCCATGGTGCGGTTCAACCTGCACTGGCTGGCGTTCCAGCTCGCCGCCCGCACGGGCGATCCGCAGTTGGCCGCGAAGGCCATGGCCGGGGCCGGATTCATTTCAGCGGCCTATTACTCCCGCCCTGAAACGACGCTGAGCCGGATCGAGTTCTACAAGGCCTCTCCGGCGGAGCGGGGCAAGCTCGATGCGGAGACGTGGACGCGGACCACCTTCCGCACGGTGGATGTCCGCCCGCCGCTGTACGCCACGGTGCGCAACCGGGAATCCAACTACTACATCCTCGTGCCCTTCTCCGTGGACAAGCCCCAGCAGGCACTGCTCTACTTCAACGCCGCCAAGAGTTTCCGTGTCGTCCTGGACGACAAGGTCCTCCTGACCAAGGACGTGTTCAGCATCCAAGAGAACCCTACGGTGGTGCGCCGGGTGGCCCTCGCCGCCGGGGTGCACCGGCTGCTCATCAAGGTTCACGCCACGGGCGGCGACCAAGGGATCCACCTAGCGCTCCTCGACGCCGACGGCAACCCGCTCGCCGCCGTGGTTCCGCAGGGAGCCCAGCCCCCCTCGGGTCCGACGGCGGGATTCAAGGACGAAGGGGACTGGCAGGGTGCCTTTCCGGCCGCCTTTCCGAAGGAAGATCCCCGCCGCGAGGCCTTCCTGTCGCTGTGGCAGCGGTGGCAGGGCGACGTGGCCAGCGGCCGCCTCACCATGGAGGCAGCCGCCGACGAGGCCCCCAAGTGTTTCTTGTGGAACTTGCTAGCGGCCCGCTTCTACCTGTTCGAGGCCGACGACCTTCCGCAGAAGATCGCGCAGAGCAGGGCCGAACGGTTTGTGGACCGGTGTCTGGAGTTGGCTCCGGACTCCCCCATGGCGACCTACTTCAAAGCCGTCCTTCAAGGGGCCAACTCGGATTCGGACGACGACCTGATCGCCCTGCGGAAGCTCGTACGCGAGGCACCCACCGATCCCCGGTGGTTCGTGGCCTTAGCCCAGAGACTCGAAGCGCGCGGTTGGATCGTGGATGCCCGCAAGGTCCTGGAGGAGGCCTCCTCTTACCACCCCGAATGCGAGAGCGTGGAGACGGCGTGGATCTCTTACTTCCAACAGCTTCCGGATCCCAGGGGACAGATGGAGGCGATCCGCCGGCTGGAGAAGTTACGGAACGCCGACCCTGAATTGGAGGAATTTTACTCGGGCACCCGGCAGTGGCCGCAGCTCCACGCGCTCCTGCTGGAGGAGGCCGAGCGCTTCGGGGACCGGGACCGCCAATTCGACTACAGGCTAGCCGGAGTGGACGTGCGCCTGGGCCGGTACGCCGCCGCAAAGACCCGCCTGGAAGGGCTCCTGGCCCTCGACCGGTCGGACGTGGAGGTGGCCCTGCAGCTTGCGCGATGCGATTTCCTCATGGGAGACCGCGCGGCGGGGTTCAAGGTGTGGGACGAGCTGAAGAAGGCCAAGCCCGACGCCTTCCAGGTGGACCTGGCGCGCATGGCCCTGGGCCAGCCGTGGCCGTTTCAGGACAAGCACCTTTCCCTGGAGCAGGTTCTCAAGGAGGACAAGTCTTCCGCGCCGGACAAGGCCCCGTCGTCCATGCTTCTGGACCAAATGTTCACGCGGGTTGAGCCGGACGGCTCCTCCCTCGAGCGCTACCACGGCATCCTCCGGATCAACGACAAGGAGGGGGTGGACCGGGAGGGTGAGCAGTCCCTTCCGGGGCAGGTGATCCTCTCCATCCGCACCATCAAGCCCGACGGCAGAATTTTGGAGCCCGAGCAGATCCCCGACAAAAGCACCATCAGTCTTCAGGGGCTCGAACCGGGCGACCTGGTGGAGTATGAGTACATCACCCTGAAGCCCCCCACTTTCGTCAAGAAGAACGCCTACGTCACCTCCCAGGTGTGGCTGTTCCAGGACATCGACAAGCCCTTTCACCACACTCAGTGGTTCATCGAATACCCCAAGTCCATCCCCATGCAGTTCGCGGAGAAGCACCTGCCTTCGCCGGGGACTTCTGGAACCGTCGGGGACCTGCTTTACAGGGACTGGGACTACCGGGATATGCCGCGGGCGCCGCGCGAGCCCGATACGCCCAACCGCATGCTCTTCCTGCCCATGGTGGAGGCGGTGGGAGGCATCGGCTGGAAGGACGTGGGGCTCTTCCTCAAGGACGGGATCACCGGCGCCTTTCAGATCACCCCGGAACTGGAGCAGCGATACAGGGAGGCCGTGGGCGACGCGTCCACCCCCGAGCAAAAACTCGACCGAATGGTGAAGTACCTCCTCCAGGCCATCGACGGCGAAAATCAAACCTCCTGGCAGGACCCGACGCAGACTTTGCTGACCCGGCAGGGCAGCCGACTGCCCGTGATGTGCGCGTTCCTCCGGCTGGCGGGTATTCCCTTCCGAGTGCTCATCGCCGAAGCCGTTCCGGACCGGGTGGGGGACAACCTGCCGCGCCTCGGCCAGTTTGGTTATCCCGTGGTGGAGGTGGATCTCAAAGGATTTTCGCCCCGGTACATGGTGCTCGCCAGCCCCTTCAGGGCTCCCGATGTGCTCCCGTGGTACCTCCAGGGGGCACGGGCGCTGGACGTCACCTCCGACGAGCCCTGGAAGCGCGTGACCATTCCGGCGGACTTCTCTCCCTGGAAATCGGCCAAGGAGACCGAGGTGAGAACGCTCCAGCCCAACGGGGACATGGAGCTGGATTACCGGTCTTCCCTGGACCCCGAGGTCTCCGAAAACCTTCGCTCCAGCCTCAATAAAATCGCCAAGGACCAGTGGCAGCGCGTTATGCAGGTGGCCCTGTCCAAGCGTTACGGGGACATCGACCTGAAGGAATATCACCTGGAGGGGCTCAACGATATTCTGAAGCCTCTGCACTGGGACTACAAACTTCTCATCAGAGGTTACGCCGATGAGGTAGGCGGCCGCCTCACCGTGGCCGACCCGCTGCCGGCGCTGCACCTGGCCCAGGCTTACGCAAGCTTGAAAGATCGTACGCTCCCCTTGACCACGGGCGGCCCCGTCTTCATCAACCAGGAGATCACCATCGTCCTGCCGCCGGGCTTCAGCACGGACTACCGCGTGCAGGACCTCGACCTCAAGACTCCGTTCGGCAGTTACTTCTTGAAGGGCCGCATGGAGGGAAGCCGGCTGGTCATCGAACGGCGCGTTGAGATCCCGTACGAGATCGTGTGGCCCGACCGTTACCAAGCCTTCGCCCGGTTCCTGCGGACCATCGATGAGGCGGAGTCCGGCCAGCTCGTGCTCAAGGGGCCATGAGCGCCTCGCAATTGATTCACCTCCGGGCGTTGGGGTAGATTGGGGTTCAAGGCGGGGGTGTAGATGGCCCATCCTCTCAAGGATTTCATGGTCCCTTACCGCAAGGGAGAGATCATCTTCTACGAGGGGGAGCCGGGGGCGGAGATGTACATCGTCCAGTCAGGCCGCGTCGAGATCTACAAGCTCGTGGGCGGCGAGAAGCGGTTTCTCCAGGTCATGGAAAAGGGCGACTTCTTCGGCGAGATGAGCCTTCTCGAAGGGATTCCCAGGACCGCCACCGCGGAGGCCGTGGAGGACGCCGAGGTCATCGTCATCAACGGCGCCACCTTCGACCAGATGATCAAGAGCAACATCGAGATCGCGGTCCGCATGCTGAGGAAGCTCTCGGCCCGGCTCAGGGAGACGACGGACCAGTTCCAGAAGCACCTGCTGGAGGAGGGGAAGGCCATGCCTCCTGCGGGTGACGAGGTGCTCCCGCCCCAGCGCGAGCAGGTTGCCGCCGGCCAGGAGAGGCCTCCGGTGATCGCGCAGTTCCTGATGGAGGGGTCGCTTAAGGTTTTCCCCATCCACAGGGACATCTCCCTGATCGGGCGGCGTGATCCCGTGACGGGGGTGGTTCCCGACGTGGACCTCACGGACGAGGACGTGAAGCGAAGCGTCTCCCGCCGCCACGCTAAACTGATCCACAGCAACGGGCAGTTCTACCTTGTCGAAGAGGTGGGAACGCTCAACGGAACCTTCGTGAACGGCAAGAGGATCCCCACCGGCATCCTCACGCCGATCAAGTCCGGCAGCCACGTGGGCTTCGGGACGCTGCGAGTGAAATTCGTGGAGCCGAGCCAGAAAAAGGGGGGGGACGCATGAGACAGGGACTCGTCTTGGTGGGAGGCAGGCGCACTCCCATGGCGGAGTACAACGGGGAGTTGGCTCATCTCTCAGCCGTGGACCTCGGCGTGCATGCCTCTAAGGCCGTCCTCGACCAGACGGGAGTGGAGCCAGGCCAGGTGGACCACGTCGTCTTCGGGAACGTCCTGCAGACCTGCGAGGATGCCATCTACCTGGCGCGCCACATCGGGCTCAGGAGCGGGATCCCCGTGGAGGTTCCCGCCCTGACCGTGAACCGCCTCTGCGGCTCGGGCTTCCAGGCCATCGTGAGCGGGGCCCACATGCTGCTGCTCGACGAGGCCTCCGTGGTGCTCGCGGGCGGCACGGAGAGCATGAGCCAGGCCCCCTTCGCGGTGCGCGGAGCCAGGCAGGGGCTCCGCCTGGGACACGCGCCCTTCGTGGATACCCTCATGGAATCCCTGTACGACAACTACTGCAAGCTCCCCATGGCCGTCACGGCGGAGAACCTGGCCGAGCGCTGGTCCATATCCAGAGAAGAGCAGGACCGCTTCGCGATCCGCTCCCAGCGGGCCGCCGAGGAGGCGCGCCGGGCGGGCAAGATGGCCGACGAGGTGGCTCCCGTCCCGCTCAAAGACAAGCGCAAGGGAGAGCTCCTTTTCGACGAGGACACCCACCGAAAACCGCAGAGTACCTTCGAAGCCCTCTCCAAGCTCAGGCCGGCCTTCCGAAAGGAGGGGAGCGTGACGGGGGGCAACGCTTCCGGGATCGTGGACGGCGCAGCGGCCACCGTCGTCACCAAGGAGGAGACGGCGGCGCGCCACGGGTGGCCCGTGCTGGGGTTCCTGCGGGGCTGGAGCTACTCGGCGGTGGAGCCCTCTATCATGGGCTTCGGTCCCGTCCCGGCCATCCAGAAGCTTCTCAAGGCCGAGGGTCTGACGAAGGATCAGATCGGGCTCTTCGAGCTCAACGAGGCCTTCGCGGCGCAGTATCTCGCCTGCGAGAAGGCCCTGGAGCTGGACCGCGAGAAGGTGAACGTCAACGGAGGGGCCATCGCCCTCGGCCACCCGCTGGGTGCAACGGGGACGCGGCTCGTGATCACCCTGCTGTACGAGATGCGCCGGCGCGGAGTACGATTCGGCGTGGCCTCGGCCTGTATCGGCGGCGGCCAGGGCATGGCGCTCCTGCTCGAAGGCGCCTGATCCTCCGAGGGAGCGGAAACGGCGCGCGCCGGCCGCCGGCCTGATGGAAAGGGGAGAGAACATGGACCTACGCAATACGGCTTACGAAGTAAAAAAGGAGGGCGTGGCCCTCCTGACGGTCAACCGCCCGGACAAACTCAACGCCCTGAACCGGGCGACCCTGGAGGAGATCGGCCTGGCCCTGGACGAGGCCGAGCTGGACGGCTCGGTGGGCGCCCTGGTGGTCACCGGAGCGGGGGACAAGGCCTTCGTGGCGGGAGCCGACATCGGCGAGATCGCTGAGTTGGACGCCGCCGCCGGACGCCGCTTCGCCCTCTTCGGCCAGAACCTTTTCAGGCGCATCGAGACCTTCCCCAAACCCGTCATCGGTGCGATCAACGGTTTCGCCCTCGGCGGGGGATGCGAGCTGGCCATGGCGTGCCACGTGCGCCTTGCCTCGGAGACGGCGCAGTTCGGCCAGCCCGAGATCAACCTCGGCATCATCCCCGGGTACGGGGGAACGCAGCGGCTGAGTCGTCTCGTGGGGCGCGGTATCGCCCTGGAGATTCTGTTGTCGGGCGACCGCGTGCCGGCGCAGCGGGCCTACGAAATCGGCCTGGTGAACGCCGTCGTACCGAAGGAGGAGCTGCTGGCCAGGGCCCTCGCCCTCGGAGCGCGCTTCGCCTCGAAGGCCCCTCTGGCGGCGCGGTACATCCTCGAGGCGGTGCAGGCCGGCCTGGAAATGCCGGTGGAAGAGGGCTGCTACCTGGAGGCGACCCTCTTCGCCCTGAGCTGCGCCAGCGAGGACATGAAGGAGGGGACCAAGGCCTTCCTGGAGAAGCGGAAGCCGAGCTTCCGGGGACGCTGAGGGCGGGCCCCCCGGAGGGAGGGACTGGTCGCATGCCGGGCAGGCACGAGGAGTGGATCTACGACTGGAACGGCCGCGACGGCTTCAGCGGAAACCCGGCCAAGTTCCCCCCCAGGATCCAACTGAACGACGAGACCCTGCGGGACGGCCTCCAGAGCCCCTCCGCCAAGGCTCCTCCGCTTCAGGCCAAGAGAGACTTCCTCCAGCTCCTGGTGCGTCTGGGCATTCATTCCCTGAACATCGGCCTTCCCGCAGCGGGCCCCCAGGCCTACGAAGACACCCTCTTTCTCGCCAGGGAGGTTCACCGCGGGGCTCTCCCGCTGGCACCCAACTGTGCGGCGCGCACCCTCGAAAAGGACATTCAGCCCATACTCGATATCGCCCAAAAGGTGGGGATGCCCATCGAGGTGGCGGTGTTTCTCGGTTCGAGCCCCGTACGCCACTACGCCGAGGGATGGGACCTTCCCTTTCTCCTCAAGGCCACCCGCGAATCGATCTCGCTGGCGACGCGGGAGAAGATGCCCGTCATGTACGTCACGGAGGACACCACCAGGTCCCGGCCCGAAATCCTCCGCGATCTCCACCTGGCGGCCATCGAGTGCGGCGCCCGCAGGATCTGCATCGCCGACACGGTGGGGTACGCGACGCCCAGCGGCGCTTACCGGATCGTCCGGTTCCTCAAAAACCTGATCGAGGAGACCGGGGAGCCCGTCCAGGTGGACTGGCACGGCCACATGGACCGGGGCCTCGGGCTGATCTCCACGCTGGCGGCGCTGGAGGCCGGGGCGGACCGGCTGCACGGGTCGGCCCTCGGAGTGGGGGAGCGCGTGGGCAACACGCCCATGGACCTCATCCTGGTCAACCTGAAGCTCATGGGGCTGTGGGAGGGGGAGCTCACGCCGCTGGTTGATTACGTGGACTGGGTGGCTCGCTGGGTGGGGATATCCATCCCCTGGAACTACCCCGTGTTTGGCAGGGACGCCTACCGAACGGGCACGGGCGTGCACGCCTCCGCCCTGCTCAAGGCCCTCCACATGGGGAACAAGGAGCTCGTGGACCTGGTTTACTCCTCGGTGCCCGCCTCGTGGGTGGGCCGGCAGCAGACCATCGAGGTGGGGCCCATGTCGGGCGAGTCCAACGTGGTCTTTTGGCTCCACCAGCACGGCGTGGAGCCTTCGCCGGAGAAGGTGAGCAAGATCTGCCGCGCCGCGAAGGAGTCCGACCACATGCTCTCGGACGATGAGATCCGGGATATCTTGCAGCGGATGGAGGAGTCGTGAGCCGCCGCTGGAACCGGAAGGAGTGGGAAGCGTTCCTTGAAGAGCTCAAGGAGGCTCTTGGCAAAATGGGGATCGACTTCCGCGAAACCTCCCGGATACGGAGCGCCGGCGCCCTCTGCGTGGTCAGGGGCCGAAAGGTGCTGATCGTGAACCGCTACCTGGATGCCGAGGAGAAGGCCGAGCTCGTTCGCCGTGAGGTGGCCGGCGCGGACCTGGAGGAGCTCTTCCTGAAGCCCGGCGTGAGGGAATTTCTTGGAGGATAACAGGCCGGTCCACACCGTTTTCATCGGGCAGCTCTGCGTCCAGACCGGCTCCTGTTCGCTGGCGGTGTACGGGCTTGGCTCGTGCGTGGCGTTGCTCCTGTGCGATCCCCAAGCCGGGGCCGGCGGGCTGGCCCACGTGCTGCTGCCCGGCGAGCCGCCGCCTGGGACCGAGCGCGCCGGCCTACCGGCCAAGTACGGTGTGGAGGCGCTGCCCTCCCTGTCCAAAGCTCTGATGGGCGTGGGGGCGAGAGCGTCCCGAATGAGGGCGGCTTTGGTGGGCGGCGCCCGGCTTTTTCAGGGTGCGGAGCTTTTGGACACGGGCATCGGGGCCAGGAATGTGGCGCGCCTCAAGGCCCTGCTGACGGAAAGCGGCGTGCCGCTGGCGCTCGAATTGACGGGGGGAGACCAGGGCCGGACCCTCCGTTTCGACCTGCCGGAGTGTCTCTTGAGGGTGCGCACCCTGAGGAGCGGCTGGGAGTCCTTTGAGCTGGGCTGAGGCGCGGCGTGATCCGCGCCTGTGTGCGGCACGGTCGGCGGCCGTAGGGACAGCGGAAGGCTGAAAAACTGGGGGAAGAAAGGATCATGAGCGAACGGCGGGAGTCCGGCGCATTGGATTTGTCGGCATTGAGGATCGATCCAGAGGAGCGGGGGAGCGGCGGTGCCTCGCGGCGGTGGTGGATTTCCGCTGGGGCCGTCGCGCTGCTGATCCTCCTGCTCATGGCAGCCTGGGCCTTGACGCGAAAGGTCTCCGTGGAGATCGCCACCGCTCGCCCGGCCTGGGGGCTCGAGGCCGCGACGGTGCTGAACGCCAGCGGCTACGTGACGGCCAGGCGCAAGGCCACGGTGGCGGCCAAGGTCACCGGCCGGGTCAGCGAAGTGCTCGTGGAGGAGGGGATGCACGTGGCCCAAGGACAGGTGCTGGCGCGGTTGGACGACTCGGACGCTCGGGCGGCCTACGAGGCCGCCGTGGCGGACCGGCTGGTGGCGGCCGCGGCCCTTCCCAAGCTCCGGGTGGACCTGGCCGAAGCGGAACGAGAGCTGAGCCGGACCAGCGCGTTGGCCGCCGACGGCTACGCCGACCAGCAGAGCCTCGACCGCGCGAGGGCTTCCGTGGACGGCCTCAAGGCGCAGGTCATCCTGCAGAAGGATCAGGTAAAGGCCGCCGAAGCCCGTATGGCCGTCGCCCGAAGGGACATCGATAACTGCGTCATCCGGGCCCCCTTCGCGGGTGTGGCGGTTTCCAAGGATGCCCAGCCCGGCGAGATGGTATCGCCCGTTTCGGCCGGAGGAGGGTTCACACGAACGGGCATCTGCACCATCGTGGACATGTCTTCCCTGGAAATCGAAGTGGACGTGAACGAGTCCTCTATCGCCAAGGTCGAGCCCGGCCAGGAGGTGATGGCGACCCTGGATGCCTACCCCGGCTGGCAGATCCCCTGCAAGGTGCGGACGGTCATTCCCACGGCCGACCGGCAGAAGGCCACCGTAAAGGTCCGCATCGCCTTCGACCGCCTGGACCCCCGAATCCTACCGGACATGGGGGTTAAGGTGGCTTTCCTGAATCCCGAAGCTCTAAAGCCGGGCGAGGCCAAAGCCCTCGTACCGGCCACCGCGGTGCGGACCGAGAACGGAGCCGCGGTGGCGTTCAAGGTGCAGGATGGCAGAATTCGGATCACGCCCGTACGGCTGGGCGAAGGGCGGGGCTCGGAGGTCGAGATCCTCGATGGCCTCTCCCCGGGGGACGTGGTGGCCGTTTCGGATCTGGATCGCTTGAGGGACGGCCAGCGCGTCAAGGTGAAGGGCTCCTGAGCGGGGGCTGGGGGATCGGTCCGAGCCTCGCTCGAACCGCGGCGGGCCGGAGGATCCCTTCCTGTCCCGTGGGTGTTTTCCTTCCAAGAGAAGCAACGAGAGGGCCGCTTGGATGGTCAGACTGGGCGACAACGGCAAGGCGCTCATCCGGGTCCGCAACCTCGACAAAACCTACCGGCGTGGCGGACAAGAGGTGCACGTCCTGCAGGGCTTGAACCTGAGTGTGGATGAAGGAGAATTCGTGGCCTTCATGGGCCCCAGCGGCTCGGGAAAGACGACCCTTCTCAACCTGCTGGGAGGGCTGGACCTTCCGACGGCGGGGAGCATCGCCGTCGCAGGCGACGAGATCACGCGCCTTTCGGGGTCCAAACTGGCCCAGTGGCGGGCCCGCCACGTGGGCTTCATCTTTCAGATGTACAACCTCCTGCCCGTGCTGACCGCCTTTCAGAATGTGGAGCTGCCGCTCCTGCTGACCCGCCTCTCCAAGGCCCAGCGGCGCCGGCACGTGGAGACGGCCCTGGCCCTCGTGGGGCTGAGTGACCGAATGGACTACTACCCCCGCCAGCTCTCGGGCGGCCAGGAGCAGCGCGTGGCCATAGCCAGGGCCATCGTGGCGGACCCAACCTTCCTGCTCTGCGACGAGCCCACGGGAGATCTCGATCGGCGAAGCGCGGACGAGATCCTGGCCTTGCTGTCGGACCTCTCGTCGCGCTTTGGCAAGACGGTGCTCATGGTTACCCACGATCCCAGGGCGGCCGAGAGGGCGGAAGTGGTGCTCCACCTGGAGAAGGGCGCGCTCGTGGAGGGAACCACGAGCGGGCCGGAGCGCCACGGGCCCGCGAGCGGAACGGCGGAACGATGAAATTCCTCACCTTGATCGGGTCGAACCTGCGCAGGAAGAAGGTCCGCACCGCGCTGACCATGGGCTCCTTCGCGGTGGCCCTCTTCCTGTACGGCCTCCTGGCGGCCATTCAGACGGCCTTTAACCAAGGGGTCCAGGTGGCCGGTGTGGACCGGCTCATCGTCCGCAACAAAGTCTCCCTCATCCTACCTCTGCCCCTCGCTTACAAGGACCAGATGCTGCAACTGCCAGGCGTCAAGGCGGTGACCTACGCCACTTGGTTCGGAGGGTACTACCAGGATCCCAAAAATTTCTTTCCCAACTTCGCCGTGGACGCGCCCACCTGGCTGAGGGTCTACCCCGAATACCGCGTGCCGCCCAAGGAGTGGCAGGCCTTCCTCAGGGACCGCCAGGGTTGCATCGTGGGGCGTAAGACAGCGGAGCGCTTTGGTTTCAAAGTAGGCGACCGTATCCCCCTCATCGCTGGTATCTTCGGCGGCGAGTGGGATTTCGACGTTTGCGGCATCTACGACGGCGCGCGCCGGGAGGACGATACGAGCCAGCTTTGGTTGCGCAACGACTACTTGGACGAACGCCGCGTGTGGGGCAAGGGGACCGTGGGCTGGTACGTGGTGCAGGTTCGGAACCCCGATCGGGCGGCAGCCGTGGCCGAGGCCATCGACCGCCGGTTCGCCAACTCCCCGTGGGAGACGGCGGCCGAGAGCGAGAAGGCCTTCGCCGCGGGTTTCGTCAAACAGGTGGGGGACATTCAGCTCCTGATCCTTGTGATCGGCACGGTGGTGTTCTTCACCCTCCTGCTCGTGACGGGCAACGCCATGGCCCTGGCTGTCAGGGAACGGACGGCCGAGCTGGCCGTGCTCAAGGCAGTCGGTTTTGGAGACGGAACGGTGCTCTGGCTGGTGCTAGCGGAGGCACTCTTCTACGCCCTCTCGGGCGGGACGCTGGGGCTGGTCGGGGCCAAACTCTTCACCCTCCGCGGCGACCCCACGGGCGGCCTGCTTCCCGTTTTCTACCTGGGTCTGGGACGAATGTGCCTCGGCCTCTTGCTGGCGGCGGTGGTGGGGGTGGCGGCGGGAATTCTGCCCGCGCTAACGGCCGGACGCCTGAAGATCGTGGAGGCCCTGCGAAGGGTGTAGGCATGGATTGGCGAGGAAGAGAGGATGAGGATGAGCCGGGGCGCGGGGGGGTATGAGGCGGCCAAGGAAGAGGCGCGCTTGGTTCCATCCTTGCGACCGTGGGGAGATACGGCCACATGAGCGCCATCCCGTTGATTTATAACTTGCGAAGCGTAAGGGCACGGTGGCGTGGCAACCTGGCTGCGGTTTTGGGGATAGCCGGCGTGGTGGCCGTCTTCGTCGCTATGCTCTCTTTGGCTAAGGGATTTCGGCTGGCGCTCGTGCAGTCGGGTTCGCCAACCAATGCCATCGTGCTCAGAGGAGGAGCTACGACCGAGATGGAGTCGGTTATCACCAGAGACCAAATGGAGGTCATCGCCGACGCCCCCGGTGTGGCCCACGATTTCCAAGGCCGCCCCATGGTGAGCGGCGAACTGTTCGTCATCGCGCCCTTCCATCACCGCGCCAGCGACGCGGCGGCGCTTGCACCGGTGCGGGGCGTTTCCGCCGAGGCTCTGCGAGTGCATCGCGGTGTGCGCATCGTGCAGGGGCGCTTTTTCCGGCCTGGCTTTCCGGAGTTGGTGGTGGGAAGAAATGCGGAGAGAATTTACTCGGGGCTCCGCCTGGGAGACGAGCCTCGCTTTGGGGGGCGGACGTGGCGGGTGGTCGGCATCATGGATTCAGGGGGAAGCGCTTTCGATTCGGAGGTCTGGGCCGACGAACCCATCTTGAGCCAGACCTACAAGCGCCCTGCAGACCTCTTCTCGTCGGTCACCGTCCGTCTCCTCTCTCCTTCGGCCCTCACCCCCTTCAAACGGGCCGTGGAGAGCGATCCCAGGCTGACGGTTCGAGCGCAACGGGAGACGACTTACTACGCGAACCAGTCCAGGGCCGTCTCGAAGGTCATCACGGTTCTCGGTTTTCTCGTTGCTTCGGTGATGGCCGTGGGGGCAGTTTTCGGCGCCTTCAATACCCTCTACGCCTCCGTGGCCGCCCGGGCTCGGGAGATCGCCACGCTGAGGGCCATGGGGTTCGGCGGGTTTGCCGTGGCGCTCTCCTTCGTCACGGAGTCCCTTCTCGTGGCGCTCGCGGGTGGCATCGTAGGGTGCTTGGCCGTGTGGCCCGTCAACGGTCTTACCACATCCACCCTCAACTGGCAGAGCTTTTCGCAGGTGGCCTTCGCCTTTCGCGTTACTCCAGGCCTCTTGGCGAGGGGCCTCCTCTTTGCCCTGGTCATGGGGTTCGTGGGTGGTCTGTTGCCGGCCCTGCGCGCGGCCCGGATGCCGGTGGCCTCAGCCCTGCGGGAGCTTTAGGGAAATTGACCGCGATCCTCCTCGGCCCGCGCGGCGCACCGCCCGCTCCACGGGCATTCCTTCGCGGCCGCGAAGGTCTTACAATGGCTGACGACATGGACGTACTCTCGCTGGAACTGGCCGTGCAAGGAGTTGTCGTGGGCTGGGTCGAGGCCCGGCGATGCTTTGTGGGCCCCTCACCCGCGCCCCTTCTTTCCAAACTGGAGCTCGCCGTTGTGGCGGCGGCCGGCCAGGAGGCTCGGTCGTCGAACCGCGCCCGCAAGACGGCGGTCAGGGATCTCCTGCGCTTCGGGGCTTACAAGCCTACGGGGCGGGCCAAGCCGGCGAGCGAGTATCTCCTGCGGGAGGCCGTGGAGGGGCGGTTCCCCCGGATCAACACCCTCGCCGATATCAACAACCTGGTCTCCCTCGAGACTCTGCTCCCCATCTCCCTCCTCGACGTGGAGGCGGCGGGCGGATGCGCCTTCAGGGTTCGACGGGGGCGCGAGGGTGAAGCCTACGCGTTCAATGCATCGGGCCAGGAGATCAGCCTGCGCGATCTGCTGCTGGTGGCGCGGTTGCCGGCGGATCTTCCCTGCGCCTCGCCGGTGAAGGACAGCCAGGCCACGAAGACCCACGCCGGCACTCGGCGCGCCCTAGGGATCGTCTATGCGCCGTGCGCGTACGCCGCGGAGGCGAAGGCGGCGGCCGCAAGAATGGCCGAACTCATGGCGCGCTTCGCCGCCGCGGAAGTGTCCTGGGGCCTGTTGGGGGGCGAGCGTGAACATTAAAAAGGCGCTTCGCAAGCGCGCCAAGGCGATCTGGTTGATCGTTGGGCTCTTCATCCTCTTGCTCCTTGGGCTGGTGGATTTCCTGACGGGGTCCCTCCTCTCCCTTTCGGCCCTCTATCTCGTTCCCATCGTTCTGCTCTCCTGGTTCGTCGGTCTCTGGGCAGGCCTGCTTGCCCTGGTGCTCACGGTGCTGGACCTCTTCGTATCGGAGCTCCTGGCCCTTGCGCCCGGCCGCCACGGGCTCCTGCCCTTCTTGAATGCCGGCCTGGAGCTGCTGCTGTTTCTGGCCGCGGTGGCCCTCACCACGAGCCTGAGGAAGACCCTGGAGAGGGAGCGCAGCAACGCCCGCACCGACCACCTTACAGGCGCTCTCAACGCCCGCGCCTTCGAGGAGGTGGCCGAAAGAGAGATGGGTCGCACCGGCCGCAACGGACGACCGTTTACCGTGGCCTTCGCCGACCTGGACAACTTCAAGGAGGTGAACGACCGCTTCGGCCACACCACGGGAGACGCGGTCCTGCAGACCGTAGCCAGAGTGGTGATGCAAAGCGTGCGCTCCAGCGACGCCTTCGCCAGGCTGGGCGGGGATGAGTTCGCGCTCCTGCTCCCGGAGTGCGGCGGGAACGCGGCCCCCTTCGTCCTCACGCGCCTCCACCGCCATCTTCAGGAGGCGGTGCAGGCCCAGGGCTGGCCGGTCACACTGAGCGTGGGAGCGGTCACCTTTGAACGCCCCCCTTCTTCCTACACGGCCATGCTCAAGAGGGTGGACCAGCTGATGTACGAAGCTAAGCGCGAGGGCAAGAACGCGTTCCGCCACGTGACCGAAAAGGGCGGTTGACGTTGGAGCCTATCGCTCGAAGGGGTGCCCCTCCGACGAGAAGTCGGGCAGGTAATTGGTCTGGGCCGTCAGCTCCTGGACGTAGCCCTCGGTGATGCCGCACTCCTCGAGGGCCTCCACGGCGCTGGCATACTCGCCCGCGTGAAGGGGGCGTCCGAGGAGGGGGTGGTCGAATGCCCTGCCCTGCGGTGAGTACTGGGCCATGAGGCTCACCGCCACGTCCGGCCCGAGCGATGCGAGAAACCTCAGCACCTCGCGCGTCTGGCTGAGACCGTTGGGCAGGACGAGGTGGCGCACCAGCAGTCCCCGTACCGCGCGGCCCTCTTCGTCCAGTTGCAGCGGGCCCACCTGCCGCCACATTTCGGTGATGGCCGCCTGGGCGTTGGCCGCATACCCCACGGCGCGGGAGAGCTCGTCGGCGGCCGCGTCATCGGCGTACTTCAGGTCCGGAAGGTAGAGGTCCACGATCCCCTCCAGCAGGCGAAGGGTGTCCACGTCGTCGTACCCGTTGGAGTTGTAGACCACCGGCAGCCGCAGGCCTCGCCTCGCCGCCACGGCCAGGGCCTCGACGGCCTGGGGGACCACGTGGCTGGGGCTCACCCAGTTGAGGTTGTGAACCCCCTGTGCCTCAAGGCCGAGGTAGATGTCGGCCAACTCCTCGGCGCTCTTGGCCTGATCGCCCTCCTGCCAGGCCTGGCTGATCTGCCAGTTCTGGCAAAAGAGGCAGGAGAGGTTGCAGTGGGCGAAGAAGACCGTACCCGAGCCCCTCTCCCCGCTGATGCAGGGCTCCTCGCCCTGATGGACGCACCACGAGGCCACCTCCGCCCGGCGGCCGGTGTCGCAGACGGCTCTCATGTCCCTCAGCCGCTTCACCCGGCAATGGCGCGGGCAGACGACGCACCGGCCCAGGCGGTCCAGCAGCAGCCGCACCCGCCTGTCCAGTTCTCCGTTCGAGAGGAGGTTCACGTAGGAGGGGTAGAGAGCCATGGCGAGTGCCTTCGATGGCGGGCTCAGGCTTCTGACCTGGGATCAGGGGTCCACGGGAAACCCGCCGGCCGGAATCCGGTAGCTTCCGATTTTCTCCATGACCTCGTTGAACTCCGCCACCACACCATCGAGGATCTCCTTGGCGCTCGCGCGCCGCTTCACGAGGCCGGCCACCTGGCCCATCATCACCGAGCCGCGCGTGACGTCGCCCTCCATGACGGCGGCGCGCAGCCTGCCCACGGCCAACCCCTCGATCTCCTCCCAGGGCGCCCCACGGCCCTCCATCTCGTGGAACTCTTGGGTGAGCATGTTTTTCAGGGCGCGGACCGGCTTGTTGATGGAGCGGCCCGTCACGGCTGTGGCGCGGTCGGAGGCCTTGACGATGGCCTCCTTGTAATTGTCGTGGGCCCGAGATTCGTGGGCCACAACGAGGGCTGTGCCCAATTGGATGCCCTGGGCCCCCAGGGCGAAGGCCGCGGCCATGCCCCTCCCGTCGGCGATACCCCCCGCCGCCGCTACGGGAATGGAGAGGGCGTCCACCATTTGCGGAATGAGGGGCATGGTAGAGGTGTCCCCGATGTGGCCCCCCGCCTCCTCTCCCTCGGCCACGATCGCGTCGGCACCGGAGCGCTCGAGCCGCCTGGCCAGGGCCACCGAGTTGACCACGGGAATCACGATGACGCCCGCCCTCTTCAGGTCGGCGATGAAGGGACCGGAATTGCCGGCGCCCAGGGTGACGACGGGCACCTTTTCCTGCTTGACCACCTCCAGGCAGTCGTGGAAGTTGGGGGAGAGCATGATGAGGTTGACCGCGAACGGCCTGTCCGTGAGCGTGCGCAGTTTGCGCACCTCATCCCGGAGCAGCTCTCCCGGCATATTGCCGGTGGCGATGGTTCCGAGCCCGCCTGCCTCGGAAACGGCGGCCGCGAGCACGGCCTCCGAGACCCAGGTCATCCCTCCCACGAGGATGGGATAGCGGATCTTGAGCAATCGGCAGAAGACGTTGTCCTTCATGGGCGCCCTTTCCCAGTCAAACCGCAGGCTCTCTTCATTCAGGCGGGCCCCCCGGCCAACCGCCATCGCGGATCGCGTCCTGGAATCGTACCATAGCGTCTCGCTCCGCCGCATTCGCGTACCGCCCCTCCACGGGCAGGTACCCCAACCTCAGGCAGAGGCGCCATGCCAGCACCTCCACCTTGGGATCCTCGATCTCCCCCCTGACGCACCCGAGGAGGATCTCACGCACCGGTTCGAAGCGGATGGGCGGAGCGTCCCTTTCGTTCACGGAGCCGTCTCCTTCGGGTTCGGTGGCCGCCTCCGGATCGACTCGGACGGCGCAGAGGTGGATCTTCTCGGAGGACTGCCCGTGCGACGGGAAAAATCCAGCGCCCAGCGGCTCCACCTGACCGGGCGTGATGCGCAGCCCGGCCTCCTCCCACACTTCCGCCACCACCCGCGCGAGGAAGCCCGCCAGGCCACGGTCCTGCGGTTCGAGGCTTCCGGCCACGGCCTCGGGGATAAAGAGGTAGTGACGGCGGTCCGGCAAGGGAAGGGGAAGGTCCTTCCGGAAGTAAACCGGCACCCGGATGCCCGGCCGGTAGGCCATCTGGGGCTGTCCTCCCCCTTCGTGATAGAGCGCCATGGCCACGGCGTCGAAGCCTCGCCGGTGGATGTATTCGTAGAGATAGGGCCTGGAGCAGCTCCCGTCTTCGTAACGATTGCGATATTTGAGCCGGACCAAGGTCAGGAATCCCCCCTCTTGGGGCCCGGCCTGCCCCGCCACCTCCACCGCCGTCACCCTTCGCTCTCCGCCCACGCCAGACCTCCTTCTCGAACGGCCACCCCTATTTCCTCAGCCGCTTCGAAGCGAAGTGCATCATGCGCTCTCCAGTGCACGGCGCTTCCGTGCCACTGGCTCCAAGGGCAGAACCACCGTGAAAAGGGAGCCCTCGCCCGGAGAGGAGGTCACCTCGATGCTCCCGCCCAGCAACCGCGTGAGGCGATCGGCGATGGCGAGCCCCAGTCCGCTTCCCGGGTAGATTCTGGAGTCGGATCCGTCCACCTGGCGGAATTCCTGGAAGATGAGACCGAGCTGGTCTCTGGGGATGCCCGGCCCCGAATCGGCCACGCTCACGCGGAGGAGGCGGTCCTTGCACCGCGCTGAGAGTACGGCTCCGCCCTCTCGGGTGAACTTGAAGGCGTTACTTAACAGATTGATCAGCACCTTGTGCAGCAGTTCCGGATCGGACGAGACCTGCTCGGGCAGATCGGACGGAAAGTCGCGGTTGAGCGTCAGCCCCTTCTGCGCGAAGAGCGGTTCCACCTCTTCCGCCGCCCCTTCGAGGAAGGCTCGCAGCGGAAAGGGGCGAGGCCGGGGCAGGAAGGCGTTCCTCTTGAGCTTGGCCAGATCCAGCAGGCCGTTGATGGTGCTCAGGAGAGCGGTGGCGTTTCGGTGAATGAGGGCGATGTGTCGCTCCTCCTCATGGCGCGAGTGCTGGCTGAGATCTCGCTGGAGAACCTCGCACGCGATGAGGATCGCCGTGACCGGGGTACGCAGTTCGTGAGTGACGTTCGCCACGAACTGCTCCTGCAGGCGCCCCGCCTCCTCCAGTTGGGCGACCGTCTGCTGGAGCTCCAGGTGCTGCTGTACGAGGGCTTCTCGGGTCTGGTAGAACTCGCTGACGTCCCGGAGTATGCCCAGAAGCGAGCGGCGGTTTCTGTACCGGGTGGGGGCCAGCGTGAGAAGCCCCCAGAAGGTGCTCCCGTCCTTCCGGCGAACCCGCAGGAGGCGGTTTTTGAACCCCTCCCGAAGAAGCCGGACGGCCCCGGCCAAGTTCAATCGGTGAATCTCCTCAGGAGGGAGAAACTGCTCCAGCTCCAGCTCGCGGCCTATCCACTGCCCGGGGTCATGGCCGAGGACGGTTCGCGTGGCTGGATTGGCGAAGGTGAGGCGCCCCCGGGCATCCAGCCGAAAGATCACGTCCGTTGCGTGGTCGAGAAAGACGCGGAGCTGGCCGTTGAGATCCCGCAACCGCTCCTTCAATCCCTCCGTCTCAGGATCCCGGATGCCTATCCAGAGCGCGGCCGGGCCTCGCGAAACCTCTGGTGCCAGGGGGGCGATTCGGACCGTTAAGGTTCGGCGGTTCCCGTCTCTCAGCTTCAGGGGGAGGCGCTCTTCGCTAGGGGCGTCGGCACCGCCGGGGTGGGAGGGTTCCTCCGGAAAGATGGCCAGATCCGACGCCAGGCGGCGGCCCAGCATTTCGTGCCGGGTCCATCCCAGAAGCCTCTCCGCCTCGCCGTTGGCGGCCGCCACCTTTCCGTCAGCCAGGCAGGCCAAGACGGCGCAATCGCAGGCGTCCGCCAGGGCCTGGAGGCGGGCGCATGGGTCGGCCGTCCCGCCGGACCGGTTTTGGGAGCGCCCCATGCCTCAGCCCTCCACAACGTTCTCCAGGCGGACCCCGGCGGTCTCCACGCAGATCCGGTCCCCCGCGGCCAGCCTGCCAACGCCCGAAGGAGTTCCCGTGGCGATCAGGTCGCCAGGTAGCAGCGTCATCACGTGGGAGATGGCGCGAATCAAGAAGGGAATGGAAAAGGCCATGTCCCGGGCCCAACCTTCCTGAACCACGGCCCCGTTGAGAATGGTCCGGACCGAGAGCTCCTCTGGGTTTTCCACGGGCACCACCCACGGACCGAAGGGGCAGAAGGTGTCGAAGGATTTGGCGCGGGTGAACTGCACGTCCCTCTTCTGCAGGTCCCTGGCGGTGACGTCGTTCAGCGGGGTCACTCCCGCGAGATAGGCCAGGGGGTCTTCGTGGGGCCCCAACCTTCGGCAGGGACGGGCCATGACCAGGGCTATCTCTCCTTCGTATTCCACCTGGCCCGACTCGGGAGGGAGTTCGATGGCCCCGTTGGGTGCGAGGACCGATGAGGGGGCCTTCAGAAAGAGGAGGGGTTCCGCCGGCATCGGGTTGCCCAGCTCCTTGGCGTGCTCGCGGTAGTTGCGGCCGACGCACACGATCTTGCTTGGAACGACGGGTGTCATGAGCTTGGCCTCGGAGAGCGGCACCTCGCGGCGGTCCACCGTCCAGACCCTGCCCTCCTCGTCCCGTGTCACGTCCCGTTCACGCCCGAGCCAGAACACTCGTCCGAATGTCATGCCAGAGCCTCCAAGAGGGATTCTTGCGAGAGGTAGCCCCTGTAGACCACGCGCGCCTCCCCAGTGAGCCGGAACAGGGGCTTGCCCACCCGAGACGGATCGATCTCCACGACGAGCACCTGGCCCGAGCGGACCCGCACCTCCACACGGTCCCCGGCCTTGCCGAGGTGCCGCAGGACCCACGCCGCCGCCGTGACGCCCGTGCCGCACGCGAGCGTCTCGCCCTCCACTCCGCGTTCGAAGGTCCTAACCGGGAAGGGCGGGCCGGCTTCTGCGGAAACGAAGTCCACGTTGGCTCCCTCGGCGCCCAGCTCGGGGGCCCGTCGAAGTATCGCTCCCAGGCTGGCCACCGGGACCCTCTCCACGTCTTTCACGAACACCACGGCGTGGGGCACGCCGGTGTGGGTCAGCAGGCACGGGATGGGCCGCCCGTGGCCGGTGATCTCCATCCTGCGCGGGGGTTCCGCCAAGCCCGGGACCTCCACGCGGACGGCGCCGCTGGAGAGGATTTCGGCCTCCAGAACGCCCGATGGCGTCTCCATGGTCATCTGGCGGCCGGCGATGACCTTCAGAAAGGCGAATCGGGCGGCGCAGCGGGCGCCGTTCCCGCACATGCGGGTCTCAGTGCCGTCGCTGTTGAAGATCCGGATCCTGAAGCGGGCCCGGTTGGAGTTTTCAATGAGGATCAGGCCGTCCGCACCCACCGAGAGGGCGCGACGGCATAGCCCGCGGGAGAGCCGTTCGAGGGGATGGGCAGTCCACCGCCCATGGCGGTTGTCTCCCAGGATGAAGTCGTTGCCGGCTCCCGTGATCTTGTAGAACTCGAGGTCCTCAGCCATCCCAAATTCCGCGATCGAATGGTTCTTCCTTCGGTGGCGCAGGTCGCACATGGGGGAAGGGCTTTGTCTCCTGAACGGGGAGGGGCGTCTCTTTCGCGTTCCGCGGGCGAAGCCAGGCGGAACGCTCGGTTTGCCTTTCGGGTCCCTCCCCGCTCCAAGGGCTTGGCCCGCGGAGCCTCACCCCACCCTTGGCGCATTCTTCGCCTCCGGCTCGAATGCCCCCAATCCCTTGGCAGGTGATTATGCAGTTATGCCGGCCATTAAGATCCATGGGGATTTGCACTTCCATTTTGCCTTCCCTCGCCGGATTGGGGGCCATCGGAGGGTTTACCCGGCGGAGCGGCAGCCGCGGGCGGGTTCACCTGGCGGTGTATGTCCCGCCTGGGGCTGGGATCCCCCTTGCGCCCGCAGGAGGACACCAGGATGACGAGGATCGTCAGCAGGATGAGGGCATGGAGACGATTCCGCACGGCGCCGAACCTCCCGGAGCCATTATATCACTCCGCTAGCTGGCGTAGGCGGCGTACCGTTGCCTCCAGAAAGGCGGGATCCTACAATGGTGCCATGGGCGAGCAGCCGCGTTCGGCGGCTTGGTACGTTCACGGCAGGGTCCAGGGGGTGGGCTTCCGCTATTTTGTGGCGCGCACGGCCCTCTCCCTGGGGCTTACGGGCTGGACCCGCAATCTCATGGATGGGACGGTGGAAGTCCAGGCGCGGGGCGCGCTGCCCGCCCTCGCGGCGCTGGAGCAGACCCTGCGTGCGGGACCCGCCCACGCGCGGGTGGACCGGCTGGAGCCCTTTTCCCCCTCCAAATCTCTTGAAAAGGCGGAGAGCTTTACTATAGAATACTGAGCGGCCTTTTGGCCTGGTATGTGCCTGTAGCTCAGTTGGATAGAGCACCTGCCTCCTAAGCAGGGGGTCGTGGGTTCAACTCCCGCCAGGCACACCATCACCCTCAGAGGAGAAGAAATGGCCAGCAAGAAACTCACCAAGCGGGACATCAGAGAGGACGAATTCCGCGACCTGCTGTCGGAGTTCTATTTCGGTACCATCGCCAACATGGAACGGCACTGGAAGGTTTACGCGGCGGCCCTCATTGCGGTCCTGGCGGTGGGCTTGGGCGCCTTCGCCCTCTGGTCCCGTCACGAGAGCCGGCAGGCCAAGGCCTCGTACCTCATGGCCCGAGTGATGGAGGCGTACAGCGCGCCCGTCGAGGAAAAGGGGAAGAGTGCGCCCGCGGGTCAGCTCTCCTTCACCTCCGAGGCCCAGAAGCTTAAGGCGGTCGAGGCGCGCCTCCAGGCCCTTCAGAACGAAGTGGGCTTCGGGGCCACCGACGGGCTGGCCCAGTATTACAAGGCTCTCGCCCAGGCCGGTTCGGGAAATCTGCCGGAGGCCATCGCCACCGTCTCCCCCCTCACCGAAGGGAAATTGGCTCCCCTGGCCTTGAATCTGCGCGCGCGCCTCTACGAAGCCTCCAAGCAGTGGGACAAGGCGGAGCAGGACTGGAAAAAGCTGGCCACCCTGAACGACCCCACGTGGCCGAAGGGCGAGGGATATTGGGAGCTGGGTCAGTTTTACGAGCGGCGCTCGGAGAAGGCGAAAGCCATAGAGGCCTATCAAATGGTCCAGAAGGTTGTCACGGGCGACAAGGCCAAGGACGACCCTCTAGTCAAACGGGCGGGCGCCAAGCTGCAGGATCTCAAGGCGAAGGCATGACCGAGGAGCCCCTGGGCCAGACAGCGGAAGAACCGCCCATTCCAGAAGGCCGCCAGGATCTGGAGACGCTGTACCGTCTAGCCTACGTGGTTCACTCCTTCACCGAGCTGGAGCCCCTCCTCCAGAACCTGGTGGACTTGGCTATCCAGCACCTGCACGCCGAGAGGGGGGTTGTGTTCCTGCGGGACCGGCACGGAGATCTCTATCCGACGGTGGCCCGTTCCCTCTATCCCAATGAACTGGTGGACGCCCAGAAGGTGGCCCTGTCGGTGGTGCAATCCGCCATCAACAGGAAGGAGGGCATCCTCGCCGCCAACGCCCAGACTGATCCCCGCTTCCAGAGCGAGAGCGCGATCCACTACAACATCCTCTCCGTGCTCTGCCTGCCGCTGATCCACGGGGAGACGCTCCTGGGCGCGCTTTACGTGGATCACGGCAAGCTCCCGGGTGCCTTCACCGAACGGGACTACCTCTTCCTGAAGTCCTTCGTCGACCTCTCCTCCTCGGCGGTCCAGACCGCCCAGGAGCGCGAGAACTTCCGACTGGAGAACAGCTACCTCCGCCAGATCGCCTCGGCCGACCAGGGTTTCCCCGAGATCATCTCGAACTCGCCGAAGGTCATCTCCATCCTCGAAACGGTGGAGCTGGTGGCCGCCAGCAACGTCTCCGTCCTGATCATGGGCGAGAGCGGAACGGGCAAGGAGCTCATCGCCAGGGCCATCCACTACAAGTCTCCGCGGCGGGACAAGAAGTTCATCACCCAGAACTGCGCCTCCCTCCCCGAGACCCTTTTGGAGAGCGAGCTTTTCGGATACAAGAAGGGCTCCTACACGGGGGCGACCCACGACAAGCCGGGCCTCTTCGAGGTGGCCGACGGCGGGACCCTCCTCCTGGACGAAATCGGAGACCTCTCCCTCTCCTCGCAGGCCAAGATTCTGCGGGCGCTCCAGGAGGGCGAAATCCGCCGGATAGGGGACAACCAGTCGCGGAAGGTGGACGTGCGCATCCTGTCGGCCACCAACAAGGACCTCCAGGACCAGATCCAGCGCGGCCTGTTCCGAGAGGACCTCTTCTATCGGCTCAACGTGGTGACCATCAAGCTTCCGCCCATGAGGGACCGCAAGGAGGATATTCCCTTGCTGGCCAGGCACTTCCTGACCCTCTTCGCGGGCAAACTGGGCAGGAGGCACGTGGGATTCGAGAAGGACGCCGTGGACGTGCTTACGGCCTACCATTGGCCCGGAAACGTGCGCCAGCTCAAGAACGAGATGGAGCGCCTGGCCATTCTCCTGAACGACGGCGAGATGGTGACGGCCCACCACCTCTCGGAGGTCATCCAGCAGGCCGCGCTCCTCTCCAGCGCGGCCGGCGGCAACCGCTTGAAGGAGTCCCTGGACGCCATCCAGCGGAAGATGCTGCTGGAGGCCCTCCAGAAATACCGCTGGAACAAGACCCGCGCCGCGGAGGACCTGGGCATTACGCGCCGGGGGTTGATCAAGATGATCGAGCGGTTCGGCCTGGACCGCCGGAAGCGGCCGAGGTAACGCGGTGAATACCCCCCTGCTCGGGCGAAAGAGCCGGTGCAATTGCGGCGGGCAAAGGCCTTTGGAGGAGGGGGATAGGCCCTCGGGGATCGGCGGGATCAGCGGCCAGCCATGAAGAACAATCCAGCCCTCAATCTCCCCAACACGCTCACCGGCTTCCGGATCTTCCTGGTGCCCCTGGTGGTCGTGGTCCTGCTCACCGAATTCCATTTCGAGAAGTGGTTCTTTTTCAACCGGGAGGAGCTGGCTGTCGGGATCTTCGTGCTGGCCTCCCTCACCGACCTGCTGGACGGCTACCTGGCCCGCAAGCGCAACCAGGTAACCACCCTCGGGCAGCTCCTTGATCCTATTGCCGACAAGCTCCTCATAGCCTCGGTCCTCATCTCGCTCGTGGAGCTGCACCTGGCGCAGGCCTGGGTGGTGGTGATCATCATCGGCCGCGAGTTCACGGTGACGGGCCTCAGGATGATCGCCGCCATTCACCAGGTGGCCATTCCCGCGGGAGTCCTGGGCAAGTGGAAGATGGTGGTGGAGGTGCTGGCCATCTCCTTCATCATCTGGGGCAATCAACGGGACTGGGAGTGGGTCAGGCTCACCGGCGCGGGGCTCCTCTACTTCGTGGCCTTCATCGCCGTCGTCTCCATGGTGGAGTACTTCGTGAAGTTTGCCCGCCGCATAGACCTCTTCCGAGGAGACCAGGCGTGAGGGGTTTCTGGATCGCCCTTCGGCGCTCGTTTCTGACGGGGCTGGTTCTGGTCTTGCCGCTAGCCGTCACCGCCTGGATCCTCTACACCGGCTTCAAGCTGCTCGTGTCCGTGAGCGCCCCCATCGTGACGCTGGCCTTCCAGTGGATCGGACGGAAACCCGTGGCGGGAGTGACGGAGGCCGCTTCCCTCCTCATAACCGTCGCCCTGCTCGTGATCCTGGGGCTGCTGGGGCGTTCCTATCTGGGCAGGAAGGCGTGGCAGGGGTTCGAGCGCATCCTCATGAGCCTGCCGCTGGCCAAGCCCATCTATTCGGCCACCAAGCAGCTGCTTGAAACCTTCCAGCGGGAAAAGGGCTTTGAAAGGGTCGTCCTGGTGGAATTCCCTAGGAAGGGGTGCTGGGCCATGGGCTTCATCACCAGTGCGAGCCAGGGGGATCTCAACGCCCGCTGCCAGCGGGAGCACTACAACGTGTTCGTTCCTACGACCCCCAATCCCACCTCCGGATACCTCGTGATCCTGCCGGCAGACGAGGTTCTTCCCCTGGACATCAGCGTGGAGGAGGGTCTCACCTTCATCATGTCGGCGGGCGCGGTGAACCCGCCCATGCGCATCAAGGGGGAAGTCCTCTCATGAAGGCTGGGAGCCGCGACGGGAGAGGCCCATGAGAGAGACGCTGCTGCGCAAATTGGCCAGCGTTTGCGCCGTCCACTACCGGTGGGTGTTCAGCATCGCCCTGCTTCTCGCGGGTTCCGTCGTTCTCTTCTTTATCGTGAAGCCTCCCCGGATCGACTCCGACATCCTCGACCTCCTGCCGCGCCACAATCCGACCGTCGAAAACTTCCGGGAGGCCACGCACGACTTCAAGAGCCTCGACTACCTGTTCATCCTCGTGCAGACCACGGACCCCAAGGGTCACCCCATCGGCAACTACGAGGAATTCGCCGACGAAATGGCAGCGGGACTGCGGAAAAGCGGCATGGTGGAGGGGGTGGAGTACCGCCTGCAGGATTACGAAGGCATCATTCGGGAGATGCTTCCCTACACGCTCCTCTATCTCAACCGGTCGGACCTACCCGAGGTGGCTTCGCGGTTTACGGACGCCCAGATCCGCCAGCAGGTGGCGGATAACCGGCGGTTCCTGTCGAATCCGGCGTCGCTGGTGACCAAGGAGCTGATCCAGTACGATCCGTTCGGGCTGTTCTCCGTTCTCAAGCGTCACTTCATGGGCAAGACGCGGCAGCTCAACGTGGACCTCTCCGACGGCTACTACCTCTCCAAGGACGGCAGTTCCCTCCTCATGATCGTGCGCCCCGACCACCCGGCGCAGAACATCGCCTACGGCAAAAAGCTGATGAGCACCGTCCGCTCCCTGGAGGCCAAGGTGCGCGCCCAGTGGGGCGAGGAGAACCCCGGGGAGGTCAAGTATCTCAAGGTGAGCTACGGAGGCGGCTACCCCATCGCCCAGGACGACGCCAACCTGATCAAACACGACGCCCTCGTCAATACGGTGACCTCGGTGGTTCTCGTCATGTTCGTCTTCCTGTGGGCCTTCCGGCGCAAGAGCGCGCTGGTCTACGGATGGGCTCCGCTACTCCTGGGTCTGATCCTGACCTTCGGGATCGCGCACCTGCTGGGAGTGACTCTGAACAGCGCCACCGCCGGCTTCGGGGCCCTCCTGGTGGGGCTGGGGATCGACTTCTCGACGGTCATGTACGGGCGCTACATCGAGGAACGCAACCGGGGCCTGACCGCCGAGGAGAGTTTGGCCTCCATCATGGGCAATACGGGCAAGGGGGTCATGGTGGGGGCCCTCACCACGGCCTGCACCTTCGGCGCCATGATCCTGACCCAGTTCAACGGCATGCGCCAGGTGGGCATCTACACGGCCGTGGGCATCCTCTTCTGCTGTGCCAGCGTCTTCGTTCTGCTTCCGGCCATGCTCTACTTCCACCAAGTCCACAAGGCGCGCAAGGGGATTGAACCCACCTTTCATATGCACAGCTTCGGCTTCGAGGGCATGGCGCGGTGGGCGAACCGCCATCCCAAGTGGACCCTCTCGGTGGCGGCGATGGTGACGGTGGCGATGGGAATCCTGGCGCTGGGGGTCCGCCTGGACGACAACGTCCAGAACCTCAGGAGCACGAAGAACGAGGGCCTCACCGTTTCCAACGAGGTGGCTAAGAAGTTCGGAGCATCGCTCACCTACATGATGGTGGTCGTGGATGCCCCCACGCCCAACGGGGTGGTTGAGGATTCCAAAAAGGTTATTGAGGCCGTGCGGCCCTTCGTGAAGGCGGGGGACATTCTCTTCACCGACAGCATTTCCACCTACCTCCCGACCGAAGAGAGCCAGGATGCGGTGCTTCGAGTGCTTCACGAGGACAAGGGCGGGGCCTTCTCCTACGACCGGATCCGCTCCGTCTTCGATTCCGCCTGTCAGGCTAACAACTTCAATCAGGCCTATTTCGATCCCTACCTCAAGATCCTCCACCGCATGCTGGACCCCGCCGGGCCGGTGACCTATGCCCAGCTCATGAAGGGCCCCCTGGCCCCCATTCTCAGAAAGTATATCGTCCAGAAGGGCCCCGGCCATTACCGGGGAGTCGCGTATCTCTACATTCCGGACGAATTCAAACGGTTCGAGCCGCAGGGGCTGATCCGCACCGTTCACGCGGCCGACCCGGAGGCGAAGGTGGTGGGCATCAACGTCCTGAGCAAGGTGCTCCGAAGGCAGGTGCGCCACGACGCTCTCCTCGCCTTCCTCGTGGGAACGCTCCTGGTCTTCCTGATCATCGTGTTCGATTTTCGGGCCTTCTGGCCCGCGGTGTACTCTCTCGTTCCGCTGGCAGTGGGCCTCGTCTGGATGTTGGGGAGCCTCCGTCTGATGGGGGAGTCGCTCAACATGATGAACATCTTCGTGACCACCATGATACTCGGAATCGGCTCGGACTACGGCATCTATCTCGTTCACAGGTACCTGGAAGAGGACGGACACAACATGGTCCGGGTCATCCAGGAGACGGGTAACCCCATCGCCATCGCCGCGCTCACCACCATCGCCGGCTTCGGCTCCATGTCCCTGTCGTCCTACCCTGGCCTGCGCAGCATGGGCTACGTGAGCCTCCTCGGCAGCCTGTTCTGCATGATCGGCACTCTCACCGTGCTCGTCGCGCTTCTCACCGTCGTGGATCGAAGGAAAGGGTAGCGGCAAGAGGGAGGAGGCACCTGAGCTTGGAGCGGGCAAGCGTTGTCCTCCCGTCGCATCTGGACTACAGTGGACGACTATCCGGAGGGATCGAGGTGAGCCCCCCATGAAAGCGCTGGATGAGAAGGTGGCTCGGCTTCACGCGATCCTGGAGCAGTTCAGGGAAGGGGCCCTCGTGGCCTTTTCCGGCGGCGCCGATTCGGCCCTGCTCCTCGTGGAGGCGGAAGCCCTCTTGGGTGAACGGTGCATGGGCATCACGGCCGATTCGCCTACTTTTCCCCGTGAGGAGCTGGAGGCCGCCGTGGCCTTCGCCCGGCGGCACGGCATCCGGCATCAGGTAGTCCATACCCGCGAGATGGACAATCCCGCCTTTGTGGCTAACGATGCCTTCCGCTGCTACCACTGCAAGAGCGAACTCTTTGCCCGGATGGAGGAGGTGGCGTCGGCGCAGGGGATGCGCTGGCTTCTGTTCGGTGCCATCGCCGACGACGTGGGCGACTGGAGGCCCGGCATGAAGGCCGCCGAAGAGCGAGGAATGCGGGCCCCCCTCCTGGAGGCCGGCCTCACCAAGGCGGAGGTGCGGGAGCGATCCAGACAGCTCGGCCTGGAAACCTGGGACAAGCCGACGGCGGCGTGTCTCTCCTCGCGGTTCCCCGCGGGCCGGCCCATCCTTCTGGGAGACCTATATCGCGTGGAGAGGGCCGAGCAATTTCTGAAGGCCCGCGGTTTTCGCCAAGTCCGCGTCCGCCTGCTGGAGGACGCGGCCCGCATCGAAGTGGAAGGGGAGCGGATGGACCGCCTCCTGGAACCGGCCTTCAGGGAGGAGCTCTGCCGCCGCTTGAAGGAGCTGGGATTCCGCTTCATCACGCTGGACCTGGAGGGTTTCCGCTCCGGAAGCCTGAGCCATGGACCTCGGGAGGAACGGCATGTTTGACATCGGTTCCGGCGAGCTTCTGCTCATCCTGGTCATCGCCCTCCTCCTCTTCGGTCCCCAGAAGCTGCCCGAGCTGGGCAAGTCGCTGGGCAGGGCCATTCGCGAATTCAAGCGCGCCACACAAGAGCTTCAGGACACCATCGAGCGGGAGGTGGAAGACATCAAGCGCACGGCTACTGTGGAGCCTCCCCCCAAGCGTCCCAACGGCGCCCTTCCGGCGCCCTCCTACCGGCCGCCCGCCGAGACGGCGTCCCCGCCGGCCGCTTCGCCCGTCGAGCCGGAGCAAGCCGACGCCTTCGCCCCCTCAGGCTCCCAACCACCCGTGCAGACGCCGCCATCGATTTCGCCCGCCTCCGGCGAGCCGGAACGTCTTGATGAACCGCCCGAAACGGTGGAGCCGCGCTGATGGCCGGGAAGGGGACCAGGGAAACGGGAGAGATGACATTCCTCGAGCACTTCGAGGAGCTCAGGCGGCGCATCTACTTGGCCCTCATCGGGTTGGCCGTGGCCTTCGGGGTGGCCACCCTATTCCTGGACAAAATCATGAAGTTTCTGGTGGCCCCCTACTTCAAGTACCTGCCCAAGGGGCAGCAGAGCCTGGCCTACACGGAGATCACGGAGGTCTTCTTCCTCTACATGAAGGTGGCCTTCGTGGTGGGCCTCGTGATCTCGGCACCCTGGATCTTCTACCAGCTTTGGAGCTTCATTGCCCCCGGGCTCAAGGCAAGGGAAAAGAGGATGGCCCTTCCCTTCGTTCTGGGGACCTCCCTCTTCTTTCTCACCGGCGTGGCTTTCTGCTACTACGTGGTTTTGCCCTACACATTCCGGTTCTTCTTCCAGTTCAACGAGGGGTTCACCAACGTGGTGACGGTCTCCTATTTCTGGGACTTCGAAATGAAGTTTCTGCTGGGCATCGGCCTGACCTTCGAGACCCCCATCCTCATCCTTTTCCTGACCCGGCTGGGCATCGTCAGCCCGGGCTTCCTGTTGCGAAAGTTCAAGTGGGCCATTCTAATCGCCTTCATCATCGCGGCGGTCATCACCCCCTCGGGCGACCCCGTGAACCAGACCATCGTGGCCGTACCCATCATCATTCTTTATGGCCTGGGCATCCTCATCTCCTATCTCTTTCGGCGCAAACCCGTCGCCGAGGAGTCCGCCTGACGAAGGCTCTGCCGGCCGGCCTCGGCCCACTCCCCCTTCGGCACGGCCGGTGATAACATGACCGTGCACTCGAAATGGTTGGGTTGCCGCATGCCTGAGTGGGCGGCCCAAAAGGGTGGGGACGAATGGCGTACCGAGTATCGGCCGTCCTGGCCGAAGCGGAGTTGATGCTCTTCACCGACCCCTTCGAGGGGCTGGGCGGCGTGCGCCTGAATTGCCAGGTGTTCGCGAGCGACATGTCGGCCATCCAGGCCATGTATCTTTCGGGCCTCCCCGATCTTCTGGTGATCGACTTGTCGCTTCCCACCGTAGGGGGCTTTCCGACGCTGAGCGCGCTCCGCTCCGAGGCCGCCTTTCGCGACCTTCCCGTCCTCGTCCTCACGGAAGAGGGGATGAACGTGGAGGCCTCTACGGGGCGCCGCACCATCGTCTTGACCAAGCCTGTCCGGAGGAGCCAGCTGGAAAATGCGCTGGTGCGTCTCCTGGGCGACCTGCCAGCGGAAGCCTCTCGCAAGCCGGCTCCGGGTCCGCCTCCCGCCGGCTCGGCCGAAAGCCCGGCCGATGAGGGTTCCGCGAGTTGGGACCTGCGAAGGGCGCCGCGGCGCAACCTCCAGACCGCCTGCCTGATATCGGGCGGAGGGCAGAAGCTGCGCGGTGTGCTCCGCGACATCTCGCTGACCGGAGCCCAGGTGGCTCTGCAAGAGGAGCTTCCGCACAAGATCATGGTGAGCCTGCGCGTGGGGGTGCCGGGCACGGTCCCCCTCAAGATCGTGGAATTCAAGGCCCGAGTGGTGCGGAAGACCAGGGTCGGTTACGGAATCGTCTTTCTGGAAATGAACCCAGAGACCAGGCGTTTCCTACTGGCTTACACACAAGCGGCCTTGGGATCCCCTCCGCCGCCCAATCCCTGATCGTGTCCCACGGGGCCTACCCAACTTCATGCGGCCGGTGCAGCCACCGTGGACAGTGGAGCACTTCCTGGTCCATCCTGGGGCCCTGGAGCCGGCGGCGCGGGCCGCCGTAACCTGATTAAGACTGCTTCGGGTGCGCTTTTGAGCGATTGCAGATGGGATCTGGCCGCCTTCGTGCCGAGGAGCCTGTGGCCTCTCCTAGGCTCCGCGGAGGGCGCCCGGCGGACGACGGGCTGCCTGCTCTTCGCGGACCTAGCCGGCTTTACGGCCATGACCGAGCGGCTGGCGGCCATCGGGAGGGAGGGGGCGGAGGAGCTTACCCGCATTCTGAACGACTTCTTCGCGGCCATGATCACGATCATCCACGAAGAGGGCGGAGACGTTCTCCGGTTTGGGGGCGACGCGATGACGTTGCTCTTCCCGCCGGACCTGTCGGGAGCGCTGAGGGCGGCGCTCCGGATGCACGAGGAGATCCGCCGTTTCCAGTCCATCTCCGCCCGGGGGGGCGAGTTCTCGCTCGCCATAAAGACGGGCATATCCGCCGGCTCCCTCCTGATTGGCACGGTGGGTGACCAGGAGGTGGGACGCGACTACTTCGCCGCCGGCTCGGCCCTGGACGAGGCCGCGGAGGCGGAGCACCGCGCCTCGCGAGGGCAAATCCTCCTGGGGCCTTCGTGTGGGGCCGGCCTCCCGCTCGGCTGCCGGGTGGAGGAGGCAGGCGACGGCTTCCTGCTTCTCACCAGCCTGGAACAACTGCCTCAGGGGCCAGTATCTGACAGAGTTGATGGCGCGTCCTTGCCCAGCCGGGAAAGTCTGGAGGCCTTCCTGCCACCCTTCGTCCAAACCGGGGCCGGGAGCGGCCGCGGCCACGCCGTCGCCGAGCACCGGCGGACGGCGGTCCTCTTCCTCGCATTCCGGGGAATCGACTACGACCTCGATGCGGAAGCGGTGGACCGCTGCCGCCGGGTCTACCGGATCATCGCCGAAACGGTGCGAAAGTACGGTGGCCACGTGAACAAGCTGGACATGGGTGACAAGGGGAGCAAGGCGATCTGCTGCTTCGGCGTTCCCTTCGCCCTGGAGCGCCAGGAGGAGATGGCCTGCCGCGCGGCCCTGGAGCTGGTCGGTTCGGCCGCGCTGCGAGAACTCCTGGCTGAGGTTCGTATTGGAATCACCGTCTCCAGGCTCTTCGCAACCTTCGTGGGTTGCGAGGCGCGTCGGGAGTACACGGTGATGGGCGCCGGCATCAACCTGGCGGCCCGGTTGATGCAGAACGCACACGCTTGGCGCGTCTTGGTTTCCAGAGAGGTGGCCGAAGAGGCGGGAGGAGCGCTTCTGTTCCGAGAGCTCGACCCCGTCTTCGTCAAGGGTCTCGGCGAGCGGGTGCGCGTCTTCAGGCCCGAGGGCGAGAGGCAGGCGGAAGAGGAGCGCCTCGCGGAATACGTGGGGCGGGAGGAGCTGCTCGAAGAGCTGGGACCGCTCCTGGCCGACCCGTCGAAGCCTCTGGCCCTGGCCGTGACGGGCGAGGCCGGGGTCGGAAAGAGCGCGCTCCTGCACCGGCTCGGGCTGGGGCTGGACGCGGCGGGAATCCGCCACATCACGGTGCCGCTCGTCCCCTACAGTAGCGAGACCTACCTCTCGGCCTGGACACCGGTGCTCTTCTCCTGCCTGGGCGTGAGCCGCACCTCCGGCGAGACCCTGCGCCTTGAGGCCCTCCGGGAGGGCATGGCGGGCGAGGACCCCGACTTCCTTTGCCTGCTGGCGCCCCTCCTGGGTGTTGCCATGGAGGAAACGGCTGCGGTGAAGGCCCTCTCGGCCAAGGAGCGCAAGGAGGCCGCCTTTGCCATGCTGGCCCGGCTCTTCCTGCGTCAGGCCGCACAGGAGCCGTACGGCCTCTTCGTGGACCACCTGGAACACGCCGATCCCGCCTCGCTGGAATTCCTCAAAGCTCTTCTAGCCGAGCTGGAGGAGGCCCCTCTCAAGCTCCTCCTAGCCTTTCGCTCCAGTGCCCTCGCGGCGGTGGGAGAGGCGGTGGCCGACCTTCGAACGGTCCGCCTCGAACCCCTGAGCGAGAAGGAGGTCCGCGAGTTCCTAATGCGCGCCGGGGGTATGGCCACGCCCCCCGAGGCCTTCACCCGCTTCGTCATGGAGAAGACGCGGGGCAACCCCAAGTTCATCGAGAAGGTGCTGGGCGTACTCGCCCACCAGGGCCTGCTGGCTAAGGGTCCCTCTGGGCTGCTCGAGGTGGACGAGGACCGCTTGTCCTCCTCGGCCTTCCCGGACACCCTGGAGGGCGTGCTCCTAACCCAGGTCGAGGGCCTTCCCCAGGAGGAGCGCCACCTCCTGAGGACCGCTGCCGCGCTGGGCGCTTCTTTCTCCGTCAGCCTATTGGCCAGGGTGCTGGGCCTCAAGCCGCTGGAAGCGGAGGCACGCGTGAGGGCCGTTGCTGAGAAGGGGCTCCTGCGCTTGGACGAAGCAGGCCACCGGCCCTACGCCACCTTTACCGACTCGCTCCTGCGCGATGCCCTCTACGAGTCGCTCACCTTCTCGGTCAAGCGGGCGGTGCACGCCCAGGTCGCCGCTTTCCTGGAGGCCCAGGAGGGGGGCGACCGCCGGACGTGGCCCTACCTGGCCCACCACTTCGAGGCCGCCGGCGACGACGAGAAAGCCGCCCACTACCTCTGGCTCGCCGCCCAGGACGCCCGCCACCGCTACGACAACGGCGCCGCGTTCAATCTGTTGGAGCGGTATATCCGACTGCGAGAGAAACACAGCGTCTCGGCCGGCGATGACGAACCGTATCGGCGAGGGCTTATGGAGCTCGCCAAGACAAGCAAGGACTTGGGAAGACTGGACGAAACCGAGGCCAGGTGCCGCCAGATCATCCAGGAGACCGGCACACTGTGCTCGGAACTCGTGGACGCTCACATGCACGTAGCGGGATGCCATCGAAGCCGTGGCGAGCTCGATGCATCCATCCACGAATATGCTCGGGCCATGAGGCTAGCGAGGGAGCTGGGAGACGACCTGCTTCGATGTCGAATCCTCTTGGATTCAGCCGTGCCCCTGGCCATGTCCGGCCGGATGAACGAGGCCATGGAGCAGTTCAAGCAGGCGGAGCGGCTGGCCAAGAAGGTAGGCGAAAACAATGCGCTCGTCCATTCCCTGATGAACCAGGGCCTCGCCCTCTATTACCAGGGCAAGTTGAAGGAGGCGAGGAGAGTCCTCAATGGCTCCATGAAGCTGGCGCGCCTCTATGGACTCAGGCCCAATGTCGTCTCCATTTCCATCAACTTGGCCCTCGTACTCTACGAACTCGGGGAATATCGCCGCGCGCTCCTAATCGACCAGGAGGGACTGGCGATCGCGAAGCAGTTCGGTTTCCGAGACCTCCAGGTTTCGGCTCTTTCCAACCAGGCCCTCTACCAGACCATGTTGGGGTGGTGGGAGGATGCAGAAGAATCAGCCCATACGGCGTTGAGGATGGCACAGCATCATGGCATGCAGTACTACACCGCTCTCAATATGCACTTTCTCGGCATGCTCCGCGCAGTCGGAGGGAACTTCTCAGAAGCATTGCGTCTGCAAACCAAGTCGCTTGATCTTCACCGGCGAGCAGGCTATGGCGAATGGGCCCTCGCGTGTCTTGCGGAGACCCTGAGCCTGGCTAACCAACTGCATAAAGCTGACTTGGTCAAGACTCAATTGGAACAGCGGCTGCCCGAGATGGAGCCCATGCTCAATCACGAGACCAAGACATGGACGATGGGTTTCAAGGCCCAGTGGACGCTTCTCAGGCACCTTCGCCGCGAGGTGGATTCCGAATGGGCTTGCCAAGATCTCGATGCCCTTTTAATGGCTGCGGAGGCCGCTGGGAGTCTCTGGCTTGTAGCGGAAATCGGGGAGCTGACGCTCCGCGTTCTTGCGGATGAAGGGAGGGACGCTGAAGCTGCCCAGAGGGGGCTTTTATACCTACCTCGAATGGTAAGTCAATACTGCCCCTTCAAGGTGGCCCCCTTTCTGCTCACCCTCGGAGAGGTGCTCCATCGGACGGGCCGATTGGAGGATCTCGAAGAGGTCATGCGGCGCTTGCGCCGGTACGGACCTAGCCTCGAGCGGGGGCTGGCCGGGGTGCGGTACAGAAGACTGAGGTATTTGGAGGCGAGTGTCAAGGGAGAAGAGCGCTCGGCCAAACTCTGGCACAGGAAGGCGGTGGCCCTCCTGGCTGACGTCGAAGCCCGCAACCCCGAGCCGGAGATCCGGGAGGCCCTGGCCGACCTGCCGTTGGTGCGGGAGCTAAAGGCGGAGGGACCTCCCTAAGGGCGGGAACGGGGCGCGAAGAAGGGGCCCCCCGGGCCCCCGTTCCGATTGGGTTGTGGTGCGAGCTCCTCCGGCGGGCCCGCCATCTCCGTCCTCTTGAACCATCCTGCGTGGCAGTGCCCCTGAAAGCCCCAAGATCTGAGACGTGCAAGAACGCTGACCCTCCTCGACGTCCCTCCGGAGGTCGTCCTCAAGGTAACACCGCAAAGGGCGGCCGGAGGCCGCCCTTTTGCATCGGATGGGGATCAACAAGACTCAAGGCCGGGTGTAGCTGGCCGTTCCCTCCGTGCCGTCGGGATAAGCGATGCGGATGGACACGGCTTGGCCTTTCGGGAAGAGCGCCTTGAGCCTGGCCCCCTTCTTGAGGATCAGCTTGGTGTCCGATTTGACGGTGACGTCGGGCCAGGGGTTCGCGTCATTCCCGATGGAGACCGAGAGGCCAGGGAAGAAGTTGGTCCCCGTGACCTTCAGGCGGAAGGGGTTAGTCAGTTTGCCGATGGCCGTGATGGTGGGCGGATCCTTGTAGACCGTCACGGAGGCCTGGGCTGTCAGGCCGCTGGTGTCGTAGGCCACGGCCGTCAGGGTGTGGGCGCCGTGGGCCAGGACGGAGGAGGGGAAGCTCCAAATGAAAGGGAACTGGCTCACGCTGGCTTCGGGCACGCCGTCCAACTGGAAGACCACCTGGGTGACGCCGATGTCGTCGCTCGCCGAGGCCGAGACGCTCACCTGGGTGGGGGAGGAGCTGAAGTAACTGGTCCCGTTGGCGGGGGTCAAGAGGGAGACGGCGGGCGGCTCGTTCGGCGTGACCGTCAGGGCAGAGACCAGGTTCCCCGAGGTGCCGTTGGGATTGGTGACGGTCAGCGTGTGGCCGCCCGCGGCCGCGTTCGAGAGAACGGTAATGGAGGCCGACAGGAGATTCTGCGAGAGCTGGACCACCTTATTGACCTGGATCCCCGAGTCGAAGGTGAGCGTGGCGCCGCTCTGAAAGCCGGTGCCGGCTACGAGCAGGCCGATGGTGGTGCCCGTCACGGCGCGGGAGGGCTGGAGGGCCGTGGGCGCCGGCTCTGGGGTCCCGCTCTGGCAGGAGAAGGTGCCGGAGGGGTAGGCCGGGGTGTAGACGGGGGAGCCCCAGACGTCTTCGGGCGTCAGGGTGGTGCCATCCAGGACCTGGAGGCCCGCCACCGCCAGCGGCGCATCGAGCTGGCTGCAGGTGGCGCCGTCCAGCGGGAAGACCAGGGTCGCGGTCGCGAGGCCCGCCGCCGTGGCCGTGATGGCTGTGGAGGCGTGGGCCACGAAGAGGCCACCGGCATCCAGCAAATCGGCCGAGAGGGCGTAGCTCCCCCCGGCCGGCAGCGCGACGCCGGCGGTCATTTGGATGGCGTCCGGAGTGCCTCCACCGCTCTGGCTCACGGGCGAGAAGGCGAAGGCACCCGTCAGCAGGTGGGTGGGGGGCACCACCGTCAGGGTGGCGAAGGCGAGACGCGAGAAGGCCTCGCCCTGATAGGTGCCGGTGGCGGTGAAGACGACGGGGTAGGCGCCGGGTGTCGTGAAGACGGCGAGAAGCGCTCCGTAGGAGCCGTCGTTCGGGGCACCGTCCTCGTGCTGACCGTCATCGTATAGAGGAACGGTCTCGATCAGGTTGCCGTAGCCGTCGTAGATGCTGGCTGTCACCGAATCGGGCACCACCTTGAGGCTCCCGTCCAGGTCCACCCGCAGGACCGCCGTGGAGTTGGGGAGATAGTCACTCTCATCCAGGCTCCCCCGGATGCCGAAGGGGCTGTCCTCCTGGGCCGTGGCCGTGAAGGAGACCCCCGAGCCGCCCGGGGTCACCACCAGCGTCCAGGCGCCCGGGGCTGGATTGAGGGTAGAGAAGGAGAAGAGGCCGTCCACCGAGGGGTTGCTCTGAGCCACCTGCCCCGTGGGGTCGAGCACCTGGAAAGCGGCGGAACCATCGGTGACCGTGGCTAAAAGCGCCATGCCGTCGGTCTCCCCGATGGTGAAGGGGTAGGAGAAGGACTGGCCCGCCTCGGCGCGGCTGAGGGTGGCCTGTATGCGCGGCCGTTTGGTGCCCGTCGTGCGGCTGGTGGTGCCCCAGACGACGCCGCCGGCTGGACCTTCCGGCACGTGCTCGGGCACCAGCCCGCTCTTCGCCAGCGCCGCGACGCCGGGCAAGATGATCCCTTCCAAGATCGTCTGAGCAGAGGCGGGACTGCCGAGGTCGGAGTGGGAGTAATCGAAGATGTGGCCTGTCCCGGCGGCGAAGCTCACGGCGGGGTACTGCTGGCAGACGGGGTAGCCGAAGGTCGTCGTGCACAGTTCCCGCGAGATCGTGAAGGCTGAGGCCAGAGAGACCAGGCCGTCGTCGTTCTGGAGCCCCCATAGGCCGTTGTCCCCGGCGATGGCGTAGACCCGGCCCTCCAGGCTCCCGAAGTCGGGGTAGACGGCGTTAAAGCGCCGCAGGATCGTGTCGGTGCTCAGGGTGCCGTTGTCGCTCCCCGCGAGCTGGAGGTTCGTGCCGCTGTTGGGCACGCCAAGAAGGTAGAGCTTCCAGACATCCAGCACCAGCGTATCGTTCCGGTGGTCACCGGAGGCCAGCACCCTCGCCACCAGGCCCCCCATATCGTGGGCGATCCAGATGCTGGGGATGGGCGGGACGGTGGTGCCACTTCCAGCGCCGCTGGTGCTCAGCCCGGAGAGGTCCTGCCCAATCTGCTGGGCCACTTCGTCGGCCATGGTAGGCCAGCTCGAGGTCCCTCCCCACCAGGCGTAGTTCGGCGTGAAGCTTATAAGGCCGTGGGCCCTCGCATCGTTGTCCCAGTAAAGGGCGGCGTTGGGGTCCGAGGCGTTGGGGTCGTACCACTTCTGATAGCAGTCAAACATGCCGTGGATCATGACCAGCGGCGGCGGGAAGGAGACCACCACGTAGGCCGTGTTCGAGGTATCCACGGTGACGGGCGCGGAGACGGTCGTTTTCTGAATCTGCATGCCCGAAGGCGCCGTACAACCGTAGCTGAGCAGATCGGCGTCGTAGAGGACGTTGTCCGTGTAAGTCACCGTGGCGGTGAGGCGGTAGCTGCCTTGGGCGAGTCCCGTGAAGGAGAAGTGCCCTCCCGACAGGGGCACCGTCGTGGCGTTGCCCGCAGAGTCCACAGCCGTGACCGTTCCAGAGACGCCTGAACCGTTGAGAGGGAAAAATCCTCCGCCGGCGGAGATGGCCACCATGCCCGAGAGGCTTCCCGGGTTCGCCAGCGCCGTTACAGTGCCGCTTTGGCTGCACGGGCTGCCGCCGATGGTGGCCGTCATGGTCCAGGTGTAAGTGCCCGGCTGAAGGTAGGTGTGGCTCGGGTTCTGGGACGTGGAAGCGGCCGTGCCGTCACCGAAACTCCAGAGGTAACTGGCCGCCCCTCCACAGTTCGAAGAGGAGGCCGAGGCGGTGAACGACACCGCCAACGGCGCCTGACCCGCCGTGGGAGCGCCGTTGGCCGAACAGCTCACGGTGCAACCGGGGGTGACGAGGATGGAGCCGCTTTGGGTGGCCGTGGTGCCGTCGAGGCTCACGGTCAGCGTCCAGGTGTAGCTCCCCGGCTGGGTGTAGAGGTGGCTCGTGTTCTGGGCGCTCGAATGGGGCGTTCCGTCGCCGAAGTCCCAGTCGTACGCCGCCGTGCCGCTTCCGCAGCTGCTCGGCGTGGCTGTGGCCGAAAAGGTGACGGAGAGAGGGGCCGCACCAGTGCCGGGGGAGGCCACGGCGGTGCAGGTGAGGGTACAGCCGGTCAGGAGGATCTTGGAGACGAAGGCGTCCCCCGCTCCGTGGGAGACGCCCTGAAAGGCGTTCTGCAGCGGGAAGTTGCTGGAGTAGGTGGTTCCTGCCACGTAGATGTTGTTAGAGGAATCCAGGACGATGGCTCGGCCCTGGTCCGTGTCGCTTCCGCCGAGATAGGTCGAGAAAGAAAGGGCGGAGCCAGAAGGCGACAGCCTGCTCACGAAGACGTCGCTGTTTCCGGCGGAGGCGCTGGCATTGGCCGCCTGAATGGGGAACGCCACCGGGAAGTCGGTGGAATAGGTATCCCCGGCTACGCAGGCGCTTCCGTCGCTGGCCACGGCAATGGCGTAGGCGGCATCGAAGGCCGAACCCCCAAGGTATGTGGAGTAGACCAAGGAGCCGCCCGTCGGCGAAAACTCCGTCACGAAGGCGTCGGCCGATTGGCCGCCGTGGAGGGAGGTCTGGTAGGCGCCGGGGCTGGTCGGGAAGTCAGCCGAATAGGTGTAGCCCGTCACGTATGCGTCTCCGCTCGCGTCGGCGGCGACGGCCAGGCCGGCGTCGCTGCCGCCGCCTCCCAGGTAGGTGGAGTAGATCACCTGCCCCGGGGTGGTGCCGGCGGCACCGCTGAAATCGAAGGCGCTGACGAAGGCGTCGCTGGCTCCGGCGAGTTGGGCCTGATACGCGTTGAGAATGGGAAAGGCGACCGAGGAGGTGTCGCCCGTCACGAACACGTGGCCGTCGGTGCTCACCGCGATGCCCCGGCCCTCGTCGTAGGCTTCGCCCCCCAGAAAACTGGAGTAGAGGAGCTTGTTCCCACCCGCCGCCACTTCGGCCAGGAAGCCGTCGCCGGCGCCGCCGTAGGCCGGCTGGTCGGCGTTCGGCGAGGAGGGGAAATCGGGCGAATAGGTGTACCCCGTCACGAAAGCGTCGCCTGCAGCATCGAGAGCCACAGCCGTGGCCACGTCATCCGCGGAGCCGCCCAAATAAGAAGAATAGAGAAGTGTGCCGGAGGGGCCGAACTCGGCGATGAAGGCGTCCTCGTTACTAGAGCCCGCTGTCCCCGCGTGGGCGGGCTGAAAGGCGTTGAGGATGGGTAGGTCGTAAGAGGTGGACTGGCCGACGATGGTCACGTCACCGAAGGAATCCACGGCGATGGCGTGGGCCAGGTCATCCCCAGTCCCTCCGAAGTAGATGGAGTAGAGGAGGCTCTTGCCGTCCGGAGAGAACTTGGCCACGAAGGCGTCCCATCCTCCGCTTGGCGCATTGCTGGCCTGGGGGAAATCGGCCGACTGCGTGGAGCCGGTCACGTAGGCGTTCCCGCTGCCATCCACGGCGATGCCCTGACCCTGATCCTGGCCGCTGCCGCCCAGGTAGGTGGAGTAGCTGAGTATGGGATCGATGGTCAGCGGCAGGGCTGGGTCGTAACCGGCCACGGCCAGACCCACGCGCCCTGGTCCCAGGATCTCGTAGCGGCCGGAGAGCATCTCCTTCGCGCCGTTCCGTATCTGGAAGACAGCGGGGGCGTGCTGGACGAGCCGGCCGAAGGGAGTCGAGAGGAAAAGATCGCCGCTGGGGCCGATCCGCAAGGGGACGGGTTTCCCCGATCCGTCATCGTACCGGAGCCGGATCATTCGGGGATTCGTCCCCGCGGCAAGCTGGAAATCGTATTCCAGGGTCCTTCCGTCTCCGTAGTACACCATGTCGACGCCCGGGTAGACCTGCTTGCAGGCGACCCGTCCGAAGGTGGGGACGGCCGTAATCCACCGCGAGGGGTCGTTACCCAGGAAGTAGTTGGAGGTACCGGCGAGGCGGTCCAAGCCCACCAGCACGGGAGCCGCGCTGCCACCCTCCAGAGACAGGCGGATTGTGGAGTAACCATGAGGGCGGGAGTCCATAGGAGTCCGCCGCGAGTCCCGCGCCGGGGCGCCAGCCGGCGTACTCAGGACGAGGGTCGCTCCCGTCATGGTGAGGTAGAAGCCGAAACCGCGCCCGTGGGCGACATACTCCACCCGAGGATCGCATTGGCCCCGGTTGGGTTCGAAATGCAAGGGTAGCGCGCCGTACGCCTTCTCCAGCCGCGGACCCGCCTGGGCGGAGAGGGGCTCAGGCCCCGAAGCGCGCGCGGGCAAAGCGTGCAAAAGGGTCAGGCAACCCAACGCCAGCAGCAGACACCGAAGCTCCGCGCCCGCTCGTCCTTTGATGTATTCCATGATTCCCTCCGAGCCCGGCTCTCGCCTCATGGGACCGGGTCTCCGCTCGCGACGCAAGGCCGGGCCTCGGGTTGATGATGATCTATGATCCATGGAACCTTCCTAGCGCCGCTTCCAGGGGAACGGCCAGCGGACTTCTCACGTGGCGCAAAAATGACATTCAAATACAGTGTATTGCGGCGTTTCCAGCGATGCAAGGCTAAGAGCTTGCTGGAAGCGGGTTTTGTGACGGGCCTCACGTTCCGTTTCTCCTGGAGTTCACCGCCGTTTACTCCGCGTCGGAGGCCGAGGCGAGCAGGGCTCTGGCGTGGCCCAGGGCCGTCTCTTGGACCTTCTCTCCGGCCAGCATCCTGGCCAGCTCCCGCTCCCGGTCTTCGGGTCCGAGGATCCTGGCGGTAACACAGGTGCGCCTGGAGGTTTGAACCTTCTCGATGGTGATATGCTGGTGGGCGAACGCGGCAATCTGCGGCAGGTGGGTGATACAGAGGACCTGGTGGTGCTCCGCCAGCCTGCGGAGCCGCCTGCCGACCCGTTCCGCTGGCCGCCCGCCGATGCCCGCATCGACCTCGTCGAAGATGATCGTGTCGGTACCCATCCATTGCCTCGTGGCCGTAAGGAGGGCGAGGAGCGTTCGGCTCAGCTCTCCGCCGGAAGCGATCTTCGCCAGAGGTTTGGGGGGTACGCCCGGGTTGCTCGAAAAGAGGAAGTGGATCTCTTCCAGGCCCGCCTCCGTAGCCTCCTCGGCGCGGCCTACGGGACGCGGGACCAGTTCGACCAGGAAGCGAGCCCGCTCCATGGCCAGGGGCCTGAGTTCCGCTTCGACGGCGCTGCCGAACTCGACCGCGGCGGCCTTCCGAGCAGAGCTGAGCTCCAGAGCTCGGCGCATGTAATTCGCGAAGCAGGTCTCGACCCGCCCGCGAGCTCCCTCGGCGGTGGCTTCGACACTGGAGAGCTGGGCCGCCTCCTCTTCTATGCTCGCCCGGTGAGCGAGGAGGTCATCAAGGCTCGGGCCGTATTTGCGTTTGAGGCGATCCAGGTCGGCGAGGCGCTGGAGGGTTCTCTCCAGGGCCTCAGGATCGAATGAAATGGTCGAGGCGGTTCGCTCCGCCTCGGAGGCGATGCTGGAGAGTACGCCCGCTGCCTGGCGGAGGTCGGCGAGGTAGGCTCCCCAGTCGGGATCAACCTCCCTCAGTGTCTCGATCCATCGGGTCGCATCGGAGAGGAGCACCCGCACACAGGGGTCGCCTTCGGCGAGGATCTGGTGAAGCGAAGCGGCCGCCTCGGCGATGCGCTCCACGTTCTGCAGCCGGCTCTTGGAGGCCAGCAGCTCCTCCTCTTCGCCCGCCCTCGGGGCCACCCGGTCGATCTCCTCCATCTGAAAGCGGAGAAGATCGAGGCGCTGAGCCCTCTCCGCCTCGCTACGGCTGAGATTCCTCCATCGGGACAGGGCTTGGGAGAGATCCGAGCATGCGGCGCGAAGCGCGTCTGCCGCCGGGGAGACCGATGGCAGCGCGTCGAGGATGCGGCGGTGGGTCTCCTCCTCGAGGAGCGTCTGGCTCTGGTTCTGCCCGTGGATCTCCACGAGGAGCGTGCCCAGTTCGCGGAGCTGCGCCAGCGTAATGGCGGCACCGTTGAGGGTCACGGTGTTCCTTCCAGAGCGCTGGATCCGGCGCCGGATCACCAGCTCGCCCTCGTAGCCCAGATCCCAGCTCCGCATGAGTGCGGCCACCTCGGCGGCATTCAGCGAGGGCCGGAAGGAGCCTTCGATTACGGCCTCCTCGGCACCGGTCCTCACCATCTCGGTCTCGGCGCGGTTCCCGGCCAGCAGTCCTACGGCATCCACCAAAATGGATTTCCCCGCGCCCGTCTCGCCGGTGAGAAGGCACAGCTTACCCCCCGGCTCCAACACGAGCTCGTCCACCAGGGCGTAATCCTTCAGGCGTAGGCTCGTGATCACCGCAGTACCGGCCGGGCGGCCGTTGGACGTTCTAGCCTGGGGAGCCGAACCGGCGCAGCCTGCTCGGCCGCTAGTCCGCGGGCCATCCTGTCAGTCCCCATCCGCCGATTCCCCCGCGAGTGCATGATTCCCTCCCCCGCAGGTCCTTCTCAGCCCTTGAACCAGCAAGGTGAATAGCAGTCCGGCTGATTCGTGATTCGGGTCACGCCCGATCCATCCCAACGCATGATGTAGATCTGGTAGCTTCCGGAGCGGTTGCTGGCGAAGGCCAGGTAGCGCCCGTCGGGCGACCAGGAGGGCGCCTCGTTGTCCCCCTCCCCGTGGGTCAGATAGGTGACCTCGCCGGTGGTCAGGTCGGCCACCGCGATGTTGAAGTGGCCGTCCTTGAAACAGCTGTAAGCGATTTTGTCCCCTCTGGGGGACCAGATGGGCTGGTCGCAGCGCCCGCTGTCGGGAGGACTCAGCCGCTTCACGTTCGAGCCGTCCCTGTCCATGATGTAGATCTGGGGGGAGCCCGAGCGGTCTGAGGTGAAGGCGATCTGCTGGTCGTTGGGCGACCAGCAGGGCGCGGTGTCGATGGCGTAGGAGAAGGTGATTTGCTTCAGGTTCTTGCCGTCCACGCCGATGGTCCAAATGTCGGGGTTCCCGGAGCGGGAAGAGCAGAAGGCCACGGTTTTGCCGTCATGGGAGAATCTCGGGTTGGAGTTGAGTCCTTCGCCGTTGCCGTAGAGCTTTCTCCGCCGCCCCTGGCGATCCAGCAGGAAGATCTCCTGCCTGTCTTTCAGGATAGAGGTGAAGACGATGAGGTTGCCCTGGGGGTTCACATCGGGGGTCACGTTGAGCTGGCCCATGGCCGTGAGGCGGAGGACATTCCTCCCGTCGTAATCGCAGAGAAAGATGTCTTCCGTGGTGGCCAAGTGCGACGTGAAGAGGATTTGGCTGGTGGGGAAGCTCCCCGCCCCGAAGAGGTAGTCGAGAATCACGGAGGAGAGGTTGTGGGCCAGGACCCGCACGTCCTGCGCGGGGCCCTTGATGCGCTTGCCCGTCACCATCTCCTTGCGCTTGATGTCATAGAGCCGGCCCTCGAGGGTAAGCTGGTTCCCGGAACCATAGACGTTGGTGAGGAGAAGATAATCCGCCTTCATGCCCGCCCAGGCATCGTAGTCGACCTTGGTGTCGTTCGGATTCATCCCGGCGAAAAGGGATGGGTCCACAAGCTGGAAGTAGCCCGAGAACTCCAAATCGCCCGTCACCGTGGAGAGGATCTCCTGGGCCTGGAGGGCCGTCGCGGGTTCCGTCTTGCTGGGCGGAAGGGCGATGGAGAGCTGGGTGAAGCCGCTCGACGTGATGACCCCCGTGATCTGCTTTTCGGGAGGAGCGGGCGGAGGGGTCTGGGCCGGAACGGCGGTGAGGGTCGAGAAAAGAGCCAGAGCTACGAGGAGGAGGGGATAGCTACGGCCTTCCCCGGCCGTTGGTCCGTTCGGGACGGTGCTCGATCTCATCTCGTGTCTCCCATGGCTTGGGCCGCCTTAGGTCAGGCGGCCACCCAGAAGTTCCTTGACGAGCTCGGGATCGGGGGAAGGGATGACCGCCCAGTTGGTCAGTGCCCCCTTGGCTCCGATCACGGACTTGCCGGCCTCCACCGCCGAGCGCACCGCGGCCACCTGCCCCGTGAGCACGCAGAAGGCCTTGCCCCCCAGGGCCATGGCGAGGCGGATCTCTAAAAGGTGGACCTCGGAGGACTTGACGGCGGTGTCGGCGCCCTCGATCAAGCTGGCCACGTTGAAGGACTCCAGGATGCCGAGCGCCTCCACCTCCTCTACCAGCGAGGCCTGCGCGATGGCCGGAAAGATCTCGGCATGAAGGTGCGGAATCACGACGGAGTCGGCCAGGGTCTCCCGAGCCGCCTGTTGGCCCGCGGCCACGGAAGAGGTGCAGGCGGCCACGTCGCCTCGCACCAGCACCATGTATTTGCCCGAGCAGATGGACCGGCTGGCCAGGAGTTCCACGTCGGAGGCCTTGAGCATCAGGTCGGTGGCCTCGATTCCCTTGGCGATGGAGGTCACTTCCAGAAGACCGATGGCGTCTTTGACGGCGGGCCCGCGCCTTCGGCCGCCGTAGCTGTCCTTGGGCGGCTGGATCGGAGCGGCGTCCGTCTTGGGCTTCGCCGGCACGGGGCCTAGCCCGCGGTCCGCCCCGCGGATTTGGTGGATTTTGGGGCTCATGCGACCTCCACGACGATGCGGTCCGGTGAAACCTCGCCCACGCGGCCCGCGAGGGGAGAGAAGATCTTGGCCCCCAGGCTCCCCTCGGGGATGTCCGCCACCAGGTCTCCTCCGAGGAGCGATCGTCCCTTCCCGACGGTCGGCGTGGAGGGGGCTCCGGTGTGCTGCTTGAGAGGCAGCTCAAGGCGGTGCGGATGCAGGTCCATCTCCACGTACTTCTGCGGATGCTGATAGGGAGACAGATTCAGCCGGCGGATGAGCAGGCTCGTGGGTGTGCGGCGGAAGTCGTACAAGGGGGTCGGTTCCACCGCCTGCTTGAGTGGCCGGATCCCCTGGGCCATGAGGGCCTGCTTGCTCTCCACCATCATGCGGAAGGGGTCCAGATCCTCGGGGCAGGCGTAAAGGGTGCAGAGGGCGCATTCGCAGCAATAGAGGGCCGTCTGCTGCCAAGCCATCTTCTCTTCCGCCGCGAAGCCGATGGAGATCATGGCTTTGTGAGGTTTAACGAAGTGGCCCAAGAGGTCCCTCGGGCAGAGGTCGGAGCACCGCATGCACTGGTCGCAAGTGTAGGCGATCTTGTGGACGTCCCGCCTCCTGCGGCTCTTCCGGAGGATGAGCGAATGGTCCGAAGGAAGAACCAGCACTCCCGACGTGGTCTTGGTGACTGGCTGTTCGAGGTCGTCCGTGACCGTTCCCATCATGGGGCCGTTGACGATGAAGCCCATCCCCTCCATGGGTGCGCCCGCGGCACGCAGCACCTCTCGGAGGCTCATCCCGATGGGCACCCGAAAGGTGAGAGCCTCGGGCACCTCCCCCGAAACGGTGAGAAACTTGTGGGTGACCGGTTTCTTGAGGCCCACGTTCAAGACCGTCTCGACGTTGTTGACGACGACGCCCACGTCCAGGGGAATTCCGCCCTTCGGGATGGCGCGGCCCGTGGTGTCGAAGACCAGCAGGTGCTCGTCGCCGGAGGGGTAGGTGTCGCGCAGGGGGCAGACCTCCACCTGCGGGGGGAGCTCGTCGCGCAGCCGCTCCATGAGTTCGTGGTGCTTCTCCTTGATCCCCACGATCAGACGCCGTGCGCCCACGGCTTCACCGCACAGGAGGAGCCCCTCCGAGAACTCCGGAAGGAAGTGCTCGAGGATCTGTTGGTCCTTGTAGAGAAGGGGCTCGCACTCGGCGGCGTTGACGGTGAAGGTATCCGCGGAGGCCGAGAGCTTGACGTGGGTTGGAAAACCGGCCCCGCCGGCGCCCACCACCCCGTTTTCAAGCGCAATTCTCGCCGCTTCCCGCATGGGGCCTCCGCTGCGCCAAGGTAGCAAGAAGCCCCGCCGATTTCAAGGAAGACGCGCCCGAACTTGCGGCCGCAGAGTGTTGCGGAGGGGTGACCCGGGGGCCCTCGCGCCGGCGATACGACGCCATCCACCAGCCCCCCCGAACTCGGTTCCATGCGACCGAAATTCCGCGATGCAAGCGGGGTGCCTTCGGCGACGGTTGTGCCACGCCCAAAGAAAAGAAGTTATGGATGAAGAGGGAGGGCCATTCCCTCCCCCTCCGCTGGCAAAGCCAGAGGGAGGGACCCCCACCCTTGGACGCCTTTTTCGCCTTCGGCTCAAAGGCCCCCAATCCCTTATCAGGTGAAAGAGCATTGGAGCTAA
>Ga0078972_1002964_pt1 | contig 53059 bp, 53 predicted proteins | sample YelNatPaOPGAMG01_FD_67568 | JGI IMG/M metagenome (GOLD analysis project Ga0078972, IMG submission 67568) | Hot spring thermophilic microbial communities from Obsidian Pool, Yellowstone National Park, USA - OP-RAMG-01 (SPADES assembly) (version 2) | ecosystem: Environmental > Aquatic > Thermal... | reverse complement strand
CTACATACCACCACGCCTATGAACTAAGTGCTACCAGCTAACCCCGTCCGACTTGCATGTGTTAGGCACGCCGCCAGCGTTCGTTCTGAGCCAGGATCAAACTCTCATTTGAAATCTCAAAGGACCTACTCTTAGTTTTCAAAGAACAATCTCTACAACCTTGGGGAGTTGAGCTTCTGAGGCATTTTCTAAGTGGGTGCTTAGGTAGATGCTTAGGCTTCCCCTCCACCCGTGAGGTTTTGGGGCATGCATCACCGCGATCTACACATCAGCTCCCTAAAATTAGGTGTTCCCTCAGCTCGCCTTAGCCCCAAGGTTTGCAGAGAAAAAATAAAGCTATACCAAGTGGTATAGCTTTTTTTTCAAAGACCACTTGGAATCAACTTACATCATATCGATCCTTTTAAATATCATGTTTCTATATATAGCATAACATTTTTAAAAACTTAGTCAATAGAGAAATATCACTGAAATAGCACATTTATGGGCTAAATATACCATTTATCAATAAATAATCTCAATATTCTTTAAATATTAAAGAATAATTAGTAGTATCTTAAATTATAATATAGAATGAATAAAAAGATTAAACTTCTTTTCTTCTCCAATAGTAGTATAAGGACCATGCCCAGGAAGTACTTTTACTTTGTCAGGCATACTACTGACAATCTTTTTCAATGATTTTTTTAAATCGTTCTCATCACACCCTGGTAAATCAGTCCTACCAACAGACCCCTTAAATAGAGTATCCCCTGTAAATAAAACATCATCCAATTTTATACAAATCCCCCCAGGACTATGTCCAGGGGTATGAATTATCTTTATAGAAATCTTACCAAAAGAAAGAATCTCATTATCATTAACTAATCTATCAGGTTCTGGTAGCGGATCAATCATAAAACCCCACGATTCAGCATGTTTATGAGCATTCTTATAGATTGGTAGTTCATCTTTATGGATAACAATCTCTGCACCCAACTCCTCCTTTATCTCTGGTAAACCACCAATATGGTCAAAATGTGCATGAGTACAGATAATGTATTTCACTTTATAGTTATTCTGTTTAATCAAATCAAGAATCCTATCTGGCTCGTCTCCAGGGTCTATTATTATTGCAGACCTTGTCTCTTCATCGACAACTACAAAACAATTATTTTCAAGTGGTCCAACAATAAGTCTTTCTAAAATCAATTCTTAATCAGTCCTCATTATCTTATTCTTAATAAATTCCAAGATATATATATATTCTTCAATCTTAAAAATATAACTTAATAAAAAATAAATAAATAAACACAAAAAGATTGTTAATGATAAATACACCACCTTTATTGTAATCTTACCACTATACTGCCACAAATCACCATGAACTATCTGCCATCCTATTAGCCCCATTATTATCGAGATAAATAATATCTTTAAAGCCAAAATAAGTATCTTCTTAACCATTATATCCGATAGTCTCCTTTTCAGAAAATAGAATAATAGGAAAAAGTTTATCATAGAAGCAAGCGAATTAGAAAGAGCCAAACCAGCATATTTCATTAACCTCATTAATATGACACTTAATACAACATTAGATATCAATGCAACTACAGCTATCTTTACTGGCGTCTTAGTATCCTGCATCGAATAAAAACTTGCAGTGATTGTTCTAACACCAACTATTGACCATATCCCCAAGGAATAATACAAAAGCGCATTTGCTGTTCCTACTGTCGCTACATAATCAAATTTGCCTCTCTGAAACAACAAGTTCACTATCGGTTCACGAAGCGCTATCAAACCAACCATAGCAGGCATTGTAACAAAAAAAAGTAATCTCAGAGAAAAGGTAAAATCGTCGCTCAAGCCTTTTAAATTACCTTTTGCAGCATGTTCAGAGAGTGAAGGAAGAACGGCCATCCCCATAGCCACACCGAACATACCAATTGGAAATTGTATCAATCTCATCGAGTAATAAAGATAAGTGATACTACCCTCCTCAAGATATGATGCGAGTATTGTGCTTACAAATATATTTATCTGTGCAACTGCCATTCCCATCGTTGCTGGCAATACAAGGATTAACATCTTCTTAAGAGCAGGGTGAGAAAAATCAAGATTTAGACCAAACGAATAACCATTTTTGTAAAAAGAGGGGACTTGAAATAAAAATTGTAAAAAACTTCCAAGTGTAACGCCGATAGCAACTGAAAGAATTGGAGGATTTAATCTATACGCAAATAATATTATAATAACAATAATTGTAATATTAAGCATCGCTGGTGCAAGAGACGGAATAAAAAAAATCTTTTTCGTATTCAAAGCACCCATTAGAAGTGCTGCGAGGCTGATAAATAAAAGGAAAGGAAACATAATCTTTGTAAGTAGTACCGTTAGATTAAACTTATCAGGCATGTAAACAAATCCAGGTGCTATTACCTTTACTATAAAATCTGAAAATACGATACCTAACGCACAAAATATTCCAACAGTTATCAATATAAAAGAGAAAGTGATAATGACAATTCTTTTTACTTCCTTATCATTATTTTTAGTCTTATACTCCGTTAATACAGGTATAAAAGCAGAGGACATTGAACCTTCAGCAAACAACTCTCTTAAAAGATTTGGTATTCTAAAGGCAACGAAAAAAGTATCAGCAATACCCGTTGCACCAAAATAACGAGCCAATATCATATCTTTTGCATATCCTAATATCCTGCTAATTAAGGTAGCAAAAGACATTAATCCAGCTGCTTTTGCAATCTTTAGTCTTTCAGTCGTGATAGTAAACAATCTTTAAATTATTAAGAAACATTTTTTAGTTTTCTAATTATATTAGCCTCTCCAATCAATATCAGAAAATCATCCTCTCTCAATCTTTCATCCTTAGGAGGATTAAATATATATTCATCGTTCCTCTTTATTGCAACTACACATATACCTTCCTTATCCAATAATCCAGTATCTGATAGTGCTTTATTACATAAAGATTTACTATCACCAACCTTAATATCCTCAACCCTATATATCCTTTCTTTTGTTTTTAACATATGGTCAAGAAATTTTACAGTTTCAGGTCTTACCATTTCAGATGTCATTCTCAAACCACCTATGAATTCAGGCAATACAACACTATCTGCACCAGCCCTTTTCATCTTATCTTCAGACTCATACTCTTCAGCTTTGGCAACTATCTTAAGTTTTGGATTTATTCCTTTTGCTGTTAGAATTAACAATAGATTCTCTGCATCACTTGGAAGTACACAAAATAACCCTTTTGCGCCTTCTGCATTTGCTGACCTTAAAACCGATGTACTTGTCGCATCACCTTTTATATAAAGTACTCCTTTTTCATTAAGTCTTTCACATATATCATCATTGCTATCAATCACAACAAATTGTCTCTTCGTTTTCGAGAGCTCTTCAATAATGTGTCTGCCTATTCTTCCAGCACCACAAACGATGTAGTGCCCTTTCATCCTTGAGATTTGCTTTTCCATCCTGCGCCTCCTGATTAAATCACTAAACTCACCTTCCACCAAAAAAGCAGTGAAGGTGGAGATACAAAATAGTAATATACCAACACCAAAGATTATGAGAAATATTGTAAATACCCTACCTGCATTAGATAATGGTCTAACCTCCATAAATCCGACCGATGCTACTGTAATGATGGTCATGTATATAGAATCGAGGAAGCCCCATCCCTCTATAAACATGTAACCCAATACCCCTATACATGCTATTAAAATGAGCAATACAAGTGCAATCTTAAGTCTTCCTAACATCATAGTCTGCATTATATCAAAAACGCTTATAAAAATGGGGAAAGGACCAATATATCTTTAGAGGGATGCGGTAACTCTTAAAAAGATTATATTTGTCGTATAATCAAAATCTGACAGGCTCGAACTTCTCTTATTATAGATATAACCCAAATCAGCTTTTAACCATTCACGGAATTCATATTGTAACGCAACAGCTAATCTATAATAATCATCTTCAATCTTACTTACAATGTTATTATAAAAAACCTTCCCTTTATAATTCTCATTTGAATAGAACGCTCCAAGATAAAATTGTATCTTCCTTGTTATCCTCTGTAAATATTCAGCCTCAATACTATTCGAAATAATATAATATGTTGCTGAGATATTGGTTTCTTCAGTTCTTCTCGTAGCCTTCAAAATTAGAGATGTCTTAGGAGTAAACTTATGGTCAAGTCTTACTTCAAAAATAAAATCATTATTATCTTTTATATAAGAAGATGAAAAATCTTTAACACCATATCCCAATTTTATAGAACCTATTGACTTAGCAGTTATATCCCATTCTAATCCACCGTAGTAATGATGTTCTAAACTGTCTGATAGTATATTCTTATCATAGCCAATATCCATAAATTCATATTCGAAGAACAAAGAAGTCTTTGGCTTTATCTTATAAAATACATATCCCGCTAAAACATTATCTACTCTATCTCTGAAATTGTTCCTTTTTGCATCATAATTAACATAAAAATTTGAGTAGTCAGCTCTTAATTTAAACCTCTCACTCAAGTTATATGAAAAAACAAGATTCACAAGATTCGTTTTATACTTATCAAGTTCCCTTGATATACCAGTCCCCCATGCATCATGAGAAGATATAAATTGTTCAACAATCTCAGCTGATAGCCCTCCTGGAGTATTATATTGTAAGAACCCTTCAAGTTTGTGGCTCGTTGTATTCCCTTCCTTAAAACGCGAAAATCTTTCTATATCAGCGTTATAGAAAAGATAGGTCTGATAACGCTTGAAAAACTCATACCTATGTCTACTAATTGTAAAACCGCCCGGTGAGATGTTTGATGTCTCAATATATAAAAGTTTCTCTCTGACATGTGGCACAGTAATCCATATGCCAGGGGATATTACAGTAACAAAATCACTCTTTTTATATTTATCATTATTAAAAACATTGTCAGAATAAAACTCGGTTATAGAAAGAAAAGGATGAAAATAACCACCTTTTTGCCCAAAAACATCTTCTGAAATGCCCCTTTTAGAAACACCAGTTGGTAATTCCTCATTTGTATTATCACTCGTTTTTCCTTCAGCTTCTGTATTCTTTATCTCTGATGAATACGCAAGCTCATAAAAAAGACTTAAAATTAGAGCTACTACATGAATAAAACAAAAAATTTTCTTATTCATTTTAATCTTTAAATATCATATTTATTTTAATTTTTTATAGTATAATGTTAAAAATTATTTAATAAATTGTCAATGAAATATATTAATCAGATTTTATGATTTTTTTCTTCTTCCTTGATATACTTTTTAAGGAGGTGTTGATATGAAATATCTATACACTATTATATCAATCATCATTATAATCTCAGTAATTGTTTTATACGAAATAAATAAGAAAGAAAAGATTGAAGGCGACATAGCACTTATTATAAATAATAAAATTATCACAAAGGATGAATTCGATAAACTTTATTCCTTCCAAACATCCCATGTAAATAGTAAAGAAGAATTTATCGATACTTTAATTACAAAAGAACTATTAATACAAGAATCTCAAAAAGAAGGCATAGATAAAGAAGAATCTTTTAGAAGATCTTTACAGAACTATTATGAACAGAGCCTCATAAAATTACTGATAGACAGAAAGTTTTCTACATTAAACATAGATGTTAAAGAAGACGAGGTAGAAAAATATATAAACCTGTTGGATAAAAAAATTTATTTAACTATATACAAATATAAAAATCTTGAAGATTTATCAAGAGCAACAAACTATGAAATTGAGCAAATATCAAGTAATTTCTCAGATCTATCTGAAGACATACGATGTAGCATTATTTCAATTAATAAAGGCGAATCTACAGAACCAATAAAGATTAGCGGAAGATACCTTGTTATTAGATTAGACGACATAAAGACTTCGTTACCCAAAATAAAAGAGCAGAGTATAGATAAGGAATCTATAGGAAGAACGATCAAAGAATTTAAAAAGGATAGATTAATCAATATGTGGATTGATAGTTTAAGAAAAAAGGCAACCATAAAAGTCTTTGTTAATAAATAGGAGATGTTTATGAAAAGACCTTGGAGAAGAAGAAATTATTTTATAAAAAGGGATTTACAAGGAAGATATGTTTTCAACTTTTTTACATTTATTTTGTTTGGAACAATAATATTCACACTAATATTTTCAGCTTTAACAATAAATACATTAACAGTAGTCTACGAAGACTACAACCTCAAAATCGGCAAAACACCTATCGTATTATTAAAAGAGATTCTTAAGACACATTGGTTCTTTTTACTCACTGTAGGCATCGCCATTGTAATAGCCTCTATATTCTTAACCCATCGTTTTGCAGGTCCAATCTATAGATTTGAAAAATCGGTTGAAGAGATGATTAAAGGTAATTTCAACTTTATTATTCGTTTAAGAAAAAAAGACGAGGGCAAAGAACTCGCCAATCTAATGAATGAATTAAATTCAACAATATCCAGAATCATAAACGAAATGAAAGACATCTCTGATAAACTCGGAGAAGAGGCTCTGTTAATCTCGGAAATGCTTAAAAAGGAAGAACATTCAGTAGAAATTAAAAACTCATTAGAAAAAATAAGAGAAGCGCAGAAGAAATTGAGTAATATATTGAGTCAATTCAAAACAAAAAATGTTGAATAAAAATGCAACATTTGATACTCAGACTTATTCTTATATTAATCTTCTTATTCTCCTTAAGTTCAAACCTATCATGTATAGAGATCAGAACAAGATATACTACAATTATCTTTGACGACGACAAATATCTAACAAGATTTAACAAAGAGATACGACTTGGCTCTCTCTCATACCTACTAAGGGATAAAAAAAGCATCACAGTAGAAGATGAGGTTAAGAATAAGCTTGATGTAATCATTGATAGAGTTCAGGATATTCTTTCCATGTATCCAAAAGAGGTAAGTTTTAAGATTGTTTTGCTACCATCAAGCGATGACGTTCAAAACACATTTAAGAACAAATATAAGAAGGATGTAGATTATATAGCCTTCTACTCCCCAAAAGACAAAACAATATATATATCAATAAAAGATGTAAACTTGAGCGTTCTTGTACACGAGATTGCTCATGTAATAGTTGATTTTTATTATGGAATTCCAACACCCTCAAAGATACACGAAGTGCTTGCACATTATGTCGAAACACATTTTTCGGATTAAAAGATTTTTTATGTAAAATAACTTAGAAAGAGGCTGGACTCATTACACCACCAGCTGGTGTACCACCTGGAAGACTTATCTCTACTGGTGCGATTACCGCCGCATAAGGAGGTGAATAACCAAGTCCGGTTTCGAGCACCCTTGCTACCTCCACAGGGTCAGCACCTACATCTATTGCACATCTTGCACAAACATCAGATGTCGTTCCAGCTGTAATAGCACCTATTAATACCTGTTCGAGATTAGCATTTGAACCAATAGCACATTTAACCACATAACACGCATCATGACCTAATCTTATCGATGTTTCAACCACATCCTTGGGACTAAAACCTTCTTTCAAAACAATCTTAATGACAGGGCAGATGTCCTTATGCTCTTTATATTTTGAGTTTATTATACTCTTTAAATCATCTTGAGCATAAGAATTTGATACTGCCAACAATAATAAAAAAACCAAGAAAAAAATGCCTTGTGTAACCATCAACCTTCTCATCCTTTATCTCCTTAATTAATTAATATCAAAATCCACACATTTTGTCAACAAAACTTTTGGGGTCAGGTCTTGAATCTTGAATTTCTCACAACCTTACTCACCATTGAATAATGAACCCCTAAATAATCTGCAACCTCACTCTGTTTATAACCCCATTTATAAACTGCTTCAAACATCTTCTCATTTCTTATCCTCTTATCCTCTATTGAGATTCCTTTAAAGATCTCTTCCAACTCTGGTCTCTTCAAATACCTTTGTACCCTTGGTATCTCCTTTAAAGACTCCTTCTCTTTTACTAAAGGTAATAATTTCTCAATAAAAACCTCATCACCTAACAAAATCTGCGAGGTTACATCCTTCCATATCGAATCTTCTCCCACCCCTGCCAAAACAAATTTAACATATTGTCTTTTTGCATTTTTCACATCATCTGAAAATTGAGATAATATCCAATCAACATGAACACATGGATGTTCCTCCCTATAAGCAGTTGCACTAAAACTACTCCATTTCCAAAATTGTGGTTTTTCCACTAATTTAGCTCTCACAGGATTTAATACAATATATCGCGCCACCTCTAATAAGTGACTTTCTTTATTAATCAAAATAGCCTTATACCTCCCTTGGAAAAGATGCCCAACCTTGTTGTGCCTTTTATTAAACCTTTGAGTATAAACACCATTTAGATGTCTCATCCCTGAAGATATATTACCATCTGGGGTCTCTACCAATAGATGATAATGATTATTCATCAAACAATAAGCGTGACTAAGCCAGTTAAATTTCTTAATAACTTCCTCAAGTGTGTCAAGAAAAATTAACCTATCGGTATCGTCCAAAAATATATCTCTCTTCCCATTTCCTCTTGAAGTAACATGATATAAAGCTCCATCGAACTCTATTCTAAGTGGCCTTGCCATAAAATGATTGTAGCAAAAGAAAATTCAAGATTCAAGACCTGACCCCGCTATTGAATATCGTTAATTATTCTGTTAATATTTTAAATTATGGATAAACTTCTCCTCGAATATATAAAAGAATGTCCAGTTCTCAAAAGATGTTCATTTTCTGAAGATGAGACAAAAGAGCTTGTTTCTTACCTTAAAAAGAATTGCATATCAAAACCTATTGAAAATATAATCAGAATGGTTGAAGATGTTATTAATATTGACCCCTTACTCAACTGGAAGGATATCTTAGAACAAGCGACAAAAAAGATTGTTGAGTTCCTTAACGCAGATGCCGCTTCAATAAGGATCTTCGATCAAGAAAGTGGCAAACTTGTGGCATTTGGTTCATATCAGTATTCAAACGAAGTCAGACAAAAGGCAATACCCATAGAGCAATCGGTAGCTGGAAAGGTTATCATGAGTGGTAAGAGTTATCTTGTCCCAAGCATATTGTTAGAACCCGATTATAAAAATAAAGAAATTGTTTATGAATATGGATTTAACTCACTCATCGCCATCCCTATTAAAATACAAAGTCTAACGCAAGATGGGAAAGATATAATTGGTACAATACAAATATATTATAAGGAAAACAACAAAGAGTTTGACCCACTTGAAGTAGCAACAGCGGAAATGCTTGCTCGAAGGATCAGCTATGTCCTTCTCAAAAAACAGATACTTGACTTACAAAAACTCAATTTACACAAAGAAAAATTAGTTGAAAAGATATTTGTAAAGCTTAGTTATAAAGAAGGCATAAAGATGAAGGATGTCTTCAGACTAATGATTCCAGAACTTATCGATATTCTACATGTTCAAAGCTGCAGTTTATTCTCTGTTACTCCCGACCGCTCACATGTTCAGGTAGAACTTGAATATCCTGTTGGAGAGGACACACATGAGATAAGTTGTATGTACTCAATAAAAGACCATCCTTATTTCGATGTCCTTTTAAATGAAGCAGAGCCAAGAGGAGACTATGAATATGAAAGGATAACCAATTCCTACGTCCTCATAAAAGACCCTTTAAAGAGTAGACTCTCAAATGATGAGTTGAAACGTTATGCAATAAAGAATAATGTCAACTCCGTCCTCTTGATTCCCCTAAGGGCGAAAGATGTTGTTAACTATTTCTTAATCTTTTACGCAAAAGACAGGAGACAGGAATTTACAGAACATGAGATAGAACTTCTTACATTTTTTGGCAAGGAGATTATGAAGGCGCTGAAGATTGAGAAACTCGATGACGTCTTGCACGATTTCAAAAATCCCAGTATCGCTATCGCTGGTTTTGCAAAGAGGGCATTGAAATTGCTCGAGAATAAGAATCTGGAAGATGTAAGGAATAAATTAGCAGAATATCTTGACATAATAGCAAAAGAGACTATAAGGCTTCAGGAACTTGCCATCTATCCACATATAGAAGGAAGGGAGAAGGTCGTAGACTTAACTGAAGTCTTGAAAAATCGATTCAGAATTAACGAAGAAGCAATAAAAGAGATGAAGAAAAGAAACATAAAGCTTGTTCAGGAAGAGTTACAACCCGGCCTTTTTGTTTACTGTTCTCCCTTTGGCTGCGAGCGCGCGCTTGACAATCTTTTTGACAATGCAACCAAAGCGATACCAGAAGAAGGTGGAGAGATTTCAATCAAAAGTTACAGAGACGACGGTATGGCATGTTTTGAGATCAAAAATACAGGTGTAATACCAGAAGAGAATATAGACCAGATTAGAAGAGGAGAGGTAAAAGGTCGTGGGCTAAATATAATATATCGTTTTATCCAATCCGTCCATGGAAAGATAGATGTCTTTACATCGAGTGATTCTACAACATTTAAGGTATGGGTACCTTTATATAATAGAACCAATGAGGTTGCATTAACTGACAACAATCTTTAGAAACTTTCTCTTACCCGCCTTAAGGATATACTCACCTTCCGAAAGTACAGTATCTGAATCTCTTATGACGTCTTCATTTATTTTGACCGCACCCTGATTTATCAGTCTTATTGCTTCACTTGTGCTTTTCACGATTCTACTATTCTTCATTATTAGTGGAAGCCAGCAATCTCTCTTATCATCTCTACTACTGACATAAAAGGTTTCGATATTATCAGGTATCTGCCTCTTCTCAAATATCTTCTTAAATTCATCTCTTGCCCTTTCAGCATCCATCCTTCCCCAATATCTCTCGGTTATTTCAAATGCAAGGGCTTCTTTCGCACTCTTGGGATGAATCTTTCCTTCTTTAATCCCTTTCTTTAATAGTTCAAATTCTTCATTAGATATATGACTCAATAACTCATAATATTTAAGCATCAACTCATCTGATATTGACATCAGCTTTCCAAACATATCAGAAGGCGGTTCAGTAATACCAATGTAATTACCCAAACTCTTACTCATCTTCTTCACACCATCAATACCTTCAAGCAAAGGCATAAGTACAAGGCATTGTGGTTTTTGAGAATATTCTTTTTGTATCTCCCTCCCAACAATCAGATTAAATCTCTGGTCGGTTCCACCGAGTTCTACATCTGCCTTCAAAACCACAGAATCATAACCCTGTATAAGTGGATACAGGAACTCATGAATACTGATAGGGCTTTGCGCCATCCATCGCTGCTTAAAATCCTCCCTCTCGAGCATCCTTGCAACCGTATAAATACTTGCAATCTTTATAAGTTCATGAGCCTTCATATTATCCATCCATTCAGAATTAAACACAACCTTCGTTCTTTCTGGTTCAAGAATCTTATATATTTGTGATTCATATGTCTTCGCATTTTCAAGAACCTCTTCACGGCTTAAAGGTCTCCTCATCTCACTCCTCCCACTTGGATCACCAATCATACCTGTAAAATCACCAATTAGAAATATCACATCATGCCCCAATTCCTGAAATTGCCTCATCTTCTCAAGTAATACAGTATGCCCTAAATGAATATCAGGTGCTGTTGGGTCAAATCCTGCTTTGATACGAAGAGGTATGTTATTCTCACAAGCCCTCTTCAGCTTATCTAAGAGCTCTTCTTCTGTGATTATCTCAACAGTTCCCCTTTTGATTATATCTAATTGTCTTTCAGGATCAAGCATAGAATCTATATTAAATTCAACAAAATAAAACAGTCAAATTTACATATTAAAGTTGCATAAAATTCATTTAATTAAAAAACTATTCATTCAATTGAAGTATTTCCTACTTGCCCTTCTTCCTTTCGTACATCATCCTGTCAGCTTTAGATATCAACTCATCAATAGTGCAAGGTTCATCAGGACTATATTTTGCAACACCAACGCTCATAGACAATACATAATTTCGCTGTTGCGTATCATTAAATCGCTTAATATTTTCAAGAAGCCTTGAGACAATCCCTTCTGCATCCATACCATCTGTCTCTGTTGTTAGGGCTACAAACTCGTCCCCACCAATACGTGCAATTATATCAGATTCTCTAAATGTCTCCTTCATAATCTTTGCAACGTCAATCAATGCCCTATCCCCTTCTAAGTGCCCGAACCTATCATTTATCTCCTTCAGATTATCAACATCTGCAAATATCAAAAACATCTCTTTACGTGAACGGTCAGCAATCTTAATCTGTTGCGAAGCAAGTGTTGTAAATCCCCTTCGATTATAAATTCCTGTAAGGTCATCTGTTAGTGAATATGCATGTAAAACCTTTTCGGCCTCCTCCTGACTCTGCAACATCCTATTAATCTCACCTGAAAGCAGAGATATTTCATCCTCCCCATCGACCTCCAATCGCAAAGAAGTATTACCACTCTTCCTAATATCTATAATTCCATCCGTAATTTTTTTGAGCCTTTTTAAAACTATCTTTTTAAGAAGGACTAATACTATTACAGTGCTGGCTGAACCCAAGACCAAGAATGTTATGATTACATACCTGATTACAGCCTTGCTATGCTTATATATTTCTCTATCCAGCAATACTTTTATCAACACAATATTATCTCCATAAATGTCATTTATTATCTTCGACCCTTCAATATAATTCTCATCAATAGTCCTTATATAAAAGTTAGAAGTCTTCATAACACCAAAAACCTCTTTATTTACTTCAAGAACCCTCACAGAGACATCCAAAAATGTCTTCTTAGAAATATACCTAATCCATTCGTTATTCAAAAACCTACAAAATACTAACACCCCTTCAGAAGGTCTTGTTTCTTTGCTATCGATTATTGGATGCAAAGCTATCATAGCAAGCCCTTCATCGAGATTTATAATCCCATAAGTTCCTTTACGAACCGAATCCTTAATATTCAATTTCCTTAAGGTTTTAAGATATCTGTATAAAGATTCTGGGAAAGGAGCTGTCCTTTTATTTATCAAGTCAAAAGCACGGGCATATCGAACATGCCAATTTTTATCAAGGAATAATATTACATTAAGATTTAGATTTATAAATGTTGAATCAGTTAGGTTAACATCTATATATTTATTATATCTTCCCTTTATAAATTCATATGAATCATCCCATGCAGCCCAATCATGAATACTCCTATATAGATTAAATAACTCATCGTCAATTGAGGCTATCACCCTTTCGAGATTTGTTCTAACATATTGATATTCAAGGTCTTTAAAGCTTTTAAAGATTATCAAATGAGAAAAGAAATATATACCTGTTAAGAAGACTACCATGGTTATACTAATAACAATTAATGTTTTTTTGTAGATTGACATTTAAGACCTAAGAAGTTATTTGTTATTTGTTATTTGTTATTTGTTATTTGTTTTCTTCTAACAGACTCTTGTATCTTTCGATCTCTTTTTTCAACCTCTCATTCTCTTCTTTTAACTGAATTATCCTCTTTTCTCTTCCAACAGTAAGCTCATAAAATTCCTCTAATTCTTTAAGCCTTTTTCTCAATTCTATCTCTGTTTTTTTCAGCTCTTCTTCTGCGAGTTTCCTCTCAGTAATATCAAATATAGTAGCGATACCAGTTATCTCGCCATCAAGCTCTATCGTTCCTGCCGATATCTCAACCCACCTCTCTTCACCATCTTTTCTTATTATCTTGAATTCATACCTGCCAGGGACTTCTTCCCCTCTCAACCTCGCAGTAGCCCTTTGTACTACAAGCTCCCTGAAGTCAGGATGTATTAATTCAGAAAACTTTGTCGATAACATCTCCTCCTTTGTATAACCGCTTATCTTCTCAGCCATAGGATTAACATAAACAAGTTTATCCCCCTTGTAAAACAAGATAGCTGCTGTTGTCGTCTCTGAAAGTTTCCTAAACTTCTCTTCACTTTTGACCAACTCCATCTCAACCTTTTTTTTCGCCTTTCTCTCATTAGCCTCTGATAATTCCCTTTTTATCGCAGGGAGAAGCCTCTTCAGATTATCTTTTCTAATATAATCATGAGCACCCCTAATCATTGCATCGATTGCATTATCTTCACTAATCAAACCTGACACTATGATAAAAGGTATATCCATACCTATATTTTTCACAAATTCAAGTGCTTTTAAGCCATCATAATTTGGCAAGTTGTAATCCGCTATAATAATATCCCAATCCCTCGATTTGATTGCAGAGATAAACTCTTCTTCCGTCTCAACCCTCTGATAATAAGGCTCATATCCCCCCTTTTTAATCTCGCGCATAATAAGAAAAACATCATCTTCTGAGTCCTCAAGGATTAGGATCCTTAAATCTTTCTGCACTATAACTCCTTAGAATAGCTCAATGGTGGTGGTTGATTTATGAATAACCAATATATCCCAATCTCTTTAACGACATCCATAAATCTCTCGAAGCTAACAGGTTTGCGAATATAACTATTAGCACCCAACTGATAACCATTTCTAATATCGCTCTCTTCATTAGACGTCGTAAGTATAACAACTGGTATCAACCTCGTTATACTATTCTCCCTTATTTGTCTTAATACGGTAAATCCATCAATCTTTGGTAGCTTTATATCGAGTAACACTAAATGTGGAACTATATATACCTTCCTCCCAGAATACAATCCTCTACCAAATAGATAGTCGAGCGCCTCAGCCCCATCAGTTACAATATCTATCTCAGCGACTATATTATTCTTCATCAAAGCCCTAATCGTCAAATCAATATCATCAGGATTATCTTCAACAAGCAATATAGATTTCTTATTCATATTATCACCTAAATATTATTAATCCTAAAATAAAACCTTGCCCCTTTCCCAACCTCTCCTTCAGCCCATACAACGCCTCCATGCCTCTTTATTATCCTATATATAATCGCAAGACCTATGCCTGTTCCAGGAAATTCTTTTAACGAATGAAGCCTCTGAAATGGCTTAAATAGTTTATCTACATAACTCATGTCGAAACCGACACCGTTATCCCTTACAAAATATGTCAACTTTCCGTCAATTTCTGTCATTCCAAACTCTATCTCGGGTCGATCATTCCTACTCGTAAACTTTAAAGCATTACTAAAAAAATTTTCAAGCATTATCCTCAAAAGCTTAGCGTCACCTTTGACCTTCATACCATCATGTATCCTTACATTCACATTATCCCGCTGCTCTCTCTCAATCTGCTCTTCTATAACCTCCTTCGCAAGACTGCTAAGGTCAACCTCCTCATATGTAAGTTCACTCCTTGTTATTCGAGAAAGATTCAATAAATCGTCTATTAACCCTTCCATCCTCAGTGTTGCATTTCTTATACGCCTCAAATAATCTTGTGCGACCCTGTCAAGAACTTTACCATAGTCCTCGAGTAAGACTTGACTGAACCCATCTATGCTCCTCAAAGGAGCCCTCAAATCATGAGAAACAGAATAAGAGAATGCTTCGAGCTCCTTATTCGCAAGCTCCAATCCTGCTGTCCTTTCTTCAACGAGTCTTTCGAGATGTTCCTTATATCTTTTAAGTTCCTCCTCATTCTTCTTCTTTTCTGTAATATCACGAATTATAAATTGATAAAATCTCTTCTTCTCGATATCAAAATATCTTGCACTTATCTCAGCAATAAATCTTTCTCCAGACCTATTAACCTGCATAGCCTCATAGATAAGACCATTCTCCGTATCTATCCTTTCAACAAAACTATTAAGAGATGCCCTTTCCTCCTCAGGATATAAATCTTTGAGATTCATCCACTTCATTTCATCCTCAGAATATCCATAAAATTCCACTGCACGGTCATTAGCCTCGACAATATTCAAATCTTCATCCGTAAGTATTATCACATCGTTCGCATATCTCGTTAGATATTCAAAATGTCGAAGTAATGCTCTATGTTTCAATTCCTCTTTATATAGTTCTTTATAGTATCTTGACCTTTGGTGTCTCCAGACCATACCAATAGCAGAACCAGTTGATATAATAACGAGTATCGTTATCACAGTCATGTTCAACAAAAAACCTTCTATTGGCTTAAAAGCCTCATCGATATCCATCTTAGCTATTAGATACCATGTAGTGTCTGGAACCTTTTTTATCCCTGCAACAACGGGTACCCTTCTATAATCCAATCCTTCAACCACACCCTCAATACCATTTATAGCCATAGTCGTAACGTAATCGGCATCACTCAGTGGTTGCCTAAGTATCAACGCAGAATCCTTTTTATGCCTTAACTCACTCAAAAACAAGATCTCATCGCCTTCTCTTCTAATTATTATTGTCTCAGCAGTCTCACTCCTGACAGGCCAGGTCTGGATAAAAGGATAAAGAAAATCATAGGGGTATATCCTCAATATAAATACAGCAATAACTCTCGTCTTCTCACCATCCCCTAATAACAACGGAACCGCAATGGTAAATCTAATAACATTAGAGATTTTACTCCTATAAAGGTCAGAAAACTGGATTCTCTTGGTATTTAATGCCTCATCAAAAACCCTTTTAGCATCCGGACCTAACTTCTCCTCTTCATCACTTATATAAAGTACAATCTCTCCCATCTTATTAAGAAGGATAACAGATTTATATCTATATGTTTCTTTAAAACCTCTCATCCAAAAAGAGATTTCATCTTTTAGCTCCTTTTTCTCAGGATTCTTAAGATATTCATAAATCGCTTTTGTTAAAAATCTATCCTTCTGTATAACCATAGCATCCCTCAATCTTTCGTTCTTCCAATCAACTATCTGCTCCACCTTTAATTCTGCGATAGCTAATAAGTCACCTTGTTTCTCTCTTTTTATCCTCTTCTTACCTTCTGAGTAGATATAATGGGAAGCTATAATGATTAATATAGTTAAGATAATAAAGATTATCATTAAGGAGGTGGGAATCTTTTTTGAAGCTTCTTTCATTTTAAGGCAGTCTTTATACCTTTAATAAGCCCCTCAACATCCCTATCCCTTACAGTTCTTACATCAATAATAAGCGAATCCTCCTTAATCCTTGTTATAATATGCGGCTTCCCTTTCCTCAATCTCTCCTCGAACTCATTAATAGAAATCTTCTCTGGTCTCAAACATACAACATACGTTGGTAGGTCAGTCTCAGGTAACGCACCACCACCTGCCCTTGACACATCAGGAAATATTTTTATAGAAGTATCACTTATCTCTTTTTCAAGCAATTTAGCTATCCTTTTAGCCCTTTTTTTAAGCTCTTCTGGTCTTTGTAGCAGCATATTCAATGTCGGTATACTCTCAACAGCCTTCTCTTCATCGACATATTCCATGAGTGTTGCCTCAAAACCAGCGAGTGTTAACTTATCAATCCTCACAGCCCTCGTAATGGGATTCTTCTGAATCATCTCAATATATTCCTTTTTACCAACAACCACACCACCTTGAGGTCCACCAAGTAACTTATCCCCACTAAATGTTACTAAATCGACACCGGTCTTAACTATATCCCTAACACATGGCTCATCAAGGATACCGTATTTCTTAAGATCAATAAGGCAACCACTACCAAGGTCAAACATCACAGGTAGTTTGTATCTCTGCCCAAGAGATACAAGTTCCTCTATAGATACCTCTTCTGTAAAACCCTTAATCCTATAATTCGATTTATGAACCTTCAATATCAAAGACGTGTTTTCATTTATTGCCTTTTCATAATCGAATAAATGGGTCTTATTAGTTGTTCCAACCTCTCTTAATATCGCACCGCTGGATGTCATAACATCTGGAATCCTGAATGAACCACCAATCTCGACGAGCTCACCCCTCGAAACAATAACCTCCTTACCCTTCGATAATGTATTAAGACATAAAAGCACAGCACCAGCATTATTATTCACCACAAGAGCATCTTCAGCACCAGTAACCTCCTTAAGAATCCTCTTAACATGAACATATCTCTTACCTCTTCTCCCCTCCTCAATATCGTATTCAAGATTGGAATAACTTTCGGAAACCCTTATAATATTTTCGAGAACCTTCTTAGATAATATCGACCTCCCAAGATTTGTATGGATTACAACACCAGTTGCATTAATAACAGGAACCAAACTGTAAGAAGTAAGCTCTTCTATCAACTTCTCAATCTCAGCGAATAAAATCTCCTCTGAAAAATCTAATTCCTTACCACTAAGGATCAACCTCCGTCTGTTATCGATTGCCTCTCTAATCGCCTGTGTAACAAACTTCCTCGGATATGAATTCAGCCAATTCAAACCCTGCTGACTCTTCAAAATCTCATCCACTGAAGGAAGTTTCGACAGCAAAACCTGTTTTTCTCGCATGTAATTTTTTACCATATAATTAATTTTAGGTCAACCACTCCCAACGGGGTCAGGTCTTGAATCTTGAATTTTCAAGATCCCACCAACCATTCCCAAAAAGACAGCCTTGAAAAAATACCTCACATCAAACATTTACTTCTCCTTAAAAATGTATTAACTTAAATCTAATTTATGAAGAAAATAAAACTCTTAATAGAATATGATGGGACAGCATATCATGGATGGCAGATACAAAAAGATAATACAACAATTCAAGGCGTTCTTGAAGAGATTCTATCAAAGATTACTAATGAAAGGACAAGGGTCATCTCTGCGAGCAGAACCGATGCTGGTGTTCATGCCCTTTGCCAGGTTGTAGCATTCAAAACACAAACAAACCTATCTCCAGATATTATCAAACGTGCACTAAACAGTAACCTCCCAGCCGATATAAGGATTATTGAATCAACAGAGGTTGACATCTCATTCCATCCACAAAGAGATGCCTTAAAAAAGAGTTATGTATATTTTATAGCAAACCAACCATACTCATCCCCATTCTTATACAGATACACATGGCACATACCCTATAGGCTTAACATAAGTTTAATGAAAGATGCGTCAGGTCTTCTCATAGGTAAAAAAGATTTTTCCTCCTTTATGGGTTCAGGTAGTAATGTAAAAAATAGGGTAAGAGAGGTCTATAATATTGAGATAGAAAGATCAAAAAAAGCAGGACTTATTGGCTTTTCTATATACGGAAATTTCATAAAAATCAGGATTGAAGCCAATGGATTCTTAAAACATATGGTTAGAAATATCGTAGGCACCCTTGTAGATGTAGGAAGAGGCAAGATATCTATAGAAAAGATGCAAGAAATAATATCTTCAAAGGATAGAAGACTTGCAGGCAGAACAGCCCCGGCTCATGCGCTCTTTCTTGAAAAAATAATATACTAATCACCAAACATCTCAACCCACTCATCAAACCTTTTCAGTTTATCCTGCCCAAATCTTTCAATCTCCTTTCTTATAGTATCTATAGACTTCTCTTCATGCATTGAACCTATCTTTTTAGAATAAAACTTATCCGCATAACATATTATCTTCTCCTCAATAGAAACAGGTATCATATCCCTTCTTGGAAGGGGCAAGTTCTTCTTGATTATATCGTCAAGAGATATCCCAACTCCCACATGCCTTTCACAAACTAAAGCATGTTTAAAAAGACCTTCCTTTTCGAGTAACTCCCTTCCAAGATAACCATGGCATACATATTTCTTCTCACCGAAACAACCAAGCTCAGGTTCATATGTGAGAAATATACCAATATCATGTAACATCGCAGAAACTCTAATAAATTCAAGATCTGGATTCAGATGCCTAACCTTTTCGGATACTCTCAATGCCTTTTCAGTCACTAATTTACTATGGGTAACAAGTAGTTTATATAAAGAACTCCCTGAGTTATAAAATTTTTTTATTATCTCTAAAGCAAACTCCTCTACATTACTATATTTGACATTGCCTTTCATCACACTCTACCTTTCTGAATTTACTATAAAAAAGATTATCAGAGTCAAAATTGATATTTCAAGGCTCGGACATATTCAGATATACCGACCCCTCTTTCCCATTTATTTTTTATCCTAAAATAATTCCATTTGACTTATCTATTCTCACAAACTTAACATTTAATATATTACCGTGAATGCTTTTTCATATTCTTTAAATATATTTTGATAAACTCAGGGAGGTTTGGAATGAGATACGTTTTGTCTATATTTTTTTTCTTTTTACTAATACCACTCAACATTAATGCAGAAGAGATAATCTCAAAAAACGAGATTTTAACATTACAAAGATGTATAGAAATAGCCACAAAATTACATCCTAATATCCTTGCTGCAAAAAACAATGTAATCGCTAACGAAAAAAGAATCCCACAAGTAAAGTCAAATTATTATCCGCAGATAACATGGTCATCAAGCTACAGGAGGTCTTATCAATCCTTTGATTCATCGGGTTACACCATGGGCAAAAACAATGATACAATCGACCAATATTCAAGCACATTTGGATTAAATCAACTTTTATATGACTTTGGAAAGACATCAACAAATGTTGAGATTCATAATTTGTATCTTGATGCCTCGACATCAGACCTCGAAAACCAAATAAACCAAATAGTCTATAATGTTAAAGAAGCCTATTTTAAAGTTCTTCAGGCAAAAAGAAATAAAGAAGTAGCAATCGAAAGTGTAAAACAATTTCAACAACACCTTGAACAAGCAGAAGGCTTTTACAAAGTAGGGACGAAGCCAAAATTTGATGTTACAAAGGCAGAGGTAGATCTCAGCAATGCAAGGTTAAACCTAATCAAAGCAGAAAACGCTTATAAGCTATCTATCGTAAATCTAAATAATGCAATGGGCATAACGTATGCCCCAGAATATTCCATAGAAGATATTCTAACCTCTAAAAAGATTGAGATAACATTTGAGGATGCATTGAATAATGCATATAAAAACAGACCTGATCTAAAATCAATAGTATTAAAAAGACAGACTGCTGAAAAGACAATAGAACTTATTAAAAAAGACTACTATCCATTATTGACCGCTAATGCCTCATATGGATGGTCTGGTGAGACTTTTCCGCTCGAACACGGATGGAACGTTGGTGCATCTTTGTCATTCCCTATATTCAGCGGTTTTCTAACAAAATATCAACTTGAAGAAGCGAAAGCAAATCTAAATGTAATTAAGGCTAACGAAGAATCTCTAAAACAATCAATATTTCTCGAAGTTCAACAAGCATATCTAAATTTAAAAGACGCGGAAGAACGGATCCCAACTGCTGAACTCAACGTTAAACAGGCTGAAGAAAACTTTGAGATTGCAAATGGCAGGTATATTGCGGGAGTTGGAAACCCTATAGAAGTCACCGATGCAAATGTTGCGTTAGTAAACGCAAGAACGGCTTATATTCAGGCACTCTATGATTACAAGATTGCCATCTCAGCTCTTGAAAGGGCAATGGGTGTTAAATGAAAAAGATATTCTATGGCATTATTTTGATAATAATATTAGCTTCTGCCTTTATCATTATATCTAAAAATAAGGGTAGTAATATCAAGTACATTATGGGAAAAGTCACAAGAGGCGACATTATTGAAACGGTTACAGCAACAGGAACAGTAAATGCTGTTACAACCGTCCTTGTTGGTACACAAGTTTCAGGAACTATTAAAGATATATTTGTCGACTATAACTCTCCCGTCAAAAAAAACCAGTTAATTGCATTGATAGACCCTGCACCTTTTGAGGCACAAGTGGAGCAGGCAAAGGCAAATCTACTATCTGCAAAGGCGAATCTCTTAAAGGCAGAAACAACACTCATTGACGCAAGAAGGACATTCGAAAGGTATAAAGAATTATTTGAAAAAAATCTTATCGCTCAAAGTGATCTCGATACAGCAGAGACAAATTATGAGATTGCAAAATCTCAGGTCAATGCTGCACAGGCACAGGTCGCACAAACAGAAGCGACTTTAAGATACCATGAGACAAATTTAAGATATACAAAGATAATATCACCAGTAAATGGTATAGTAATTTCGAGAAACGTAGATGTTGGTCAGACTGTTGCAGCAAGCTTTCAAACACCGACTTTATTCACAATCGCACAAGACCTGACAAAAATGCAGATAGACACGAATGTTGATGAGGCCGATATCGGAAAGATTAAAGAGGGACAAGATGTTGAATTCACTGTAGATGCTTATCCTGATGTAGTATTCAAAGGTAAAGTCTCACAAGTAAGAAATGCTCCAATAACTGTACAAAATGTTGTTACTTATGACGTTGTGATAAAAGTAGACAACCCTGACTTAAAACTCAAACCCGGCATGACCGCAAATGTATCTATAATAATAGAGAAAAAAAGTAATGTTATCAGGATACCAAACTCTGCTCTTAGGTTCAAACTCCAAGAAGATTCTACAACCCAAAAACGCTATAAGAAAGGACCTGGCGTATGGATTTTATCAAAAGGGAAACCTACATATGTAAATATTAAGACAGGCATCAGCGACGGAACATATACAGAATTAATCAAAGGAGATATCCGAGAAGGTCAAGAAGTAATAATCGATTCAACCCAAAAGAAGACAAAATCACAAACACAGCTACCAGGACCAAGAATATTCTAAATGTCTCTTATCGAAACAAAGCAAATAACAAAGATATACAAACTTGGTGAGATTGAATTAACAGCAATTAGCGATGTTTCTATAAAAGTAGAGAAGGGGGAATTTGTAGCTATCATGGGACCTTCAGGTTCTGGAAAGACCACATTTATGAATATCATCGGATGTCTTGACAAACCCACAAATGGAAAATATCTGTTAGATGGAATTGATGTTGAAACATTAAATAGAGACGAACTTGCAGAATTGAGAAACAAGAAGATTGGATTCGTCTTTCAAAATTTCAATCTTTTACCAAGAACCACTGCCCTTGAAAATGTTGAATTACCAATGCTCTATAATAGAACACCGGCAAAAGAAAGAAAGACAAAAGCATTAAATGCCTTAAAGATGCTCGGCCTTGAAGGAAAAGAAAAATACTATCCTAACCAGCTATCTGGCGGCCAGCAGCAGAGAATAGCCATTGCAAGGGCACTTGTAAACGGTGCACCTATACTGCTTGCGGACGAACCTACAGGAAATCTTGATACAAAAACAAGTACAGAGATTATGGAGATATTCACAAGATTAAACGAAGAATCTGGTATAACAATATTCCTCGTAACTCATGAACCTGACATAGCAAATTATAGTAAACGCATCATTAGGTTTCTCGATGGCAGGATTATAAGTGACGAAAGGAGATCAAATGGTTGACATCAACTCTACATTAAAAATCTCACTTAGGGCATTAAAGGTCAACAAGATGCGTTCGATTCTCACCATGCTTGGCATAATCATAGGTGTAGGAGCAGTCATTACAATGGTAGCAATCGGTTCAGGCGCAAGCGAAAGAATATCAGAACAAATCTCAAGTATTGGTAGCAATCTCCTTATTATACTTCCAGGTGCAACAACCTCTGGAGGTGTCAGGTTGGGGGCAGGGACACAATCAACACTCACATTAGACGATGCAGAGGCAATCCAAAAAGAATGTCCTTCTGTATCAGACGTAGCTCCCGTCCTCAATGGTATCACACAGGTTGTATATGGGAATCAAAACTGGTCAACTACTGTAGTAGGTACAACCCCATCAATGTTGAATGTGAGAGACTGGAATTTATCATCAGGCAAACCATTCACAGAACAAGATGTCAAAAGTGCCACAAAGGTCTGTCTCCTTGGACAGACCGTTGTAGATAACCTGTTTGGAGATTTAGACACTACTAACCAAATAATTAGGATTAAAAAGATTCCCTTCACTGTGATAGGAGTTCTCGAAAGGAAGGGGCAATCTCCTGTAGGGCAGGACCAAGACGATACAATATACGTCCCTATAACAACAGCACAAAAAAAACTTTTTGGAACCCATATCCCTGGAATGGTAAGAAACATAATGGTAAAAGCAAATAGTATAGAGGACCTTCAAAAAGCAGAAGAACAAATAACTGCTCTCCTTAAACAGAGACATCATATTTCACAGAAGCAGGAGAACGACTTTACAATACGTAATCTTACACAAATGATGGAGGCACAAGAACAATCTTCAAGGGTCATGACATTATTACTTGGGGCTATAGCCTCGGTCTCCTTAATCGTTGGCGGTATCGGGATTATGAATATTATGCTTGTATCAGTAACGGAAAGAACAAGAGAAATAGGAGTTAGGATGGCAGTCGGTGCAAAGATGTGGGATATTAGACTACAATTCTTAATTGAATCTATTACGTTATCACTAATAGGTGGCATAATAGGTATAATAATTGGAATATCTACGTCAAAACTTCTTTCATATTTTGTTGGCTTGCCGGTAATAATCTCAATATATTCTATCTTTATCGCTTTCGCTTTTTCAGGATTAGTCGGGATATTCTTTGGTTTTTATCCTGCATATAAGGCATCACTCCTGAATCCAATCGATGCACTGAGGTACGAGTAAAAATCAATCAATTCGAAAAATTGCTTTTTTTATTCTAATTTTTTATTTTAAAGCATTATGAAGATTGGAATCGGCTACGACTCGCATAGGCTTGTAAAAGGCAGAAGACTAATCCTTGGTGGTGTTGAGATTCCATTTGTCAAAGGGCTTGCTGGGCACTCAGATGCTGATGTCCTTTCCCATGCAATCATTGATGCGATGATAGGGGCAATGGGTCTTGGTGATATAGGAAAACATTTTCCAGATACTGACAACAAATGGAAAGACGCATCGAGTATAAAGATGTTAAAAAACATAGTGGATATTGTTTATGTGAATGGTTATGAGATATTAAGCATAGATTCTGTAATAATAGCAGAAGAACCAAAACTCTCTCCTTATATTGAAGAGATGAAAAAGAATATCTCAAGCACAGGTATACCAATCAAGTCAATAAACATCAAATCGAAAACAAATGAAGGAATGGGTTTCATAGGGAAAGGTGAAGGTATCTCAGCATTCGCCGTATGCCTAATAATGAAAAGCATAGAAAGAAATTAGTAATAAAAATATTAGAAAAAAATTATGGTAATATTAAGCTATATACAAATGCATATATATAATATTTATGGATACTTAAATGAACGAATTTAAAGACCTAATATCCCAAGTCAAAAAAAACTGCGACATCTCCGATGCCAAATACTGGGGCACCTTCTCAATCTGCGGTCTTCTATTAAGGCTAAGAGAGTTGTATAGAAGTGAGAATAACATAAAGCATTACCACAAAATTTCAACAAGGGATATAGGCGAATGGATTAATTATAAAGAAAAGCTCTGGAAGGAACTCGAAGGTGAGGAATTCAAAGATATACAAATTAATGGTAATAGATATAGCCCCTTTGAGATAAATAATATAAATCAAATATTAAAGAATAATAAATTATTGTACGGTGCTGGATTGGGTGTCCATTCAAAACCAATATTCTTTCTCGCCGAACTTATCAGTAATAAGACTATTAAAGATATAAAAATTTACATCGCAGGAAAAGAATATGCTCGAGATTTATCCGATAATCCTGCTATGGTTCAAGACAGAACCATAATCGGAAGAACCGAATTAGCCAAGATGTTAATCTGGCAGAGATTTGAAGAATTCAGATGCAGTAAATCAAAATTAGCACTAACATATGCATTCACTCAATACGGCATATCCAGTGAAGAAGAACCATCAGAAAAACTTGACAGACTCATAACAGACATAGCACATTCAGAGATTGAATCATATATTTACCACGAAATAGGTGAAATATTCGAAGGTGAAAAGATTGGTGATAGCTGGAAGAAGCTTTTACAAAATATATCTAATACAAAATCAGAGATATTTGCACGCGCTATTAAAGATATCTTGTCCGATACCTCCGATAAAGGTATGCTCAAACATATCATCAAAAAACAGAAGTATGGCTCACTCGCATTTTATCTTGTCTTCTTAAGCGGCTTTAGAAAAACTTTATTCAATGAGATATTTGAAGCCTTCAACAAATTCATCTCTCAAAATGACTGGGACATCATAGACAAAGCAAGGGTAAAAGCATACAAAAAGGCATATGCATATGCTGAGAAGTTGATTGACCTAAATAATAATACACATAAAAAGGAAGAGCTGGTAGAAGAGATTAATAAAATTATAAAAAAAGATTTTAATCTTTAGTATAATTCTAAGTAAATGGAAGAGAGAAGAAGGTTTACAAGATACTCTTTCAAGGAAGAAGTATTAGTAGATGGCATCCAACTATGCACCAGTTATGATATAAGCGAAGAAGGTATGTATATATCTACTATACAAACCTTTGATAAAGGTAGTATCATTGAACTAACAATCCCTTACAAAGATGGAAAAATAAGACTAAAAGCAGAAGTAAGATATACTCAACCTGGTATCGGGATGGGCGTTAAATTTATCGATTTAGACAACGAAATAAAAGAAAAGATTAGAAACATTATCGACAGTATTAAATAAATGGGCGAGCTTTGAATTATCAAAACTCGCCCATCACATTATTTTGCAACCCTCAAGTCCTCTCGTTCATAATCTTCCTTTAATTTAGAGAATATCATCCTTCCAGCCGTAGTCTGCAAAACACTCGTTACTGTTACATCTACGTTCTTACCAATGTGCTTACGTGCATTCTCAACAACGACCATAGTCCCATCATCAAGATATGCGACACCCTGATTATATTCCTTACCTTCCTTTAGTACAAACACCTTCATTGACTCTCCTGGTAAGACAACTGGCTTGAGTGCATTTGCAAGTTCATTTATATTCAACACCGGGACGCCTTGTAACCCTGCAACCTTGTTTAGATTAAAATCATTTGTAATGATTTTTGCATGCATAAGCTTTGCAAGGGCAACAAGCTTTGCGTCCACCTCCTTGATACCAGGGAAATCCTCATCTATTATCTTAACCCTTATCTCTGGTATCTTCTGAATCCTATGTAATATATCGAGTCCTCTTCTTCCACGGGCTCTCCTTATAGGGTCAGTAGCATCTGCAATATGCTGAAGTTCTTGTAGAATAAACTGTGGTAAAACAAAAACACCTTCTAAAAAACCAGTCTCACAAATATCTGCAATACGACCATCTATTATCACACTTGTATCGAGTATCTTATAGTTTTCCTCGATACCTTGAGACTTAAAAGACCTTACAATATTCGAGATTGATATTACCCTTCCTTTACTCAAACCTACCAAGAAACCGCCGTATCCAAATATTGACATCATAATAAATGAAAAGGTTTTCAACTCATCTCCCCAAAAGATTCTCAAAGGATACAACAATAAATAACTTAATAAAATACCAATGACTAACCCAAGAAGCCCACCAATGATGCTCCCTAATTCAATCCTTTTAAGAAAATATTCTAATGCCATTATCGTGGACCCGATAACGAATCCTATTAAAACACCATAATATTCAATATTATTTTTCAAGCCAATTAAATAACCCATTGCTGAAAATATAATAAGTATCAAAATCCTTAGAAGAATCATCTATTTCACCTCCTTTCATGGCTGACTTAGAAATAAAGAAGAGAAAGGCTAAATCTAAAATATATCTATATAAATCTGCTTCAAGAAGCTTTTAGGACTACATAGAATTTATTTCCGCCTCTATTTATAAAAAGGAGAACAGATTCATTCTTCCTCAACTTCATGCTCTCTTCATAATAATCATCTATACTTTTTATTTCCTTTCTATTTATCTCCTTAATAATATCACCCTTTTTTATCTCGGCTTCATCTGCAGGGCTACCTGGCTCAACCCTTACAACAATGACGCCCTTCTCATCTTTATTAAGTCCAAGTTGTCTTACTATCTCTTTATTAAGATCCATTACAGAAAGCCCTACAAGTGCCTCAGAGTTAGATTCATCCATCATCTTCTCTGGAATTGGTTCAGCAACTTCTCTGGGCAATTCAACAACGGTAACAAGAACATTATATTCACGACCAGCGCGAAAAATCCTGAGATTAAGCTTCTCTCCAGCCTTACTCTGTGCAATTAAATTTCTAAGACCATTTACATCTTTCACCTGTTTATTATTAATCTCAAGTATAATATCGTCTCTCATCAATCCTGCCTTTTGTGCAGGGCTTCCCTTTGCTACATCACTAATCAAAGCACCATTTGTACTCTTTATTCCAAATTTTTGTGATAACTCGGGTGTTAAATCTTGAATGGTCACACCAATCCATCCTCTTGTAACCCTCCCTTTCTGTATAAGTTGTTCCATAACAAGTCGTACCATATTACTGGGGACAGCAAAACCAATCCCTTGATAGCCCCCCGTTCTCGAAAATATGGCTGTATTGATACCTATAAGCTCACCCTTAATATTCACAAGAGGCCCACCAGAATTACCAGGATTTATAGCCGCGTCAGTCTGTATAAAGTCTTCATAATCTGCAATACCAACATTTGCCCTACCGACTGCACTGATTATTCCCATAGTGACTGTATTACTCAAACCATAAGGACTTCCTATAGCAAGAACGAATTCTCCAACCTTTAGCTTATCAGAATCACCCCAAGGCAAAGTTACAAGGTTACTGGAATCAATCTTAACAATAGCAATATCAGTCTTAGGATCAGCGCCAACAACCCTTCCTTTAAAAGTCCTCTTATCAATTAGCGTAACTCTTATCTCATCTGCCTTTTCAACAACATGATTATTCGTTACAATATACCCATCAGGTGAGACGATAACACCTGAACCAAGACTCTTCTCTTTCCATTTTTTTGGCATACCGAATTCATGAAAAGGATTAAAAAAATCAAAAAATGGGTCATCATGGAAAGGACTTGAATCCCTTCCTACAATCTTAGTAGTAGATATATTAACGACAGCAGGAGAAACAGAATTTACTATATCTGAAAATGCCTTACTCGTCTCAATAATCTGTCGCGGTACATTAGGCGGAAAATTCCTTTGAAAATAAGCATTCGGAGCGGTCATCTTCTCTAAGACATAGAAAGTAAGCCCACCAAGCAAAAAACCTACCAAAAGTATCGCAACACCAATGAATATTTTTCTCCTCATATTTCCATTATAATTTTCTTCTCCACCCAATGTAAAGTAGGGGGTCAGGTCTTGAATCTTGAATTTTAAAATTCAAGATTCAAGACCTGACCCCCAGGTTAACTTGACCAAACTATAAATATTGTGCTAATTTGCAAGTCTGGAGTTTTAAACAAAATCCAAAAATCTTTATAATTAAAGGAGGACTTCGATGTTGAAACGCTATCTTTTAGCACCAGGTCCAACACCCGTTCCACCAGAGGTGATGTTAGCCATGTCTGCCCCTATCATTCATCACCGAGCACCTGATTTTATTCCCATTCTTGAATCTGCAAAAAATGGTTTAAAATGGTTATTTCAAACGAAAAATGACGTTCTAATCTTGGCTTCTACAGGCACAGGCGGTATGGTAGGTGCTGTCAACAACTTTTTTAATAAAGGTGAAAAGGTCATCGTAATAAATGGTGGAAAATTTGGAGAAAGATGGACAGAGATATGCCGCACTTACGAACTTGATGTCGAAGAGATAATCGTTGAATGGGGTCATTCAGTGAAACCTGAAATCCTCGAAGAAAGACTAAAAAAGCAAAAAGATATCAAGGGGGTATTTGTTCAAGCAACAGAGACATCGACAGGGGTTTATCACGATATTGAAAAAATTGCTAAGATAGTTGGTAAACGTGATGATACACTATTAATAGTTGATGCTATCAGCGCACTTGTTGCACATGATTTAAAGACAGATGAGTGGGGAATCGACATAATGGTAGGTGGATCTCAAAAGGGTGTAATGTTACCACCTGGTATTGCATTCGTCAGTATAAGTGAAAAGGCATGGAGAAAAGCAGATAAGGCAACATTACCAAAATTCTATTTCAACTTTAAAAAGGAGAGGGAAAACCTGAAGAAGAATCAGACAAACTTTACATCTCCTGTTACACTTATAATTGGTCTTAACGAAAGCCTGAAGATGTTACAGAAAGAAGGACTACAAAACGTCTTCAAAAGACATGCAAAACTCGCAAATGCAATGCGTGAATCTGTTAAGGCAATCGGTTTAAAACTTTTTGCAAAAGAATCCCCTGCCAACTCGGTCACAGCCATAATGGCTCCAGAAGGCATTGATGGACAGGAGATTTATAAAAGACTTAGAGAAAGGTATGGGATAACATCAGCAGGTGGGCAAGGAAAAGCAAAGGGTAAAATATTTAGGATAGCACATCTTGGTTATTCCGACACTTTTGATATAATAATTGCAATTGCTGGGATTGAGATGGTCTTAAAAGAATTAGGTTATCCTGTAAAGCTTGGTTCAGGAGTTGCTGTAGCACAAGATTTACTCATGAAAAAAGATTAAAGACTAATATAAAATGTAACAATACCAAACATAAATTCAAGGAGGTTAAATGAAAGTCCTAATTAGCGACAATATCTCTCAGAAGTGCATAGACATCCTGAAAGACGCAGGGCTCGAAGTTGATGTTAAGACAGGACTAAAACCTGAAGAACTTAAAGAATGTATTGGTGACTACGATGCTCTTATCATAAGATCAGCTACAAAAGTAACAACGGATATAATTGAATCAGCAAAAAACCTTAAGGTGATAGGTAGAGCTGGTTCAGGTCTTGACAATGTTGACAAAGTCTCTGCCACAAAAAAAGGAATTGTTGTGATGAATACCCCTGGTGGCAATACAATCACAACCGCAGAACATACAATCGCCTTGATGGTCTCCCTCGCAAGGAAGATCCCACAGGCAACAATGTCAATGAAGGCAGGCAAGTGGGAAAAGAAAAAATTCATGGGTGTTGAGTTATATAACAAGACACTTGGCATAATCGGGATAGGCAACATCGGAAGTCAAGTTGCTAAAAGGATGCAAGCATTCTCCATGAATATAATAGCTTATGACCCATTCCTAAGTGAAGACCGTGCAAAGGCAATGGGAGTAGAAAAGGTCGAACTTGAAGATTTGTTGAAAAGGTCAGATTTTATAACAGTCCACACACCTCTTACACCAGAAACAAAAAATCTTTTAAACAAGGATTCATTTAAGATTATGAAGAATGGCGTTTATATTATAAACTGTGCACGTGGTGGTATCGTTAATGAAAAAGATTTGTATAATGCAATACTGGAAGGCAAGGTAGCAGGCGCAGCACTTGATGTCTTTGAGAAAGAACCTCCAGAAAACAATCCATTAATATTACTTGATAGCGTAATCACAACACCGCATCTTGGCGCTTCAACTAAGGAAGCTCAAGAAAAGGTTGCTATAGCGATTGCTGAGCAGATCGTTGATTACCTCTTACATAACACAATTCGAAATGCCGTTAATTTTCCTTCTATACCGGCAGATCAGGTTCAAAGATTACAACCTTATATAAATCTTGCAGAAAAACTTGGTAGTTTCACTTCACAAATATTCGAAGGAGGCGTTACAGAAATCACTGTCGAATATCATGGAGAAGCCTCAGAAATAAACTTTGCGCCTGTAACTATTGCAGCTATTAAAGGCTTCCTAACGCCGATCCTTGAGGAGACGGTCAATTTCGTCAACGCAATTATTATTGCAAAAGAAAGGGGTATAGATGTTAGGGAAGTAAAGGTTACAGAGACTTCCGATTATCAAAGCTTAATCGCCTTACGAGTGAAAGCAAAGGACAAAGAGAATTATATAGCAGGCACACTATTTAGCAGAAAAGATCCACGGATTGTCTTTATTAATAACTTTAAAGTCGAGATAGTCCCTGAGGGTGAGCTACTCTTCATGTATAATAATGACAAGCCTGGCGTAATAGGAAATATTGGAACGCTTTTAGGACAGAATAATATAAACATTGCAAGGATGCATTTTGGTAGAGAAACACCTGGGGGTAAGGCAATTTCTGTTGTGAGCATAGACTCTCCAGCCTCTCCCGAGTTATTGGAAGCAATCAAGAACCTTCCAAATATCCTTTCAGTCAAACAAATTATCTTATAATAGAGAGGTTATCATGCCAGCAACAGTCATAGTAGGTTTACAATGGGGTGATGAGGGTAAGGGTAAAATTGTAGATTATCTTTCAAAAGAAGCCGACGTAGTAGTCAGGTTTCAAGGTGGTCATAATGCGGGTCACACGGTTGTAATAAATGATAGCAAATTCATACTCCATTTAATACCATCTGGAATACTTTATGGAGATAAGATATGTATTATAGGAAATGGCGTAGTTATCGACCCTCAAGCCTTAATCGATGAGATAGATGGATTAAAATCAAGAGGTATAAAAATAGACAACAACCTCTTCATAAGCAAGAATGCCCATCTAATAATGCCTTATCACATAATACTCGACCAAGAAAGTGAAAAATTAAGGGGTGCCAAGAGTATTGGAACGACAGGTCGAGGTATAGGTCCCGCCTATTGTGATAAGATTAGTAGATCAGGCATAAGGGTTGCAGACCTTTTTCAACCAGATTTATTTAGAGAAAAGCTAAATGCAAATCTGCTATACATAAACTTCCTGCTTGAAAACCTATACAAGACCAAACCACTCGACGGAAACGAAATATATAAAAATTATATAGGATATGCTGAAAAACTCGCCAAATTTACAGCCGATACAGACATATTAATAAACAAGTTACTCTCTGAAGATAAGAATATCTTATTCGAAGGGGCACAAGGAACACTTCTTGATGTTGATCACGGGACATATCCTTATGTTACATCATCAAATTCTTCTGCTGGTGGTGCTTGCACAGGCTCAGGTATAGGTCCAACAAAGATTAACAAAGTCCTCGGTGTTATAAAAGCATATACAACAAGGGTTGGTGGTGGGCCATTCCCAACCGAGATTAAAGAACCACTCGGCGAAATAATCAGAGAAAGAGGCGGTGAATATGGCGCAACAACTGGAAGACCAAGAAGATGTGGATGGCTCGATATTATCGTTCTTAAACACTCTGTAATGATTAATGGAGTGACGAGCGTCGCGATAACAAAACTTGATATCCTCGATGGATTAGAAAGCATAAAAATATGTACGGCTTACAAATATAAAGATAAGGTTATTGAGGAATTTCCAAAAGAGTTAAATATCTTTTCAGAATGTGAACCAATATACGAAGAATTTGAAGGATGGAAAACTAACACATCCGGGACAAGAGATTTTAAGAATCTTCCCTTACCAGCGCAAAACTATATCAAGAAAATCGAAGACATGATAGGGATAAAAGTCCACATTATATCAACAGGTCAGAAAAGAGAGGAGTTAATACACATAAAAGAATAAAATTGGCATCAACATTGCTAATTTCATTTAAGAAAGGTTTACTTTATGGTAGGGAAAAGAGACTATAAGAGAACCCCGAGATTCACGAAAAGGCTTGAAGCTACGTTCAGTGCAGGCGGGCTAAGTTTCAAAGGAATATTAAGCAATATATCCGAGACTGGACTTTTCATAAAGACAAATAGAGGTTTTACACCAAACACCATTATTGATATAGAGATTGTTATGCCAGACAACAGGATGTCCTATTTAAAGGGGATAGTCAGAAGAACTATCAAGATGCCTGTCAACCTTTCAAAAAATGGTATGGGTGTAGAACTGATAGAAAAAGATAAAGTTTATATCGATTACGTTAAAACCCTTTATGAAGAAAGAGGATTAGAACCAAAGGATGTGAAAAACGAAGCCACAGAATTTAAGGTTATAAACTGCAAAAAATGCGGTATCAATAATAAAGTAAAGGTAGAGAAGCTTGGTCTCAATCCCATATGTGGTAGATGTGGTGCAAGTCTATTCTAAGCCATCCATTATTCAATAAAATATTATCTTCTTTTTACCCTTCCACATGTCCTGTTTGCAATCGAAAATCTGACTTTTATAAACTTGCGCCATTCTGTTTAGATTGCTGGTCAAAAATAAAAAGATATGATGGTCCATCATGTAAGGTTTGTGCATTACCCTTATCTTCTGAGTATGCGGATATTTGCAGCGGATGTCTAACTAATCCACCACCATACTCACGAGTAATATCATACGGCTTATACAAAGATACCTTCGCTGAAGCCATTAACAAATACAAATTCCACTCATACAAAAGACTTGCAGATAATCTTGTAGAACTACTCCTCGAACTTGACCTACCAAAGATGGATGGTATAATCCCAGTTCCGATTAGCAAAAAAACATTATGGGAAAGGGGATTCAACCAATCACTCTTAATTGCAAAAAAACTATCAGAAAGACTTAAAATCCCCTTACACATCGAGAAACTTGTTAAGACGACTCATACACTACCTCAAGTTGGTTTAACAAAGAAAGAAAGGCTTTCTAACCTTAAAAACGCCTTTAGTGTAAAAGGTAATTTAGACAAATTAAGGCTTTTTCTTGTAGATGATGTTATGACAACAGGGACAACAGTCACTGAATGTTCAAAAGAACTGATAAAGGCAGGAGCAAAAGAGATAATAGTAATCGTGCTCGCAAGGGCTGGAGAGCCTTAACAATGAATTGGTTCATGGTTCATACAAGAATACCCCTAAATCTACTCGAGGAGGCTTATAATTATCTATGGGGCTTTATAAATGGTCTTAAATTAGAAAAGACCGATAACGAATTTGTCTTAAAAGGCTTCATTTATGAAAAAAATAAACCAGATAAATTAGCTAAAAAACTTCATGCGTTCCTAAATTTTAATGCAAAAACCTTAAATCTGAAAATCCAAACACCAAAGATTTCAAGAGTCGACCATTATGAGGATGATGACTTCATAATCATTCCATATCCCTCCATACATACACCACCATTTGGCACAAAGATTCTTATACAGCGTGGAAGGGCATTTGGAATCGGAAGTCATCCGTGTACATTTTATTGTCTCCATGGTCTAAAAGAATTATACAAAATCTGCCCTGATAAGATTATAAATGGGAAGATTCTTGACGCAGGCTGTGGCACTGGAATCCTTTCAATCGGAGCAGCAAAATTAGGAGCTCAAAATATTATAGGTATCGATATCAACCCAGAGGCTATAGCAGAAGCAGAAAACAACAAAAAAATAAACAATTTTAATAAAGAAATTACCATCATGAAGAAATCAGTAACAGAATTATCTGACGAGTACGACATAATCCTTGCTAATCTATATGGAAATCTTCATATCGAGATAAGTAGTTCATTATGCAAAAAAGTCAAACCGGGTGGCTATATTATTTTAGGTGGAATGAATTTACTACAAAGTAAAGATATATTAGCCACATATCAACAAAATGGATTCTCTTTAATCAAAACATATCAAGACGAAGAATGGTGCACTTCTGTCGGTAATGTAAATTTTTAACCTGCCGCCGAAATCTTTACTTAATACGATTGATAGATATTCATAGTTTTCTATCTGAGATAATATCTCTCTCCGCCATGTGCCCTGCACTTTTATCGAACGCAATAAACGCTACAAACGCTATAAACGCAAAAAACGCTACAAACGCAAAAAACTTTATATCAAAAATGAAATTATGTAAATAATATGTTAAAATAAACTCCACTTTTAAATCTTATGATTGATTTACACACACATAGTATCTTTAGTGATGGTGAACTTATACCATTCGAACTCGTTAGAAGGGCGGAAGCAATAGGCTATAAAGCCATTGCAATTACAGACCATGTCGACTCATCCAACATAGATTTTGTAATTCCGAGGGTGGTCAATGCATTAAAAAAAATCAAAAACCTCGTTTCAATCGAGGTAATTCCAGGTGCTGAGATAACCCATGCACCTCCTTCAATTATCCCTGACCTCGTAAAAGAGGCTCGAAACCTCGGTGCAAAGATTGTTATTGTTCATGGTGAAACGCTCGTAGAACCAGTCATAAAAGGTACAAATAGGGCAGCAATCGAAGCAAATACAGATATACTCGCACACCCTGGCATCATATCAGAAGAAGACCTGCTACTTGCAAAAGAAAAAGGGGTCACACTCGAGATAACATCAAGGAAAGGTCATTCCCTTTCTAATGGACATGTAGCGCAAGAAGCAATAAAGTTCGGCGTTCCTTTGTGTATTAATACAGATGCGCACAGTCCATCTGATTTGATTACGATAGAATTTGCAACAAAGATTTTGCTCGCTTCAGGAATTAAAGAAAATAGAATCCCATCAGTCTTTGAACAATCGCTCTCTATCATTCAAAGGATACAAAGCAGGAGGGACTAATGCCTAAACCTATTAAAAAGAAAATAGTAAAAAAACCTATAGACACAGAAACGGAAGTCAAAGAAAAGATTACAAGTTTCAAAGATACACTCAAACAAAGACAAAAAACCGCAATGATGATAATTATAATCTCTTTAATAGTCCTTGCAGGTATAGCTGGTTATCTCTCATATTATTATACGTCAAAGCACAAGGCTGAAAAGTTAGAAGCTGAAGCATATAAGGCCTATTATAGTACTAATCAAACTTCAGGAGATGCAAACAAAAAATACTACTCAGCCCTCGAACTCTTCAAAAAAGCTTACAGTACCTCTAAATCTCCATTTTCTCTATATTACATAGCCTCATGTTATTATGAACTAAATCAGTATGACGATGCCCTAAAAACACTATCAGAATTCAAAGCGAGATTCGCTGATAACGACAAATACATACCACTTGTATATCAAAAGATTGCAACAATATACATAAAAAAAGGTAATTTAGAAAAAGCTATGACCACACTAAATGAATTATACAATCTTAAAGGTGATATCTACAAAGACTTCGCATTGATTGAATACGGAAAGATTCTCGAGAAAAAAGGCAACCTTGAAGAAGCCAAGAAAAAATATAAAGAACTTGTCACAAAATATCCAAATTCACCATTTAAAGACGAGGCTATTAAAAGAATAGGTGAAACAGAAAAAAGTCAGTCTTAAGCCCTTTTACTCTTCGTATATCTTGACTTTTTAGTCCCTTTATTCTTATATGATGCCTTCTTTGCCTTAAATCTATCGTCAATATCATAAGAGAGTTTATCCTTAGGTGGTAAATATATAGACATACCTTCTTTCAATGGAATAATCTTTTCAAGATTATTCAAATCAAGTATAACCTGTTCTGGTATACCCTTCATCTTCGAAATCTTCTTTATAGTGTCACCCTTCTTTACCTTATAGACATCAATTGAAAATCTCTCTTCCTTCGGAATCTTAACAAGATTCTCAAGGAATACCCTCTTCTTACCAGCCGGTATCCTCAGATTATATTCTGAAACATCTGGTGGAGTACACCATCTCCTAAGCTCAGGATTCAAATCCCTAATCGTCTGCACATCCGTCTCAGCACATCTTGCAGCTACTTCAAGATCAATAGGAGAATCGAGCGTAACATAATCAAACTCAAGTGGGTTATGATAATCAAGACTATCGAAGCCAAAATACTCAGGGCTATTCGCTATTAGACTTGCTGCAATAAATTTTGGTACATAATTCTTTGTCTCACTCTTAATATATCTCGTCTTTAAAAGCGTCCAATAATCATCAGCCTTAGACTTGCTCAAAGCTCTTATTATCTTACCTTCACCTGCATTATATGCTGCCATTGCAAGATTCCACGAACCAAACATATCGTATAGATCCCTCAAATAATTTGCAGCAGCCATCGTAGATTTTATTGGGTCCTTCCTCTCATCCTTCCACCAATCAATCTTAAGACCATATCTTTTAGCAGTTGAGGCTATAAATTGCCAGTAACCGACCGCCCTTGCAGGTGAGTATGCATTCGGGTTAAAACCACTCTCTATTAACGGCAGAAAAACAATCTCTTCAGGTATATTGTTCTCTTTCAAGATGCCCTTCATCAACTCAACATATCTACCAGACCTGCTCAACCATAGAGAAAACTTCTCCCTAATCTTTCCAGTAAAAAAGATGATATGCTTCTTAACAGCCTCAATGGCTGTCTCATTATAATCCTTCTCCGATAAACTCTCGATTGCATTCTTGATATCTTCTTCTGAAAGTGAGGATAGAAAGGTCTTATCTTCATTTAAAGAAATATCATTATCTAACGCATAAACAGGAGAAAGAATATATAATAATTATAATTAAGCAAAAAACAAAATGGGCAGTTATATTACAAATACAAAGAAGAAAACAACACCACATAAAAGAAGAATAAAGTGCTGGGAAGTATTAAGATGTGACGAGACCACATGCCCTGCCTACAAATCGAGAAACCTAAAGTGTTGGTTAATTAAGGGTACAAGATGTGAGAAAGGAATTCAAAAAGAATTTATAGATAAAATCCACATATGTTTAAAATGTAAAGTCTTCAAACTAAACTTTAGATCCAAGAAATTCAAAGAAATCTTAAGCCTATTTCATAATGAAACACAAAAAAATATCGCAATCATTGAAGAAAGAGAAAGGGAGATCGAGAATTTAAGCCTTGAACTTGCTATAACCCTTTCAGAAGTATTTGAAGCCCTTAATAAAATGGCAAAGGGAGAACCTCACATAAGTATTTCAGAATACTCCGATATAGAAATCATCTCAAAACTGAAACACATGATAAATGTCACATCGAAAAATTTCTCAGAAATTATAGACCTCACACATGAGATTGCAATAGGGGTATCAGAATTCTTTGATGTACTACACAGAGTCTCAAGTGGAGACTTCGAAGCACGAGTTACGGGCGAATATAAATTAGAGATACTAAATGGAATGAAAAGGCTAATAAATGAAGAGCTTGAATTTCTGGTCTCTGAGATTGAACATGCAAAAGCTTCAGAAATACAAATAAAGAAGCTTGAAGATTTAGAATCATCAATCCTTAATGCCATTCCACATGCTGTCGTGGGCTTGAAAGAAAGGAGATTTATATTTGCCAATCCCTCAACCGAGAAGGTCTTCGGATGGAAGCCAAACGAACTCATAGGTAAGAATACAAGGATATTATACAGGTCAGATGAGGAATATGAAGAAATAGGCAGATTATTCTATCCTGTACTCGAAAAAGAGAAGGTCCATACAGAAAACTTTCCATGTAGAAGAAAAGACGGTACAGACTTTTTATGCAGAGTAACCGCCTCAGTCATTGGAGAAACCTTAAAAGACAAAGGTATCGTCGTCGTTTATGAGGATATAACCGAACAAAAGAAAATGGAAGATGCTTTAAAAGAAAGCGAGAAAAAATATTACGACCTTTATAATAAAGCCCCAGATGGCTACCAATCCTGTATCTCTGACGGAACAATCGTGGAAGTCAATGACACATGGCTAAAGATGCTTGGTTATGAGAGGGAAGAAGTCATTGGGAAAAAGAAAATCAACGAATTAATACCTGAAGACGAACAGATAGTATTTTCAAAACGTTTTGATGAACTAAAGACAAAAGGTTCAATCGAAAATCTTGACATAAACTTCATAAAGAAGGATGGCACACTAATTCCTGTAACTATAAACGCAACTGCTATCTTTGATGAGAATAAAAATTTCCTCGGGTCAAGAACAATCGTTAGAGACAACACCGAGAAAAAGAAATACGAGAATCTACTTTTAAAATCAGCCGAGCAATGGAGGAAGACATTCGATTCAATGCCATATGGAGTTTTACTCCTCGACAAAGACCAAACAATCATAAGGGCTAACGAATATGTAGTTAAAACCTTTAATTCAAGATATGAAGATTTAATAGACAAAAAATTACATTCTTTAATCTATAGGAAAGACAGACCTTTTGACAAATGTCCAGCATCCAAGGCTTGCAAATCCTTAAAACCAGAAACGGATATATATTATGATGAAGTTATTAAAAAATATTTCATGCTATATGCCGTACCAATTTTAGACGATACTTCTAAACTTTCTATGTGCATCCTATCAATGGTTGACATAACAGATTTAAAAACCAAAGAGAAGAAGTTGACAGACAGTAGAGACGCCTTCCTTAATATGCTCAAAGAACTTGATTTATCTTACAAAGAATTAAAAGAGCTTTTTACATCTTTCATACATTCATTCGTCAATGCAATCGATGCAAAAAGTACATGGACAAGAGGACACTCCGAAAGGGTGATGCAATACTCTCTGAAGATTGCAGAAGAACTCGGACTATCAGAACAGGAGATTGAGGATTTAAGAATATCTGCACTACTTCATGACATAGGCAAAATCGGCACTTACGATATATTGCTCGACAAACCTGATAGACTCACAGATGAAGAATTTAAGATTGTAAAGGCTCATCCAAATAAAGGTGTTGAGATTCTAAAACCAATCAAACAAATAGAGAAATTATTACCGGTAATCAAGCATCACCATGAAAGAGTTGACGGCAAAGGATACCCTGATGGTTTAAAAGGAGAAGAGATACCACTGCTCTCAAGGATAATAGCTGTTGCAGATTCATTTGATGCTATGACTTCTGATAGACCTTACAGACCTGCTCCATCAAAAGAATATGCCGTGAACGAGCTTATCAGGTGCAAAGGCTCTCAATACGACCCTCAAATTGTTGAAGCCTTTTTAAGATGTATTGAAAAAGGGAAGATATAATATGGATTAATATAATTACATGCACAATAAAGACTGCCTTATCTTATTTATTAGATTTCCTGAGAAGGAAAACACAAAATCGAGACTTCAAAAATCCCTCGATAGCGAATTTGTCTTAACCCTTTACAAATGCTTCGTCCTTGATATATTAAATACCATTAAAAAGACATCACTACCATTAAAGATATTCTTTACACCTGCACATAACTTATCAAAGGTTAAAGAGTGGCTCGGCACATCATATCCCTACATCCCTCAAGAAGGTTTAGAACTTGGCGAAAGAATGAAGAATGCCTTTCTACAGACCTTCTCATACGGATATTCTAAGGCTATCCTCATTGGAAGCGATATCCCAAACATCAGCGAACATACTATTAAAGATGCTTTTAAGCTTAAGGCATTCGATGCTGTCATCGGTCCATCTTTTGATGGTGGCTACTACCTAATAGGATTTAAAAAAGATAAATTTCTTCCTAACATATTTGAAGATATTGAATGGGGTAAGAATAATGTCTATCAAAAAACGATAGAAAAATTAATGATGAATAAATATAAATTTAAGATTCTTCAAAAATATAGAGACATAGACACCATTGAAGATTTAAAGGCGTTATTCTTAGAAAACAAACATACGGAATTTTCAAACTCAAACACTATGAAGCTACTCTTAAGCAATGAAATGAGATTCCTATGAATACTGGTTTTTCTATAGTCATTCCAGTCTATAACGAACAAGAAATAATTAATCAAACTATTGGACATACTCGCATGATTTGTGAAGGCCATGATTATGAAATCATCGTTGTCGATGGTAATCCATCTAAGAATACAATAGAATCCATAAAGGATAAAGAAGTTATTAAGATAATTTCAGAAAGGGGAAGAGGAAGGCAGATGAACGCAGGTGCCAGTGCTTCTAAAAAAGATATACTACTATTCTTACACGCTGACACAAAACTCCCTGATAACGCATTAAAAAAGATAAGCGATGTAATCCTAAATAATCGTTTTGTGGGTGGTGCATTCGACCTTGGCATTGAATCAGATAGATACATATACAGGATAATCGAAAAAATAGTCTACTACCGAACGCGCATAACAAAGATACCATATGGTGACCAAGCAATATTTATAAAAAAAGACTTCTTTAAGGAAATGAATGGTTATAAAGAGATTCCGATAATGGAAGATGTTGAACTTATGCTCCGTATAAAGAGGCTCAAAAAAAATATCTTTATAATACCTGATAAGGTAAAAACATCGAGCAGAAGATGGGAGAAAGAAGGGATTATCTACTGCACACTCAGAAACTGGCTATTAATAATTCTCTTCTTCTTAGGCTTCCCCCCAGAAAAACTCGTCAAATATTATTACCCAAACGGGGTCAGGTCTTGAATCTTGAATTTTCAAATTCAAGATTCAAGACCTGACCCCGTTTTCCTCTTCCTCGACAATCTTTTTCTAAGTGCCTCAAGAAAATTCATAGCGCAATACCTTGCATGTTCATAGTGGTACCTTGGATTAATCTGCTTATCCCATTTATAAAAGGACGCCATATTCGTAGACGCAATCATCCCACCAGTCTCCTTAATATTTTTCATTGCATTCGTGACATCTCTCAAAACGAAATCTAACGGAAGTTCTACAACAAGAGTAATAATCGAATCATTCTCGCTATAAATATCAAACTCATACCAGACACACCCATTCTTTTTAGTAAACTTTCTGCATCTACTCACACCATATTCCGACAAATCACCTAAAAGATAAGTAGCCTTATTGCTATACGGCGATTCATCATATTTCCAGAAAAACCTTCTTATCTCATCATCCGTTAATTTGTATCTCATCTTTAATATTATATATACATAAAAATCACAAAAACCAAGCGGCTTCACCTATGAAAAAGGCCGTCAAGTGACTTTATCATAAGTATAAACTAATTAAACAAATCCTTGGCGGGAGCGTGTGGGAATCGAACCCACCCTGCCCGTTTGTAACAGGCAACACTGGATTTGAAGTCCAGGAGGGACACCAGAACCCTATACACTCCCAAATATCTCATAGTTGATTTTAAAGGATATTTCACAAAATGGTCAAATACCTCATCCTTGCACTTCGGAAGTGCAGGTTGCACTTCCGAAGTGCAAGGATTCCATATATTCCTTCAGATATCTCGCCGTATATGAGCCCTCTACAAATACCATATCATCCGGCGTTCCTTCAAATATAATATTTCCACCCCTATCACCACCTTCGGGACCCATGTCAATTATCCAGTCAGATGCCCTTATCAAATCAAGATTATGCTCAATAACAACAACTGTATTATTCAAATCAACAAGTCTTCGCAAGATACCTATCAATGCCTTAACATCCTTAAAATGCAACCCTATTGTTGGTTCATCAAGTATGTATAAAAATCCCTTTCTCGGCTTGTAACTCCTACTAAAACCTTTAAACAAAGGCATGTCTATTATTTCTGCACAAATCTTCAATCTTTGTGACTCACCACCAGAAAGGGTAGGGGCTGGTTGTCCGAGCTTAAGGTATCCAAGACCTATCTCCTTCATAATCATTAAATTCTCTCTGACCCTTTCAACATCACAAAAAAAGTCTATTGCCTCATCTACAGTCATCTCAAGGACATCAAATATATTTTTGCCTTTATAAGTTATCCGAAGCGCTTCAGGCTTAAACCGCTTGCCATTACAATCTTCACATTTAACATAAAGATCTTCAAAAAAATACATCTCGAGTTTCTGATAACCAGCACCTTTACATGATTCACATCTGCCACCTGGCACATTGAATGAGAAAAATCCTGCATTATAATCATGTACTCTTGCCTCCAATTGCTCTGAAAACAGTCTTCTAACATGCTCAAAGATTTTTAGATAAGTAACTGGGTTAGAACGAGGAGTTTTACCAATGGGCTCTTGAGAAATTAGTTTAACACCTTTTATTAAATCTGCACCTCTTAACTCCTTATATGGTAAGGGTAATTCATTCTCTATCCTAAAGTATCTTGCAAGGGCTTTATATAAAGTTTCTATTATCAGGCTACTCTTACCCGAACCAGAAACACCTGTTATTGTAATAAGGGTATTAACTGGTATCCTTAAATCAACAGATTTAAGATTATTGCCCGAAGCACCTTTTAAGATTATGAATTCATTATTCATAACTCGTTTAATATTTATCCCTTTCATGGGGAAATCAATCTTCTCAACATTTCTAATAAAACGTGAGGTAAGCGTATCCGTTTTTAAAAACTCTTCTTTAGGACCAGAGAATACAATCCTGCCACCATATTTACCCCCACCTGGACCAAGTTCAACTATCCAATCCGCAGATGATATTACCTGTCTGTCATGTTCAACTACAATAACTGTATTTCCAACCTTAGAAAGCTCTGCCATTATCTCTGATATAAGTTTTGTGTCTCTTGCATGTAATCCAATAGTTGGCTCATCCAGCACATAAAGTGTGCCTTTCAAAAAAGCGCCAATCTGGTTTGCAATATTTACCCTTTGATATTCACCACCAGAAAGGGTTTTAACGTTACGATTAAGACTCAGATAACCAAGACCCAACCTGTTAAGAAAAGAGAGTCTAAGCTTTATCTGTCTTATAATCTCCTTTGAAAGTTCCCTCTGAAAATCTTCTAACCTGATCCCATCAAAAAAACTTATTAAATCTGAGATAGGCATAGAGCATAGTTCAGCGATATCAATACCTGCTATCTTGAAAGATAGAGCTTCTTTACGGAGTCTTTTACCATTACAACTTGGACAGGTCACCGCTCTTCTATATCTACTTAAAAAAACTCTCACATGAATCTTATATCTTTTATTCTCGAGTTCTTCGAAAAAGTCATTAATCCCATAAAATCCATTCCCACCCTTATAAATCTTCTCCTTTTCAGAACTGTTGAGCATCTTATATGGTTTATAAATATCTACATTATCCTTCGGTGCATGCCTCAAAAACTGTTCTTTCCACCACTTATATGCAGGTTTATTCCATGGATCAATAGCACCTTCATATATTGAAAGTTCTTTATCAGGCACGATTAATTCCTCATCATAATGTAAGACATCTCCAAAACCCTTACAAACAGGACAAGCACCCAAGGGATGATTAAAAGAGAAGAGTAAAGGTGTAGGTTTTTGAATAATTGTTCCACAATTACTGCACACCTCACCTGAACAAAAACTTACTAATTCATATGGTTCTCTATCACTGCCATCAACGATAATTATCTTTAAACTTGAATTGCCTTCCTTCCACGCTAACTCTATAGAATCAGATAATCTTGGCTCATCCTTAATTACGAGCCTGTCAACAACAATATTTAAAGTTGCAGGTTCTAATAAAGCGTTATCGCTCCCTCGTCTTATAAGTTCATCCACTTCAAAAACTTCTCCATCAAGCCATATTCTATAAAATCCCTTCTTCTTGATATCCTCTAACGAAGCATTAGATTCGAAAACAATTAATGCTTTTTTACTTTTATAGTTAGTAATAAGTTCATTAAAAATCTGTGTTGGGTTCCATTCCTTGACCTCACTCCCACATGAAGGACAATATTGAACCGCTATCTTTGCATAGAGAAGTCGTATATAATCATGTATCTCAGAAAGTGTTCCAACGGTAGAACGAGAACTCCTAACAGGGTTTTTTTGTTCCAGTGCTATTGCAGGTCTTATATTCTGGATAGAATCCACATCGGGTCTGTCAAGCTTCTCAAGAAATAATCTCGCATATGTAGATAATGATTCTATGAACCTCCATTGTCCTTCAGCAAAGATTGTGTCAAATGCAAGCGAAGACTTCCCCGAACCAGATACCCCAGTTATCGCTATAAGTTTATCATGTGGAAGCTTAAGGTTTATATTTTTCAGGTTATTTTGCCTTGCACCCTTTACAATGAGAAATCTTTCTACCATAAAAAGATAGTTTCTTTAGCAGGTAAGATGTAATGCAGCCACTATGTTTTTCTTATCCTGTAATTTATTAAACTCCTTGACAGCTTCTGATGTTGGATATATATAGATTTCTATCCCCTTAGACTTCAGATATTTTATTACCTCATCCTGAACCTTCATTACACCATAAGCACCTGTTCCAACAATAAGTGCATCTGGCTTAGACTTTACGATATCCTCAATGTCGACTATCTGTAACTTGTGACCTTCTTTTCTCCACCATGAGGAATCAACCTTATCCTTATAAATAATCACGTCAGATGTATATAATTTTCCATCAATAACGATATTACCAAATGAATAACTATCTATCTTCATAACCCCAACCTAATGACTGATTCTTTTATTTTATCATAACTGACAATACCAAAAGACACTTTAAGCACATTAAAAAAATTTTTATTTACAACAAGCCCCAAGGAAATCATAATTCTTAAATCGCTTAATCTTCACAGGCACGATATTACCCATTGATTCTTCATATCCTGTTATATATACGCATCCATCGACTTCAGGAGCTTGACAATATATCCTACCAGACCACAATGCTCCATATTCATCCACAGGCATCTCTACCAGACAAGGCAATGTCTTACCAATATAAAACCGACTATTCTCCTTAACAACCTCTTTCTGCACCTTTAAAATAATCGACCTTCTTCTCCTTCTAATATCCCTTGGAACTTTAGGTTTCAGAGAAAATGCCCTCGTACCCTCCTCATCCGAATACTCAAAAACTCCTAAATGATTGAATCGAATCATCTTTACAAATTCCACTAACTCAAAAAAATCATCTTCTGTCTCGGTTGGAAAACCTGTTATTAAAGATGTCCTAATAGATATATTCGGTATATACTCTCTTAACATCTGAATCTTATTAATTAAAATCTCTTTCGTGTAATGTCTTCTCATTAACCTCAGAATCCTGTTACTAACATGTTGTATAGGGATGTCGAGATATTTCACTATCCTTGAGTCGTTCTTGATTAATTTAATCAGAGTTGACGTAATCCTCGATGGATATAAATAAAGCAAGCGTAACCAGAAGTCTCTTTTTATAGAAAGTATTCTCTCAAGCAACAACTCGAGTGAAGGTTTACCATATAAATCTTTACCGTACAACGTAATGTCCTGAGCAATTAAATTAATCTCATTTACACCCTTGTCGAGTAATCTCTTTACATTTAACAATATCTCATCTATGGTTAAACTTTTTAACTTTCCTCTAATAAATGGTATCGTACAATAAGAACACTCATTATTACATCCATCCGAGATCTTAATATACGAATAACTTGGTGGCGTAAAGCATATCCTCTTCCCTTCACCTAACTTAAAAACACCTCTTTTAACTGGGAACTCCTTCTTTATCTCCCTAAATAACTTCTCAACTGGCATAACGGGTAAAAAGAAATCAACCTCTGGCATCATCTCCTCGAGTTCTTTTTTATACCTTTGAACAAGACATCCAAATACTATTATCTTTGAGTTCTTCTTCTTTCCTTTAATTACTTCAAGTATTGTCTCTACAGATTCCCTCTTTGCCTCTTCTATAAAACCACATGTATTAATAATAATCAGAGATGCCTCACTAACATCATCCGTCATCTTATAGTTGCTTTTTGTTAAGAGATTCGATAATCTCTCGCTATCTACAAGATTTTTCGCACAACCAAGACTGATGATGTAAAAATCCATATCCTTCTCTTATAATATTATGTTTGATTGAAAATTACTCAAAGGTTCTTCTTATATAATAAATAATTAGATGAATAAAAAGTCTAATACCGAAAATGCTTAACTACATAATAAAGAGGCTCTTCTTAATGATTCCCCTCTTATTCGGGATAACTCTGGTTACATTCGTCGTTATCCACCTCGCACCTGGTAACCCTGTCGAAGTTCAGACCGAGATGTCCCTTAAGGTAACAGCTCAAGCAAAAGAGAATCTTAAAAGATTATACGGTCTTGACAAACCACTGCACGTCCAATATATTGACTGGCTTAGAAGGTTTGTAAAGTTCGATTTTGGGAAATCCTTTGTAGATGGCAGAAAGGTCATCGATAAGATAGTAGAGAGAATCCCTGTAACACTCTCAATCAATATTTTATCAATGATTTTAATATTTATTGTTGCGATACCCATCGGTGTCTTATCCGCTACCAAACAGTATTCTTTATTTGATAAACTTACAACGGTTTTTGTATTCATAGGCTTCTCAACCCCTACTTTTTGGCTCGCACTCTTGCTAATGATACTCTTCGGTGTCAATATGGGTATTCTACCAATCTCTGGTATCCAAAGCCTTGACGTGTCTGGTATGAGCTTCACCGAGAGAATAATAGATTATGCTAAACATCTTATCCTTCCTGTAAGCGTCTCTGCATTCGGCGGCATTGCAGGTCTAAGTAGATACAGTCGTTCAAGCATGCTCGAAGTCATCAGACAGGATTATATAAGAACTGCAAGGGCTAAAGGTTTACCTGAGTCAAAGATTATATTTAAACACGCCTTAAGAAATGCATTAATGCCAATTGTTACCATACTCGGACTCTCTGTCCCTGGACTCATAGGTGGTGGTGTCATCTTTGAAACGATATTTGCAATACCTGGTATGGGACAATTATTCTATTCATCCACGATGTCAAGGGATTATCCAACAATAATGGGCATCCTTGTAATTGGTGCAATCTTAACATTAATAGGTAATTTAATAGCAGACATAACTTACGCACTTGTTGACCCAAGACTAAGAAAAAAGAGATGAGACTAATATCGATAATCTTTAGAAGATTTTTGAGAAATAAACTATCAGTAATTGGGGCACTTATCATAGTTGCGCTATTCATAATTGCCGTTTTTGCACCAATCATCTCCCCATATGACCCAACGAGTATTGATGTGTATAACGTCTTATCTCCACCAAGCAAAGAACACATCCTTGGCACCGACGAACTCGGGAGAGACTTACTCTCAAGAATAATATGGGGCAGTAGGGTTTCTCTTAAGGTTGGATTCATAGCAGTTGGTATTGCAATCGTCATAGGCGTCTTTATCGGCTCAATAGCAGGTTTTTATGGAGGTAAAATAGACGGAATCTTAATGAGATTCGTTGATGTTATGCTCGCATTCCCGACATTCTTTTTAATACTTGCTGTAATCTCTGTATTAGAGCCCAATATCTATACAATAATGGTCGTAATTGGTATAACAGGATGGATGGATGTAGCAAGACTCGTTAGGGCAGAATTTTTTACCCTGAAAGAAAGAGATTTCGTCTATGCAGCTAAAGCCTTAGGGGTTAGCAATCTCCGTTTGATGTTTAGACACATCCTTCCGAATGCATTATCACCCGTATTTGTTGCAGCAACCTTCGGAATTGCTGGAGCTATCTTAACAGAATCAGGCCTTTCTTTTCTTGGTCTCGGTATTCAACCTCCAGAACCAAGCTGGGGTAATATCTTAACATCAGGAAAAGATAATATTGAGGTTGCATGGTGGCTATCTTTATTCCCTGGACTTGCTATCCTGATAACTGTATTGAGTTACAATCTCGTTGGTGAAGGATTAAGAGATGCCCTTGATCCAAGGCTCTGGGAGGCAGAAGAAGATTAATTACCTGTATTCTTCTTTGTATGACATGTAAAACAGCCACCAGATTTACTCCCATCCCCCGCAATCATCTCATTATAATCCCATCTAAGCATATCAGGATATGGACTGCCATTTAGACAAATAAACCCTCATAACCTCATCTTTAGTAATAATCGAATGAAGTTTAAACCCCTTCTCCTCAACAGCCTCTCTACCACCCTCTTGACGATCAATCAAGGCTATAACCTTTCTTATAACTAATCCACTTTCTACAGCACGTTCTATTGCCTGAATTGTAGAGCTTCCAGTAGTAATTACATCCTCAACAATTACTACGCTATCCCCTGAACCCACATTACCCTCTATCCATTGCATCGTCCCATGGGATTTAGGACTTTTCCTTACAACAAATGCTTCTATTGGTTTACCTTTTAAAAAAGACGTATAAGCAGTGGCAAATGCAATTGGGTCAGCACCAAGAGTAAGCCCGCCAACACCCTTAATCTCGTAATCTTTTATCAATTCGAAAATAATATTACCAATAAGATACATCCCCTCAGGGCTAAGAGTCACAGTCTTACAATTAAAATAATAATTACTCATTCTACCAGATGCTAATCTAAAAATAGGCTCTTTATTATAAATAAAAGCCCTTTCTATGATTAAATCTATGAGACGTCTCTTCATGATTTAGTCACTATATTGAAAATAAACATTAGCATGATAGATTATTAAGATTTACTGATATTTTTTAATCTCAACAATGCCTCTCTTGCAGCCTGCGATTCAGCCTCTTTTTTATTCTTGCCCATTCCCACACCACACAACTCATCTCCAATATATACTTCTATAGTAAACAATTTCTCGTGTTCCTTTCCCTCTTCCTTCAAAAGTCTATAAGTAGGTATAACTCCGTAAATATGTTGGCTTAATTCTTGAAGTTCCGTTTTAAAATCTTGAAACTCCAAAGAATCTATAACTGTCTTTATCTTATCTTTAAACAAATTATCAATCACCATCCCTTTGACCACGTCAAATCCACCATCTATATATATTGCACCTATTATTGCTTCTACTGCATTTGCGAGCAGTGAGCGTTTTCCCCTTCCACCTGTAATCTCTTCCCCCTTCCCAAGCCTCAGAAACTTTCCAATGGATAATGATTTGGCAATCTCAGATAAAATGCTCTCCTTTACAAGATAAGACTTAATCTTAGCCATTGTAGATTCAGGAAGTTTATCTGGAAGAGAAAATAGATAATCAACAATTATAAGACCAAGCACAGAGTCTCCAAGAAACTCGAGTCTCTCATTGTATCCTTTAACCCTGTCAGGGTGTTCGTGGTAAAAAGACTTATGTGTAAGTGCCTCAACTAACAAATCTTTATTGTTGAAATTATATCCAATCCTTTCTTCAAATAATCCAATATTATATTCCGCATCTAAGAGTTTATTTCTTTTAGTCTTTTGCATCTAAGATTTAAAAAGATTTCTACATCTCGAATTTTTTAAACAATAGGCAGGCATTCGTTCCGCCGAAACCGAATGAATTATTTAATGCGTATTTAATCTCCATCCTTCTCGCCTTATGAGGGACATAATCAAGGTCGCATTCAGGGTCTGGATTGTCAAGATTTATTGTAGGTGGGACAATTCCATGATATATAGTCAAAATAGTTATGACTGATTCAACACCACCTGCTGCACCAAGTAAATGTCCAGTCATAGACTTTGTCGAACTTACAACAAGCTTGTATGCATGTTCGCCGAAGACATCCTTTATCGCAGCCGTTTCAAGCTCATCATTATATTTTGTTGATGTCCCATGTGCATTTATATAATCAACCTCTGTTGGCTCAATCTCTCCATCCTTCAACGCCAATCTTATACATCTTGCAGCACCTTCCCCCCCTGGAGAAGGTGCTGTAATATGATAAGCATCAGCTGTCATCCCATATCCTTTAATCTCAGCATAAATCTTTGCACCCCTCTTAACTGCGTTATCAAGACTCTCGAGTATGATAATACCAGCACCTTCACCCATTACGAACCCATCTCTATCAACGTCAAATGGCCTGCTCGCCCTTTCTGGTTCATTGTTCCTTGTCGATAAAGCCTTCATCGCTGTAAAACCTCCTATGCCTAAAGGTGTTATTACAGCCTCTGTCCCTCCTGCAATCATAACATCGGCATCTCCGCGTTGAACAATCTTAAATGCATCACCAATCGCATGACTCCCAGTCGCGCAAGCAGTTGATACTGCTGAATTAGGTCCTTTTGCACCAAATTTTATTGATACCTGACCAGCTGCAAGATTAATCACAAGCATAGGAATAAAAAAAGGCGTTATCTTCCTCGGTCCTTTTTCAAGGAGTACACTGTGATAATGTTCAATCGTATGGAGTCCACCAATACCCGAGCCAATTATAACACCTACTCTATCAGCATTCTCTTCATTAATTACCAGCCCTGAATCTTTTAAAGCCATAGATGTCGCAGCAATAGCAAAATGAATAAATCTATCCATCTTTCTAATTTCTTTTGGCTCAATATAATCTTCGGGATTAAAGCCTTTAACCTCACCAGCAATCTGTGACGGAAAGTCAGACGCATCAAAGGCTGTTATTTTTCGAATCCCCGACTTCCCTTGAATTAGTGCATTCCAGGTCTCCTCAACACCTATACCAAGTGGTGTTACCATGCCAAGACCTGTTATTACTACCCTTTTCTTTTCAATCATAAACTAAGATTTTGTTTTGTTGTTAATATAATCAATCGCATCTTGCACCTTTACTATCTTCTCTGCATCTTCATCTGGTATTTCGATACCGAATGCTTCTTCAAATGCCATAACAAGCTCAACTGTATCGAGCGAATCCGCGCCAAGGTCTTCCACAAAAGATGCTTCAGGTACTACATCAGATGCCTTCACACCAAGTTGTTTTGAAATAATCTCCTTTACCTTTTCTTCTACCATTAAAACACCTCCAATAATTAATTAATTGCAAAATTATTTACATATACATTCCACCATTTACGTGGATAACTTGTCCGGTTATATACCCGGATTCAGGCAATACTAAAAAGACTACTGCATTTGCAACATCATCAACAGTTCCAAATCTGCCTAAAGGTATTAGCTTCTTCATCTCTTCTTTAATATTTTCAGGGAGTATATCAGTCATCGCTGTTTGTATAAAGCCTGGAGCTACAGCGTTAACAGTTATACCTCTACTCGCGTATTCCTTCGCCACAGTCTTAGTAAAACCAACTATACCAGCCTTTGATGCGCTATAATTGGCTTGGCCAGGATTACCCATAAAGGCAGCGACAGATGTTATATTAACTATTCTACCATATCTCTGTTTCGCCATATCCTTAATAACTTCTTTGGTGCAAAGGAATACACCTTTCAGATTAGTATTAACAACATCATCCCAGGCCTCTTCCTTCATCCTCATCAATAGACTATCCTTTGTTATTCCTGCATTGTTAACAAGGATGTCAATCCTCTGAAACTCTTTTCTTATTGTTGTAAATGCCTTCTCAACCTCTTCTGCGCTCGAGACATCCAGCCTTACACCTATTGCCTTAATGCCATACTTACCTAACGAAGAAGCAACCTCTTTAGCAGAATCAACATTCCTTCCAGTAACTGCTACATTAACACCTTTAACAGCTAAATGCTCCGCTATAGCCTTGCCAATGCCTCTCGTTCCTCCTGTTACAACAGCAAATTGTCCTTTTATATCATCCATATATACTCCTCTAAATACTGGTTTTAATTTTAAACAATGTTAACAATACTTTTCCAGTCAATTTATAATTAATAAAAGATTTTTTTATTTCACTTATGAGATAAAATTATATAAAATCTTAAAGCTCTTAAGAAATTAAAAAACAGCTTAAGTATTCAAAAATTAT